>ERZ1066118.2060-NODE-2060-length-10563-cov-4.830034_pt1 | contig 10563 bp, 10 predicted proteins | sample MGYA00382765_ERZ1066118 | MGnify/ENA primary metagenome ERZ1066118 (study PRJEB33369, sample SAMEA5778348) | biofilm metagenome | biome: Industrial cooling water; feature: Water cooling tower basin; material: Biofilm | place: United Arab Emirates | collected...
CAAGGAGTACGTGAACTGCACGCAGACCGACGAGGTCGTCGCGCCGCATCGGCTGGTTGTGCGCATCGCGGATAAGTCCTGCGGTCCGGAGGATGGCCGCACGCTGCACCTGGAGGCGGAAGAACCTTCCTTCACGGGCAAGGGCACGTCCCGCTACCTCGACAGCGCGACGATGACCGATGACCACACGCGTGAGGTGACCTCGGCCGTCCAGGAAGCTGACGGAAGCTGGCAGCCCTTCATGTCCGGGCGCTTCACCCAGATCGGCTGATCAATCCGTCTCGCCGCGTGCGACCCAGACGCGGTAGGCGGCGACCGTGTCCGGGTTGGGCGGGTAGATCCCCTTGAGCGGCTCGCCCTTCAGGACACGGCCACGGATGTAGCGCTCCACGCGATCCTGTTCCGCCGCGGCGGGCAGGATGGCGGCGGCGAGATGCGCGGGGCAGACCGCCACGCCGTCCTCATCGGCCACGATCGTGTCGCCGGGAAAGACGCTGACGCCGCCGCAGGCGATCGGGATGTCGAGGTCGTTCAGCATCAGTTGCACGAAGCTTGGCGGCGGCGCGCCGGCACGGCAGAACAGCGGCAGGCCGAGGGCGCGAATTTCGGCCACGTCGCGCATCGCGCCGTCGCACACCACGCCGGCGACGCCCTTGGATGTCAGGCGCGCGCAGATGACGTCGCCGAGGATGCCGCAATCCTCCCGCGCCAGCGCGTCGATCACCAGCACGTCGCCCGGTCCGACGCGATCCAGCAGCCTGTGCATGAGCGCGTCGGGGTTGGAGAGGGATTGCGCCTGCAGCAGGTCATCCCGCAGCGGCAGGTAGCGCAGCGTCACCGCGCGGCCGGTGAACCGGCAGTTGCCGGCATCGTTCGCGCGCACGCCGCGGATCGCGGTGTTGCGTAGCCCGTGCTCCTTCAACAGCAGCGTGGTGACGGTGGCGGCGGAGGCGTTCATTCAGCGGTTGCTCCCGAGGCGCGGACGGCCGGCCCCCAGCGGTCGGCCTCCGCGCGGATGAAGGTGGCGAAGTCCGCGCGGTTGGTGCCGCGCGGGATGGACCCGCCCTCGCTGACGCGGCGCGCCGCCTCGGGCTCCCGCGCGCTGGCGGCGAGCGCGGCGGAGAGGCGGTCCAGCGCGGCATCGGGCGTGCGGGCGGGCGCGACGAAGCCGAGCCAGGAGGTCGCCTCGAAGCCCGGGAAGGTCTCGGCGGCGGTGGGCAGGTCCGGCGCCTGCGGCAGCCGTTCGGGGGTGAGGACCGCGATGGCCCGCAGCGTGCCCTCTCGGGAGAATTGCAGGCCGGTGACGCTGACATCCACCATCATCGGCACGCGCCCTGCCTGCACGTCGGCGATGGCGCCGGCGGTGCCGCGGTAGGCGACATGGATGAGGGGAATGTTGATGGCCTGCGACAGCAGCTCCCCCGCCAGGTGCTGGCTGGTGCCGACGCCGCCGGAGGCGAAGGCGGTGCCGGGATTGGCGCGCAACCAGGCGACGAGTTCGGGCAGCGTGCGCGCCGGCACCGAGGGATGTACGAGGATCATGTTCGGGTTGATCGCGAAGAGCGACAGCGGCGCGAGGTCCCGGTCCGGGTCGAAGGGCAGCGAGCGGTAGAGGTGCCGGTTAATGGCAAGGCCCGAAACGGTCGCGACGCCGATGGTGTGCCCATCCGACGCGGCCTTCGCCGTCAGGTCGAGGGCCAGGTTGCCGCCGGCACCGGGGCGCGGATCCACCACGCAGGGCTGGCCGAATTCGCGTTCAAGGTAGGCGGCCGCGAGGCGCGCCATCAGGTCGCTCACGCCGCCGGGCGGGAAGGGCACGATCATGCGCAGCGGGCGCGTGGGCGCCCAGGCCTGCGCGCGTGCGCCGCGCCACAGCAGCAGGGCCGGCGCGGCCAGGACGGCGCGGCGTGCGATCATGTCCATCCCTCCCTAACCGAGTCCGTTGGCGCGCAGCAGCCCGCGCATCCAGCCCATGGTGTACACCATCCCCGTCGCCTCATAGCCGACCGACATGCCGCCACCCTCCGCCGGCAGCGTCCCGGCTTCGTCGCCCGCCATGGTCGGCGCGTGATCCGGCCGGATCGGCACGTCCAGCCCCGCCGCGGCATAGGCGCGGAACAGCGCTGCGGTGTCGGTGATGCCCTCGTCGGGAAAGGTCTCCTCGAACGCCTCCGCCGTGCCCCGCAGGTCGCGCAGGTGGATGAAGCGGATCAGTGCTGCGAGGCGCGGCACGCCCGTCACCAGGTCCTCCCCGGCCGCCGCGAGCGTGCCCTGGCAGAAGGTGATGCCGAGCGCCGGCGAGGGCACGATCGCGCAGGCGCGCTCCAGCGCCGCCGCGGAGGTCAGCACGCGCGCGACGCCGCGGAGCGAGGGCACCGGCGGATCATCGGGGTGCAGGGCGATCGCGACGCCCGCGCGCTCCGCCGCCGGCACCACCGCGTGCAGGAAGGCGGTGAGGTTGCGCCAGATCGCCTCCGCCTCCACCGGCTCCGCCACCGCGGGCGGCAGCGCGGCGGCGTCGGCCGCGACGAAGCGGGACACGCGGGCGCCGCCGCGTCCCTCCGCGCCGCTTTCCGTACGGAACCAGCCGGTGCCGGCCATGAAGTTCTGGCAGATGAGCGTGAGGCCGAGGCGCCCGGCTTCCTCGACCATCGTGACGTAACGTTCGATGTCCTCCTCCGCCCCGGGCAGGCCGAGCTTGATGCGGGACAGGTCGAACTGGTCGCCTTCCAGCCCCATCAGCGTCAGGCCGTGCGCGGCGAAGCGGTCCCGCGCGCGTTCCAGCACGCCAGGTATCCAGGGCGGGTCCTCGCCAGTCAGCTCCGGCGCGCATTTCGTGATCGCATGGGTCACGCCCATCTGCCGCGCCAACGCGCAGCGGCGGTCGGGATGCGGCGGCAGCAGCATGGTCACGCGCATCGGACGCTAGCCCGGCTGGATGCCGAGCGCGCGGATCAGCTCCGCCCAGCGCGTGATCTCGCCGCGGTAGAAGGCGTCGAACTCCGCAATGCTGGCGGAGGGCAGCGGCTCCACGCCGCCCGCGGTCAACCGCGCCTGCACCTCCGGGCTGCGCACCGCGGCCGTGATCTCCTCGAACCAGCGCTCGACCACCGGGCTCGGCGTGCCGGCACGGAGGAAGGTGCCGTGCCACGACCGGAAATCCACCTCCGGCCCGAAGCCCGCCTCGCGCGTGGTCGGCGCCTCCGGCAGCAGCGCGATGCGGGTCGGCTGCATCACCGCCAGCGCGCGCATCCGCCCCGCCTGCACCAGGCCGGGCAGCGTGGCATCCACCGGCGTGAAGGTCCCGTCCAACTGGCCACCGAGCATCGCCTGGAACACTGGCGCCGAGCCGCTGAACGGCACCATCAGCGGCCGGAACCCCGCCGCGCGCGCCAGCAATTGCGCGGCGAGGAAGCCGGAGGTGCCGTGCCCGCCATGGCCGAGCGTCAGGCGCTCCGGCGACTGCCGCGCGTAGTCCACCATCTCCGGCAGCGTGCGGAAGGGCACGTGGCCCCCGGCCATGATCGCGACCGGCACGGCGGACATCTGCGCCACCGGGATCACGTCGGCGAGCGGGTCGTAGCCGATGCTCATCAGCGCCGGGTTGGTCGCCATGGTGATTGGCGCGAAGCCGAGCGTGTGGCCATCCGCCGGCTGCCGCAGGACGTGCTGGACGGAGATGTTGTTCGACGCGCCCGGCCGGCTGTCCACCACCACCGGTTGCCCGATCCGCTGCGACAGCGCCGCCGCGACCACGCGGGCCACGAGGTCGATGGTGCTGCCGGGCGGCACGCCGACGACGAAGGAGACGGGGCGCGCCGGCGCCCAGCGTTCCTGCGCCTGGAGGAGGCGCGGGGCCGCGAGCGCGGCGGTGGCGGCCAGGATGGCGCGGCGGGTCGCGGGCATCGTCACTCCTCCTATGTTATTCGTATTTGAACTGGACATTCAGTATTGGATGAAGCTAGAACCGCGGCGATGAGCGCGTCAACGGTTTCCGACCACCGCATCCCCGCCGTGGCGCGCGCGCTCGAGGTGCTGGACCTGCTCTGCGCCGGCGGCGAGCCGCTGGGCATCCGCGACCTCGCCGCGCAGCTCGGCGTGCCGCGGACGACGGTGTACCGCATCCTCAACACGCTGGAGGCCGGCGGCGTCGCGCGGCGGGATGCGGAGGGCCGCTACGCGCCGGGGCCGCGGCTGCTCGCCTATGCCCGTGCCGTACCGCGCGGCGCGGATCTCGCGACGCTGGCGATGCCGGTGCTGGAGGAGTTGGCGCGCGCGGCGCGGGCGACAGCGAAGCTCTCGGTGCCCGATGGCGAGGCCGCGCTGGTGGTGGCGGTGGCGCCGGGGCCTGGCGCCTACTCGGTGGCGACGCAGGTAGGCCGCCGGTTTCCGCTTCATGCGGGGGCTGCGAGCAAGGTGATCGCGGCCTTCACAGGCTGGGTGCCGGGCGGCCCGCTGCCGCGCGTCACGCCGCACACCATCACCGACGCGAAGCGCCTGCGCGCCGTGCTCGCGGCGGTGCGGCGTGAGGGGGTCGCGACCGATCACGCCGAGTATGTCGAAGGCGTGCATGCCCTCGCTGCGCCGGTCTTCGGGCCGGAAGGCGGCTGCGTCGCGGCGGTGAGCGTGGCGCACCTGCCCTCGGAGCCGGCCGCGCGGTTGAAGGCGATCGAGCGGGCGGTGCGGGAGGCGGCGGCGCGGCTGACGCGGGAGGTCGGCGGCTTAAGCCGGTAGCCGCAGCACCGCGGCTTCCTCCACGCGCAGCCGCAGTGTCTCACCCGGCGCGGGCGGCGGGCCGGTGCGTTCCAGCGCCACGTCGCCCTCCGCGCCCTCCACCCGCAGCAGCACGCGGTGGCGGCCGCCCTCGAAGAACACGGCGCGGACCGTGCCGGTCAGCGGACCCTCCGCGTCCTCCCGCAGCGCCTCCGGCCGGCAGTAGCGGTCGCCGCCGAGATGGTTCAGCGTGCCGAGGAAGTGGCCGACGAAGCGCGTGGCGGGGCGGCGGTACACCTCCTCCGGCGTGCCGGCCTGCTCCACACGGCCGGCATTCATCACGACCACGCGGCTGCCCAGCGCCATCGCCTCCACCTGGTCATGCGTGACGAAGACGGCGGTGACGGAGAGGTCCGCGAGTGTCGCGGCGAGTTCGGTGCGCAGCGCCTCCCGCAGCCGCGCATCGAGCGCGCCGAAGGGTTCGTCCAGCAGCAGCAGGCCGGGCGAGGGCGCGAGGGCGCGGGCCAGCGCCACGCGCTGCCGTTGGCCGCCGGAGAGCTGGTCCACGCGACGCGCGCCCAACCCCTCCAACCGTACGAGGCGCAGCATCTCCGCGACGCGCGCGGCGCGTTCCGTGGCCGACACGCCGCGCACCTCCAGCCCATAGCCGATGTTGCCTGCCACGTCGCGGTTGGGGAACAGCGCGTAGCCCTGGAACACCATGCCGATCCCCCGCCGCTCCACCGGCAAGGCGGTGACGTCGCGGCCGTCGAAGGTGACGCGGCCGCCGGGGTCGGGCGTCGCCAGCCCGGCCAGCAGCCGCAGCGTCGTCGTCTTGCCGCAGCCGGAGGGACCGAGCAGGGCGGTGACGGAGCCGGCGGGGAAGTCGAGCGTGGTGGGGTGCAGCCCGACCGTGCCGTCCGCGAAGGTGCGGGCGCAGCCGTGCAATGCCGCCGATATGCTCACTTGGTGTCCTCGTCCGCGCGCGTCACCGCGCGACCCGATCAGCCACCGCCTGCAACGCCACCATCGGCGGCATCAGCAGCACCAGGAACAGCAGCGTGAAGGCCGATCCGATCTCCAGCCGCATGGAGGCGTAGGAATCCGCCAGCCCCACCGGCAGCGTCATGGTGAAGGGGGTGGAGAGCAGCAGCGTGGTGTTGAACTCGCCTAGGGAGAGCGCCGTCACCATTAACCCGCCCGCCATGATGCCGTGCCGGACGTTGGGCAGCACGATGCCCAGGAAGCGCTGCCGGAAGGAGGCGCCGCAGGCGCGCGCGGCTTCCTCCAGCATGACCAGATCGGTGCCCTTCATCGCGGCGAGGGTGGCGCGCAGCATGAAGGGCAGGGTGAAGACCACGTGGCCGACGAGCACGAAGCTCCAATGCGTGCGGAACCCGCCCACCGGCCCCCACAGCATGATGATGCCGAGCGCGGTGGCGAGGCCGGGGACGGCCAGCGGTAAGGTCAGCAATTCCTCGATCAGCCGCGCCAGGCGACCCTCGGATCGCGCCAGCGCGTAGGCGGCGGGCACGCCGATCAGGAGGGTGCAGATCAGGCAGAGAACGGCGATGAGGGCGGAGAGGCCGATGGTGTGCGCGTACAACTCCCACACTCGCCCGATCCAGCGCGTGGTCAGGCCGCCGGAGACGCCGAGGAACCAGTTGGCGGTGACGCCGGCCAGCGCGGAGAGGAACACGGGGATGATCAGGAAGGCGGTGACGAGGGCGGTGAGGGTGAGGGCGAGGAGGCGGGTCATCGCTCACTCCCCCTCCCCTCGCGGGAGGGGGCTGGGGGGAGGGGGCAGCGCACGCTTGCACAGCCAGCGCTGGCCCCCCCACCCCAACCCTCTCCCGCGAGGGGGGAGGGAGGCGGACCCATCCTCACGCCTGCGCCGCCACGTTGTTGCCGCCGAAGACGCGCGCGACCGCGAGCGCCACCCAGGTCACCACGCCCAGCAGCACGGACAGCGCGGCGGCGACGCTGAAATTCGTGGCCAGCGTGAACTCCGTGTAGATCACCATCGGCAGCACGCGGATGTCGGTGGCCAGCGTGAACGCCGTGCCCAGCGCGCCCATGCAGGTGGCGAAGACGATGGCGCCCGACGCCACCAGCGCCGGCGCCAGCCCCGGGATGATCACGTCCCGCGCCACGCGCCACGGCCCAGCGCCAAGCGTGCGCGCGGCTTCCTCCAGCGCCGGGTCCAGCCCCTCCGCCGCCGCCATCACGGTGGCGATGCAGCGGGGCAGCGAGAAATACAGGTAGCCGAGGCAGAGGCCGGCGAAGGAATAGGCGAAGACCAGGCGCTCGCCGGTCAGCGCCTCCGTCGCGGTGCCGATCACGCCCTGCCGGCCGGCCAGCAGGATGACCATGAAGCCGACCACCACGCCGGGAAAGGCCAGCGGCAGCGTCAGCAGCGCGACCAGCAGGCGCCGTCCGCGGAAGCGCGTGCGGGCGAGCGTGGTGCCGACCACCGCCGCCAGCGCGACCGCCGCCGCTGCGACGCCGGCGGAGAGCAGCACCGTATCGCGCAGCGCGGCGAGGTAGCGCGGTTCGCTCAGGATGGCTGCGTAGCCGGCGGCGCCCGTTCCCTCCCAGCCTGCTGCGACCAGCCGCGCCAGCGGCAGCAGGAAGAAGGCGGCGAGGACCGCGAGCGCCGGCGCGAGGAGGAGCGCCCTCAGGCGCCGACCTCGGCCCGGTAGCGCGCGACGAAGGCTTCCTGCGCCGCGACCATCGCCGGGATGTCGATGGGGCGCGCGCGGGCGTACTCGCTCGCCGGCAGGAAGCGCGCCGCGACCTCGGCGGGCATGGCGGCGGGCCGCACCGGGCGGAGGAAGGCGCCGGCCCAGATGCGCTGCCCCTCATCGGAGAGCGTCCAATCCAGCACGCGCCGCCCGTTCTCCGGGTTCGGTCCGTTCGCCACCAGGCCCATGATGTAGGGGAAGGAAACGGTGCCCTCGCTCGGCAGGACGAAGCGGCAATCGGCGCCGTCGGTGAATTGCGCGCGCATGGCGTTGAAGTCGTAGTCGAACAGGATCGGGATTTCGCCGGAGACGACGCGGGCATAAGCCGTCTGCAGCGGCACGATGGCGCCGTTGGCGCGCAACGCGCGGAAATACTCGATGGCGGGCGTGAAGTTCGCGTAGTCGCCGCCGAGCGCGAGGTTCACCGCGACCATGCCGACCTGGCCGACCGCGGCGGAAGTCGGGTTGAGGTAGCCGACCATCCCGCGGTACTCCGGCCGCGTCAGATCCCGCCAGCCGCCCGGCACTGGCCGGCCACGCAGCGCCGCGCGGTTCACGAACAGGCCGAGCGTGCCGGAGTGGATAGTGAACCAGTGCCCGTCCGGGTCGCGCAGCCCCTCCGGCACCTCATTGATCAGCGAGGGGCGGTAAGGCGTCAGCACGCCCTCGCTCCGCGCCCGCGGGCCGAAATTGCCGCCGAGATAGACCACGTCCGCCACCGGCCGCGCGCGCTCCGCCAGCAACGCCGCCAGCGCCTGGCCGGAGTTCTTGTTGTCATGCGGCATCTGGATGCCGAGGGTGCCGCGGATGGCGCGCAACGCGCCGGCCCAGTCGGCCCATTCGGGCGGACAGTTATAGCAGACTGCGCGATTCGCCTGCGCGTGGACCTCGCCCGGGTGCGAGGCCATGAAGGCGGCGGCTGAGGCGCCGAACAGGTGGCGACGACGCATTGAGTGGAACCCTCCCCAACAGGTGGCGGCTTGTCACCCCGGCATGTTGCGTCCGCGTGGGGAGAGTGTGACAGGCGGATGAAGAGGGCAAGGCGTTCCCCCTCCCCCAACCCCCTCCCGCGAGGGGAGGGGGCTTTGGCCCTTACATCCCGAACCCCGCCGTCCCGTCCAGGAAGTCGTGGACATGCACGACCACATCCTCCTCCGTCACGCGTACCAGCGCATAGGCCGGCGGTTCGTGGCTGCCGGGCACGTCCGGCCGCTCGGAGAAATCCAGCGCCACCTGATGCGAGGTGCCGCGCAGGGAGGAGCACGGGATGCCGTGCCAGGAACCGGAGAGCGGCCGGTGCAGGTGGCCGTGGAACAGGTGGCGCACCCGCGCGCGATGCGGCTTCAGCACCTCCCACAGATCCGCCGCGTCCAGCAGCGGGATTTCGTCCATGCCGACGCGGTAGGGCGGGTGGTGCAGGAACAGGAAGACCGGCGCCTCCGACTCCGCCAGCCGCGCTGCGAGCCAGGCCAGCCGCGGCGCGCCGAGCCGCCCGGCATGGGTGCCGGGTTCCTTCGTGTCGAGCGTGATGAAGCGCCCGGCCGGCGTGTGGAAGGCCGATTGCACGAAGCCTGCGTCATCCACCGGCGCGTCCGGGAACGCCGCGCGGAAGGCGTCGCGCTCGTCATGGTTGCCGAGCAGCAGATGCGCCGGGCAGGGCAGGGTGACGAGCGTCTCGCGCAGCAGGGCGTAAGCCGCCGGCTCGCCGTCATGCGTCAGGTCGCCGGTGACCACCGCGAGCGCCGCGGGTGCAGGTCCATCCGGGCCGTGCCGCCGCGCGATGTCCGCCACCGCCGCCCGCAGCCGCTCCGCAGGGTCGAGGCCGAACAGCGGCGGCGCGCCGGGCGGCACCAGGTGCAAGTCCGTGAGGTGGAGGAAGGTGAAGACAGTCACGTCGAAGCGGTCCGTGAACAGGGGCTTCGCGGCAGTAACAGGCCGCGCCGCGCCGCCGTCAACGACAGCCGCGTGATGTTGACGCGCCTCAGCCCGCGTTGCGCTCGGCCTCTGCCAGGACGGGCCCCGCGCCCTGGAAGCGGCCGGGATCGAGGCCGGAGATGTCCACCGCCGGCGTCCGGCCCTCCGCCAAATCCGCCATCACACCGCCGATGGCGGGGCCGATGGCGAAGCCGTGGCCGGAGAGGCCGCAGGCATGCAGCAGCCCTGGCACGCGCGCGGAGGCGCCGATGATCGCCACGCCATCCTGCGAGTATCCATCCGTCCCGGCCCAGATGCGCGCCGGCTCCGCCGCTTCCATCGGGCCGGGCAGGATGGCGCGCGCTGTGGCGAGGTTGGTCGCGGCTTCCTCCAGCAGGACCTCCGGCGCGCCGGGACGGGGCAGGCGGGCGCGGTGCCCGCCGCCGATCATCACGCGGCCGTCGTCAAGCTGCTTGAGGGAGAGGCGGCGCGTGAGGCACTGGATCACCGGCCCCACGAAACGCGGCAGCGGCGGCAGCAGCAGGGCCATCGGCGCGCTCGGTTCCACCGGCAGGCGGTCGCCGGCCATCGCGGCGACCTCGGCGCCCCAGGCGCCGGCGCAGTTGACGAGCCAACGGGCGCGCATCGCGCCGGCGGTGGTGCCGGCGCGCCAGGAATCACCCTCGCGCGTCAGGCCGAGCAGCGCAGTGGCCTCATACATCCGCACGCCGGCGGCCTCGCACGCATCGCGGTAGCCGGCGACGACGGCGTGCGGATCGGCGTGGCCGTCGGCCTCGCCGTACAGCGCGCCGAGGATGTGCGGCGCAAGGGCGGGGGCGAGGCGGCGCGCCTCCGCCGCGTCCACCATCCGCTCATGCGCGAAGCCGAGCGCGCGGACACCCGCCGCACGCGCCGTAAGACGCGCGAGTTCGGCCTCGTTCTCCGCGACCTGCAGATGCCCCGTGACGCGGTAGCGGACGTCCACGCCGAGGCGATCCGACAGGACCGGCCACAGCGCGAAGGCGGCGCCCGCCAGCGGCAGCTCGGCTGGATGCCGGTGCGTCCGCCGCACCCCGCCGGCATTGAGCGTGCTGGCGTGCCGGCCGATGACCTCCCGCTCCAGCAGCGCCACGCGCGCGCCGCGCTCCGCCAGCGCCAGTCGCGCTACCTGAGCACCGACGTGCGCGAGGTG
>ERZ1066118.2062-NODE-2062-length-10553-cov-18.353020_pt1 | contig 10553 bp, 9 predicted proteins | sample MGYA00382765_ERZ1066118 | MGnify/ENA primary metagenome ERZ1066118 (study PRJEB33369, sample SAMEA5778348) | biofilm metagenome | biome: Industrial cooling water; feature: Water cooling tower basin; material: Biofilm | place: United Arab Emirates | collected...
TACGTCGAGGGCTCGGGGACGACGGCCTGCCCGCCCACCGCGTAGTCCAGCGAGGAGAAGCCCACGTCGAAGGGGCCGCGGCCGGCGGCGACGCCGTTCGCGTCCACCTCGGTGAACTGCAGCCGGAGGGTGCCGGACAGCGTGTTCACGCCGCCGAAGTTCAGCACGGCCTGCGGGGAGGACGGCACCGCCAGGAGTTGATCGAAGAGCTGCGTGAACCCGGCATCGTAGATCCGGACGCGAAGCGTTCGCGCCGCGTTGGAATACCCGCCGAAGCTCGCCGCGTCGAAGGTGAGCAGCGTGCCCGCGGTGCCGGTCAGTGCGAACTCCGCGACGTGGCCGGTGGCGCTGCTGTTGCCGTAGACGGCCGGCCCGCCGGAGTAGGCCCCGCTCCAGTACAGCAGATCGGCCCCGACGCTCGCCGCGGACCCGAAGGTCGAGCGCACGGTGCCGGAGTAGGTGAGGGCCGGCCCGGCGTAGACCGGCGTGACCGCGCCGCCGTTGCCGGTGGGGGTGAAGGTCACCGTGCCGGGCTGGGCGAGCGCGGGGGCGGAGAGGGCGACGGTGGCCGCCGCGCTCAGCACGGCGCGGCGGAGGGTGAAGCGCAGACGGGTCATGACCGGGGAGGTGGGGGAGAAGGCGGCGCTGGGGCGTCCTCTATCACGCGACGTTTCGCGCCGGATCGGCTCATGCGGCGTGCGCCACATGGTTTGCCGCATCGGCCGCGGCTTCCCAGATTGGCCGCCCATGTCGCCCGACGCCGATCTTGCTCCATCGGACGTGACGCAGGTCCTGGCCCGCCTGCGGTCGGGTGAGGCGGGCGCGGCGGACCAGCTCGCCCCGCTGGTCTACGCCGAGTTGCGACGGCTGGCCGGGGCGGCCATGCGGCGGGAGCGTGCCGAGCACACGTGGCAGCCCACGGAGCTGGTGCACGAGGCGTACATGCGGCTCGTGACGGCGCCCCACCCCGCGTGGCGGGACCGCCGTCAGTTCTACGGGCTGGCCGCGCGGGTGATGCGGCAGGTGCTCGTCGACCACGCCCGGGGGCGCGCGCGCGCCAAGCGGGACGGCGGCGCGCGCGTCACGCTCGACGAGGGGATCGCCGCGCCGGCGGCCGCCGTGGACGCGCTGGCGCTGGACGGGGCGCTCGACCAGCTCGCGGCCGCCGACGCGCGGGCCGCGCGGGTGGTGGAGCTGCGCTACTTCGCCGGGCTGACCTTGGAGGAGGTGGCCGAGGTGGTGGGCGCCTCGCTCGCCACCGTCAAGCGCGACTGGCACTTCGCGCGCGCGTTCCTGCGCCTGGCGCTGAACGACGGCGCGCACGGGGGGTGACGGGCGGCGTCGAGCGCTGCGAGGTCCGCGAGCGCGCGGGCGTGGGCGGGGCCGCGGATGCCTCGCGCCTCCAGCGCCTCGAGGTTCGCGCGGAGGAGCGGCGCCGACTCGGCCGGGCGGCCGGCGGCGAGGTGCGCGCGGCCGAGCGCGGAGCGCGCGAGCAGCCACTCGTCCCAGGCCGGCCGGTAGCGCCGGGTCCCGGCCCGCAGGCGCTCGACGGCGGCCAGCGCGCGGCGGGCGTCGCGCTCGGCGTCGGCGGCGCGTCCCTCGCCGGCCGCCACGAGGGCGGCGAGGGCGTCGAGTCGCGCGATCTGCGCGTCGCTTCGTCGCGACCGCCGCTGGACCTCGCGCATCACCCGTTGGAGCGCGGCCACCTCCGCGCGGGCCTCCGCCCACCGCGCCTGCGGGAGGAGCACCATCTCGATGCGCTCCGCCCGCACCTCCACCGGCCCGCTCGGGCGCGGGTCGGTCACGAGGCGGGCGGCGGCGCGGTAGAGCGAGTCGGCGCGCGGCAGGTCACCGTCGGCGGCCGCGAGCGCGGCGAGGAGCCTGATCGAATGGGTGTCGGGGTGGCGCGCCGCGGCCGCGCGCGCCAGTGGCCACGCGCGCCACCGCTCGCCCAGGCGGAGGTAGGCGGTCGCCACCTGGCGCTCGCCTGCGGTGCGGGCGTAGTGATCGTCGGGGTAGCGCGCCCGGGCCACGGCCAGCATCTCCTGATGCAGCGCGAGGGCGGCGCGGTGCTCGCCCGCCCACGCCCGCAGGGCGCCCACGGCCTCGAGCATGTAGGGCAGGTTGTTCCCCTCGTCGCGGAGGCGCTGCATGGCGAGGGCGGCGCGGTGCAGCGAGTCGACCGCGTCCCAGTCGCCGCCGGCGCCGCGCGCGCCGGCGGCGTAGAAGAGGGCGTCGGCGATCTTGGGGTGCGGGGGGCGGAAGGTGCGGAGCCGCAGCGCCAGCGCCCGCTCGACGTGCCACGCCACCGTCGAGTCGCGGCCTAACGCGGCGTAGGTCTGGCCGAGCGTCATGTGGATGTCCGCGCGCGTCTCGGGGTCGGACGCGAGATCGCGCTCCATGCGCTCGGCGGCGAGCTCCAGCGCGCGGAGCACGGTCACGTCGGGACCTTTCTCGGCGCTGGCGATCCACCACGCCGGGTTGGCGGTGGCCAGCACGCCCTGCAGGAACCGGTTGATCCGCGCGGCCCGCGCCGACGCCGCCTCCGCCCGCACCCGCTCGGCCTCGGCCCGCCGTGCCTCGGCGCGGGCGGCCCGCGCCTGCGAGAGTGCCGCCCCGGTCGTGGCGAGGAGCGCCGCGCCGGCCACGATGCCGGCGACCACGCGCGCGCGGTGCCGGCGCACGAAGCGGCGGAGGCGGTAGCCCGCGGTGGGCGGTCGCGCGCTGACCGGGCGCCCGTCGAGCACGCGTTGCAGGTCGTCGGCGAAGGCGCCGGGGGTGGCGTAGCGCTCCTCGGGCTCGGCGCGGAGCGCCTTGAGGATCACGGGGTCGAGGTCGCGCAGGCCGGCGCCCGCGGCCACCGAGGCTCCGGCCGTCGGCGCGCGCGGCACCACGGTGCTCACCACACGCGCCACCTCGGTCGGCGCGAGGTCCTCCAACGCATGGGGACGCCGGCCGGCGATCAGTTCGTAAGCCAGGACGCCCAGCGCGTAGACGTCGGTCGCGGTGGTGACGCGCTCGCCGCGGAGCTGCTCGGGCGCGGCGTAGGCGGGGGTGAAGGCGAGCAGGGTGGGCGGCGCCTCGCCGGGGGCGCCCGCGTCCGCCCGCAGCACCTTGGCGATGCCGAAGTCCAGCAGCTTGACCTGCCCGTCGCCCGTGACGAACAGGTTGGATGGCTTGAGGTCGCGGTGCACGACCAGCCGCCGGTGGGCGTAGTCCACCGCGCGGCACGCCGCCTGAACGAGGGCGACGCGGTCGCGGACGCCGAGCCCGCGCGCGGCGCAGTGGGCGGTGATCGGCAAGCCGTCCACGTACTCCATCACCAGGAACGGGCGCCCGTCGTCGGTCACGCCGCCGTCGTAGAGGTGCGCGATGCCCGGGTGCGTCAGCCGGGCCAGCACGTCGCGCTCGGCGGCGAACCGCTCGGCCAGCGCGGCGCTCGCGACCGCCGCGCGGGCCACCTTGAGCGCCACCGGGCGCCGGAAGCCGCCCGCGTCGTGCTCGGCGAGGTAGACCACGCCCATCCCCCCCTCGCCGAGCACGCGTTCGATGCGGTAGGGGCCCAACCGCGCGGGGGGTGCGGTCGGCGTCCAGGCCGGCGCCGGGCCGTCGAGGAAGTCCGGGGCGGCGGCCAGCGCGCCGACGAGCGCGCGCACCGCGGCGGCGTCGGCGGGGGCGCGCGCGTCGAGGTCGGCGAGGAAGGCGGCGCGGGCGCCGGTGGTGAGCGCGGCGGCCTCGTCGAACGCGCGGCGGACGCGCGGCCAGGCGGGGGCGGACATGCGCAACGATTCACGCCGGCCGCCCGCGGCGCAATGCCGCCCGGGCGCCCGCCCGGTTACCCATCCCGGGTGCGCCGCGCCCACCTCACCATCGACGGCATGACCGCCGTGCACGCCGTGCGGGCGGTCTACACGGCGTTCGCGGGCGTGCCGGGGGTGCGGCTGGCGGAGGTGCAGCTCGGCGGGGCGACGGTGGAGCACGACGGCACCGTGACGCGGGCGATGCTCGCCGAGGCGGTCGCGCTGGCGGGGTGCACGCTCGTGGCGGTGCGCGAGGAGCGGGCGCTGCCGCTGCTGTAGGCGAGGCCGTGCGGCCGGCGCGGGCCGCGCCCGGCGGGGTGGCCGTGCGGGTTAGCTTGCCCGCCAGCCGAGCCACTCCTCCCCTGTCGCGGTCCGCAGCGCATGACGCCACCCCAGCGAGAAGACGCCGACCGCCCGCTGGGGGCGCTGCTCGCCCCGGACATCCTCGCCCTGCTGGAGGAGGAGCCGGAGAGCGTCGCGCTCGAGACCGAGGAGCTGCACCCGGCCGACCTCGCCGACGTGGCGGAGTCGCTGCCGGAGGACCGGCTCGTCGCGTTCCTGACCGCGCTGCCGGCGGCCCGCGCCGCCGACGTGCTGGAGTACCTCGACGAGGAGCGCCGCGCGCTGGCCGTCGAGGGGATGAGCACCCGCCAGGCGGCCGCGGTCATCTCCGAAATGACGCCCGATGACCGGGCCGACCTGATCGAGGAGATCTCGGAGGAGGACGAGGAGCGGGCCGACGAGATCCTGGCCGAGATCCCGGCGGAGGCACGCGCCGAGACCGAACGGCTGATGCAGTACGACCCGTACTCGGCGGGCGGGCGCATGACGACCGAGTACGTCTCGGCGCCAGAACAGATGACCGTGGAGGAGGCGCTGCGCGGCGTGCGCGCGGTGGCCAGAACGGGGCGGCGCGAGGCGATGTACGCCATCTACACGCTCGACGCGGGCGGGCGGCTGCGCGGGGTGCTGAGCCTGCGCGAGCTGCTCGCCGCGCCAGAGGGCGGGCGGCTCGCGGACGTGGCGTGGACCGAGGTGCAGGCCGTCGCGCCCGACGCCACGCAGGAGGTGGTGGCCCGCGTCATCAGCGACTACGACCTCGTGGCCGTGCCGGTGGTGGACGCGGAGCGGCGGCTGTTAGGCGTGGTCACCGTGGACGACGTGATCGACGTCATCCAGGAGGAGCAGACGGAGGACGTGCAGAAGCTCGGCGGCATGGAGGCGCTCGACGACCCGTACATGAGCGTGCCGCTGCTCAGCGTGGTGCGCAAGCGCGTGGGGTGGCTGTGCGTGCTGTTCGCCGGGTCGCTGCTCACGGCCACCGTGATCGAGCGGTTCGAGGGGCGGCTGAGCAAGGCGGAGCTGCTGCAGCTCTTCGTGCCGATGATCGTGAGCTCGGGGGGGAACTCCGGGTCGCAGGCGACGTCGCTCATCATCCGCGCCATGGCGCTCGACGAGATCCGGCTGCGCGACTGGTGGCGGGTGGCGGGGCGCGAGCTGGTGTCGGGGCTCACGTTAGGCGCGGTGCTCGGCGCGCTCGGCGTGGCGCGGGTGCTCGTGTGGCAGGCCACGGGGCTGTACGACTACGGGCGGCACTACGCGCTGGTCGCGACGACGATCGGGCTGACGCTGCTCGGGGTGGTCACGTTCGGGTCGCTGGCGGGGTCGATGCTGCCGTTCGCGCTGCGGCGGCTGGGCGCGGACCCGGCGAGCGCGTCGGCGCCGTTCGTGGCGACGTTGGTGGACGTGACGGGGCTGCTGATCTACTTCACGGTGGCGCTGGCGGTGCTGCGGGGGACGTTGTTGTGACGGCGGGGGGCGGGCCGGGGGGGGGCGGGTCTGAGACCCGCCCCTACGGGGGGGTGGCGTTGGTGGCGGGGGCGGCGTGTTGCTTCGGGGCCATCTCGACGCTGGCGGTGTTCGGGACGCGGGCGTACGGCGGGCGGCCGGCGGCGTCGCTCGACGCGGTGCTGTTCTGGCGGTACGTGGTGGCGGGGGCGGTGCTCGGGCCGGCGGCGTGGCTGGGGTGGCGGCGCGCGGGGGGCGCGCCGGCGTTAGGCGCGGGCGGGTGGGCGTCGGCGCTCGCGCTCGGGGGGCTGGGGCAGGCGGCGGTGGCGTTCCTGTCGCTCTCGGCGGTGCGCTACGTGAGCGTGGCCACGCTCGGCTTCCTGTTCTACACGTTCCCGGCGTGGGTCGCGCTGTTCGCGGCGCTCGGCGGCACGGAGCGGCTGGACCGCACGCGGCTGGCCGCGCTCGCGCTGTCGCTGGCGGGGATCGCGTGCACGGTGGGGCTGCCGGGCGGGGCGCCCGCCGCGGGGGGCGCGGGGGCGGGGCCGGCGTGGCCCGGCGTCGCGCTCGCGTTAGGCGCGGCGGTGGTGTACGCGGTCTACGTGCCCTACCTCGGCCGCCTGCAGGGGCGGCTGGGGCCGACGGGGGCGGGGGCGGTGATCTGCGCGGGCGCGGCGCTGGTCCTCGGCGCGGCGGGCGTGGCGCGCGGGACGCTCACGGCCGCGCTGGCGCCGCAGGCGTGGGCGGCGGTGGGCGTGCTGGCAATCCTGTGCACGGTGCTGGCGTTCGTGGCGTTCATGCGCGGGCTCGGGCGGATCGGGCCCGTACGCGCGTCGATCGTGTCGACGGTGGAGCCGTTCTTCACGGCGGTGCTCGGCGCGCTGGTGCTGGGCCAGCCGTTCGGCGCGGCGACGGTGGCCGGCGGCGCGCTCATCGCGGCGGCGGTGCTGTTGCTGCAGCGGCCCGCGCGTGGAGCCCGGGCGCGGGCGGCGGCGGAGCGGTCGCCCGAGCCGGCCTAACGCGGCGCGCCGCCCCGCCGCTGCGCGTGGGCGAACGTCGCGCCCCCGACCAGCGCCACGGCGGCGAAGCAGAACCACTGGACGGCGTAGCTGAAGTGCGAGCCCTCGTCGAGCGCGGGCGGGGGGACGCGGACCGGACGGTCGAGCGGCGGGCGGGCCGGGTCCTCCCCCGCCCCGGGCTCGGCGACCACGTAGTCGCGCGAGACGGGCGCGCCCGCGTCGCCGGCCACCAGTACGGGGTCGAGGAAGCGGTAGGCGCGGTAGCCGCGCGCGCGCCCGCCGAGCCGCGCCACGCCCGGCCGGCGCGACGGGATCTCGACGTAGCCGGTCACGGCGAGCGTGTCGGCCTCGCGCCAGCGGGCCAGGTCTACGGTCGTGCCGTTCGCCGAGTAGATCCAGCCGCGGTTGACGAGGAGGAGGGTGTCGCCGCCCGGCCCGCCCGCCCCCGGCGCCACGCGCACGGGCGTGACGATGTGCACGCCGGGCGAACCGTCGCGCGTGCGGTTGGCGAGGACGAACTCGCGCGCGTAATCGGCCACGCCCCGGACGGTGACGCGGCGGTAGTGGCGGGCGGCGGTGTCGGGCGGGAGGGCCGCGTACGGCGCGGGGGCGGCGCTGAAGCGGGCGGCGACGCTGGCGTTCAGGGCGCGCCGCTCGCGCAGGCGGCTGAGCTGCCAGACGCCGAGCCGCGCGCACACGGCGGCGGCCGCGACGGCCAGGGTGAGGAAGACGGCGAGGCGGCGGGGCATGGGGGGGGAAGCTACCGACGCACCCGCCGTCGTCCCGAGCGCAGCGAGGGACCTACTGGCCTTGGCGACGGGGGCCATCGACACCACGGCCTGGCAGCGCACCAAATGGCATGTCATCCTGAGCGCAGCGAAGGATCTTCTGGGCGAGGTGTGGAGGCCAGCGTGTGCGCTCCATCTCGGGACCCCACACCCGGGCTGACGAGATCCTTCGCTGCACTCAGGATGACAGGGCGGGGTGCCCCGAGGGCGCGGGCGTGCGTCGGGCGGGTCAGAGCAAGGTGAGCTGCTCGCCTAACGTCTCCGGCTCGACCGGCCGCTGGCCGAGGAGGCGCTGGAGGTCGCGCGTGCTGGAGGGGCTGTGGCCGGCCCAGTGGTTGTTGATGTAGCCGTACACCTCGCGCACGCCGGATGCGGCCTGCGTCATCGCCCGGAGGGCCTGGGCCCACAGGCCGAGCTCGCGCGAGCGGTCCACCTGGATGCGTGAGTAGTCGACGAGGTCGCGGTTCGGCCCCATCCACCGCACGTAGGCGAACGGCGCCGGCGGGCGGGCGGCGAAGCGGTCGGCGAGGGAGAGCATCCACCGGCGCGGGACCCAGCGGCCGTCGCTCAGGGCGGGGGCGACGCCGTGGTCGGCGAGGAGGTTGAGCACGCCGTCGGTGAGCCAGCCGCGCTGGCGGAACTCGATCGCGACCTGCAGGTCGGCGGGGAGCTTGGGGAGGAAGCGGACGAGCGCCGGCAGCTCGTCGGGGCCGAAGTCCGGGCCGAGCTGGACGAGGATGGGGCCGAGCCTGGGGCCGAGGAGGCGGGCGCGCTCGAGGAAGGTGTCGAGCACGTCGTCGGCGCCGCGGAGGCGGGCCTCGTGGGTGATGGCCTGCGGCAGCTTGAGCGCGAACCGGAAGTCTGGCGGCACCCGGTCGGCCCAGCCCAACACCACGCGCTCGGCCGGGACGGCGTAGAACGTCGAGTCCACCTCGACCGTGGCGAAGGCGCGGGCGTAGGTGGTGAGGAAGTCGGCGGGGCGCGTGCCGGTCGGGTAGAACGGCCCCACCCAGGCGCCGTAGTTCCAGCCCTGCGTGCCGAGTCGGACGGTGGCGGGCGCGGTGGACACGGTCGGCGGCGGGGTCGGGGAGGGCGGACGGGGCGAGCTGGGCTGTTTTGACGCACCCGGCCCTGAACTTGCGCCCGCGGGGCGCCGGTTCGCCAGCACCCCCGACCCGAACGCCCCCCGACCATGGACCGCTCGCCCGACCTGCCGATCGACCGTCACCCCTCCGGCCTGGGGACCGAGCGCGCCGCCCACGACGCCGCGCACCAGGCCGCGCATCAGGCGGCGCACCAGGCCGCGCGTGCCGCCGACGCGCCCGTGACGCTCCACACCGACGGCGTGGCCGACGCCCGCGAGGGCGGCGACGCCGGCCGCACGGCGGCGGGCGTGGCCGGGGGCGCCGTGGCGGGCACGCTGGCGGGGATCCAGGCGGGCGCGCTCGCCGGCGCGGTGACGCTCGGCGTGGGCGCGGTGGGCGGGGCGCTGATGGGCGCCGCCGCCGGCGCCGCGCTCGCCCAGGACGCCGACCCGTCGCGCTACACCGACGCGGAGGACGCGCACTACCGGGCGCTCTACGAGGGCGGGGCGCGCGCCGCGGGCGGCTACGAGGCCGTGCGGCCGGCCTTCGTCTTCGGCCACGTGGCGGCGTCGGAGCCGGCGCTGGCGGGGCGCTCGTTCGCGGAGGCCGAGCCGGCGCTGGAGCGGGCCTGGAACGACGAGCTGCGCCCGCGCGCGGGCGCGGCGGCCGCGTGGGCCGACGTACGGGCCCACGTGCGCGACGCGTACGGCCACGCACAGGCCGAGGGCGTGGGCGCGCGCCGCGACCCGGGCGTGGTGGGGAGCGGGGGCTCGGCCGTGGACCCCGTGGAGCTGGACCGCGCCCGCCACGGCCTGCCGAGCACCGGCGCCTGACCCAACGCCTCACCCGGCGCCTACCTCGGCCGCCTAACCCCGGCACCTGACCCCTCACCGACCGGAGACCCAGCCATGGACCCGCACACCCGCTCGACGTCCTCGCTCAACGACCCAATGCCCGGCACCCTCGCGGCGTCCGACGCGACGCCGGCGTCCGTTCCGCCCACTCCGGTCGACGACCGCCGGCTGGCCGACGGGTCGTCGCACCCCGGCGACGAGATCGGGGAGGCGGTGGGCGGCATCTCCGGCGTGCTCACCGGCGCCGCCCTCGGTTCGTTAGGCGGGCCGATCGGCACCGTGATCGGCGGGATCGCCGGGGCGGTGAGCGGGTGGTGGGCCGGCCGCGCCATCAGCGAGGCGGCGAGCCACGCCACCGACGAGGACGAGAGCTACTACCGCGGCGAATACGAGCGGGCCATCGAGCGCCGCGTGGAGCGCGCGGCCGACGCCGCGGACGCGACCGACGCCCCCGCGGCGCCGGCGCGCGGCTACGACGCGGTGCGGCCCGCCTACCAGCTCGGCCACCTCGCGGGGCGCAACCCCGACTACCAGGGGCGCGGGTTCGAGGACGTGGAGCCGGAGCTGCGGCACGGGTGGACGGACGACGTGAGCCGCGACCACGGCGCGTGGGACAGCGTGCGCGGCCACGTGCGCGCCGCCTACGAGCGCAGCCAGGCCGGCTACGTGGGCTCGGGCGGGAGCGCGGGCACCGAGGTGCGCGGCGGGATGAGCGCGCTGGCCGCCGGCGCCACGTACGTGGCCGGGCGGAGCGGCTTCGGCGACGGCCGCCCGCCCGCGGACGCGGCGGGCGGCGACCCGACGGAGCGGCGGTCGTAGCCCGGGGCCGCGGGCGGGCGGCGCGTTAGGCCGCCGGCTCGGCGTTAGGCACGCGGCGGGGGCGCGGTCCATCGGGGCCGCGCCCCCGCCGCGCGTCTGGGGCCCGCCGCCGGCGGGCCCGGCCGTGCCGGAACCCGTTGCGCCGTAACGTTTCCGCGACGGCGCACCCGTTGGGCGCCCGGCGCCCGGCCGGCGCCCAACGGTCGGCCCCGCCGCGCGGGCGCGGCAGGGTGTTTGCCTAGACCGCGGCTCCCCACGACCACCAGGGCGCCGCCGGCGCCCGCGACGCACCGCGAGGATTGCATGGCCGAGATCCCGATCGAACGCAAGGAAGGACGCAACTGGCTGCCGCTGATCCTGGGGCTGCTGGCGCTCCTGGCCCTTGGGTTCTGCTTCCTGC
>ERZ1066118.2064-NODE-2064-length-10552-cov-11.786320_pt1 | contig 10552 bp, 11 predicted proteins | sample MGYA00382765_ERZ1066118 | MGnify/ENA primary metagenome ERZ1066118 (study PRJEB33369, sample SAMEA5778348) | biofilm metagenome | biome: Industrial cooling water; feature: Water cooling tower basin; material: Biofilm | place: United Arab Emirates | collected...
AGGGCGAGGCCCTGAAGCGAAGGAGCAATGGCGAGGGAGGCAGCGCCGACGAGAGCGGCGATCCACTCGACCCTGGCGTGGAGGGGATCGATGCGGGTGCCGCAACAGCGCGCCCGGCCGCCCGACAGAAGCGCGCTGACGAGGGGCACCAGGTCGCGGGCCGGAATCACCTTTCCGCAGCCATCGCACGTCGACCGGCCACTTGTGACGCTCCGTCCCTCGGGCCAGCGCAGGCACAAGGTTGCAACGAAGCTGCCCAGGATGGCGCCGAGCAGAAAGCCCGCGATCACCCAGGCGAGATGCGTCACAGCCTTGTTTCGAACGGCAGGCTGAGGCCGTCCGGCCCGGCTCGGAACCCGTAGGTCGAAAGGATCACGTCGACCCCGGGCAGCGGCGAGCGGATGGTGACCCAGCCGCGGACCCGGCCTTCGCTGCTGACAAAGAACTCGACCCGCTCGGTGCCTGCATCGCTGGCAAGGCGGGCACGGACCCGCTCGCCGTCGCAGGCGATGGTGCCGCGAAAACCGCGGTCGAGCGCGAGCGGGCCGAAGCGGACGGCAAGATTGGCGGCAAGGCGCCCGCTTGCTTGGCTGCAGCGGCCGCCGGCGAACAGCACGGTGGTATCGGTGAAGGTGATGGTGTCGATCGGCGCGCCGCCAAGAAGGTTGCCGGCCGGCATGGCGCCGTTCAGTCGCTCGACCCCGCGCAGCGTGCCGCCGGCCCGCAAGGTGCCGGTGAGCGGGCCCTGAACCGTGTCGAGCCGCTCGAACGGCATGGCAATTCGGCCGAGCAGCAGCGCGCCAGGGTCGAGGCGGACGTCGAAGGTGCCGAGCAGCTGGCGGCCGAGCATCAGCTCGCCGATGCGCCCGGCCCAGATGGTGCCGCCCACCTGGCGGGCGCTGAGGCCAAGGCGCTGGAGATCGCTTTCGGGCAGCGCGACGCGCAGCGGCAGCAGGAGCAGCAGGGCAAGGAGGCTGATGCCGAAGGTCCAGACAAGCCAGCGCCAGTTCACTTCACGCGCCTCCCTGCGCAACGGTGGCGGCGACGGCGACGGTGCCATTGCCCTGCGGAGTGATGCTGAACTCGCGAACCAGGATTCCGCCGCGCTCGAGCTGGCTGAGCCAGCGCAGTGCGGCGGTCGGAGCCGCGGGGGCAAGGGTGATGACCGCCGACGAGGGGCCGCGCGGCTCGTTGGCGGTGAGGGACACTCCGGCCTGAGCTGCGGCTTCCGTCACACGAAGGGCAAGCGGGGAAGAGGACGCCGCCGCTCCGCCGAGCGCCGGCCGGCGGGCGCTTTCGAGTTGGGCGATACGGGCAAGGACGAGGCCGTGGTTGCGGACCGCCTGCTCGTGCCGCTCCCTCGCGGCTTCGAGCGAGAGGGCGAGCGGGCGGTAGATCGCCGCCCACAAGAGCAGCGGCACGGCGATCGCCAGCATCAGCGCGATCAACCAGCGCTCGCGCGAAGTGCGGCCGAGATACCAGTCCCGAAGAGCGGTCATTCCGCGCTCCTCAGGGTCAGGTCGGCGAACAGCTGGCCACTGGTGCCGGACCGGGTCGTGGCGGTGACCCGGTACCCCGAGCGCTGCAGGGCAAGGAGCAGGCGATTGACGTCCTCCACCCGCGTGGCGGCGAGGCTGGCGGTCAGCGTACCGTCGGGCCGGTAGCTGACGGCGGCCGCCGTTGTGCCGGGTACCGCCTGTAATTGCTGGTAAAGCGCGGCGAGCGGCGGGAAGGGGGAGCCGCTGGCGCCGGGCGTTTCGCCGATGCGGGCGTCGAGCGCTCCGGCAGCGGCGGCGGCATCTACCTCCTGGCCGAGTGCCCGGCTGGCAAGTGCCGCCGTCTCTGCCTCGAGCCGCTCGCTCGATTGATTGAGGCGGATCAGCATGACCAGCGCCGTGGCTAAGGCGAGCAGGGGAACGAGGAGTGCAAGAGCCGCAAGCTCGCGCACGCGGCCCCAGTCGAGCACCAGCAGGCGGCGGCGAGCGAAACGGCCGGTGCGAAGGTCGAGAGGAAGCGTGTCGGCGAGAAAGGCCAGGCGGCGCTCGACATCGGCCTCGTCAAACGGGGTGACTTCCTCCCCGCCCACAAGCGCGTCGCGGAGCGCCGGCTCGTCCGGAACGATGAGGTCGCCGCGCCGGAGCATCTGCTCCGATCCCAGTACCGCGCCGGTCCAGGTCTCGCTGCCCGGCAGCAGCAGACCCGAGGAGATGATGGCGAGCGGGTCGGCACCTTGGGCCGAGAGCCAGTCGAGCCACTCGACCATGGACCCGTTGGCGGCAAGGGCGACTCCGAGCCGTCCCTCGACCATCCCTGCGACCGCGTGCAGGGTGGAGGGATCGGCCATGCCGTCCTGGAGCGCCATGGCGCGGGCTATGCCGAGGCGCTGACGTTCTGTCGCCCCTTGCGGTTCCGGCCAGGTCAGGCGGACGGCAGCGACGGGCGCGAGCGCGACCAGCGGCAGCGCAGGCCCGCCGCCTGGCGGTGCGGCAAGCGCGCGCCAAGCTGCGTCACTACCCCGCTCGACTACTGCAACGCCCGAGACGCGCCACCAATGTGCCGCAGCGTCGGCGCGATCGCCGCCAGTCGGCAGGAGAAGAAGGAGCCGGTCGCTCATCACAGCTCCCCGTAGCGGCGCCGGACGATCCGTGCACGTGGCTCGCGAAGATCGAGAAGGGTGGTGCTGGCGAGGCTTTGGCCAGACTGGCTGACCTCCGCCCGAAGCTCGAACCAGCGCGAGCGAAGCCTGACCTGCTCGGCGGCCTGCGAGGGCAAGGCGTTGGCGCCGATGCCCGAGGCACGCCAGAAATCGACCGTGCTCGTATAGCCGCCCGGCGGACGGCCGGCGATCAGCTGCCGGGCCTGGGCGAGGCCGATCTGCTGGGGCGCAAGCATTGCGAGAAGCGGGGCCTGCTCGGGCAGAAGGGTGTTGGGGTTGAGCCCGGCCGGTGCCTGCTCGGGCAACGCGCAGAGGAAGGGCGAGACGAGGGTCAGGAGGTCCGGAGTGACCCCGCTTACCGCGCCGAGCTCGCCGACGTCGGCAAAGGGAGCGTTGGCCGGGGCCCAGGCGCCTCTGCTACCGGTCCCCTCGTTGCCGCCTGGAAGCGGGGACAGGTCGCTGTCGACCCAGTCGCCAGCCGCCGCGGCGATCCCGGTCGCGCGGCCGGCATCCACACTAAGGAGCAGGAGCAGGTCCGCGAACTGCTGGACGGCAGTCGGATCGGCGATCGCGCTCCCGTCCGGCTGACTGCGGGCAAGGCCGTTCAAGTTGAAGCAATTGCCGCCGTCGCGCACTTCGGCCCGCAGGAGGCCGCCGTCAGGAAGGCGGATTTCGCGGATCTGGCCGAGCCACGGTCCGCCGACGGTGCGCGCCGGCTCGGCTGCAGCGAGGTCCTCGAGGCGGACAGCGGCGAGCTGCTCGGCAAGTCCGAGCCACAAGCGCCCCTGCGAGACGATGGCGCTGTTGGCGGCGAGCCTGGTCGCGACGGTCAGCCGATCGAGCGCACTCGCGGCGATGGTCGCCATCACCGCCACCAGCATGAGGACGGTGAGCAGCGCCGCCCCTCGTTCCGAGCGTCGGGGCGTCATGGCGCACGGACCGGAACGGCCTGGGCAGCGACCCGTGGTCCCTGCGGGAGGGCGACGACGAGGGTCACCGGTGCTTCGCCGCGGCGCTGCACCGCGACCTCGACCGCTGCAGGCAGGCCAGGATCGCTCCAGGTGGAACGCCAGCTTCCATCCGCGCCGCGATAGCGGAACTGCAGGGAGGCGACTTCGCCCGACAGCGCCGCGGACGGGCCTTGCAGTGCGCCGGCGGGGGTGAGCGACTGGCGAACGAGGCTGCCCTGCGCCAGGCTCCACCGCACGACCTGAAGGCCGGTGGAGCCCGACTCCCGCCCAGCCGGATCGAAGGCACGAACCAGGAGCAGGCTGCTGCCCTCGCCCGCGAAGCCGGTCGGAGCGCCCGCCACGGGCCGGACCACGACCTGGGCCAGGTCGGCCTGAAGCAGGGTGCGGAGGCGGGCTGCGGAGCCGAGGTCGGCCAGTGCCTCCCCCACTTTCTCCTGCGTGTCGACGCTGGCGCGAAGAAGGCCAACGCCGGCGCTCGCCAGCAGGGCGAAGATGACAAGCGCCACCACCATCTCGACCAGGGTGAAACCGCGTTCGGCCGGCGGCGGGGTCACGAAACCCTCCGGACCAGGGTCAGACGGGTGGACGCGTTCCAGTCGGGCGAGGTGACCAGCAGGTCGACGCGGACCAGCCGCGGGTCGGGGGTAGCGGTGACGCTCTGCTGAAGGGTGAAGCTGCGTCCGCCGTTGGTCAGCGAGCGGGTGGACGTGCCAAGCGTCAATGGGCCGGGATCGGTCGCGATCCGCGCCGCCTCATTCTCCGCCACCAGCATCATCCCTTCGCGCGCCGACAGGTCGGCGGCCGAGGCGACCGCCACCGCATCAAGCCTAAGCAAAGCCAGCGCGGCGATGGAGAAGACCGCCAAGGCAACCAGCAGCTCGAGCAGGGTGAAGCCGTTGCGGCTCACGACACGATCACCTCGCCATCGGCCTGCACCTGGATCGTGACGGTATTGCCGGGTCCGCGCAGGGTAAGACTGAGGGGGCTGTCGGGCAGGCCGACGCTGTCAAAGCGCAGCCGGACGGCGGGCGCGGCCAGTTCCGCGCGCACGCCCCTGCTCCAGCGGCGCTCGCCCAGCGCCTTCTCGGCCGACGGGAGCCACTCGCCCCGCGAACGCTGTTCGAAGCGGTAGCCGGCGGCATCGAGGTGCAGCGCTTGGGAGCGGCCGGACAGGATTGCCTGTTCGCGGGCGGCGGCAACCCTGGTCGCAAAGGCCACCGCGTCGGCCCGTGCGCGCTCGTCACCGCCCGGCCAGCGCCACACGGCCACGCCGGCAAGAAGGCCGATCACCGCCAGCACGACCATCAGCTCGACGAGTGTAAAGCCGGCCTCGGCGGAGCGAGGCCTTGGCGTAAAGCCGGCCTCCCGCCGGCGCTCAGGCCGCTTCGCTTCCACGGATATCGGCATTCTCGCCCTCGCCGCCGGGGGATCCATCGGCGCCAAGCGAGAAGATGTCGAACGGACTGCCGTTCTGGCCCGGAACCGCCATCTGATAGGGGCGTCCCCAGGGATCGTCTGGAAGGCTGCGAACGAAGCCGCCGCCGCCGCCCGGCCGCGGCTGCGCCAGCGCCTGAAGGCTGGTCGGGTAGCGCATGGTCTCCAGCCGGTACATTTCCATCGCCTGGGAAAGGGTCGCGATGTCGGCGCGGGCCTTGGTCGCCATCGCCCGGTCCTGGCTCGGAAGCACGTTGATCATGACCACGGTGGCGAGCAGCCCGATGATCACGATCACCACCATCAGTTCGACCAGGGTGAAGCCGTTGCGGCGGTGGCCCCGCCGGCGCGGCTTGCTGACGGCGGGATCGGTGAACAGGGCGATAAGCAGGCGCAACATGAGGGTCAGGCTCCGACCAGGGACTGGAGTTGGAGGATGGGCAGGAGGATGGCGAGGACGATCAGCGCGACGATCGCACCGAGAACGACGATGATCATTGGCTCGAGCAGCGCAAGGACCGTGGCGGTGAAGGCGTCGAACTCACGCTCCAGGTAATCGGCCGCGCGTTCCAGCATGACTTCCAGCCGCCCCGCGCTCTCCCCGCTGGCAGCGAGATAGACGAGGAGCGGCGGAAAGACGCCGGCGCGGCCAAGCGCGCCCGACAGGCTGCCGCCGCGGCGGATTGCCTCGACCAGGCTGTCGGTGGCGCTGCGGAGGGCCCGGTTGTGCACCGTTTCGGCGGTGAGCCGCAGGCCCTCGATCAAAGGGAGGCGACTGCCGATCATGGTCGACAGGGTGCGGGCCATGCGGGCTGCGTGGAGGTCGCGGATCAGGCGCCCGACGAACGGCAGGCGGAGGACGAACCGGTCCACGATAAGGCGCGGACCCTCGCGCTGCAGGGCCACTGCCGCGAGCGCGAACAGGACGCCGAGCAGGAGCAGCAGCGCCCACCACCAGCTCGCCAGGAAGCTGCTCAGCGCGATGATGATCCGGGTAAGAAGAGGTAGCTGCTGGCCGACATTGTCGAACTGCTCGACCACCCGCGGGACCACCGCAATCATCAGCGCCGCGACGACGCCCAGCGCGACCAGGGTCAGGATCGCGGGGTAGGCGAGGGCGGACAGGAGCTTGGAGCGCATCGCCGCCTGCCGCTCGAGCAGGGCCGACTGGCGCTCGAGAATGTCGGGGAGGGTCCCCGAGCTCTCGCCCGCCGAGACCATTGCACGGTAGAGCGAAGGAAAGCTCTTCGGCTCGCGGGCGAGGGCGTCGGCGAGGCGGCGGCCTTCGACCACGCCGTCCGCGACGCGGGTGACGATGCCGCGAACCTCTTGGCGGTCGCTCTGGCGCGCGATGGTGCGGAGCGACTCCTCGATTGGCGTGACCTGGGTGAGGGTGGCGAGCTGGCGGGTGAAGAGCGTCAGCTGCTTGAAGCTGAGGCGGGCCGGGCGACGCCATGGGAATGCGCGCGCGGGCGCGGTGGAGGCGGCGGGCTGGCCGTGACTTTCGGCGATCCGGACGACATGCAGGCGCTTGTCGGTCAGCCTGCCGCGGGCGACCTCGCGACTTGGCGCGTCGAGCGTGCCGGTACGCTCGCGCCCGCGGGGATCGATGGCGACATAGGCGAAGCTAGGCACTTGGGCCGTCCGCTTCCGCGCGCGACACGCGGATCGCTTCCTCGGGTGTGGTCACCCCCGCCTCGACGAGGGCGCGGGCGGCGGCGGCGAGGCTTGGGCTGCGCGCAAAGGCGTGGGCGGCGATCGCGGTCTCGTCCGCGCCGTCGAGGATCAGCCGGCGCACCTCGGCATCCACCGCGACCGCTTCGAACAGGCCGATCCGCCCGCGATAGCCGCTCCCGCCGCAGCGCTCGCAGCCGGCGGCGCGGTAGATGACCGTCCCGGCCGGAAAGCCGAGCAGTGCCGCCGCGCCGCTGTCGCCCTCTTCGGGAGTGCGGCAATGTTCGCACAGGCGCCGTACCAGGCGCTGGGCCAGAACGGCGCGCAACGACGAAGCGAGCAGAAAGGGCTCGACCTTCATGTCGCGCAGCCGGGTGATGGCACCCGGCGCGTCGTTGGTGTGGACGGTGGAAAGGACGAGGTGGCCGGTCAGCGAGGCCTGCACGGCGATGTCGGCGGTCTCGCGGTCGCGGATCTCGCCGACCATCACCACGTCGGGGTCCTGGCGGAGGATGGCGCGAAGGCCATTGGCGAAGGTCATGCCGACCTTGGCGTTGACCTGGGTCTGCCCGACCCCGTCCATTGCATATTCGACCGGGTCCTCGACCGTCAGGATGTTGCGGCTGCCGTCGTTCAGGTGGCCAAGCGCCGCATAAAGGGTCGTGGTCTTGCCCGAACCGGTCGGGCCGGTGACGAGGATGATACCGTTGGGCTCGGCCAGTGCCTTGCGCAGGATCGCGTCGGCCGCTCCGCCAAGGCCAAGCTGAGCGAGGCTGAGGCCCGCCTGCTGCTTGTCGAGGACGCGCAGCACCACCCGCTCGCCGGCACGGCTGGGAAGGGTTGATACGCGCACGTCGAGCGAGCGGCCGCCGAGCATGATGCCGATCCGCCCGTCCTGGGGCACCCGCCGCTCGGCAATGTCGAGGCGGGCCATGACCTTGATCCGGCTGACCACCACCGGGGCGACATGGGCGGGCATGCGGAGCGATTCCTTGAGTACCCCGTCGCGGCGCATGCGGACGATGAGGCCGCTCTCGTAAGGCTCGATGTGGATGTCGCTCACCCCTGCGCGGACGGCCTCGGCGAGAATCCCGTTGATGAGGCGGATTGCGGGGGCGTCGTCGGCGCTGGCAAGCAGGTCCTCGGCCGTCGGAAGACCGGTGGCGAGCGCATCGAGGCCGTCGCTGCCCTCGATCGACTGGGCAAGCCCGGCCGCGCTACCTTCCAGGGCATAGCGATCCTGGAGCAATCGCTCGAACTCACCAGCATCGACCAGGCGCAAGGCGAAGGGCTGGCCGAGGTGGCGACGAAGCTCGACCAGGCGGAGCGGGTCGGCACCCTCGCGCATCGCCACTTCGATCCCGCCATCCTCGCGCGGCAGCGGAACGAAACCATGCTCGCGGGCCAGCCCAAATGGCAGGTCGATGAGCGCGGTGACGGGCACCGCCTGCACCTCCGCCGCGGCAACGTCGGCCAGCAACGGGTCCTCGCCCGCGGGAACCACCGGGTCCCCAAGCAGCAGTTCGGTGCGCTCGGCAGCCATCGGCTCAGCCTCGCACGGGCGCAGGGGGCGGGGGCGGGGGCGGCGGGCCGAAGCGGACATCTCCAGGCAGCGCCTCGGGCGCGACCGGCGGCACGGTGCCGAGATAGTCGCGGACCAGCGCGTCGATCGACGGTTCCTCGTTCGGCCGCACCCGCAGCTGGTCGGCGCGAATGCTGCCGTAGCGCCGGGCGGTGATCTCCCGCGCATCGGCGGCCGTGCGGACGATGGTGGGGCGGATGAAGACCATGAGGTTGGTCTTGCCGCGCTGGCGGGAGCGCGACTTGAAGAGATTGCCGACCACGGGAATGTCGCTCAGCACCGGGATGCGCTCGATCGTCCGGCGCTCGTTCTCGTCGAGCAGACCGCCGATCGCGACGATGTCGCCGTCGTCGACGGTCAGGGTCGTCTTGAACTCGCGCTTGTTGATGATGAGGTCGGCCGAGCGCGGCGCCACCGGGCCGGCAATGCTGGACACTTCCTGCCGAAGGAACAGCTTGATCGAGCCCGAGGAATTGACCTGCGGCTTTACGTCGAGCTGGATACCGACGTTCTGGCGTTCCACTGTCCGGAAAGCATTGTCGAAATTCTGGCTGAGCCGCTCGCCAGTGGTCACCGGCACCTCCTGGCCGACAAGCAGCTTCGCCTCCTGATTGTCGAGCGTCATGATCGACGGAGTCGAGAGGAGATTGCTCTCGGTGTCGGAGCGGACTGCGTTCAGGATCGCACCGAACACCGCATTGCGCCCGACGTCGATGATCGCACCGGCAAAACCGCCGTTGGCCTGCAGGATGGAGCTCACCGCTGCCTCGGTGATTCCCTCGCCGAGCGGGCGGTCGACGGTGGTGGTGACGGTGCCGTCGGTGCTGGTGGTGGTGGTCCGGCCAAGCTCGTAATTGGCGATGGCCCCGCCCACGGTCAGGATGTTCGGAACCGCGTTCGAATAGCTGGAGGCGAGGAAGGGCGCGTCCTTGCCGCCGAGCAGGAACTGGACGCCGAGGCGCTTGGCGGCATTGTCGCCGATCTCGACGATGATCGCTTCCACCAGCACCTGCTCGCGGCGGGTGTCGAGCTGGCGGATGACTTCGCCCAGCTGGCGCTGCACGTCGGCACTGGCGGCGATGACGATGGCATTGGTGCCGGGATAGCGGGCGACCACAGCCGGTCCGCGCCGGGCAATCCCGTTGTTCTCGCCGCTACCTGCATTGCTGACCGGAGCCGGGGCGGGCGTGGCCGGGCCTGCGCCCGTGCCTTCGCCCTCCTGGCCGCGGAGGAAGCTTGGCGCGCTTGTCCCTTGCGTGACCGGTTGGCCAAGCAATTGCTGGAGGACCGGGAGCAGCTGCTCGGCATCGGCATGTTCGAGCCAGTAGACGCGGATGTCGGCTGCGTTCACCGCCCGGGCGTCGAGGTCGCGGGCGATCGCCACCAGCCGCGCGACGGCGCCCGGCTCGCCGCTGAAGGTCAGGGCATTGCTGCTGTCCACCGCGGAGACCGACACGCCGCTGTTCTGACCGGCAAGGGTGGACAGCGAGGTCGCGATCTCGCGTGCCCCGGCGTTACGGAGATAGACGATCTGGTTGGTCTGGCTCTGCCGGTCGATGCTGGCGATGAGCTGGCGGACGCGGGCAATATTGTCCGCGAAGTCGACCACGATCAGGCTGTTGGCATTGCGGTTGGCGGTGACGGTGCCTTCGGCGCTGACCAGCGGGCGAAGGGTCTCGACCGCCTGCGCCGCCTCGATGTTGCGCAGGCGGAAGATCTCGGTGACCACCTGGTTGCGCGAAGCGTTGCGGCTGCCGATGCGGGTCGGTTGGGTCGCCGCACCTGCGGCCGGCTGGATGCGGTAGCCCCCGCGAATGGGGATGGCGACAAGGCCATTGGCCCGCAGCGTCGACAGGAAGATCTCGAAATATTCGCTGCGGGACAGCGACTGGCGGGTGGTGACGCTGACCCGCTGGTTGACCCGGCCGTCGACGACAAGGGTAAGGCCGGTCGCCTTGGCGACGTCGGACGCGAGCGCGCGCACGTCCACGTCGCGCATGTTCATGCTGTACTGGCCGGACACAGGAACCGCGAGGCCGAGGAGGGCGCTCGCAAGGAGGAGGTGGAAACGCTTCATGGAGTTCCTTCGAGCGTCAGGGCCACCGGAACGGTGGCCGCGCCGCGTTCGACCGACAGGGACAATCTGCTGCCGGGCGTAAGCTGGGATTGCAGCGCCGCCGCGCCGGTCAGGGGGCGGCCGTTGACGGCGGTGATCACGTCCCCGTCGCGAAGGCC
>ERZ1066118.2065-NODE-2065-length-10547-cov-6.176515_pt1 | contig 10547 bp, 7 predicted proteins | sample MGYA00382765_ERZ1066118 | MGnify/ENA primary metagenome ERZ1066118 (study PRJEB33369, sample SAMEA5778348) | biofilm metagenome | biome: Industrial cooling water; feature: Water cooling tower basin; material: Biofilm | place: United Arab Emirates | collected...
TTCGGGCACGAAGCGCTGGTTTCGAACCTGCCGGGCGAGGAATTCTGCGAGCCTGTCCTGCAATCCTCGCATTTCATGTATGCCGGCGAAAACCGCGAACTGCTGCTCAATCTGGCGCGGATCCACCGGATGACCGCCGGATCGGTGCGCGCGCCGGGCGAGGCGGTAGGCATGCCCGCCCTCGAAGCCGCGATGGACATTCTGGCCGAGAAATCCGGCGTCGATCCTGTCGCCCTGCGGTTGATGAACATTCCGGAAAAGAACCCCGAAAGCGGCCTTCCCTTCACGTCGCACAAGCTCGCCGAATGCCTGCGCGAGGGCGCCAAAGCCTTCGGCTGGGACGCGGGCCCCCGCAAGGCGCGGCAACGGCGCGAGGGCGAATGGTGGATCGGCACCGGCATGGCGAGCGGCGCGCGCATCCACAACGCGATGGAAAGCAAGGCGCGCGTCACGCTGCATGCAGACGGCACGGCGCTGGTCGAAACGGACATGACCGATATCGGCACCGGGACCTACACGATCCTTGCGCAGATGGTCGCCGAAATGCTGGGTCTCGATCACGAGAAGGTGACGGTCGAACTTGGCGATTCGCGACACCCCCGCGGCCCGGGATCGGGCGGAAGTTGGGGAGCCGCCTCGATCGGCTCGGCCGCCTATCTTGCTTGCGAGGCGATCCGCAAGGATCTCGCCAAACGCGCCAAGGTGGCGGAGGATGCGCTTGAACTACGCGATGGCAAGGTCGGGGGAGATCGCACGCTGGTCGATCTTCTGGACGGCAAGAGCCTTTCCCATGAAGGACACTTCAAGCCCGGAAAAGAGCAGCAAAAATACACTGCAGCCGGCTTTGGCGCCTTCTTTGCTCAGGTGCGCGTCAACCATTTCACCGGAGAGACGCGGGTCGACCAGATGCTGGGTGCTTTCGGCTTCGGCCGCGTGCTTAACCAGCGCACCGCACGCTCGCAATGTCTGGGCGGCCTGACGTGGAGCATCGGCACGGCCCTGACCGAAGCGCTCGAATTCGATCCGCGTGACGGGCATTTGGTGAACCGCGACCTCGCCGAATATCATGTCCCGGTCCACCGCGATGTGCCCGATCTCGATGTCCTGCTGATCGAGGAACGCGATGCCATCGCCAGCCCGATCGAGGCAAAGGGGATCGGCGAGCTCGGCATGTGTGGCGGCGCGGCGGCCATCAGCAATGCGATCTACAATGCCTGCGGTGCGCGGGTGCTGCAGTTCCCGATCACGCCCGACAGCGTGCTCGAGAATCTTCCCTGAAAGAACGGCGGCCGCGGGCAGAACCGCGGCCACCCTTCATTCTGCCAGACGATAGCCGACGCCGGGCTCGTTGATGACAAGGCGCGGCTGGCTGGGATCGGCCTCGAGCTTGCGCCGCAGCGACCGCACCGCCACGCGCAGGTAATCGAGATCCTGCCGATGCGCGGGGCCCCACACCTCTTCCAGCAGGCTCTCGTGCGTCATCACCCGCCCGGGGTGGTCAGCCAGCACCCACAGCAGGTTGAATTCGCGCGGGGTAAGGTCGACGCGCGACCCGCGCACCGCGACCACATGCGCAGCCCGGTCGATATGGCCGCCTGCAAAATCGCGGCGGGTAGAATCCGCCTGGGGGCCTGCCTTGCGCCGCATGGCCGAACGGATGCGAGCCAGCAGCTCCTCGCTGTCAAATGGCTTGGTGACGAAATCGTCTGCCCCCAGATCGAGCGCGGCCACTTTCTCCTGCGTCGCATCGCGGGCGGTCAGCACGATCACCGAAAGGCCCATCGCCGCCAGCTGCGGCACCACCTCCATCCCGTCGCGGTCGGGCAGGCCGAGATCGAGCAGCGCCACCAGCGGCGCGGGGCTGGCACCGGCGAGCCGCAAGGCCTCCGCGGCGGTTCCGGCTTCGGCATGGCTGATTGCGGCGCGGTCCAGCGCGCCGGTCAATAGCCGCCGGATGGCGGCCTCATCGTCGATGATCAGCACATCCTTACGCATCGCTCGTCCCGTTCCGCAGCGGCAGGGTGACAGTGAAAATCGCGCCGCCCCCTTCGCGATCGCTTGCCGCAATAGTCCCGCCGATCGCTTCGGTGAAGTTGCTCGCGATCCACAGCCCGAGCCCCGTTCCGCCGACCCGGTCGCTGCCCTCGAGCCGGGCGAAACGTTCGAACAGGGCTTCGTGGTCTTGCGGCAGCCCCGGTCCGCGATCCAGCACGCTGATGGCGACTTCGCTCACGGTGCAATCGACCGATAGCTCGACCATGCTCGTCTCGGGCGAAAACTTGAGCGCGTTGTCAGCGAGATTGATGAGGATGTGGCGCAGCAGCACCGGATCGCTGGTAACCAACGGGCAATCGGGATCGATCTTCGTGACGATCCGCCCGCCCTCGCGATCCTGTCGCAGGTCGCGCAGCACGGTTGCGGCGATATCGGTAAGATCGAGGCTTTCCATGCGCGGCTCGATGGCGCCGTGTTCGATGCGTGAGGCTTCGAGCAGGTCGCCGAGGAAGCGTTCCAGACGCCGGGCCTCCTCGCGCGCGATCTTCACTTCCGTCGCGAAGTCGCCCGTTGCCGGAAGGGCCTCGGTCGCGGCGATCACGGCGGTCAGCGGCGTGCGCAGGTCATGCGCGATACTGCCGAGCAACGCGCCGCGCAGGCGATCGCGGGTGCGCAAAGTGTCGATCTGGCGGGCCTCGTCCTCCAGCACCAGACGCTCGTGCGCGAGCGCGGTCTGGTCGATCAGCGATGCAAGCAGGGTCGCATCGTCGGCGCGAATGATCCGGCCTTGCCCCGCCCGGGCCAGCCCCAGCGCGCCCAGCACGCCGAGCGAGGTCTGGAGCGGATGGAACTGCCAGTCAGACGCATTGAGCGTGCCGGTATCGCGCCCCGTCGGCTCGCCCTTTTCGAGCGTCCAGCGCGCGGCGGCCCCGTCGATCAGATCGAGGCGGGAAACGCGCGCATTGCCGCGCACCTCCATCGCGTCGTCATCCATCACGACGATGATCGCCTCCACCCCGAGCAGCGCGCCGATTTCGCGGCACGCGATCTCGGCGGTCGCGGCGCGATCGGATACGCCCGCCAGCAACCCGGCAAAGCGGGCGAGCGCGGCGTTGAGCCGCGCAACCCCGGCGCTGGTTTCGGCCCGCTGGCGCACCTTGCCCGCCAGCACCCCGATTGTCCCGCCCACTAGCGCAAGCGCGGCAAAGGTGATGAGATCGGCAGGGCTGCTGATGGAGAAGGTATAGCGCGGATCGGTGAACAGCAGATTGTAGGCCAGCGCGGCCCATCCGGCGCCCCACAGCCCGGCCTTGGTGCGCATCGTCACTGCGGCAATCACCACCGGCAGCAACAGCAGCATGTCGATCGCGCCGGCCGGGATCACCGCTTCGGCAAGAGCAAGCAGCCCGGCGACCGGCGCCACCAGCGCCAATGCCAGTAGGGGGGCCTGATAGGGGTGCGGATCGCGTGCGCGCAGCGGCTTGGTATCCGCCTCGCCTAGGGGGACGACGTGAACCGCGATCCCGCGCGCCTTGCGGATCACGTCCTGCGCGACCGAGCCATGCCGCCATTCGAACCAGCGGCTGCGGCGGCTTTTGCCGATCACGATCTGGCTCGCCCGCAGTTCGCGGGCCTGATCGACCAGCGCCCCGGCAATATCGGTGGCGGCCACGGTCATCAGCGAGGCGCCGAGCGAGGATGCGAGGGCAAGGTTTTCGGCAAGCTGTTCGCGCTGTTCGCCCGCCACGCCGCGCACGCCCGCGCTTTCGACCACGACCGCGGTCCACGGCGCGCGGGCAAGATCGGCGAGCCGCTTGGCATGGCGCACCACCTGCGCGCCGCCCTTGCCGGGACTGATCGCCACCAGCAACCGTTCGCCCAGCACGAAATCGTCGGGCGAGGCGCCGTCGCCTGAACCAAGGGCAAGATCGTCCGACAATCGCCGGTCGACTGTCCCTGCCGCATAGCGCAGCGCAAGTTCGCGCAGCGCGGCGAGTTTGACCGGCGTGAAGAAGTTCGAAAGCGCCTGCCCGGCCGTCTCGGGCAGATAGACCCGGCCCGATCTGAGGCGCTCGATCAGCGCCTCGGGCGGCAGGTCGACCAAGATCACCTCGGCGCTGTCGAGGATGCTGTCGGGCACCGTCTCGCGCACCCGCACGTGTGTGAAACCGGCGACGATGTCGTTGAGGCTTTCGATGTGCTGGATGTTGAGCGTGGTGGCGACATCGATCCCGGCCACCACCAGCTCGGCCACGTCCTGCCAGCGCTTGGGATGACGGCTGCCGGGCGCATTGGTGTGCGCCAGTTCGTCGACGAGGATCAGGCCAGGGCGGCGCTGGAGCGCGCCGTCGATGTCGAACTCCTCGAGCGCGTGCCCCGCATGCGCGATCGCCTTGCGCGGCAGTACTTCGAAGGGCGCAATCAGCTGAGCGGTTTCGCTGCGGCCATGGCTTTCGGCGATGCCGACGACCACGTCCGCCCCCTCCGCCTGCTTGCGCGCCGCTTCCTGAAGCATCCGGTAGGTTTTGCCGACCCCCGGGGCCATGCCGAGGTAAACCGTCAGCTGCCCGCGTTCTCCGCGCTGCGCCAGACGCAGGAAGCGTTCGGCATCATTGGCGGGGCGCTTTTCGTTCATGGCGGTGACCTACCGCTCTAGCCGGTCGAGCGCCAGATTGAGCGTCAGGACATTGACGATCCGCTCGGGCGCAAGTGTCCCGCCGACGCTGGCGGCCTGATCCTCGACAAGGCTTCTGACCGCCGCCGGGGGAAGCCCCCGCGCTGCCGCGACACGGTTTGCCTGATACATCGCGCCGGCAAGGCTGATATGCGGATCGAGCCCCCCGCCTGACGCCGCCACGAGGTCGGCGGGAACGGGGTTGGCCGCTGTCGCGCCGTAAGCCGAGAGAGTTTCCTGCGCGCGGGCGGTCAGATCGGGGCTGGTCGGCGACTTGTTGCTGCCCGCCGCCCCCATCGCATTATAATCGGGCGCGGAGGGGCGCGGCCAGAAATAGCGCGGGCTCGTGAACTTCTGCGCAACCAGCGCGCTGCCGACCGGCTTGCCGCCGCTCTCGATGATCGAGCCATTGGCGCTGAACGGGGTGACCCCTTGGGCAAGCCCCAGGATCAGCACGGTGTAGAGCACCACGCAGACGAGGAAGGTGACCAGCCACAGGCGGATCGCGGGAAGGATGTATTGCATCGCCAAGGTACTCCTTTAGCGCATCAGGGTGACATGCTCGGCGATCGGGCCAAGCGCGGCAGCGGGGAAGAAGGTGAGCGCGCCGAAGATCACGATCACGACGAACAGCATCACCGCAAAAGTCGGCCCTTCGACGCTGAGCGTCCCCGCGCTCTCGGCGCTGCGGCGCTTGGCCATGAGCGAGCCGACGATGGCGAGCGGCACGATGATCGGCAGGAAGCGCGCGATCAGCATGACAAGGCCGGTGGCGATGTTCCAGGCCGGGGTGTTGTCGCCCAGCCCCTCGAACCCCGAGCCGTTGTTGGCGGCCGCCGAACTGAATTCGTAGAGAATCTCGGAAAATCCGTGCGCGCCGGTGTTGTTGAGCGTGTCGAGACCCCAGGGGGTCGCGGCGAACAGCGCCGTACCGCCAAGGATCAGCAAGGGGTGGCTGATAAGCGCGAGCACGACCAGTCGCATTTCGCGCCCCTCGATCCGGTGCCCCAGATATTCCGGGGTGCGGCCGACCATCATGCCCGCCACGAACACCGCGAGCGCGATGTAGAGGAACATGTTGATCATCCCGACGCCAACCCCGCCGAAGGTCTCGTTGAGCCACATCCCCGCCATCGGCACGAGGCCGGTCAGGGGGTTGAGGCTGTCATGCATCGCGCCCACCGATCCGTTGCTCGTCGCAGTGGTGAGCACTGCCCACAGCGGCCCGGTGATCGCACCCAGACGCAGCTCCTTGCCTTCGAGGTTGCCGACATCCTGCTGCACCGCAAGGTCGGCAAAGGCCATGGTGGGCGCGCTTTCGAATGTGACGGCGGCGGTCAGCTTGATCGCCAGCAGCCCGGCCATCACCGCAAAGATCACGGCCGCGTGGCGCGGACGGCCGATCATCCGGCCGAACATCCAGACACAGGCCATCGGCACGAGGATGAGCGAGGTCATCTCGACAAGGTTCGACCAGAAGGAGGGGTTTTCGAGCGGATGGGTGGAGTTCGGCCCGAAGAACCCGCCACCATTGGTGCCAAGCTGCTTGATCGCGACGAAAGCGGCGACCGGCCCGCGCGCGATCGTTTGCGCCGCGCCTTCCAGCGTCGTCACCTGCGCAGCGCCCTCAAGCGTCATCGGCACGCCCGACAATGCCAGCCAAACCGCCACGATGATCGCCAGCGGCAGCAGGATCAGGAAGCTCGCCCGCTGCACGTCGAGGAAGAAGTTCCCCATACTGGCCTGCCCGCCGATCCCCCGCGCCAGCGCGGCAAGCGCGGCAATCCCGGTCGCGGCAGAAACGAATTGCAGCCACATCAGCCCGCCAAGCTGGGCAAGGTAGCTGAAGGTGCTCTCGCCCGAATAGTGCTGAAGATTGGTGTTGGTGACGAAGCTCGCCGCCGTGTTGAAGATTAGGTGGAGGCTCGTCGGCCCCTGCCCATCGGGGTTGAGCGGCAGCAGGTGCTGGGTCGCCAGCAATGCAAAGACGAAGGCGAACATCACCACGTTGAAGGCGGCCAGCGCGAGCGCATAGGACTTCCAGTCCTGCTCTCCCGCGCCTCCGGTGGCGGCAGTGAACAGCCGGTCGGCAGCAACGAAGCGGCCCGAAAACAGCGAGGCCATGTATTTGCCGAGCGGCCAGGACAACAGCGCCGTGCCCCCGACGACGATGGTGATGGTGAGAATGCTGGAGAGCATGAAATGAAGTCCTTTCGCGGCTTACGCGAGGCCGAGGCCGGCGACGGCGAGATCGATGAGCTTGATGCCGATGAAGGGCGCGATCACACCGCCGAGCCCGTAGATCGCAAGGTTGCGCAGCAACTGGCTGGCTGCGGGCATCGGGCGATAGGCGACGCCTTTCAGCGCCAGCGGCACCAGCGCCGGGATGATCAGCGCGTTGAAGATGATGGCCGAAAGGATCGCGCTGTTCGGGCTTGCCAGCCCCATGACGTTGAGCGCGCCGAGACCGGGATAGAGCACCACGAAGATCGCCGGCAGGATCGCGAAATACTTGGCGACGTCATTGGCGATCGAGAAGGTGGTCAGCGCCCCACGCGTCATCAGCAATTGCTTGCCGATGCCGACCACCTCGATAAGCTTGGTCGGATCGCTGTCGAGATCGACCATGTTGCCGGCCTCGCGCGCGGCCTGGGTGCCGGTATTCATTGCAACGCCAACGTCCGACTGCGCGAGCGCGGGGGCATCGTTGGTCCCGTCGCCGCACATGGCGACCAGCTTGCCCTCGGCCTGCTCCTTGCGGATATAGGCAAGCTTGTCCTCGGGCGTGGCCTCGGCGAGGAAATCGTCGACCCCGGCCTCGGCCGCAATGGCGGCGGCGGTGAGCGGGTTGTCGCCGGTGATCATCACCGTGCGGATGCCCATGCGGCGCAGCTCGACGAAACGTTCGCGGATGCCCGCCTTGACGATGTCCTTGAGATGGACCGCGCCAAGCAGCCGTCCGTTCTCGGTCACCGCCAGCGGCGTGCCGCCGGCCTGCGCGATGCGATCGGTGATGCGGCGCAGTTCGGCGACGGCGGCTTCGGGGAAATCCGCCAGCTTCAAGACCGCATCGACCGCGCCCTTGCGGATGCTGCGCCCCTGCTGGTCGATCCCGCTCACCCGCGTCTGGGCGGTAAAGCCCACGATCTGGGCGTCGGACGCCAGCGCCTCGCCCGCCCCCGCCAGCACCACGATGGAGCGACCCTCGGGTGTCTCGTCGGCAAGGCTGGCAAGCCGGGCGGCAGAGATCAGGTCGGCCTCGGCCACACCGGTCAGCGCGACAAACTCGCTCGCCTGCCGGTCACCGATGGTGATCGTCCCGGTCTTGTCGAGCAGCAGCGTGCCGATGTCCCCCGCCGCCTCGACCGCGCGGCCGGACTTGGCGAGCACGTTGAAGCGGATCAACCGGTCCATGCCCGCAATGCCGATGGCCGACAGCAGCCCGGAAATCGTGGTCGGGATCAGCGCCACGAACAGCGCGATCAGCACCGTCACGGCGATGCTCCCGCCCGCATAGGCGGCAAAAGCGGGAAGCGTGCCAACCGCGATCAGGAACACCAGGGTCAGGCCGGTGAGCAGGATCGTCAGCGCGATCTCGTTCGGGGTCTTCTGCCGGCTCGCGCCTTCGACAAGCGCGATCATCCGGTCGAGGAAACCGCTGCCGGGTTCGGCCGTCACCTTGATCTGGAGCTGGTCGGAGATAACGGTGGTCCCCGCCGTCACCGCCGAACGATCGCCACCGGCCTCGCGGATCACGGGCGCGCTTTCGCCGGTAATCGCGGCCTCGTTGACCGAGGCGACGCCTGAGACGACCTCGCCATCGGCGGGGATCTGCTGGCCGGCGACAACGACGACCACGTCGCCGCGCTTCAGCTGCGTTGCCGGGACTTCCTCTGCCGCCCCGCCCTTGCCGATGCGGAAGGCGACAAGCTGGTCCTTGGTCGCCCTGAGCGAGGCCGCCTGCGCCTTGCCGCGCCCTTCGGCCAGCGCCTCGGCGAAGTTGCCGAACAGCACCGTGACCCAAAGCCAGACCACCAGCTGCCCCTCGAACAGCAGGTCGCCCGTGCCCGTCGCCAGGTGGTGGAACAGGATCAGCGTCGCAGCCGCCGCGACCACTGCGGTAGCGAACATCACGGGGTTGCGGGCGAGCGTCCGCGGATCGAGCTTGACGAAGGCGTCACGCGCTGCGGGCCCGATCAGCGCGCGGTCGAACATGCCGGAGGCCGCCATCAGAAGCGCTCCGGCTTCAGGAGGACGAAGGTGAGGTAAACAAGCAGGCCAAGCGCAACGAGCGCGGCCAGCAGCAGATCGAAGGTCATGACAGCTCCCGGTCAGACGAAATGGGACCGGGCAGTCCAATAGGGGCACGCGGCATGAAATTGCGCCGGGTGAAGCGGCTTTGCGCATTAAATCCCTGTGAAAATGCCCCGCCCGGCCGTTCGGAAGCACGGCAAGCCCTTCACGCCGATTTCACGCTGTTGCGGCGCAATCCGCATGGCGATTTCACGATGATCGGAAGGAATGGCTGACGCATCGGGCGGCACCGCGCCGCCTCTGACAGGAGGAGTTTTCCCATGCGTTATCTGCCGCTTGCTGCCGTTGCAGCAATGATCGCCATGCCGGTCCGGGCCCAGGACGAAGAGCGCTCCGCAAGCGAGGATCCGCCGGTCACCGTGTCGGGCAGCGCCACCATCGCTTCCGACTACCGGTTCCGCGGCGTATCCCAGACCGACGAGGGATTTGCGATACAGGGCGGCGTCACCGCGACCCACGAAAGCGGCATCTATGTCGGTGCCTGGGGCTCCAACCTAGCGGGCTGGGGCACCTTCGGGGGCGCGAACATGGAGCTGGATCTTGTTGCCGGCCTCAAAGTGCCGGTGGGCGCGGGCACGCTCGATACCGGGCTCACCTGGTACATGTATCCAGGCGGCGCGGACGAGACCGATTTTGCCGAACTCTACGCCCGGCTTTCCGGCAGTGTCGGCCCGCTCGCACTGACGGGCGGCCTTGCCTATGCTCCGAAGCAGGAAGCGCTCGGCAACGTGTTCTTCACCGGCGCTGCGGCCGCGGCGGGTCTGCCGGACGATCCGGGCGACAAGGAGGATAATCTCTACCTCTTCGCCGATGCCGCCTATGCGGTCGGCGACACCCCCGTCACTCTGAAGGGGCACATCGGCTATTCGGACGGCAACCCCGGCCTCGGCCCCAACGCGACCAGCCTCGCGCCGACGGGCACCTATTTCGACTGGTCGATCGGTGCGGACTTCACACCCGTCGAAGGCTTGACGCTCTCGCTCGCCTATGTCGACACCGATATCTCCGAGGCCGACAGCGCCCTGCTCCGCCCGAGCTTTTCGCGCGGACAGGACGGCGCGGGGTCGATTGCCGGGTCGCGACTTGTGGCCAGCCTTACCGCATCGTTCTGACCGGAACGTGGCCCCCGGCGTCTGCGCTGCGCCGCCATGATTGCGGGGCACGTGCCGGGGGCAAACGTGTTCGTGCGTCGAGAAGCTGGCCAGAACGCCAGATGGAAGCGAACCACGCCAAGAGTGTCGCTGGGGCATCGGGCACCGCTTGAGAGTGGAAAGAAACCGCTCAAACGGAGCACACATCAGGATAAAAGCGCCGCGCCCTGCTTTGATATGACGATCGGTGAGATTTGCCCGCCTTCGCAAGCCATATTTAGCAGAAGTTGGTAGCGGAGGAGGCGCTATAACTTTCGTCTCAGGCAATTTCAGAGCGTCTCCAACTACTCTGTAAAATCAGCAATTTATCTTGTAACGTGTTCGCGGTCGGTCGCCCTGAATCGCCTGAATTCCCGCTGAAATGTGGGAACGATTGTGGGACCAAATACCACCGTTTTTGGCGGTATGAATCC
>ERZ1066118.2066-NODE-2066-length-10544-cov-12.378110_pt1 | contig 10544 bp, 8 predicted proteins | sample MGYA00382765_ERZ1066118 | MGnify/ENA primary metagenome ERZ1066118 (study PRJEB33369, sample SAMEA5778348) | biofilm metagenome | biome: Industrial cooling water; feature: Water cooling tower basin; material: Biofilm | place: United Arab Emirates | collected...
CTGCTGAACCGCTCGCCCGCGCGCGCTTTCGCGCTGGCGGCGGCGCACGCGGCGGCGTACGGCGGGGGCGCGGCGCTGCCGCCGCCGACCGTGCGCCCGTGGGACGAGCGCGACAGCGCCCTCGCCGGCGCCGACGTGATCTTCGCGGCGACGGGCGCCGGCGAGCCGGTGGTGCACGCCGCGGCGCTCGCCGGCGCCGAGCCGCGGGCGCGGCAGGTGGTGGACCTGGGGGTCCCGCGCAACGTCGAGCCGGCGGTGCGCGGAGTGCGCGGCGTGCGGCTGCTCGACGTCGACGCGCTGCGCGCCTGGGCGGCGCCGGCGGGAGCGGGAACCTTGCCCGACGCGCCCGACGGAGCGGAGCGCGACGCGACGGCCGACGCCGAGGCGGCGATCGCCGCGTGGGCGGCGCGCTTCGGGCGGTGGCTGGCGACGCTCCCGGTGGTGCCGACGATCACGCAGCTGCGCGACGACGCGGAGCGCATCCGCGCCCGCGAGCTGGAGCGCGCCCTCGCGCGGCTGGCCCACCTGGGGCCGCGCGAGCAGGAGGTCGTGCGCGCCCTCTCGGCGCGGCTGGTCGCCAAGCTGCTGCACCACCCGCTCGCCGCGCTCACCGCGGAGCCCGACGCGCCGGCGCTCGCCGACTCGGCGCGGCGGCTGTTCGGGCTCGAGCGCTCCGGGATCGAGCGCTCGGGGGTCGGGCGTTCGGGCACCGCCGCCTGAGGCGCCCGCGGCGGCGTCGCTCTCCCTCTCCGTCCATCATGTCCCCGACGTCGCCGTCCGCCGCGCCCGCGCCCGCCCCGCCCGTCGCCCCCTTCCTGCGCGCCGCGCGCGGACTCCCCGTCGAGCGCACCCCGGTGTGGTTCATGCGGCAGGCCGGGCGGACGCTCCCCGAGTACCGCCGGCTGCGCGAGCGGTGGACGCTGCTGGAGATGTGCGCCGACGCCGAGCTGTGCGCCGAGGTGACGCTGCAGCCGATGCGGCGCATGCCGCTCGACGCGGCGGTGATGTTCGGCGACATCATGGTCCCGCTGCAGGGCGCCGGGGTGGAGCTCGACATCGTCGAGAAGGTCGGCCCGGTGATCGCCCACCCGATCCGCGACCTCGCCGGGGTCGAGCGGCTGCGCCCTCTCGTCCCCGAGCGCGACGTGCCGGCGATCATCGAGGCGGTGCGGCTGGTGCGCGCCGCGCTCCCCGCCGAGCGCACGGTGCTGGGCTTCGCCGGCGCGCCGTTCACGCTCGCCTCGTACCTGATCGAGGGGCGGCCGAGCAAGGACTTCGCCCGCACGAAGGCGATGATGCACGGCGCGCCCGAGCTGTGGGGCGCGCTCATGGCGCGGCTGGTCGACGTCGTCGTCCCCTTCCTGCAGGCCAACGTCGCCGCCGGCGCCGGCGCGGTGCAGCTGTTCGACAGCTGGGTGGGCGCCCTGTCCGCCGGCGACTACGCCGCCCACGTGCGCCCGTGGACGCGGCAGATCCTCGCGCGGCTGCGCGCCCTCGACGTGCCGGTGGTGCACTTCGGCACCGGGACGGCGCACCTGCTCGACCAGATCGCCGAGGACGGCGGCACGGTGATCGGCCTCGACTGGCGCGTGCCGCTCGACGAGGCGTGGGCCCGCGTCGGGCACCACCTGGGGGTGCAGGGGAACCTCGACCCGGCGATCCTCTGCGCCCCGTGGCCGGCCGTCGAGGCCGCGGCCACCGACGTGCTGCGCCGCGCCGCGGGGCGCCCCGGGCACGTCTTCAACCTCGGCCACGGGCTCCTGCCGCAGACGCCGGTGGAGCACGTCGAGCGCCTCGTCGACCTCGTCCACGCGCACCGGCCGGCGACGCCGCCGACCGGCACGGTCGCCTGAGCCGCGCGCGGCTCCACCTCCGCTCCCGCCCTCCGCATGTCGTCCGTCGCTCCCGCCGCCGCGCCCCGCACCGGGGTCCTCCTGCTCGCCTACGGCACCCCCGAGACGCCCGACCAGGTGGAGCCGTACTTCACGCACATCCGCGGCGGCCGTCCCCCCTCGCCCGAGTCGGTGGCGCACCTGCGCCATCGCTACGAGGCGGTCGGTGGGCGCACGCCGCTGACGGCGCTCACCGAGGCGGTGCGCGCCGGGGTGGCCGCGGGGCTCGCGGCGCGCGGGCTCGAGGTGCCGGTGTACGTCGGGATGAAGCACTGGACGCCGTGGATCGCCGAGGCGGTCGAGCGGATGGCGGCCGACGGGATCGAGCGGGCCGTCTGCGTGGTGCTCGCGCCGCACTACTCGCGCTTCAGCGTCGGCGGCTACCAGCGCTACCTGTTCGAGGGGATGCACCGGCACGGCGTGCGGCTGGCGGTGGACTTCGTCGAGCAGTGGCACCTGCACCCCGGCTTCCTCGCCGTCATGGCGGCGCTCGTCGAGGAGGGGCTCGCGCGCTTCCCCGCCGGGGCGCGCGACGGGGTGACGGTGGTGTTCAGCGCCCACTCGCTCCCCGAGCGCATCCGGAGCTGGGACGACCCGTACGAGCGGCAGCTGCTCGACAGCGCCCGGGCGGTGGCCGAGCGCGCCGGGGTGCGCGACGTGCGCTTCGCCTGGCAGAGCGCCGGGAGCACCGGCGAGCCGTGGATCGGCCCCGACATCCTCGACTACCTCGAGACGCTCGCCGCCGAGGGGGTGCGCCGGGTGCTGCAGGTGCCGATCGGCTTCGTCTGCGACCACCTGGAGATCCTCTACGACCTGGACGTCGAGGCGCGGCAGAAGGCCACGGCGCTCGGGATCGTCTACGAGCGCACGCCGCTGCCCAACGCCCGCCCGGACTTCGTCGCGGCGCTCACCGACCTGTGCGCGGCCGCCGTGCACGGCGAGGGCACGGTGCGCGTTGACACCCCGCCGCCGACGACGCGCCGGCGCGACGAGCTGGCCGCGGGCGCCTCGCCGATCCATGCGGAGCCCGCGAGCAGGTCGCTCGCGTCGGCTGCGCCGACGGGAGCGGCCGCGGCGGCCGCAAGGAGTTCCTGAGACGGAGCACCGGCGCACCGAGGCGCCGTCGGGCGCGTTCGGCACGCAGGAGGCGCCGGTCAGCGTAGCGTCATCGTAGCGTCGGCGTGCGGCGCAGCACCTCGATCTCCGCGGCGTGCGACGGCGACTCCGAGCGGGAGCGCAGCACGGCCACCCGGGAGCGGCGCTCGGTACGCCGGGCTGATCTCGAGCGATGCGGCAAGTCCGGACGGGGGCGCCCCGGACGGGATGTACGGCTTCGTCGGTGCCTGTCCGCAGCCGATAGCGAGAGCGAGGAGTGCGCCTGTGGTGCGGAGGCGCGCGCGTGGGCCCATGTCGAGACGACCCGCAGAGGAAGCGTGTGGCGCTCCGCGTCACCCGTGATCCCCCCGTCGCTTTCCGCAGGACACCCTTGCGGTGGGCACGGATGCCGGGACCCACGCGCCGGACTCGGCTGCATCGTCCGACGCTCGACCGCGTCAGTCGCACTGCCGCGACGGTGGACGTCGGTGACGGCGCGTCTACGCCGCCCGCGGCGGCGCATCCGGCGCACGCGGCGGCAGCACGACCCCGACCCGCCCCCCGGCGGCCTGACGCTCCCGCATCTGCCGGCAGAACTCCTCCAGGTCGAACCCGGCCGCCGCAAAGAGGGCCTCTCGCGCCGACCGCACCTCGGCCACGATGGGATCCTCGCCCGGCATCGTCGGCTCGGCCATCGGCTCCAGACTCATCGGCTCATCCTCCCATCAACTCGTCCGGGGTCCAGTCCCGTGTCACCTGCTGGCGTGCGGCGCCAATCAGGTCCCGCGCAGGCCGCGCGGTGAGGTAGCTGAGGATCGTCGTCTCGAGGTAGACGCTCGGGGGCATGGCCGGATGCTACCACTCCAGTGCCCGGAGCGCAGCCGCGGCCCATACGACGATCGAGCACGTCGCACTCCGCCGTTGCGGCGGACGAGCGCTCACGTCGCGACCGGGCCGACACGCTGCCACCGTGGCCGAGGGTCGGACGTCACCCCGCGGGCGGCCGCCGCGCCTCGAGCAGCGCGCGCACGGCGGCGAGCTCCGCGCGCAGCGCCGCCGTCTCGGTCCGGAGCGCGGCGACGTCGGCGCTCCCCGCCACCTCCGCCTCGGGGTCGGCCGCGTCGCGCCCGACGAAGTAGGTGGCCAGCGTCGCCGTGACGTAGCCGAACACGGCGAAGGCGTAGAGCGCCAGCAGCACGCACAGCACCCGCCCCTCGGCGCTCCGCGGCCAGTACTCGGAGCCGAGCGTCGTCATCAGCATCGCCGTCCACCAGAGCGCCTCGCCGTAGCTCGCCAGCCCGGCGCCGCCGGGGAGGTCGCGCTCGAAGGCGTACATCCCGGCGGCACCGGCGACGGTGACGAGGAGCGTCAGCGCCACCAGGTAGCCGAAGCCGCGCCGCGCGAAGCTCCGCCCCAGCGCCCGCATCCCGCGGTTCACCGAGGCGACCACGCGCACCAGCCGCGCCCCGCGCGTCGCCCCGGCGAGCACGCGCGTCGCCCGCGCGGCGCGCACCACCCGCACCACCCGCACGACGCGGAAGACCCGCAGCGCCGGCAGCACGAGCGAGACGGCGCCCAACCAGTTGCGCCGCACGTAGGCGCCGCGGTCGGGGGCGAGCGCCAGCCGGAGCGCGAACTCGGCGACGAACACCACCCAGATGACCGTCCCGAGCAGCTCGCGCGCCGGCGAGAGCCCGCGCGTGAACTCGAGCACGAGCAGCCCGAGCCAGACGAAGCCGAGCACGAGCATCGGCCGCTCGAGCCACTCCTCGAGCTGGGCGAGGGTGCGCAGCCGCTCGGCGCGCGACGCCGCCTCGGGCGTCGGGGCGTCGGGGGCGCCGCCGTCGGGCGGCGCGCCGGTCACGGGCCGGCGGGCTCGCGCGCCAGCTCGCCGCCGAGCGTCGCGCCGGGATCCACCTCGCCGCCGAGCGCCCGGAGGAACGAGGCGGCCCAGGCGTCGACGTCGTAGCCCCGCACGCGCGCGCGCAGCGCCTGCATGCGCCGGCGGCGCTCGGCGCGCGGCATCGTGAGCGCCACGTGGTAGGCCTCGGCGGTGGCGTCGACGTCGTACGGGTTCACGCGCAGCGCCTCGCCCAGCTCGTCGGCGGCGCCGACGAACTCGCTGAGCACCAGCACCCCGTCCTCGTCGCGCCGGCTGGCGACGAACTCCTTGGCCACCAGGTTCATCCCGTCGCGCACCGGCGTCACCAGCATCACGCGCGCCGCCCGGTAGAGGGCGAGCAGCTGCACCTCGGTGAGGGCGCGATACAGGTAGTGCACCGGCGTCCACCGCGGCGTGCCGAAGGCGCCGTTGATGCGCCCCACGAGCGCGTCGACGCTCGTGCGGAACTCCTGGTAGGCGGGGACGGCGGTGCGCGACGGCACCGCCACCTGCACCAGCCGCACGCGCTCGCGCAGCCCCGGGTGGCGCAGCAGCAGCTGCTCGAAGGCGAGCAGGCGGCGCGGGATCCCCTTCGTGTAGTCCAGCCGGTCGATGCCGACGAACAGCGCCACCTCCCCCGGGCCGTCGCGCGGCCCCTCCCCCGGCGGGGCCAGCGCGAGGAGCTCGGCGTCGACCGCCGGCGCGTGCGCGCGCCGCTCGTAGCCGGCCGCGTCGACCCCCATCGGGAAGATCCCGGTGCGCACCGGGCGTCCGTCCACGAGGAACGTGCCGTCCCCCTCGGGCTCGCGCCCGAGCACGCGCCGCACGCTGCGGGCGAAGTGGCGCGCGTACCCCCGCGTGTGGAACCCGACCACGTCGGCGCCGAGGAGCCCCTCGAGCACCGGGCGGCGCGCCGGGAGGGTGGCGAACACCTCGGCGCAGGGAAAGGGGATGTGGAGGAAGAAGCCGATGCGCGCCCCGGGGCAGCGCGCGCGCAGCAGCGCCGGGACGCGCATCAGCTGGTAGTCGTGCACCCACACCTGGTCGCCCGGGCGGTAGCGCGCCGCCACCGCGTCGGCGAAGCGGGCGTTCACCGCCTCGTACGTGTCCCAATGCTCCACGCGCAGCGGCACGTGGTCCAGCAGGTAGTGGAAGAGCGGCCAGAGCACCCCGTTGGCGACCTGCTCGTAGTAGCGCGACACCTCCTCGGCGGTGAGCCACACCGGGGCGGTGCCGTGCGCGGCGAGCAGCTCGGCCAGCTCGGCGCGCTGCCGCCCGTCGACCGGGTCGGCCATCCCCGGCCACCCCACCCACACCCCGCCCGAGCGCTCGTGCGGCCCGCGCAGCCCGGTGGCGAGCCCGCCGACGCTCGGCGTCACGCTCGTCTCCCCGTCGACCGTCACGAGCGAGACGGGGAGCCGGTTGGAGACGAGCAGGAGGCGCGGCGGGGGCGCCGGCGCCGGCGGCGGGTCGCTCATCGCGGGCGCCCGCGCCGTGGCGGCGCCGAGTCGGCGGCGCTCGCGGCGGCGCGCTCGTGCAGGAAGCCGGCGGCGTCGACGTCCTGCACGAGCACCGAGCGCACGACCAGCCGCACCGGGGTGCCGAGGGCGGCGTCGAGCACCCGGTCGAGCGAGTCGACCTGCGCCGGGGTGAAGGGGGCGGGGGTCCGCACCACCGCGGTGAACACGTCCACCGTGTCGGGCGGAGCGAGCGCCGCGGCCGGGCGCGCCGCGTCGGGGCCGTCGGCCGTCGGCGCCCCGCCACCGGTCGGCCGATCGGCCGCCGCGCCGGCGCCGGCGACGAGCGACGCGCCGGCGGCGCTGTCGTCGGGTGGGGCGGGGGCGACCTCGCGGCGCACGCGCCGCAGCTCCTCCAGCTCCACCCCCGGCATCGTCGCGAAGCGCCCGCGCAGCACGTCCGACGCCCGGGCGAGCATCCGCGTCTGCGCCTCCGCGTCGGCGGCGCGCGCCCGCTCGGCGAGCTCCTCGGGAGCGACGTACACCGGGCCGGCGCGGTCGGCGTCGCGGGCGATGAGCGAGCGGACGACCAGCCGCACCGGGCGGTCGACGACGCGCACGAGCGCCCGCTCCATCTGCGCCACCTGCTCGGCGGCGACCTCCTGCGGCGTCATCACCACGGCGAAGGCGCGCAGCGTGTCGGGCGCGGCCCCCGCCCCGACGAGCCCCGCGTCCTCGAGCGTCAGCTCGGCGAGGCGCGCCCCCTGGGCGATGCGCAGCTCGTCGCCGAGGGCGCGTCGCACCAGCTGCTCGCGCCGCTCGGCGGCGATCCCGGCCAGCAGCGTGCGCGTGAGGAAGAGCCCCACGCCGACGAGCAGCAGGACGCTGACGCCGAAGTGGCGCAGGAAGCCGGCGACGGTCGTCTCGTGCAGGTCGCCGCGGCGCACCCCCACCCAGGTGAAGTACGCCGCCGCCACCGCCTCGATCGCCAGCAGGTTGGCGAAGAAGAGGAGGAAGGCGCCGCCGGCGAGGTCCAGCCGCCCGGACGAGAGGCAGAGCCCCACCGTGGCGAGCGGCGGGACGATGGCCGTGGCGATCGCCACCCCGGGGAGCGCCGGGCTCACCCGCTTGTCGGCCAGCGCGAACGCCCCGGCGAGCCCCGAGGCGACCGCGACGATCACGTCGTAGACGGTGGGGCGGGTGCGGGCGAGGATCTCGGAGCCGAACGCCGGGTGGTGCGGCACGAGCCCGATGACGAAGCCGAGCGCCACCGAGAGCGCCATCCCCTGCAGCTCGGCGGTCGAGGCGCGGGCGAGCAGCCGCGCGTCGCCGCTCGCCAGCCCGAGCGCGATCCCGAAGATCGGCCCCATGAGCGGGGCGACGAGCATCGCGCCGATGACGACGGCGGTGCTGTTGGAGAGCAGCCCGTAGCTCGCGATCGTCGTCGAGAGCGTGACGAGCAGGAAGAAGGGGACGTGCGGCGTCGAGAGGTCCCAGACGCGCGCGGTGAGATCCGCCCACGACTCCTCGTAGTCGGCCGCCCCCACGCCCGTCACGGCCGCCGGGCCGGGGCTCGCCGCCGGGCTCGCATCCGGGGTGGCGTCGGCGACCCCGGAGGCGCCGCGGACCAGCCGTGGGCGCCCCCGACGATCCGGCGGGGGGGTGGAGTGAGGCATGCGGCTGCGCTCCGGCGCGGAGGGTGGAGACGACGCTGGGGGGCCGCCGTCCCGGCGCCGGCGGCTCAGAGCCGCGAGCGCACCTCGCGTGCGCCGCGCTTGACCAGCCCCCAGACGATCAGCGCCACGGCCGCCAGCACGATCAGGTGCACGACCCCGCTGACGATCTTGAAGCCTAGCCAGAGGACCGCCCAGAGGACGAGCAGGGCGACGCCGACGTAGGTGAGTCCGTGCATGTGATCCCTCCCGAGCGTGGAGCGGCGCCGCGATGGGCGGAGTCCCGCCGGGCGTGCCCGCCGTGCGTCAAGACCCGTACCCGCGCGCGCGGCCGCCCCCTGCGGCTGCGCGCGGCGCCTCGGCCGCTCGCCCCGGGTGCGCGTCGTGCGTGGGATGGCGGCACTTCCCGATCCCCCCCGCCCGCTCCGCGATCCCCCGGTTCCGCCATGCCCCTGCCGCGCCTCCCGACGCGCCCGATCCTCGTCCTCCTCGCCCTCGGCGCCCTGCTCGGCGGCGGGTGGCTGGGAGCCCGGCAGGGGGTGCGCGCGCTGGCGGCCGAGCAAGAGCCGCGCGTCACGCACCAGATGGTCGTCGGGCAGGTGCGCGCCGTGGCGCGGCTGGCCACCGCCGAGGCCACCGTGCGCGACGTGGTGACCGCCGAGCACACGCGGTGGTGGGCGACCAAGCGGGCGCTGCTCGTGGTCACCGGGCGCGTGAGCGCCGGGATGGAGCTGGGGCGCGACTCGGCGCAGGTGGAGGTCGACGACGTGGCGCGGCGGATCACCGTGACGCTGCCGCCGGCGGAGCTGCTCACCGTCGAGGTGCTCGACGTCCGGACGTACGACGAGCAGGCCGGGCTCCTCAACCCGTGGCGCCCCGAGGACCGCGACCGGCTGCAGCGCGAGGTGCGCGCCCAGCTCGCCACGGCGGGGCGGCACGCCGGGCTGCTGGCGCAGGCCGACCGGAACGCCGCCGCCCTGCTGGAGGCGCTGCTGGCGCGCGAGGGGTACACGGTCACCGTGCGCGTGCGCGCCCGCCCCGCTGCCCCCCTGCCGCCCGGGTGAGCGCCGCGTCGCCGGCTCCGGAGGACCACCCGTTCGCCGTGGGCGACCACTCGTTGAACGCTCGTTGAGCGCGGCGCCGCGCCGCGGCATCCCTCCCGGTCGTCCGATCGATCTCGGGACGGCCGGGGCCGCGCTCCAGCGACGGAGCGGGATCCCGCGCGCCGGCCCCGTCCACCGCGTCCCCGCGAGTCCTCCGCATGCCGCTCCTCCGCTCGTCGCCGCGCCGCACCGCCGGCGCGCTCGCCGCCCTCGTCCTGCTCGCCGCCTGCGGCGACGACCCCGCCTCCCCGGAGGCGCGCCCCGACGACGCCCCGGCGAGCGCCTTCCGCCGCCTGCTGGTCACCGACACGCTCCCGTTCGCGCGGATCTACGACCTGGCGGCCGCGACGCCGACGCGCGTCGACTCGATGGGCGGGCTCCCCGGGCGCGTGAGCTACCTCTACAGCCCGCGCGGGCGCGTCGCCCTCGCCCACTTCCGCGCCCAGCACCGCGTCGCCTTCATCGACGGCGGCGTCTTCGAGCAGGGCGGGGCCGGCGTGCGCCAGGCGCCGCGGCTGCTCGGGCTGCACGAGGGCACCCTGCCGACGCACGGCAACTACCTGGGCGGCGTCGCCTCGGTGTTCTTCGACGGGACGGGCGAGGTCGCCTTCTGGGACGAGCAGATGGTCGCCGCCGGCAACCTGCGCCCGATGCTCACCGTGCGCGCCGGGCCGGCGCACCACGGCGCCGGCATGGCGAAGCCGGGCGGGCAGTTCGTCTCCGCCTCGATCCAGGACCCGCGCAACCCGGCGCTCCCCAACGGGATCGTCGTCTACGACCGGAGCGGGCGGGCGATCGACAGCACGCGCACCTGCCCGGGGCTCCACGGGCTGGCGGGGAACGGCGAGGGGGTGCTCTACGGCTGCGCCGACGGCGCGCTGCACGTGGCGATGCAGGGGAGCACCCCGCGCTTCGCGAAGATCGCCCATGCGAGCGACGCGCGCTTCGGCGTCGGCACGGTGTGGGCGGCGGAGGGGCAGCCGCGCTTCCTCGTGCGCATGTCCATCCGCGGCGCGTCGCCGGCGAGCACCGCCAACCGGCAGATCGGGGTCGCCGACGCCACCACGCGCGTCATGGCGCCGATCGCCCTCCCCGAGCTCGACTGGACCGCGGCGATCACCTACGACGGCCGCCACGCGCTCGTCCTCGGGCAGTCGGGGACGCTCTACGTGGCCGACGTGGCGACGCGGCAGGTGACCGGGCAGCTGGCGCGCGCCGTCGCGGCGATGCCGACCTCGGGGACCTTCGTCACCCCCGGGTTCGCCGAGGCCGCGGGGGTGGTCTACATGACCAACCCGTCGCAGGGCGAGGTGCTCGAGCTGACGCTCACCGGCGGGGTGCCGGCGGTGGCGCGGCGCATCCGCACCGGCGGCACCCCCGAGCGCGTCGTCGTGCTCGGCGTGCGCACGGATCGACGGCTCGCCGCCGCCGGTCATCCGCGC
>ERZ1066118.2070-NODE-2070-length-10528-cov-6.706865_pt1 | contig 10528 bp, 8 predicted proteins | sample MGYA00382765_ERZ1066118 | MGnify/ENA primary metagenome ERZ1066118 (study PRJEB33369, sample SAMEA5778348) | biofilm metagenome | biome: Industrial cooling water; feature: Water cooling tower basin; material: Biofilm | place: United Arab Emirates | collected...
CCCCTGAAGGCTATCTGCGACCACTGCCCGAATGGCTGGTCGAATTTCTGGAGCAGGATCGATGAAACGCCTCATTCTTTCGCTTGCCCCGATGGCAGCTGCTCTGCTGGCCGGGTGCGATCAGGAACCGCAGGCAATCGATGCTCCGTCGCTGTCTTTCGACACAAGACATGCCTCACCGAACGAGGTGCCTTATGCGGAAGGCGTCGGCGGCACGCTCGGTTACATGGACGGCTGCCTGTTCGTTACGTCGCCGGGGGGCGGGGAAACGGGTCTGGTGATGCCCGACAGTTTCGAACTGAACGCAGATACCCTGTCGAACGGGCATGTTTCCTACAAGCTGGGCGAGCACGTGAGCTTCAGCGCCGGGTTCCTGTCGCGCGAGCAGGCTGCCGCTTTGAACTGCAAGACACCCACCGTCGCGATGGTGGTCAACAGCTTCCCGACCGAACCGCCTCCCGATCCCTATTCAGAAGAGGAACAGGATCGATGAAACGAATTCTCCTCACACTGGCACCGCTGGCGCTTGCAGCCGGCTGTACGACCGTGCCAGCGCAGACCGGGCCGACTGCATCTTCCGAGGCTATCCCGCATGACATCACGGCAGGACAGGCTCGGCTCGCCGCGCGGCTCTATCCGAAGCTGGCCAAGGCAGCAGAGCCGAACGACAACCTATTTATCTCACCGCTCTCGCTCAGCGAGGGGCTGGGCCTCGCGCTGCTTGGTGCGCGCGGGCAGACCGAAGCGGAGATGCGCGAACTGCTGGGCTGGGATGCGGCAAGCCGGCCCGAACTGCTGGTGAAGGATTACGACCGTTTTCTGACAAGCACCGGGGATGACAAGGTGGCGCTGTCGGTCGCCAATGCGCTGTGGCTTTCGAACAGGCTGGACTTCACGCCGGATTATCTGCGCGCGGCGAAGAACGGGTTCGGAGCCAACGCGCGGAAGGTCGATTTCGGCGGCAATCCGGCAGGCTCGGCCAACACGATCAATGGATGGGTCAGCGAACAGACCCGCGAGCGGATCACGAAGATTGTCGATGCGAGCGGGTTCAACGATCTGACCGCTGCCGTGCTGACCAATGCGGTGTGGTTCAAGGCCGACTGGTCGGTGCCGTTCGAGGATGGCTCCACGGGCGAATTCACGCGCGGCGATGGCACTAAAATGCCGATCTACATGATGGAGCGGATCGCGCCGCTGGCCTATCGCGAGACGCGCGAAGGGCAGGCCGTGCAATTGCCCTATGGCAAGGACGGGCGCTTTACGATGGAAGTGTTCCTGCTGCGTGATATGGCAACCCTGCGCCGGTGGGAGCGCGATCTGAATGCCGGATCGTTTGATCTTTCGATGCAGGGCAGCGATGCGAAGTTCGATCTGGGCGCTGCGGAAGAACGCGAAATTCTGCTGCGCCTGCCGCGTTTCGAGGCGCGTTTCGACGATAGCGTCAAAGCCGCGCTGATCGCAGCCGGGATGCCCTGCGCCTTTTCGCCGACCTGTGCCGATTTCGGGGCAATGGCCGACACACCGCTCGCGATTGACGATGTCGCCCACGCCACTTTCCTGCGGGTCGATGAAAAAGGCACCGAGGCAGCAGCGGTAGCGGCGGTGAAGATCGTCGTTACCGGTTCACGCCGTCTGCCCGACGGTTTGCCCCGGATGATCGTCGACCGGCCATTCCTTCTCACCATCCGCGACCGCGCCAGCGGGGCGCTGATCTTTTTCGGTCGCATCGCCGACCCGACCCCGGTGGAGCAGACACAATGATCCGCTATCTCTTTGGCGCGAGCGCAATGGCGCTTGCCATGTCATCACCCGCCTCCGCGCAGGATGAGAAACCTCTCTCCGAAACCTGCCCGAACCTGACAGCGGAAGAGATCGAGGCTATCGAGAATTACACGGGGCAGTATGCGGAAAACGCCTGGTACGCGCGCGCCTACTGCGTCAGCGTGGAAGAGGCGGAGCGGCGGATTGAAATCCAGAACCGGGGTGCCATTGGTCCGCGCACCGAGCCGGGGCCGCCACCTCCGCCACCCGCGCCAGACGATTCCATTGGTCTGCTGGCACAGCCGCTCCACGAAAGGGAAGGCGATACCTTCGCAGGGCTGTGGATCCAGCATCGCCCCACTTATGGCGTCGCCGTTGCTTTTACCCGTGATGCGGCGGTGACGCTGGCGAAATATACCAGCGATCCGCTCTTTGTCCCGGTCGATCGCCCCGGCCCGAGCCTCACCGAACTGCGCGCGGCACAGGACCGGCTGATGCGCGATCTGGTGGCCATGGAGGTCAACTGGTTTGGCATGGGCGGGAACGAGGCCACCGGGAAGATCGAGGTCAGGTTGGGCCAGAGCGCCGCGCCGATCCGCGCTGCCGCCGCACGCGGCGAGTTCAACCTGCCCGGCTTCGTGGTGTTGGAAGAACCCGATCCTTTCCCCATCGCCGCGCCGCCGGTTCCGCCCGATGATGTGCGGGTGAGAGGCTTCCCGCAATTCGCCTACCGCACCGATGGCATGGCACGCACGCTTGTCGGCGTGCCGGATGTGCCGGCGCGGCTTGAATTGCGCGATGGTTGCCTGTGGCTGCTGCCTGAAGGCGAAGAGCCCGGGATTGCGGTCTGGGAACAGAGCATGGCGCTGGACCTGACCGATCCCGAAAAGGTGACGGTGATGAACCGCTTTTCCGGATCGCGCGTCTTCGCTGACACTGATGTGGTCTTGATGGGCCTGCAACCGGGCGAAGTCGCCCCGCCAAAGGACATTGTCGGCGCAGAGAGCTGCCCCGGCCCCTATCGCGTGGTGCGTGGCATCGTTCCGCGCGAGGTCTGGGACAAACAACGCCGAGATGCCGCTATCGCTGGCCGTACACAGGAACTGGGCAGCCGCGCGGCTGCCGAGGCGGACTATGCCGCAGATATGGCGCGGGTTGCCGATCTCAAGGCGTGGCGGATGCAGGCGCTTGCCGAACACGGCGATGTCATCGCCAGCATTTACGTCAACGATGATCAGGGCGCAGCGCATATGTTCCACACGGATGCGCTGACCAAAGAGGAACTGGTGCCAGAGGCATTGCGCCCCTTCGTTACCGGACAGGTTGTGCCACACGGCAGGACAGCGCTGGAGGCCGCGCGTGCGGATATCACCGCGCAGATCGAGGCTGCCGGGCTGGAGGCGCGCGTGAGCATCGAGGAAATCGGCGGTTTTGTTGACCTCTTCCCCTCTGACCTTACCGCGCTCTCGCAAGCAGCGGTGGCGGGAAAGATTGCGTTCCCGCCTCTGGTGCGGATCATGGCGGACAACCAGAGCGCCATCTACCGGCAGGACATTCCACTCCGCGCCGACCCCGAGGCGATCTGGTATCCGCTGGAGGCGCATCCCGATTTCGCCGCGATCCGCGCCTTGGTGGAGGACACTCCGATCATGCGCCCGGAGCCATCCCCGACCGATCACAACTCCAGCATCTGGGTCGCCCGCAAACCGTCAAGGGCCGGGTCGCTCCAGCAGACGCATTGGCTGATCGCGAGCGGCTATACCTTGCGCGAGATACAGGCGCTTCGCGCTGCCGGGTTCGATCCCATCGAGGCGCTGGAGGACATGAATGGCCGCCAGACGATCGAGAAACGCGCGCTCACCGCTACCGATATCGTAGTGGCTGAACCGGTTGCCATCGACATCGCTGATCCGGGCGGTGACGGCTTTGCCTCCACGGTGCGCTGGCACGTGGTCGAGGTCTTGAAAGGCAATGCCAGACCGGGCGAAGAATTGCGCCAGCGGCTTGCCTCGGGCGAAAGGACCGATGAGGCGGGCGTGACCCGTTACGGGCAGAACAATGATGAGCCGTCGCTATTGCTGGGCTTGCCCACGTCACTGGAGCCGGGATCGCGCTGGGTTCTGCATCTTAGCGACGCACTCTACGCCCACGCCGCCTATGTTCAGGGCGGCGAAGGCGAGGCGCGCAGCGACGGGGACTGGTACGTTGCCGTCAGCTGGATGGCACCGTCGCGGATCGATGCGGAGGCCATGGCGCATCCGATCACGAATTATCCCGAACCAATCTCGCTTGATGAGCTGCGGGAAAGGATTGCGCCTGTCCAGCACGCACTTGGGCTTGAGCAATCTGGAGGAGGCAAATGATGCGGTACCTTGTTTCATCGGCCGCGCTGGCCACTCTGGCGCTACCGCAAGTGGCGCAGGCCTGCCTATACACGCAGCAACCCGAGGAGGTCGGGCATTCAAGCGGGCAATATTTCGCGAAGGAAATGTCGGCCGCCGCGACCTATGCCGATCTGGTGCTGGTGGAGGATGACGGGACCCGGGCAATGGATGCGCGGCCAACCGGCATCATTACCCTGCGCACCATCGCCCGCTTCAAAGGCAACAGCGCTGACCGCTTTACCGTGTTTGGAAGCCCGCTGACCTTTTCGCCCGACAAGGAGCGGATTTTCAACGCCCCCTTGCAGCATTTTACCAGCGAGACAGGGCAGGTCACGCCGTTCAGTTATACGGAGGAAAGGTCGACGCTCCTCTTTCCGCGGGCCGCCGGGGGTTCTCCTCCACCGCCCATAAGTCTCACCAGTTGCAGCCCGCCTGCGCTCATGGCCGAGACCGGGCGCTTCTACGTCGTCTTGCGCGATGCGGAGGGCAGGGTGCTCAACAGGCTCACGCTGAGCAACGGCAAGACCAGCTCCCCCAACTATCCCGCCTTCGGCTTTGTGCCGGTGACCTTGTCGGACGATGATTTCTGGCTCTGGTCGGTGCGCATTGCCGCCGCCGCGCCACCGCAGGCGCAGGATGTGCTCTACCTTACACCGGGGAGCGATCCGGTGCGTGTCGAGCGTGATCTGCGCGCCGCAGGGGCGACGATCCGCGCGGCCTATTATACGCGCGGAGATTTCATCGAGGAGGTGCGCCCGTCGCCGCATGAGCAAGCCGTCTCGTGGCTCGCAAAAGCAGCGGATTATCTCGCCCAGAGCCAGCGTGGCCGCATCGGCGATCCGCATCATAGCGCAGCGGAGTTCCTGCGCGGGACACTATCTCCGATGCAAAACTACGGCACCGGGCTCGGCTATGAAGTCGCACAGGCCTTCACCCGATCGGTGCGCGATGTGCAGCAGGCCACAGGCACTCCGCGCCTCATTGCGGTCGAAGTGGCGGGCGATCCATACGCCCTGGCCGGTCAGTCCTTCGTGTCGCGCATCGCCCCGCTCGACCGGCAACTCGACCGTCTGCCACAAGTGAGCGGCGCGGACGAGGCAGAGGTGTTCGCCACCATGCAACGGATCGAACGCGATATCTGGCTGCTCAACGGCGGTGCGGGTAACATGCAAGGAACGCTGCCGTGAGACGAACAATGACGATCTCGATCGTTTTGTGTGCCGTCCTGACCGCATGCGGCGAGCCGAGCGACATTATCGTTCCAGAGCCGGAAATCACACCGTCCTCAGGCATTTCACTTGGCGCAATGAGCTTCTTTTTCCCGGTCGGTCTGGAGTTCGAGGGCGACACGGAAACCTGCCCCAACCGGGCCAGCGAATGCCCTTTGGGTGACGATAGCGTGCATGCGGTCTGGCGATCAGGTACCCTGCGTTTCGATTACGTCCTCGATCATTTTGGCAAGGCAATGTGGGACGACGAGTGGGGCGAGCCCGTCACCATCAACGGCAGGCCCGCCTTTCGCAAGATGCTGGACGATGGCGGCAGGCGCTATCTCATCACTAACCATTATGGCGGAACGGAAAGTGCGGCACTGGCAATCTGGTGGGAAGAGGACGAGCCGATCTTCTGGGGCACTTGCTATTCCGACGAGGATTGCGACGCGGTGTTGCAGACCCTCGCCAGTGTGACGATGCGCCAGGCAAGCCAGGAATGCGCGCTGATGTTCCCGCCGCCGCCGGAATTCGTGCCGCCACCCGATTATAGTCCCGACAGCTCGATCATTCCGCCACCGCCCGCTCCGCTGCCTGGCCCGGAACAGTTGCGACCGGCGGCGCCACCCCCTCCACCCGCTCCCAGACCACCGGGAGCAGAGGAGCTCTGCAAGGAGTATGTCGATGAGGTTGAAGTTCGCCTTATTCGCCGCGTCCATTATGTCAGCGCCATTGTTGCTGACCGGTTGCGCCACTTCCGCCCCTTCGCGCGAACCGGCAGATATGCCTTTGCCTCCGCACTATATGATTGGCCCCAACGGCGAGTTGATTATCACGGGAAGCAAGCACTATCTGACAGGAGATCATGCGCGATGATAAGGGTTGACCTGTTGCTGCCTATCGCCGCGCTGATCGCGGCATGTTCGCCATCCGAGCCGGAGCAACCGCTTTGCACCTTTGACGATCAGGGGCGTATCGTCATGCAATCCGGCAATGCTGAGGCCGCCTGCGTCGAGCCTGCGCCGATCCCGACGGGGGCCACGCAGGAGCTAAGCGGCCGCCTCACAATTCTCGAAGCGCCCCTGGCGGCGCCGTTTTCCGATCTCGACGGAAAATGGCCGCCCGATCCAGTCAACAACGAACCTCAGCTCACACGCCCTGGCGTGCCGCCCGAACTGTCCTATTATATCCGTGCGTTCCCGCTGGCTGCCGAGCCGGCCGGCGATGTGCTCGATCTTGGCAGTCAGCACACGATCGTGTTGCGCGACGGATGCTTCTTTCTCGACCGGGAAGGAGAGGATGATCCGCTGGTCATGTTTCCGTACGCCACCGTGCTTGTCGTGGACGAGCAAGGATACCTTGCGTTCGGATCGCGCTACAAACCCAACACGATGGGCAACGTGCGCGTGGGGCTGACCGCAGAAACTGGGTGGTACAGCGAACCTTCCGACCCCGATCCGGCGTTGGTTGAAGCTTGCGGAAACCACAAGGTTGTGAGCGTAACGACTGTCAGCAATCCCTTCGCCCCGCCGGAACGATATAACGCGGCCCTCAGGCGATATGGCGAGCGCAGCGGTGCCACCGAAAAGCAGATCGTGGAACGCGCCAACAGTTGCGCGGTCGAGCAGGCACGGCGCGAAGCAGACCGCCGCCTTCGCGATCCCGCGCTCGACCCGATCGATTGCAATCGCTTTTGGGGATTCTAACGGAGAAGTTCTGACAGGATGAGTTTGCAACCCACCTTGGCAAATCACACGGTGAGACACCCCCGTCAAAGACGCAGTGCTCTAATTGCATCTGCATTGCTCGCTGCGGCATCCCGCATGCGCTCCGGTGGATATGTGCTGCAGGATTATGATGGGCGCGAAGGCGATATGCATGCCCATTTCTGTCTGCGCGGGGCAAACGATGATTTGCGCAACAGACTCACGCGACGGTTTGGGCAACTCTTCTCTGCCGTCGATTGTTCATGGAACGACGGTGGCGTTATCCTTTCCCGGAATGGCGAGAAAGCCATGTTCATCGATGTGAATGTTGACTGCTCCGGCAATCGCGGTTTCTGCGCGGGGTTTTGCGGCGCTACCTACGGTAATCTCGGCGCGGAGCATGGCGCCTACCGCCTACCGCCCGCGCAGCAAAGGCGATGGATGGGAGATCGAAAAGCTGGGCCTGAGCGTGTCTCATGACTGCAGTGGGTCGTGAGCGTGTGAATAAATACACGGCCTCCCGGGCTTTGCTATTCGTTACACTGCGTCCGCTTAAGGGAAAACGACACTGGGCAGTAAATGACCGGAATTGGGGCGCTTTGCTGACCTTCCGCATTCCCTTCAGTGATCGACCGCTTCCGGCTAGATACGACGCTCGACGCAGGCAATCTGAGTGACCGGGTCTGGGTCGGTTGCTGTCCGACCACCTTGCGACTTTGTCGTCTTTCTTACGTCGACGCTTGGACGCGAGAGACCGTCAACTTTGGCGGCGCCTCATGTGTCGGTCTGGCGCGGCAGACGGCAAGAGTGAGCGACTTGGAGGAGGTCCGGCCTTCGCGCAGATTGGGCATGCTGACCAGCAGGCGCGCGCAGGAGCCTCGCGCTCTGTTTTGAGAAATTCCCAAATCCACGCACAATTTTCAATCCACCCTCTTCCAATACGCAAATTTCTGTGGCAATAATCCGTCGTTGGCAACAGGAACCCTGCTATATGGATATTCGCCGCACCATCCTCGACTCCGTTCCGAAGGAACTGTGGATCGACCTTGAAGACCGCCATCGTGCCGAGGCCTTTAATGCGCATAAGGTGGTCAAGAGTAATATCCCGCTGAACGCCAAGCGGAGCCGTGAAGTCGAGGGTCAGATCCGCTTCCGCCTTCAGGAACAAGGTTACGAAGAGGTGGTCCAGCTACACGGCGGCCATCTTGTCGATGACGGCATCATGCCGGGCACCGATTTGCGCGTCTTTCAGCCCTTCGCTCGCTTTCAGGGGCCAAAGGTGGGCGTAATTCTTGGCTTTGCGGCGATGCCCGAGCCGCAGAAGATGCCCGCAAAGAACATGTCGCGTGCTGCGGGTGTTTCTTTGAACTGGCACCTTCAGCCGAGCATGTTCGATGCGCCCGGGAGTGTGCGTGCGAACGATGTTTTCGTGCTGTTCTTGACCGCTCGTGATCGTAACAGGGCCGGCATGATCGAAGAAATCGCGGTCGGCGTCATTGGCGCGGACTACAAGGATTTCCTATTCTACGAATCACTCGAAGAGTTTCTGCGCGGCTACGGCGATGGGGTCGATGCGCCTGAAGGTCCGGACGGTTCCGGCGACCGAGGCGCCGAGATCAAGCTACGTAAGGCACGCAAGCTGTTTTTTCCTCCGGAGGGGCGCCCGGATACGGACGTCGAGGACGGCTCGAACAAATAGGTCGATCATACCGGCAGGCATTCAATTTTTTACTTGGCTTCGCACCTTGAAAAGGGTGCGAAGCCATAAGGATTCTGACCATGAGAATTGGCACTCCAGGCTTCATACCCGCGAGGCTTACCGAGATCCGTCACGCGCGACGCATCCCTTCTCGCGCTGCGCTGGCAAGGCGTATTGGATCGAGCGCTAGCTCCGTGTCGCGCTGGGAGGACGAGGACTCGGATCAGACGCCGGATCCTGCAATGCTAGTTCGCATGGCGGGAGAACTCCACGTGCGTCCGGAGTATTTTCTCCGAGACACCTACCAAAGCGATCGCCCAACCTTCTTGCGTTCGCTATCGAACACGCTTTTGCGGGACCTCGCGTATCAGAAGGCTCAGATGCAATGGCTGCACGAAGCCAGCTACATTATCAGCCATTATGTCGATCTTCCTGAAGTAGATATTCCCGATGTCCTCGCAGGTGCTGATTACACCCAGCTGCGCGACGAAGACATTGAGCAGATCGCCCTCGATCTGCGGCGGCATTGGAACCTTGGCGAGGGACCGGCCGGCGACATGTTGGCGCTGATGGAGCGCATCGGCATCGTTGTTGCGACCATACCAATGAACACGACGAAGCTTGACGGTCTCTGTAGCTGGTCGCCCATTGACGGGAGGCCACATGTGCTGCTCGCGACCGACAAGATGTCCTTCCCTCGCAGACAGATGGACGCTGCGCACGAGCTAGCGCATGCCGTATTGCATCGGGCTGTACCGGTCGAGGAGTTTGAAGCCAATCTTCGCGTGATCGAGCGGCAGGCCTTTCGGCTCGGCAGTTCCTTTCTAATGCCGTCAACCAGCTACCCACACGAGGTTCGGCGTTGCTCGCTTGCGGTGCTGGCGAGTCTCAAGGAACGGTGGCGGGTCTCGATCAAGGCGCAGATCAAGCGACTTTCCGACCTGGAAATCATCCCTGAGGAGTTATCGCGTCAGCTTTACAAGCTCTACTCGGCGAAGGGTTGGTCGAAAGGCGAGCCGCTAGATCAGCATTGGTCTATCCAGCAGCCACGAGCACTTCGCGACAGTCTAAACTTGATCGTCGATAATGGCGTGCGCAGCAAGGCCGACTTGCTCGCAACCGAGTTTACTATCTCGGCAACCGATGTGGAGTTGCTATGCGGCCTGCCAACAGGCTGGTTCGACCGCGATGCAGCTGAGGTCGTGACGTTGAAGCGCGGCAAACTAGATAGTGAAATTCTGTCGCAGGGCAAAGGTCAGATCATCGCTTTTCCGGACCGCAATCGTCGCTGAAGCGGCAGGAACTACGGAGGCGCTTGGCGACCTTCAACGGAAGAACTGCCTACCCCGATCGCAAGCAGCAGAGCATACTGCTGCTGAGGGGTCTCGTATCGAGCGAGCGGCAGGTCCTCCAGAAATCTGCCACACGAAGTCTGATCAGCATACGACGCATTCTGGTTCGGAAACAGTTATCTAGTGAGCAGGCGGTACTATGCCGCGTATCGCCCGTCCTTCAGCCGCCTTGCCATGCCGATGCCTGCGAGCGCGTCCAGCACCGGGCGGACGGTGGCGGCGCGTTTGCCCTTGAAGGCTCGGGCGACGTCTTGCGGGGCGAGCGGAGTCGCGGCGGCGGTGAGGATGGATTGGACGGCGCTGACCTGTTCGGGGAGCGAGCCGGGCCAGGGGATGACGTTGTCGGGCAGCGCGGCGGCGGTTTCGCCGAGGTCGAGCGTCTGGGTGACGGGGGCCTTGTAGTCCGGTGCCT
>ERZ1066118.2075-NODE-2075-length-10500-cov-11.676496_pt1 | contig 10500 bp, 8 predicted proteins | sample MGYA00382765_ERZ1066118 | MGnify/ENA primary metagenome ERZ1066118 (study PRJEB33369, sample SAMEA5778348) | biofilm metagenome | biome: Industrial cooling water; feature: Water cooling tower basin; material: Biofilm | place: United Arab Emirates | collected...
GAGGCAAGAGGTACAAGATTATGCTCTCTCGTCTTTAGCCTCTCATAATTCGGCTTATTTAATGTTTACCAAAGGGTCGCCAGAGCTGACTTTAGAAAGATGCGATCGCATCCATACAGGCGATCGTGCCGTGCCGATTAACGATGTTCAGCGGCAGCAAATTCTGGAAAAAAACAACCAGATGGCAAGTCAAGGGCTGCGGGTGTTGGGTTTTGCCTATAAACCATTAGCAGAGTTGCCGCCAGAGGGATCGGAAGAGACTTCAGAACGAGACTTGGTTTGGCTGGGATTGGTAGGAATGCTGGATGCACCCAGACCAGAAGTGAGGGAGGCGGTGGCAAGATCTCGGGAAGCCGGAATTCGTCCGATTATGATTACAGGCGACCATCAATTAACAGCAAGGGCAATTGGGGTCGATTTGGGTATTGCTCAAGTAGGCGACCATACCGTAACTGGGCAAGAATTAGAAAGGATGAGCCAAGCCGATTTAGAACGGGAAGTAGACCAAACGAGCATCTATGCTAGGGTGTCTCCCGAACATAAACTTCGCATCGTTCAGGCATTGCAGCGCAAAGGTAAATTTGTGGCAATGACGGGGGATGGAGTGAACGATGCCCCTGCTTTGAAACAAGCAGATATCGGGATTGCAATGGGTATTACTGGTACGGACGTGAGCAAGGAAGCTAGCGATATGGTGTTGCTAGATGACAACTTTGCCACGATCGTCGCTGCCACTGAAGAAGGTAGGGTTGTTTACACCAATATTCGCCGCTTTATCAAATACATTCTGGGTAGTAACATCGGTGAAGTGTTAACCATTGCTGCGGCTCCAATTCTCGGACTCGGCGGCGTACCGCTATCACCGCTACAAATTCTCTGGATGAACCTGGTGACGGATGGTTTACCAGCTTTAGCTTTGGCAGTAGAACCAGCCGAACCCAACGTCATGAAACGCCCGCCTTTTAGTCCCCGCGAAAGTATTTTTGCAAGGGGCTTGGGCTGGTACATGGTGCGGATTGGGATTATCTTTGCCATTTTGTCAATTATTTTGATGGAGTGGGCGTATTTCCACTCGCAAGATTATGTTATACCCAACGAACTGAGTCGCGATCGCTGGAAAACGATGGTATTTACCACGCTATGCTTGGCACAGATGGGTCATGCTTTGGCAATTCGCTCTAATACCCGTCTGACAATTCAAATGAATCCGTTTTCTAATCCCTACGTCCTGGGAGCTGTAGCTTTAACCACAGTGTTGCAACTGCTGCTAATTTACGTTCCACCCTTACGTAATTTCTTTGGCACTCACTACATAACTCCGATAGAATTATTAATCTGCTTCGGCTTTAGTAGTTTAATGTTTGTCTGGATCGAACTGGAAAAATTGTTCATCAACTGGCAACAGCGTCGGAAGGCAAATAGGTAATTGGTAATGGGTAATGGGGAAGTTAAAAGTTAAAAGTCAAAAGTCAAAACCGATCGCAACTAACCATCAACTGCCACACATGACAAATGACCAATGACCAATGACGACTACCAATTACCAATTACCGATTACCAATCAAAATGTTCCTCAAAACCCTCCATTTGAAGCAATTTCGGAATTATCAGGAGCAGCGAGTTGATTTTGTTGCTCCTAAAACAATATTGGTGGGTAACAACGCTCAGGGTAAATCGAACTTATTGGAAGCGGTGGAATTGCTGGCAACATTGCGATCGCACCGTTTGGCACGCGATCGCGATTTAGTCAGGGATGGGGAAGCATTCGGACAAATTCACGCCAGGTTAGAACGACAAACAGGCATCATCGATCTATCTGTAACTTTACGCCGTCAGGGGCGGCGGACGGTGGCTCTCAATAGCGAGCAATTGCGCCGTCAACTGGATTTTTTAGGCGTCCTTAACGCCGTAGAGTTTTCTAGCTTAGATATGGAACTCGTGCGGGGTGCGCCAGAACAGCGCCGTCACTGGGTGGATACTCTATTAATCCAGTTAGAACCCGTATACGCACATATTTTGCAGCAGTACAATCAGGTATTACGACAGCGAAATGCATTTTTGAAGGCGAGAGGCGATCGAGCAGAGGCAAGAGGCGCTGATTCAGAATTAGCGGCTTGGGATGCTCAGCTTGTCACTATTGGTTCGCGAGTGATTCGGAGGAGAGCGCGGGCAATTGAGCGTTTAGCACCCTTGGCTGCTGATTGGCACGCCAGTATTAGCGATCGCGCTGAGGTTTTACAAATTAGGTATGCTCCAAACGTACCGTTCGCCGAAACCCATCCTGAAGGAGTGCAGCAGGCTTTTTTTGACAAGCTCGAGCAAAGAGCGATCGCCGAGCAGCATCAAAGTACAACTTTAGTCGGTCCTCACCGAGACGAAATTGACTTGACAATTAATCAAACTCCTGCTAAGCAATATGGCTCTCAAGGTCAACAGCGCACTTTAGTTCTAGCCCTCAAGCTAGCAGAATTAAAACTCATCGAAGCCGTTGTGGGAGAACCGCCCCTATTATTACTAGATGACGTGTTAGCGGAACTCGATCTCAACCGTCAAAATCAACTTTTAGAAGCAATACAAGACCGCTTTCAAACGTTGATTGCTACTACCCATTTAGCCGCCTTTGACTCCCAATGGCTCCAAGCATCGCAAATTCTCTCAGTTAATGCAGGACAGATCTTTGTAGAGAGATAAGGGGATGAGGAAGCAGGGGAGCAGAGGAAGCAGAGGAGAAAGGAGAACAACAACTAACCACTAACTACCTCTTTGCCGATCTTTCCAGTCTTTTAAATATAGTCAAAACGATTAAAGCCAAGATAGAACTAACTAGACCCGTTTGCCATAAGCCACAACCAGCAGCAATGCCCAAACCAGCAGAAACCCAAATTGCTGCTGCTGAAGTGAGTCCCCGAACTCGATCTATACGAGATTGCGATCGAGTTTCGCGCAAAATTTCTCCAGCACCAATAAATCCTACTCCAGCAGCAATCCCTTGAATGACGCGACTAATCGCATCACGTCCTTCTTCTGCTGTACCCACGATTTGCAGTGGCACTAAAATTAACAATGCCGAACCCAGACTGACTAGCATATGAGTGCGTAAACCCGCAGGTTTATCGCCAATTTGGCGTTCTATACCGAGAATTGCCCCAAATACCAAAGCCAGAACTAGCCTGAAGCTAATACTTAACCAATCATTGGGGTCAAAAGAGATATTGGTCATGGGTCATGGGTCATTGGTTATTGGTCATTAGTCATCGGTCATTTGTATTTTCACTACTCCCGACTCCCGACTCCCGACTCCCGATTTCCCATTAAAAACTGCCGCAAACGCAGTAAATTCAATGTCTGACCTAAATTGAGTGGTAGCAAGGACACGCCTTCGATGCGCGATTGTATCCAGCCTTCGCCCCAGTACCATTCGTGAAATCCATCAATCCCACCGTGAAGTAACAGGCGCAGACAATTTGGCTTTGCCACTTCTACTTGATGTTCGATCGCAACAGGTCCAATCCAACTGGTAAAAGTCAGACCTGGATGGAGTTGTTCTGGCATTCCTGAAGCTAACCGTTGTGGCAATAGCCATTTTTGCATCTGTTCGGGACGCAACAAACTATCTTTAATTGCTGCTGCTGATGCCTCTACTTCAATCCGTAACTGACTGTTTTGAAAACTACCCCACATAATTTGTGACTCCAGTACTAATGCGATCGTAGCTTTTTCAAGTGAGTAGTGAGTAGTGGGTAGTGAAGAGTTACCTGTTACCACTCCCCACACTTCCCACACTTCCGACACTTCCCACACTCCCCACACTCCCGACTCCCGACTCCCCAATTGTTTTAGAGTAAAGTGTAAAGCTGAATTCCCGAATTAAAGGAGGAATTGGTGAAAAAGCTGGTCTGGGTTGTCGGGGGAATTTGTTTGGCGGCTGTGGGGTTGGCGCATCCGGTGCGGACGCAGGAAACCTTATCTATCGGAGTCGCGGGAATTGATGCTCAACGGCTGCATGAGTTACCTTACAACTTAATTGGGCGAAAAATTGCGATCGGTCAGGTGGAGATTGGACGACCTGGAAAGTTTGGCTTGGATAAGGCGGTTTCCAAACAACCAGCGATCGCCCCATCTGGTGTATTTTTACGTAACGGTGCGGCTAAGGCAAATACGAATATCGACCCCCACGCCCAAAATGTCGCCAGCATTATGATTAGTGGTAGCAAAACTCTAGCAGGAGTAGCTCCAGGAGCCAGCCTATACTCAACTGCGGTAGGCTCGGTAAAATATGCCGGACAGCCGGAAGAATGTTTATCCGCGCAATCGACTGCAAACCGTAATAGCGGTGACGTGCGGGCAATTAATTTTAGTTTTGGTGAAACTTTGGAGCGCGACCCGCGACCGGAGGCGAGATTGGATGGTAATTCTCTGCTAACTCGCTGTCTGGATTGGTCTAGTCGCGTCCACGATGTTTTGTACGTTATTGCCGGAAATCAGGGTAAGGGCGGAATTCCTATTCCCACCGATAATTACAACGGCATGAACATTGCTTTTTCCTCCCGCAAAGATGGAATTTTCCGTAAAGTTGACGTGACTAATTTAAGTGCTACTGGTGGCGGTGTTAAGGGTAGATTGCGGGGACGGGAAATGAATCTCGGTACGCGACAGTCGATTAGTTTGGTTGCTCCTGGTAATAGAGTTTTTGCTCTCAACCCCGATGCCAAAGTAAAGGAGGTCACGGGTACGAGTTTTGCTGCCCCTCACGTTACGGCTACAGTGGCGTTGCTGCAGGAATATGGGGATAAACAGATTAAGCAGGCGATCCCCCCAACCCCCCTTCCCAAGGGGGGCAATGAGATCCCCTCAACCCTCCTTGGGAAGGAAGGCAAATCTCAACAGAAATGGAGTTTAGATGCTCGTCGCCATCAAGTGATGAAAGCGGTGCTACTCAACTCTGCCGATAAGGTGCAAGATGCGGGCGATGGCTTACTATTAGGAATGAGTAAGACGATTATTGACAAGCAAAATCGTAACTGGCTGGATTCCGATGCCTACCGTCAGCCCAAAGTTTCTTTAAATTCTGAAATTGGTGCGGGTCAATTGAATGCTTTTCGCGCCTACGAACAGTTCAAAGCAGGACAGTGGCAACCTTTGCAACCAGTTCCTGCTATAGGTTGGAACTATCATCAACTCCAAGCTAATTCTGCTAAAGATTATGTCCTATCTACACCTTTGAAACAGGGAAGTTACGTGGCAATTACCCTGGTTTGGGATCGGTTAGTAGAACTGAGAGATAAAAATCAAAATGGTGAATTTGATGTCGGAGAAGGTTTTCGCGATCGCGGTTTAAATAACCTCGATCTTTACTTATTGAATGCAGAGTCCAATGCTGCTGTTAGTCATATTTGTACCTCAACAAGTGAGGTGGATAGTATCGAACATATTTTTTGTCCAGTCCCTACCACAGGCAATTACAAAATTCGCGTTCGATTTCGCCAACAAGTAAATCAACCCTCTCAACCTTACGCGATCGCTTGGTGGACTGTACCCGCTCGGTAAGTCAAAAGTTAAAAGGCAAAAAAGTGAAACTTTTCAACTTTCTAACCTTCTAGTGGAATAAGAGTGACAGCTTCAGACTCAATTACTGGTGCGGTCGAAGCTGGTTCAACACTTTGAGTCCGATTAGTCTTTGGAGCCAACATTAAAGACAGTAGCTTAGGCAAGCTGAGACACAGAGCAATATTAGCGAAAGTTAGAACTAGACAATCGATAAAATTCATAGTTGCAGTTGCCTCCCTAAAAATTCCCTCGAAACGCAAGCGTTCTTTGGATCTCTTTTTAGTGTGCAGCATCTCTATCTCAAAAGATCGACTAGATACTTTTGAGTTTCTTTTGACTGCAATAAGCTAAATTTATTAATGTATTTATCGCTATTGCCTGTATTATTTATAATATAACCTTCTTTGTAACAAATTAGAAATATAAGAAAAAATTTATAGTAAATATTTAGAACACTGAAGGGTGGGTAATACCCACCCTAATACTAACTAACGGCAAGAGGACTAAAAACAACCCAAAACACCAAAACGATCGCGGTAAGGATGACACTCGATTTAATATTGAGGTTGTGCGATCGCGCTGAACCGGAATACTTCTCCAACTCTGCGTCTGAGTGCTGGAAGACTTCTAGTTGTTTTTGGAATAGGAGCAGCGCTTGTTAAGTTGATAGATCGGGAATACTCCTACATATCTTCTAGCTCAATTCCTTTGGTTTCCTTGAGCAAAAGGAGGACGAAAAAGAATGAGATAGCCGCTGCGGTTGTATAAAGACCGTAGGCAGCACCCAACCCGAAATATTGAAGTAAAGGAGGAAATGTTGTGGACACAATAAAATTTGCAACCCACTGTACTGAAGCAGCGAGTCCGATTGCAGCAGCTCGAATCTTATTATTGAACATTTCTCCTAACATTACCCATACCACAGGTCCCCAGGAGAAACCGAAGCAAAACACATAGAGGTTGGCGGCTACGAGAGCCGTAATTCCAGCAGAACCAGTCAGCGTAGGATTGCCAGCGGCATCCACTGCTGCATTGCTAAAAATAGCAGCCAATGTACCTAAGGTTACTGTCATGCCGACCGACCCTAAAAGGAGCAGGGGCTTGCGACCAAACTTATCCACAAAAGCGATCGCTACCAATGTAGTAATAATGTTTACGGCTCCGGTAATTGCGGTAATTGAAAGGGAATCTTGTTCTGAGAACCCGACTGCTCGCCACAAAACGCTGCTGTAGTAGAAGATCACATTAATACCAACGAACTGCTGGAATACAGATAAGCCAATTCCTAGCCAAACAATCGGCAGGAGTCTGCCACTTCTACTTAAAAGGTCAGAAAATCTGGGTTTGCGCTCTTGCAGCACTGTTTGCCTAATTTCCTCAATTTTTGCCAGTACGTTACCCCCCAAAATCTTATTAAGAACATTGGCAGCTTCTTGCTCCCGCTTTTGAGCCACCAAATACCGAGGAGATTCGGGAATCATTAAAGCCGCCATTCCATAAAGCACGGCTGGCGGAATTTCCGTCCAAAACATCCAACGCCAAGCAGCAATTCCAAACAAAAACGGCGACTCAGCCGAACCTGCTGACACAGCAATAAAGTAGTCGCATAGCAGTGCAATAAAAATTCCCACTACGATCGCTAGTTGCTGGAGAGAACCTAGCCTTCCTCGCAAATTGGCGGGAGAACACTCGGCAATGTAAGCTGGTGCGATTACACTAGCAGCGCCGACGGCAAGCCCACCCAATACCCGCCAAAAGATAAAATCCCAGATAGTAAAGGCAATCCCAGAACCAATGGCACTCAGGCTAAATAACACAGAGGCTACAATCATTGCCTTGACTCGACCGTAGCGGTCCGCGATCTTCCCTGCATAGAAGGCTCCGACTGCAGATCCTAACAATGCCAGGGACACTGCAAGACCAGTCAGCACGCTATTGGCATTATAGGCTTTTGCTAAAGCTGCAACTGCACCGTTGATCACAGCAGTGTCAAAACCGAATAAAAAGCCGCCGAGGGCAGCAGCACCAGCAATCAGAATGACATAAAAGTTGTTTGATTTACGACGATTGGTAACAGTCATGGTTATATATCGATCTAGTGAAACTGTTTACTAAAGTGATTTGAGGCTGAGCTAAAATTCGCGATCGCTCTTGGAGCTCATCCCCATGAGGTTTTAACTAGAAGTCAGTTGAGCCGCACATAGAGCAGCTCCTACCAGTCCAACTTCTGGATTTAAAACAATACGAACGGGAATCTCCTTCAGTAGGGAACTCATACGCCCTTTCCGTAAGAATGCTTGCATGAAAGTTCCTTGCTGCATTAAGGGTAAATTCTTGGCAGCAATACCACCTGCTATATACAACCCCCCATAAGGTAGGAGTTTGAGAGCCAAGTTGCCTGCTTCTGCACCATAAGCCTGCACGAACAACTCCATCGTTTTTTGACAGAGGTAATCGTGTTGTTTGACAGCAGCTTTAGAGATTTCCGCAGCGAGGTCTACTGTTTTTTGTTCCTTGCCAATTTCTTGCTCCCAAGTTTTGAAGACTTCAGCCAGGGCGGGAGATTCTTGAGCAACCTCGCGATCGCGCAAAAACTGGTAAATTGCTACAATTCCCATTCCAGAGACTACCCGCTCTACAGAAACTCTGTTAATGTTGTATTTCTCCAACAGGTATCGCAACAACTGGAATTCCAGTTCGGATTGAGGTGCAAAGTCTACGTGTCCGCCTTCCGTTGCGAACACTCGATAACCTCCAGGCTGCGGGGTTAAAAACCCTTGTCCCAAACCTGTCCCTGCTCCAATCACAGCGATCGGTGCATCAGCATCGGGTTGACCGAGCTGTAGAGTATGCAAATCTCGCTCGGATAAACCCAAGACTCCATAACCAACAGCAACAAAGTCGTTGATTAAATAAACTTGAGCGACTTGCAACTCCTGCTCCAAGCGACTTGTCTCTAAGTGCCAACTCAAATTAGTTAACTGACAGGTAGTATTTTTGACTACCGGACCAGCAATCCCAAAGCAAGCTTTTTCTGGAGCCAGCGTACTCCCATGTTTTTGTGTCACTACTGCCAGAAATTTACGTACCATCGGCACTAGATCGGTAAATTCCTGACTAGCGTAGGTTTCCTCGTATAGGGTAGTCTGCTCTGGTAAATCTCGATTTGTCTTTTGCGGTTCCGATTTAATCAACCGTAAAATTGTTTTGGTAGCGCCAATGTCTCCTGCTAGTAAAATGGTCATTTTCTATTTGCTCTCTTCAGAAACTTCGGCATAGTAAATACATTGAGTGCGAAGCTCGAATGGTAAGAACAACCACTCCAACAGCAATACAATCTAGGCAATCCATTACTACCACCGCCCAAAAAGTACGCTTTGCTGTTCGCTAAACTTTGATGAATCGACCAATAACCAATCGCCGCTACACCTACAAAGTAAGCGACGAGAAATACAATATCTATAGCAGTCACCGTCTTCTCCTACAATTTTTAAATTTTTAGCTAAACGCTGAACGAGGATTATGTAAAGAAAAATTAAGAAGTAGGTGCGGGAATGCTCCGAGCGCCTACTTCTTGGTTTTCTCGTAGTTTGTCGATCCCTAGCCGCAAAAAGGCTTTAATTCTAAGTAAAGACTAAATTTTATTTGGTTGTTATCAGTTTTGGGTTAGATATTTTCTTAACAACCAAAACTAGTAATAATTAATCGTAGAAATAATTTGCGCTTTTTTGCCAACTAATTTATGATTTGTAACTAATTTCTTGAATTTTTTTTAAGCCGAGCCAAATTCATCCGTAAGATATATGACTATAGCTAGATGTTTAATGATATCCTCTGTTTATTAACATATGATGCTGCTAAAAAACAGCTATTGCTGAGTCCGAAGTTTTCTCTTCAGGCTAAATAAAATACAACAAAAATTTTTGTAAAATAAAGTGAGTAGCGCACGGATGAAAATAAAATTGCCGCACGCTAGATTATTTCTGGTTACAAATTTAGTAGCGGCTTTAGTAGGATTGGGTGCAGAGACTACCTTAGCATTGCCGCTAGAAAATAGTATGGCTCAAGTTACGTCTGTATCTCAACTATCAGACGTGCAGCCGACAGATTGGGCATTTCAAGCTTTGCAATCTTTGGTAGAAAGATATGGTTGTATTGCCGGATATCCCGATGGAACTTATCGAGGCAATCGCGCTTTAACACGCTACGAGTTTGCCGCAGGCTTGAATGCTTGTTTGGATCGAGTCAACGAATTGATTGCTACAGCTAGTGCAGATTTAGTGACTAAAGAAGACTTAGCAACCTTACAACGATTGCAAACAGAATTTGGTACGGAACTAGCAACCTTGCGCGGTCGAGTCGATAGTTTAGAAGCGCAAACAGCAGAATTAGAAGCAAATCAGTTTTCGACGACGACAAAACTTAACGTCAGTTTAATTACAGCAATTACAGATACATTTGGCGATCGCATAGCCGGAGATGAGGACGATTCTAATACGATATTCGGCTATCGTTCGCGGATGAATTTTGAAACGAGTTTTACCGGACGAGATTTACTGCGGACTCGTTTGGAATTTGGCAACTTTGGCGATATGGAAGACGTGACGGGTACGAACATGACGCGGCTCAACTTCGATACGAATACAGATAATGATGTATTTGTACCGCACTTGTTGTATCGCTTTCCCGTTGGTTCCAACCTCACCTTGACTATAGGTCCTGCCGGAGTTGGTTACACCGATATTACGGATACCCTGACTCCTCCTTCAATTGCCGATGATAGCCGAGGTATTCCCTCCCTATTTGGCGAATACAGTCCCTTGTATCGTCGCGGTGGTGGTGGTATAGGGGTGAATTGGGAAATTGCTGAGAGTTTAACTTTGACTCTAGGATATTTAGCTGGTAGTCCTAGCGATCCTAGCGATGGTGCTGGTTTGTTTAACGGTACGTATC
>ERZ1066118.2076-NODE-2076-length-10500-cov-6.255050_pt1 | contig 10500 bp, 9 predicted proteins | sample MGYA00382765_ERZ1066118 | MGnify/ENA primary metagenome ERZ1066118 (study PRJEB33369, sample SAMEA5778348) | biofilm metagenome | biome: Industrial cooling water; feature: Water cooling tower basin; material: Biofilm | place: United Arab Emirates | collected...
GGCGATTGAATTCCCACGATTTTAAAACCGCGTCCCTTGTATTTTTCGTAGAGCGCTTCCAGAAACGGCGCGGCGTCGCTGCAATGGCCGCAGTTGATGCGAAAAACCTCGATGAGCGCGACCTGGCCTTTGAGCGAATCGAGCTTGACGGGCGCGGGCGTGTTCGTCCACTGCGTGATATTGTCCCACGAAGGAAGCGCGGGGCTTCCCAGCGAAACGCCCAGAAATCGCGCGGCGATGGGCGTGGGTGTCGGCTGATTGGGCGCTGGTGTGGGCGTGGGCGTTTGCGTTTGAAGGTTTTGATTGTAAAGGCCGATGCCCAGAACAGAAACAAAAATTGCGGCGATAACGCCAATTTTCCAAAGTTCCATTTGCTTAAGTGTGCTGTTGTTGGCTGCGCACAAAGACGTTTATTTCAGTGTCATCCATGCCAACAAACGTGAGGCTTTTTGCGTTTCGAGCCGCGCTTTGGCCAGTTCCTGCACCGCCGGATCGAGGATGGCCGGACGATAAGCGCGCGTGTCGGTGGCCGGAAGCAGGCGCGTGTGCGGTTTGGGCAGCGTGGGCGCCATGCGAATCAGGCGTTCGCGCCACACCGGATAGCGCAACTGAATAATCGAATCGTCGAACGAGCGCTGCTGTTCTTCTTCGCGTTCGGCGGCGTATTTCGAGTCGAGTTGCGACACGGTGCGCCAGTGTTGCAACGCTTTTTCAACTTGCTTGAACAGGTAATACGCAAGGCCGATGTTGGAATGCGTCATCGGCGAACGCGGGTCGATGGCGATGGATTGTTCGAGCGCGGTGATGGCCTGATTGTAAAGTTTCACCTGCGCGAACGAAACGCCCAGTGCCGCGAGAATAATCGGGTCTTGAGGCGCGAGGCGATGCGCGTTGGCATACGCGCGCGCGGCGCCGTTGAAATCGCCCGCGCGGTAGAGCAGAGCACCCAAATTCACGTGCAAATCCACGTTGTCCGGCTCCAGTTGGGCCGCGACGCGCCACGCTTTGATGGCTTCGGCATCGCGTTTGGCGACGGCATGACCGAAACCGATGAGATAATAAGCCGGGCCAATCGAAGCATCGCGCGCGATGACGCCTTCGAGAAGTTTGGACGCCTGATCCCGAAAACCAACGCTGAACTGGCACAGCGCCGAGTTGTAGAGCGCGGTGGGAACGTCGCCGCGCCGCGCCATCGCGCCATCGAATTGGCCCGCCGCCGCCGCGAGAAAACGTTCGGTATCTTTGCCGCTATCGGGCGCGTTCGCCAGCGTGATGAGAGCCGCCAGAAAAAACGGTTCGGCGTCGCCGGGAAACAGCTTGATGGCCTGACCGAGCAGATTGCGCGCGGCGTCGAGGTTTTGAATTTCGATGAGCGCCAAAATCAGGTTGAGGGCCGCGCTTTTGTGGTGCGAATTGAGTTGCAACGCGCGTTTCAGGTGTTTGAGCGCCTCGCCGTAGAGGTTCATTTTGCCCGAAAACACGTAAGCCGCGCCCAAAACGCTGTGAACGTCGGCGTTATTCGGCTCGATTTGAAACGCCTGACGCAGGTAATTCACGCCGACGTCGGCTTTTCCAAATTGAATGAACGCGCGGCCCAGGTTGTAATAAACCTCGACTTCGGCGTGTTCGAGATTTCCGGCGTGGCCAAAGGCTTCCATCGCGCGGTCGAGCTGGCCCATCGCCGAAAGCACGACGCCCATGTGGTTCCACGTCACGGGATCCACGCGGCCCAACTCTTCTTCCATCGCGCGGGCGAGATCAATGTAACGGTGCGCCTGCGCGATGCGGCCCTGACGATAGGCCAGAACGCCGAGATTATTCAGGATGCGCGGATGACCCGGAGCCATGCGCAGCGCGGCTTTGAGGCGTCCGATGGCGGTGTCCACTTGTCCGGCTTCGGCTTCGGCGAGCGCGAGATTGGCCAGCAGTTCGGCGTCGGCTTCCTTGCCTTCGAGCTGAAATTCGCCGCTTTCGTTTTGCGCGTGGGCTTCGAGGTTGGGCGCTTTTTCGATTTGCACGGCGTGGCGCGCGGCGGCATCGAGTTGCACGCTGGCGTCGGCGAATTTGCCTTCAAGAACAAACGCCAGGCCGCGCGCCGAAACCGCTTCGTCGTGAAACTCCTGCGCGATGGCGGCGTTTTGCAGCCACAACTGTTCGAGCGCGCGCACGCTTTCGTGAACCAGTTGCGGGCGCCGCGCCTGAAGCGCGACGAGCGCGAGATTCATCAAAACGAGCGGCGCGTTGGGGTGTTTGGCGCGCGTCGCTTCGAGCAGCGTGAGCGCCGCCTGAAGCTGGCCGCGCCGCGCTTTGGTGATGGCCAAATTCACGGCGATGGCCATGTCGTCGGGCGCGAAACCGTGCGCGCGGTCGAGCAAGGCTCCGGCGCGCTCCCATTGGTCTTCGAGCAGCGCCATCAAACCCATTTGCCCCAAAATTTCGGGGTTGTCCGGGTCGTTTTCGAGCTGTTTTTCAAGTGTGGAAAGGCGACGTTCGAGATTGTCTCGATACGATTTTTCGAGGCCGTCGCGCTGGCTGGCCATTTTGCGACGTGTGAACAGATTCGCCGAACCGGGCGGAACTTCAAAATCGAGTGCCGCGTTTGCGCCATCGCTTCCGGGCAAATCCACAAAAAGTGCCCAGCGACAAACCGGGCAGTAGGAGGAATTGGGGGCGGTGTAATGACCGCAACGGCCACAAACAAGCTGTGCCAGAGATTTCACCTCAAGGTGCGAACAAATCAGAGTGCGTCACGCAATTTCTCGTTGTGTCTGCCGCATTTTCCAGTGCAGTTTGTGCCACAAAATCAGTTTCGCGGTGTCTTATTTGGGTGGATTTCCGTGAAAATGATCTGAGAGAATTGCCGAAAAAGAGGGGGGCGCCATCGAAAGAAACAGTCGGGCAAGCTGTGGAAAGCCGAAAAATCATCGAGCAAGAAGTGCAAACACAAGGATGGCCACCACGACGCGCCAGACAAAAAATGGCGTCACGTCTCTCGTCTTGAGGTAGTTTAGCAAGAAGGCAATCGCCCATAATCCCGACAGGGCCGACGCCAAAATGCCCAAAAATACTGCAAATGGCGAGGCATCCATGCTTGTCAAACCGCCTTCTTCGAGCAGACCGCGAAACTCGAAAGCAAAAGCGCCGAGCATGATGGGCAGGCTCATCAGAAACGAAAAACGCATGGCGTCCTCGCGTTTGAAGCCCAAAAACAGGCCCGCCGTGAGCGTCGCGCCCGAACGCGAAACGCCCGGAATCAGGGCGCACGCCTGACCGATGCCCACCAAAACCGCGTCCTTGGCCGAAACGTCTTTGATTTCGCGTTTTTTTGCGCTGATTTTGTCTGCCAAAAGTAACAAGGCGCCGCCGACGATGAGCATAATCGCGTTTGAGCGCGGGTCTTTGAAAAGCGGGTGCGTGTCCTGCCATTCGCGCGTGGCAAAGCCGACAATCGCCGCCGGAACGCACGCCAGCAAAATGTAACCGAGCATTTTGCGTTGCGCGCGGTTGAATAAAAGCTCCTTCCAGTCGTGGCGAAAATAGAAAACCAAAGCCGCCACCGTTCCGACGTGCAAAAAGACATCGAAAGTCAATTCGCGGTCATGTCCCATGAAATGATGCGCGATATTGAGGTGAGCCGACGAGGACACCGGAATAAATTCGGTGAGACCTTGCACGAGTCCCAAAATGATGGCCTGCCACCAGGAAACGGTGGGGTCGGGCGCCGCTTGCGCCGCAGTTTCGGCGCTTTGAGCCACTGCGGGAAGCGCGCAGGCGACAACCGGCAAAGCGACAAGCGCGGCCAGCCATTTTTTGGGAGTTTCGAGAAGAGTTTTCGCGGTTTTTTGAGCGGTGCGGCAGAGTTTTTGAAGCGATGGAAGCATGAAAATTACGGCGTGAAATCGGTGGGGCGCGTGGCGCGTCCGGCCCAGTGCAAAATCGCCTGCGCGATGCGCTCGCCGGCTTTTCCGTCGCCGTAAGGGTTCACGGCGCGGCTCATTTCTTCGTAGGCGGCGCTTTGCGAAAGCAGGTTCGAGGCGGCTTCCACGATGTCGGCGCGCTCAGTTCCGATGAGGCGCGCGGTTCCGGCGTCCACGCCTTCGGGCCGCTCGGTCGTGCGGCGCAAAACCAAAACCGGCACGCCCAGCGACGGCGCTTCTTCCTGCACGCCGCCCGAATCGGTGAGAATGAGATGCGCGTTTTGCATGGCGCGCACAAACGGCAGATAATCGAGCGGCTCGATGAGTTGCGCGCGCGGATGCTCGCCCAAAATGCGCTGCAAAACTTCGCGCACGGCGGGATTTTTGTGCATCGGCAACACGATTTGCGTGTCCTCGAAGCGCTCCAGCAAATCGTGCAAGGCGCCCGCGATGTTTTCGAGCGGCGCGCCCAGATTTTCGCGGCGATGCGTCGTCACCAAAATCGTTTTCAAGCCGTTTTCATCTGTTTGCGGCGCGCGGCGCTCCCGATTGGAAACTTCGAGAAGCGCGTCAATCACGGTGTTTCCCGTCAGGTAAATCGCCTCGTCTTTGACGCCTTCGCGCCGCAAATTCTGGCGCGATTGCTCGGTCGGCGCGAAATGCAAATCGGTGATTTGCGTGGTGAGACGGCGGTTGAGTTCTTCGGGAAACGGGTCGAATTTGTTGTCGGTGCGCAGACCCGCTTCGACGTGACCAAACGCGATTTTTTGATAGGCCGCTGCCAGCGAAGCCGCCAAAACCGTTGTCGTGTCGCCCTGCGCGAGAATCATGTCGGGCTTTTCGTCGATTAAAATGGGTTCCAGGCCGTTGAGCGCGCGCGAGGTGATTTGCGTGAGCGTTTGGCCCTGTGTCATGATGGCCAAATTGTGGTCGTAGCTCACGCCGAACGCGTCAATCATCACCTGATCGAGCATTTCCTTGTGCTGTCCGGTCACGGTGACGATGACTTTGAACTGTTCGGGGCGCGATTGCAGGAGCTTGATAAGGGGCGCCATTTTCACGGCTTCGGGCCGCGTGCCCACGATGGGCATAACGACGATGGGGCGTTGCGATGAGGCCAGATTCAGGTCTTGGGCTGCGGACATGGCGCCGTAGTTTAATGAAAGCGCGTTTGCGCCGAAGCGAGCGAAAATTGTGGCTTTATGACACTTTTTTGGTAATTGCGCGGCTACATCGCGCGCCGTGTTGTCAAATTTTCAGCGGAGTTGGAAAACCTTGAAACGAGCCTTACGAAAACTGTTTTCGGCCTACGAGCGAATCGTGCTGTGTCGCGGCGACAAAATCGCGTATTTGCGACGGCGCGGCGTGCGCATCGGCGCGCGCTGCGATATTTTGACTTCAGCCGCTAATTTTCATCTCGGCAGCGAGCCTTATCTCATCGAAATCGGCGACGAGGTCACGCTCAGCAAAGACGTGAATCTCATCACGCACGACGGTTCGAGCCGCGTTTTTCGCGGACGCATCGAAGGCAGTTGTCGCTACGGCAACCGTTTCGCGCCCATCATCATCAAAGACCGCTGTTTCATCGGCACGCAAACGCTCATTTTGCCCGGCGTCACCATCGGCCCCGATTCGGTTGTCGGCGCCGGAAGCATCGTCACGCGCGACGTGCCGCCGAACACGGTTTACGCGGGCGTTCCGGCCAAATTTATCTGTTCGCTCGACGAATACATCGAAAAATACCGCGAGCGCATGGTGCCACTTTCGGCGACCAGCCGCGAGGAACTACGCCGCCAACTCACGCTGCATTTTTGGGGCGAAGAGCGCTAAAAGCGAATGGAGTTGGGGATTTACGGGCAGACCGATTCCGTTTTGCGTTGTATTGTTCTTTGTAACCTTTGGGCGTTTTGCGTGCGCTCGCACCGCCGCACCAGGGGTTTTGCGCACCACAGGTTTTGTTTCCCATGAATGTTTTAGTCGTTGGCGGCGCCGGATACATCGGCGCGCATTGTGTCAAGCAACTCATCGAAGCCGGGCATCGGCCCGTCGTGCTGGATAATTTGGTTTACGGCCACCGCGATGCCGTCGCGCGCGATGTGGCGTTTCACGAAGTCGAACTCGGCGACGAAACGGCCGTTCGCCAGATTTTGCGCGACGAAAAAATCGAAGTCGTGATGCATTTCGCGGCTTACGCCTACGTCGGCGAAAGCGTTCACGACCCGCTCAAATACTATTTCAACAACGTGGTCGCCACGCTTCAGTTGCTGCGCGCGATGCTCACCGAAGACGTTAAAAAATTCGTTTTCTCTTCGACGTGCGCCACTTTTGGCGCCGTTCAAACGCTGCCGATTGTTGAGGAAACGCACCAATCGCCCATCAATCCTTACGGCCAAACCAAATTGGATGTCGAAAACGCGCTCAAAGCGTTGGCGCACGCGCACGGGCTGTCGTTTGCGGCGTTTCGCTATTTCAACGCCGCCGGAGCCGCGCAGGACGGGAGCATCGGCGAAGACCACGACCCCGAAACGCACCTGATTCCGCTCGTTTTCGACGCCGCGACCGGAAAGCGCGCGCACGTCGAAATTTTCGGCACCGATTATCCCACGCCCGACGGCACGTGTCTGCGCGATTACGTTCACGTGGACGACCTCAGCCGCGCGCACATCGCGGTTTTCGATCAGCTCAAAACCGAAGGCGCCGCCCTGTTCTACAATCTCGGAACCGGCACGCCGACAAGCGTGCGCGAAGTGATTGCCGCCGTCGAAAAAGTGACGGGCCTCCAAGTCCCCGTCGTCGAAAGCCCGCGTCGCGCGGGCGATCCCGCCGCGCTCTACGCCGACGCCACCAAAGCGCGCACGCTTTTAGGCTGGCAGCCCAAATACAACTCGATTGAACCCATCGTCGCCTCCGCGTGGAAATGGCACCAAAGCCATCCCAGCGGCTACGAAAAATAAAAAAACGCGCCTCGAAAACTCAATTTTCGAGGCGCGTTTTGGTTTTTCGTGCAATTTGTAGCGCCAAGGCTTGCCTTGGCGTTGTTTAAATTGGCAGTTCGGCGATTCGCCAAGGCAAGCCTTGGCGCTACAAAGCGTTTCCTGCGTGGCGTTTTTCTATTCGGCCATGCGCGAAAGCAGTTTTGCGCGCGTGTCGGAGAGTTGTTTGAGTAGCGCTTCCGAAACGTCGCTTTCAAAAAGCTCGAACAGTTTGGCGTCGGTGGCGCGCAGTCTGGAGGCCAAAACTTTGGCGAACGAGAGCGTGAGATCGAAGGCCGCGCGGTTGCCGTTGGCGACGGCGCCATCGAAATCTTCGCGCGAAAGTTTCAGCACTGTCGCCGCCGACAGCGCGCGCGCTGTTGCGGTGCGCGGTTCGCCCAGCAAAAGCCCGATTTCTCCCAGCAAACCGTGCTGGCGCAGCACCAAAAGCGGCAGTTTTCGGCCTTCGACGTTCGATTTGAAAACCTCGATGACGCCGCTGGCCAGAAAATACACCGAATCCGATTCGTCGTCTTCGTAAAACAAAATATCGCCCGACGAAAACGTTTCGACCGACAGCAAAGGCGCAATCGCGTGGCAATCGCTTTCGCCGAGGTCGCGCAAAAACGGAATTTCGCTCAGCGTCTGGCACAACTGCGCGGCAGAAATCTTCGCGCCCGGATTGAAAGCGTCCATCGGAGGGTGAAAAATCGAAACGGCCTCGCTCATTATGGAAAAAATTTCACGAAACAAAACTGCCGTTTATAACTGTGTGTGGATTTGATGAATTGGCTCGTCGGGCGCCGCGAGGTTTTCGCGTGGCGCTGATTGTGACACAATATCTTTTCACAGAGTTTTATTCGCCAAAATGTCGCAACAAAAATCGCCTTCCGCCCCCGAAAATCCGCGTCCCGAAACCGAAAACGGCGCGCCCGAAAGTTTTGCGGTGCCCGCCCAAATCGCGCCGCGCGGCGAAATTTTCGATTTGGATTCGCTGCCCACAAATTCGCGCGCGCTCGATTGGCGCCGTTTGCTGGGGCCGGGATTTCTGATTGTGGGCGCGCTGTGTCTGGCCGCGTTTTTCGTGGGCGCTTCGGTGGGCGAAAACCGGCGCAAACCCACTCCCGTCGGGCCGTTTCCGGCGCACAACGCGGCGCTGGAAAGCATCAAAGTCCACGTCGCGGGCCAGGTGAAAAAGCCGGGCGTTTACACGCTGCGCGAAGACGCGCGCATTCAGGACGCGCTGCAAAAAGCGGGCGGCGCCTTGCCCAAAGCCGATTTAAGCGCGCTCAATCTCGCGGCGTGGGCGGAGGACGGCGCCAAAATCACCGTGCCCGCGCGCGTCACGGCCAAGCCGACGCCCGTTGTCATCGTGAAAGAAGTGCCCGTCGAAGTGCCGGTGCCCGTTCCCGTCGAAAGCGCCCGTTTGCCGAGCGCACCCGCAGAAACGGCGGCGTCTCTGGGCGCCAGCGCGCGGGTTTCGGCGAGCGGTTCGGATGGCGCCGCGCCCGCGAAAAAAGCGAAAGCCACCGACGGTTTGCCGCGCGCCACAACGCCATCGGGCGCCGAATCCGCGAACCTTTCGCCCGCGTATTTGCGCTCGAATCCAGTGAATTTGAACAGTGCCACCGCCGCGCAACTCGAAGTTTTGCCCGGAATCGGCCCCAAAATGGGCGAGCGAATCGTGGCTTATCGCGCCGAAAACGGCAAATTCCGCAGCGTGGACGAACTCGACAACGTGAAAGGCATCGGCGAAAAAACGCTCGAAAAATTACGGCCATTCGTCGTAGCGCGGTGAAGAATCACGTCAAATTTACCATTTGAAACCATCGGTCGCGCAGCATTGGCGCATAAAAAAGTGGGTCGAGGCCATAGCAGCCCAGCGAGTAAGCGTCGTTGATTTCTATGAGTAAGGTGCGACCATCACGCGTAACCCCCCAATCCATCGAGCATGCAACCGGTGAATCTACGAACGCGCGCAAACCGGCATCCACGATTTTCATATCGGGATAAAATCGAAAATCGCCGCGATAATGCCGAAAACCAACCAGCTCGTTTTGATGAACAAATCCGCGATATTCCGCGATAAAATCAACAACTTCGCTGGTGAGAATCGGCGTTTGGGGGTCAATGCCAGCGGTTTGGATCAAATCGCGAAAGCGCGATACGACGTGCCCATCGAAAAGTTTGTGGTCGTGTGGGAGCGGCTTGATGAAAAGTGCTTGGGCAGTTTCTTCGTTGATTCGATTTCGCACTTCTTGCAGCGTTTGCACTTCAATTTTTCTTCCATAAAAAGCGTGGAGTTGGGCGGGAAGCGAGGCGATTTGTGGACGCGATTGTCCCAAGATTTCCAGAGCCTTCAAAACGCAGGGGATGCCACCGATGACGGGTGTTTCGCGTTGTAAAGGCAGCGAATGGATCTGCGACATATCGAAAAACTCGATGTGCGCGCCCAACTGCTCGAAACCGCGCCAAGCGGTATAGGTGTTGGCGTTGTGAAATTCGCCTTTGATTTTTTGTATCCAAACGTCCATTACAAACTCTATTTTGGACCTAAAACACCAAAACGCCCACCGAAATTCCGGTGGGCGTTTTGGATATGATGGCGAAATTTACGCGGCCAGCGAGCGGATTTTGTCGCGCAGTTCGGCGGCTCGTTCGTAATCTTCTTGCTCGACGGCTTGCGAAAGTTCCTTGCGCAGACGGTCGGCGGGCGAAACGGGACGGTTTGTCTCGATTCGCTCGGCCCACTCTTCGAGGAACTGAATTTCGCGGCAGTGTTCGATGAGGTCTTCGCGTTCGACTTCGCGGAAAAAGTCGCGGATGTTTTCGATACCCGCTTCGATGAGTTGCAGCGCGCGGTCGTAGGATTTATCTTCGAGCGCGATGCAAGCCCGCGCACGGGCGTTCATCATCAGGACGTAGGGCCGAAATTGCTCCAGGCTCATGCGGTCGTTTTCGTCCTGCGCGAAATCGCGGATGATGTCGAAAACGCGCACGTTGCGCTCGGTGTCGCGGATGACGTTCCAGTAATCGCCCAGATGGAAGAGCGAGAGGTAGCGATAGTAATATTGCATCGCTTCCTGCTTGAGTTCGGCGCACTCTTCGGCGTCGAGGCTCCACTCGCTCCAGTCGCCTTCCTCTTCGGCGCGGGCTTTGCGTTCGAGTTGATACTCCAACAGCGATTCGTAACCGTAGGGGCGGCGACCGTCAGGGCGGCCACTGACTTCCATTTGCAGCACGCCCAGGTCGAGCCTCATCTGAATTTTTTCGCGTCCGTCGCTGCCTTGAATGCGGCGCACGGTGACCTCGTTGGGGTTGTAATCCCAACCGTGCAGAGTGGAAGACAGATCTTTGCTCATTGCGTGTCCTCTCCTTGGAGTGAGAGTGACTTGGCCAAAATGAAAAATTGCTCGCGGTCTGGGCCAAATCACAAAAATGGGGTTGGCGCCTGGAAAGGCATTCCGGCGCCGAAACATTGCACTTATGGACGTGACAAATGCAAACGTGGTGCCCTTCGCCGGCTGAGGACATTTACACAAAATCACGATTTCAAGCCTGATTTTCTCGGAACTCTCGCCAGTTTGACAGCCGTTTCTACGCGTGAAAAC
>ERZ1066118.2077-NODE-2077-length-10488-cov-42.584108_pt1 | contig 10488 bp, 7 predicted proteins | sample MGYA00382765_ERZ1066118 | MGnify/ENA primary metagenome ERZ1066118 (study PRJEB33369, sample SAMEA5778348) | biofilm metagenome | biome: Industrial cooling water; feature: Water cooling tower basin; material: Biofilm | place: United Arab Emirates | collected...
TAGAGCAGAGGACTGAAAATCCTCGTGTCACGAGTTCAAGTCTCGTTCCTGGCATAACTCCCAGAACCCCCGCAAGCTTTGGCTTACGGGGGTTTTGTTTTTCTCAAAAACTCCATTTCAGCCATTCTTGATGGTGTAAAGATGGGGTAAATTTACCCCACGTTGGATATTTTTGGCCATAGTTGGCTATTTTATTGGGGTAAATTTGGGGTAAAGGGGGGCGCCTACAATCAAGCAGTTAAATAAGGAGTTTATCTAATGAAAGCGAAAGTCTCTCAGGGTAAGGCTTGTAAGGGAACTGTCCAAATAAAAAACTCAAACGGTTGCTTACAGCTTGTTTTTAGTTACGGGGGTAAGCGTCACTATATATCGACTGGTTTTACCGATATTCCAACGAATCGTAAGGTCGTAGAAATGAAAGCAAGACAAATTGAACTTGATATTCTCTCAGGTCATTTTGACCCAACGTTAGCAAAATATAAGCCAGAATCCTTACACAGTAACGTTACCCCAATTTTTACCCCAATAAGCAAACCCAAGTTTGACGCTAGTCCATCTTTAATTGAGTTATGGGAAAAATACACCGACTTCAAGCGTCCTAGTTTGTCACCAAGTACAATTGCTAAGGATTTTACCAACGTTTCCCGTTGTATAGATAGAAACCTGCCTACAAAAACTTTAGATGGCGCCGTCACAATTCGGGATTGGTTAGTCGCTAACAAAAGTTCTTCTGCTGCTAAACGAATACTGACGCAATTAAACGCTTGTTGTGAGTGGGCAGTTAAATCTCAATTAATCAAATTAAATCCATTTGAAGGCATGTCCACCGATATAAAAATTCCCAAGGGAAGCAAGGAAGATGGGGATATTAATCCCTTCAGTATTTCTGAGCGTGACCAAATCATTGCAGCATTTCAAAGCAATCAAAACTACAAATACTATGCATCGCTGATTGAGTTCTTGTTTTACACAGGTTGTAGACCGTCTGAAGCAGTAGCTTTGCAATGGAAACATATCTCAAAAGACTTTAGCTCAATTCGTTTTGAACAAGCTGTAGTGATTTCTCAATCCGGACTAACCTGCAAACAAGGCTTGAAAACTCAGAAGAAACGAATTTTTCCAGTTAACGCGCGTCTTGCCAACTTATTGAAATCAATCAAGCCAAGCATTCGGGCAGGTGACGCGAAGGTGTTTCCTTCACCCGAAGGTAAATGGATTGATGTTCATAACCTGGCTCAAAGAGCTTGGAAAACGGTTCTCTCGACGCTTGAGGAAATAGAGTATCGTAAGCTCTACCAAACCAGACATACATTTATCACCTTGGCACTTGACAATAAGATGGATGTCAAAGACGTGGCAAAGCTGGTAGGTAATTCACCAGAAATTATTTACCGACACTATGCGGGACAAAGTAAAGAGATTATAGTGCCGGATTTTTAAATGTGTGTGAGTTGCTATAAACTTGAATTGAGGCGCCGTGCTATAAATAGATGGCGCCTCAATTACTCTACACGGATATATAATGGAGGCACCTACAGGAGGTTTGCTAATCAAAATTTTATAAATGTTATAAGTGTATTACTTTTTACCTATTTAATGGTATTTACGTGTTTATATAGAGAAAAACTCGATGTTTTATTTTCGGCTTTAGTATAAATAATTAAATAAACTAAGATAGCTTACTTAACTTACTCTGGCTTTCCGAATTATTAGTCACTTGGAGGTAAAGCGATAAGGTTAGAATTGGCATACTATCAGCATGAAAATAACCGAAAAATTACAATACTAACGTACTCAACTACTAATTTTGCTCAAAACTTAAATCTTCGTCAAATGTTTGATTAATAAGGCATTCCATCAATACTATATCATTTGCGTTGATAAGATTAACTTCACCATCGTCATCAATTACTCGAATAAAAAACTCGGATTCACTGTAGTTATTTATGCTCATTATCTTATCAATAATTTCCTGTAAATCATCCGCCTCTACTTCGCTATAATAAAATACCTCGTCTATGCCATTTAAAACTAAAGCTAAAGAATAGCACTCTTCGTCTTCTTGACTATTGCTTACAACAACACCATAATCCCATAATACCTGACACATTTGTACTTGAGAAATTTTAATATATATGTTTTGATTTTTAGATAGGTGTTCGATTTCGACAAATTCACCATTCGTTACATGGTCAGGACTTAAAAGACATTCCTCAATCCTTTTAGCTGTCTGCTTTTCTACTCTGTAAATAAAAGGATTCTCTTTACCTCTAAGAAAAAATTTCAAATAATAATTTTGCATATGATAATTTATCAACCCTGATATACAAGATATTCTTCGTAAAGTTCTCTATTTTTAGCGTAACGCAAAGAAGGTGCCATACTAAAGACAAGTACGGCACCCTAATTGCTATTAGCTATATATTAAAGTTCAGAGTCTTTATAAGGCTGACTCCTTTTATAACGAAATGTAACTTAATAATTAGATTCTCATCAAATTACATCTAAACACTCTCTCTTAATGTTTTCTTAATATTTACTCGCTCATATTGTTGAGTAAAGGTTTCTGGCTATCTGATATGGGCGCCTTGCCAGATGTCAATAAAATACGTAAAACTATATAGAACAAGTAAACTAAATGAATTACCGAACGGCAACTTTTGCCGCTCGATAAAACAATCCAACAAATGCACGTGAATACTCAAGACGCTTGTAATCTTGCCAATGCTGCTGCACGAACCAGACGGTTAGCATCAGTACTAAGCTTAGAAAGCAGATAACCAGGTGTACTGGGGTTTTGAGCAACAGCGTATCTTTCTATCCAACATATTGAATGAGCATGTTGTGCTAAAAATTCTTGTGGTGCAATTGGGTGAAGCAGTAAGATAAAACGTGCGGAGGTTGGTTCATCAGAACTAACAAATTTGACAAGAACAGCGCCTGCTTGTTTAGGGTCTTTCTGTATAAGAGCTTTTACGGCTTGCGCGCGGATATTCAAGGAAGCTTTGCCTTTTCTAGATAACATTAAGAGCGTTTTCACACTTGTGTTTGGATTTTTGGCAACAGCGATTAAAACATCGCCTTTTAAATCCACAGCTAATTGATATAAAGTTTTGGCATTGGTGCTGGGGTTATTAGCAACTGCTAAACATAAAGCCGCGTTACAGTTTAGGGCAATACTAGATAAAATATGTTGCGGCGCCGCCGGATTATTGGCATGTTCCCATTGTTCTAACAATTCAGTTATTCGCTGATTATCTAAAGTAGGGTTATTTTTCAGGTTAGTAATCGCTTCGCTGCCAACTTGACAATACTCATCCTCCGCCAAATTTAGTAAAATATCAGTTGGTACTTGAGGGTTTTTAGCTAGTAATATTCTAATTGCCTTTTTTAGATTCTTAAGTTGGGGAGAATCTGTTCTGTGATATTGTGATTGAGTATGTACATGCTCTAAAAGATGTGCTGGTGTTTTGGAATGACGCGCAAACGCAATTAATATATCATAACTATTTATATTTTTAAGTTTTTGACAAACATTATCAATATTATCTGATAAAAAGAGTAGCTTACAAGAATTATCAATACCGAATGATGCTAAATCAAACGGATATTCAAAAAATAAATAATTCTTAATATTCAACAGGCTTGATTCTCTAATTTTTTGTAAATATCCTGAATTTGATTGACTATTATCGATTTGGAACAAAATTTTCAAGATAGAGTCAGACGTATTATAATTATGGTAAATAGCTTGTTTTATTTCGGAATTGTTGAGTACAGCAAGCTTTGACAAAACAAATAATGATGAATTAGGATTTTCTGCTATTATGGTTAAAATTCTGACTATCTTCGCATCATTAAGTTCAATTAATTGGTTGACATATGTACTCAAATTATCAGGTTGACTTAAATTACTTTTAGACCTCATTTCTGGGTTAAATGCATCAAGAATGAATTCTGCTATATCTGAAGGAGTTTCAGATTTTGCAATCATTTTTAAGTAAGTATATGGAGAAAGCTCAAGTAGTAGATTTTTGTCTAATATGCCAACATTATACAAAAATTCTTCTTTCTCTTTATTGCGATGTAAAAATGTGTACTTTTGGATTGCTCTAGTAACTTCTTTATCCCATCCTTCAGTAATTTCACCTGCATAGTTAACATTCTGTGATGCTATATACGCAATATTACCTAATGGCATATAGCTGAAATCTGACATTTTTATATGATTGATTATCCAAAGTAAAAGATATCTAGGCGCCTTCGGATGGTTGGCAATGATGGTTAATATATCAATATTATTACATGAAGCTGCCATTACTAAGTATTCTGCGGGAATATCATTTAGTCGTATTATACTTTTAACTGTTTGAATAGGTATTTGTTGAAACAAACCTGGATTTTTAAGTACACATGACTGAAATGCTGAATTATTTATCAATTCATGCGGAAAATCGGCGCCAAGTAAAATTAACCCTTCAACGGGTGTATTCGGATTTGCAGCAAGACTTCTGCGTATTTCTTTATTGTGTATCAAGATGCTTAATGCAATTAAAATATCAGGTGGGGCACCAAAATTTTTAGCCACTACATGTGCAAGCTCAAAACTTTCTAGTGCTAGCTTTCGTAATATGTCAGGATGAGTATTTATATCTGATGCTTGTTCAATTAATGAGTTTAGCATAGCAATTCTCCTTTATATTTCTGTGAGCGTTTTCACATATTAATTTCAATTCATACGACGAAGAGAATACTAGAGGCGCCAGTATTACAAGAAGAGCGCTTTGGATTCCAAACGTATTCTCAATTATTTAGATTTGAAACTAATCGCGCCTCCGCTTACCTCTTGTGGTGGCATGGTATAAAAAAATTGCGTGATTATGAGCAGTCGGATTGTAACGATTTCTCAACCAGTCTTGAATCAGTTCTAAATTATAGCGGATACAACGGCAATTAACTTTTACCCAATGCGTCCCTTCAACTAATGTTCCATTTAAACGGTACTTCTTGAGCGTCGCGCAACTAAGATTTAGTTTTTCTGAAGCAACTTGCTTATTAACAAACTGATACATATTTCAAATTCCTTAGAGTGTGAGTAGAGGAGTTGTGGGAAAAAAAGTGGGTAAGGAATACAGCTAAAACCTACTTGTCACCATAACTAATACTTCAATTAGAAAACTTGTCTATTGGAATAACTTGCCTTTATCAGACGATATACACTTTACGAAAATTGTCATTAAATCTAATATTTTTTGCTCAAGGGCAAAAATATTTCCGTTTCATCATTAAGATTGCAGCAGGTACAAGAATTATCTTGAAGCTATGCATTATTTATATCTAGTTATATCTGATTTGACAATTTTTATCTGACCGAATAATTTACGCCTAAAATCAAGCTGTATTATCTAGTACATTTTTAGAATATTTTCTACGTATGTTGCTTGGGAGTTGGACGCGATTGGGAGTTATTACAGATAGTAAGAGTAAGAAAAGTTAGTTCTACTGAGTCAAGAAAAATAAGTATCTATTAAATTTAGTAATTATCAGTACACTGAGTTTTAACTATTCTGACTTTATATTTGTTCATATAATCAAGCTCCCTTTGATAGGGTGTTCCAAAGACTAATTTAAAGCTTATATACAAAATATTACATTTAATGTCGCATTTATAAATTTTTGTGACAAGTATTCATGTTGTATTTTAAACATGTACATGCGGGGAATTGCTTGTACTCTAATGGAATAAAAAGAGGCGCGTTAGCACAGATAAAATGCTCGCTGACTACAGCTACCGCCCTTATGAATTGTACCGATGCTAGTCATGGAGGCGCCGTTCCATCGCAAAACAAATTAAAAGTTTATTCCGTAGATAGTGGTGCTAATCTCTGCGTAATTATATACAAATTCGCGACAAATATTGTGTATAAATTGTAGCTATTTATCTAAAAAAATAGTATTTATCTCTAGAAGTCGGCATCCAAGGCTTGCGCCCCAAACCCTAGATATGTTCTAAACTTAATTCCAGTACGGTTAATTAATTAGCCAATAATGGCTAAAGTAAAATATCCAGCCGCGTGCCGGATAGCTTTTAACTTTAAAGCTTGATACGTTTACTTTCCGATTGAGTGACAAATAAAAAATCATTCTAAAATGGAGCAACAAAGATGACCGATACTACATTTTGTAGAAAATACACCCACCTGGTTCATAGGAGAAGCAAAGTCCAAGGAGGTAATATGCTATGGGCTTTCTGTAAGTAATTATTTTCTGCTTGTAACCAGGTGGCTACGGTACAGCACGCTTACGGTTTTGTTTATTTTCTGGGTTCGGAATAAAAAACTTCTTACACAAACATAGGTTTGGTAACGAACTACTCGTCATACTGGGGCTATAACATTTTTACGCATCACCACTCTTTATCTACCGATACCAAAACCGAATTAGGCGTCGCTTGAGGGGACTTGCTACGACTAACTAACGTTTCCACTGCAGCAGAAGCGATAACGGCGACTGCTTCTGTAGGAAGGGAACGTAGGGTATTTAAAATTTGCTGTAAAGGTTCGGATGATGGTAACTCACCTTGCACTAAATAAGTTTGTAATTGGGCAAGCGTCCACCCTTTATATGCTGCTAGCTTCTCAAGATTGTCGGTATCAGGGAAAGCCAGACCAGACTCCCAAAAGTTAACGCAGGACTTACTTACACCCAACATGGTCGAAAATCGACGCTGGGATGTGGTACCTCGTAACTCCTTAACTAGCTGGGCTAACCGTTCTGTTTTAGTAGTCATATTAGTCATATTCAAAAATTATACTTTTTTGGTGGAAATAAATGTAAAAACTTTAATTCGAGTGTACCGAATAAGGTAAATTATTTAGAATAGTGACTAATTAGTTAGACAAAAACGACCAAGCAATCAGTCAGTTATGACTAAGGTTTAGTAGTTGTAAAAGCATTAACCCTTAATTAATAAGGGTTTTCGCTCTTACAATCTGCTCTTCAAAGGCGACCAAGCAATGGAAGGGCAGTACTGTTATAGCCATTGGTATAGACTACCTCGATTGTAGTCTAACCTGGATGGCACTTGTTCGCGTTTGAAACAAATTCTGTACACCAACATGTTTTTATGAGCGCAACTTTCCAACCAAGTTCTATATTCTGGTCAGTAGACCCAGCATTGCTTAAGCCGCATCCTCTTTATGTATCTATATATGGAGAAGAGGTAGACGTGTCTAATGTAATTAACTTGATTCGCAATTGCCAATTTCCTAGACCGTTGTTGATTAACCAGGACAATATCATTGTTAATGGCTATCCTTATTGGAAAGCAGCGCTTTGCTTGGGCTGGAACAGTATTCCCGTAGAAATTCGGCGGTTTTTAAACCCTGAAGCTGAATTAGAAGCACTATTACTGGAAAACGCCAACCGCAGTAAGACGAATGAGCAAAAAGTGCGCGAAGCTATGGCTTGGGAAGGTATAGAAAAGGAGAAAGCAAAGCAACGACAACAATTAGCAGCTTCTTCTACTAATCAAAAATTGGGAAGAAATGTTTTGAAGACGCATGTGGAAAATTTTCCAGAAGCGTTAAGGGGTTCGACTCGTGACAGGGTAGCAGAGCTTGTTGGTTTGGGAACTGGTCGTAACTATATTAAAGCGAAGATGATTGTTACAACAATTGACGACTTGATTAAATCTGGAAATACCAAATTTGCTCGTTGTTTGCGCTCACGTTTAAACGAAAAAAGTATAGATGCTGCGACTAAATTTCTCAAAACGCTTCCACCCGACAGTAACGTGAAAAAATTAGATGACCAAGAACTTAGTTGCTGGAATTGTAAATTTTGCACTGGGGAAAGAAGAGAAGAGAAGCATATCTATTACTGCAATAAGTTTGGTTCATTAAATTTCTTGAACCAAACTCCTGCCTCAAGAGCCGCTGATTGCCCAGAGTGGAGTCATCGATTGGCAATAGAGGAACATGCTAACTTAATACCTAACCCTTCTTATTTCACTCTTACCCTTCCATCACATCTACAACCTTTATTTGAGGATGCAGCACGAGCCGAATCAATGACTGTGCCAGACTGGGTTTCTCATCATCTATTGGAAATAGTTCAATTATCCAAAACAAGTATAGGTAATGAACAGTAAGCAATCAGCACTTTTACCATCAACTACTTACTAGCCAATTTCAAGCAGGTATTTATGGTTAAATTTGGTAGTTATTCATCGAAAAAATGTCCTTGTCTCGTCTGTCAAAATATGAGAGGGAGTTGTAAGAGGAATTGCGACGGTAGTATTTATTGTTACCACTCAAGCCCGGATGTGGCGCCTTCTGGCTACGTCCATGTTCGAGAGCTATCGGGTGGCATGGGGCACGAATTTATCGAACCTCGGATTGTGGATGAGTTATTAAAAGCCGCAAAAGAGCTTCAATGCCGGGGTAAAAAGGCGTCAGCTAGGGATATGTCTGATTTGACCTCTTTGCCTTCATCTTGGGCAATGGCAGTACAAAAAGCATATCCATTAGAATTTCCAGAATGGAACAATAACAGTAATTTGAGTTACAATAAACCCAAGCCAAAAGGCGCCCACACGCTTATGGAAAATTTTCCACAACCGTCTCAACAGAAAATTCTGAGTGAGGCAGAACGCGATAGGCAATATAGACAAGTATTAAGTCAGCTACAACTACAAGAGACTCACCGCAATCATTTAAGGGATGCGCGCGGGCTAGGTGAGTTTATTGAATATATCGGTTTTCGCTCGTGGCAGTCTAGTCAGGTATCAAATGTTAGTGCTGACTTACCAGGCGTAGTTAAGCGAAATGGTGTGTTATATCTATGGGGCGCCAAAGGTATTTTCTTACCAATGCATAACGAGTTAGAACAAATTATCGCATTTCAATTACTTCCAGATAATAGAGAGACTGGTAAATATAAATGGGGTTCTTCAGCACCTGTTAATGGGAACTGTCCACGTTTGGATAATGGGGAAATGCCATTAACATTTTGCCGTCCTCAAATAATACAAGTACAGTCTGTTGGATTTGTCGAAGGAGTTTTAAAAGCGTGGTCAGTTGCTTGCTTTCTTAAACAAATAGTAATTGGGGCACCTGGAGCAGCTTGGGACTGTAGCCCAGAATTACTCAAACGTTACTTAGAAAAAGTGGCTTTTGACAAAAATATTCGGCTAAAAGAGTTAATTGTTGATTTGTACGTTGATGCTGGAATGCTTACCAATGAACATATAATGCGCCGTTACTATGAAACGATTAAGTTAATTCAGCAATGGGAGTTGAAGGTAAGAATCGCTTGGTGGGGACAATTTACCAAAGAGAAGTTAGATATTGATGACTTGATTATTCAAGGAAAGAAATGCCAAATAACCTATATTTCGGTTAACGAATGGATAACGCTGTGGTCAGAAGAGATGCGCTATTGTTTATTAAATAGTGATGCACAGTTTGACACTAAAGAATGGGTGGCGCCAGTACAGCATCTTCATCGCTCAGAGTTAGGGTATCGCAAAAAAATGAAAGGTTTAGAAGAAAATTTGGGATGGGAATGGATACCAAAAGCAGGTTTCAGCTTTATTGTTGAGCGCGAATTAGTTGGAACCAATAATGCCTTTGGTGGATTGATGTTACAAGTAAAACGTAGTTATGACTCAGAGAAAGAGCAAGACCGAGTAGTAGTACCAGCAGAAGCACTGCATAAAGTGACAGATTTTATTAACTGTTTAGCACGTTCCACTGGAAAAGTTTACCTGGTAAATAAACTCAGGCAAGAAGAACTTCATAAATACCTACATAAACAACTAGCAGCTTATCGCGCGCGGGGAGGTAAAATGTATAAACTCTCAGAACGTATCGGTCGTCAAGCTGATGGGACTTGGGTATTTTCAGATTGCCAAATATCCACAGACGGACGTTTTATTACCGAGTCAGAATCTGGTTGGGTTTTCAACCATGCTTTGATTGCTCTTGAACAAATTCCTCTTCCTGCGATAAATCAGAATGCAGAAACGGACGTGTTGAAACGTTTAGTTAGTGCAATGCGGAATTTCTTTGGGGAATCTGGATTTATGCCTGCGTTTTTTACAATGGCTTTTAACGTTGCGGGTCTGTTTTACGATGAAATCCAAAAATTGGAATGCTTTTTCCCCGTTTTAGGACTTTACGGTGATGCTGGGACAGGGAAAACCGCAGCAGCAAATACCGCACTTTCATTGTTAGGTTTAGACCATCGAGCAGCGCTTAATAAAACTTCTGAAAGTGCTTATCATGAACGATTCAAGCTCATGGGTGGATTGACGCAGTTTCTTGATGACCCCGATAAAGCCGAAATTACTTGGATTTCAAGGCAAATAAAAATGCATTATGGTGCAAGGTCAAGACTTGTAAGGGAAAACAATCAAGACCCCCACAGTGGAATGGCACTTACTTAAGGGTAAACGTATTGGTATGATAGGCTTGCAGGGTCTGG
>ERZ1066118.2078-NODE-2078-length-10486-cov-12.059438_pt1 | contig 10486 bp, 4 predicted proteins | sample MGYA00382765_ERZ1066118 | MGnify/ENA primary metagenome ERZ1066118 (study PRJEB33369, sample SAMEA5778348) | biofilm metagenome | biome: Industrial cooling water; feature: Water cooling tower basin; material: Biofilm | place: United Arab Emirates | collected...
GCGCCCGGGGGGCGCCCGCCGCCGCGCGTCACGTCCTCGCCGCTCCGGAACGCGCGCCCGACGAGCACCGAGCCGACGACGACGCCGGCCACCACCAGCGCCGAGCGGACGCGGGCGAATCGCTGCACCTGCACCCCGGCGACGGCGGCGAGCGGCACCACCACGCGCTCGCGCCCCCACGACTCCTCGCTCCCGTTGCGGCGGCGCACCGTCTGGACGGCGACGTCGAGCGCCGTATCCGAGCGCGTCACCACGCGCCCCTCGAGCGACTGGGCGCGCGGCCCCAGCACCGCGGCCAGCCGCGCCGTGGCCTCCTCGGTGAGCTCGACGCGCACGTCGCGCCCGAGCGGCGCCTCCGCCAGCGGCGTCGCGGCGAACTGATAGCAGCCGGCGAGCGCCAGCGTCGGCGCGCCGCGCAGGGCGAGCCACAGGCGCGAGCGCGCCCGCGAGCGCGCGAGCGAGCGCGCGAGCGAGCGCACCGGCGCGACCGCGCGGGACGGGATGTGCGGGGGGATCGGCGGCACGGGGCGCGACATGGGGCGGCGGGTGGGGGGAAAGCAGGGCGGCCCGCCCCCGTGCAGGGGGCGGGCCGCCACGGGCTGCCGCGACGCGCTCGGCGAGCGCGTCGCGGCGCCGGGATCACGCGCTCACCGCACGGTCACTGGCCCAGGCAGGCGGCGCCCGTCCCGTCGGAGACGGCGTTGGCCGGGTCGTTCTGGTTGCGCGTCGGCTGCGCCTGCGCCCCCGGGATGCTCGTGTTGGTCTGCCGCTCCCCGGCGTCGTAGAGCAGCCGCGCCGGGATCTTCACCCCCGCCGTCGTCGGCACGAGGTTCGGGAAGCAGGTGCGCCGGTAGTCGTTCCACGGCTCGATGCTCCCGAACAGGGCGATGTACTTCTCCGTGAGGATCTCGGCCAGCAGCGCCCGCCCGGTGAGCGACGGCGCGACCGCGTCGAGCCCGGCGATCGCCCGGGCGCGGTTGAGCTGCTCGCGCGCCTCCCCCTCGGCGCCGGTGCGCTGCGCCGACTCCGCCCAGATCAGCAGGTTCTCCTGCGCGGTGACGAGCGGCTGGTCGTACCCCTCCTCGCCGAGCCCCGTGCCGTCGCCGTTGTACGACAGGCAGAAGAACGGCTCGCCACATCCCGTCTCGTCGCCGGTCTCGTCGAAGTAGCTGGTGAGGCGCGGATCGTCGCGCCGCTCCAGCAGGTCGACGAAGCCCGGGTTCGGGATCAGGTAGGCGAAGCGCTGCACCAGGGTGAACTGGAAGAAGAAGTTCTCCTCCCCCGCGCCTCCCGAGAACACCGCCTTGAAGTCGTTCGCCGGGTCGACGATCCCCTGCCGCGCCTCGGCGAGCGCCTGCTGGTAGGCCGCCGGCCGCACCTCGGCGGTGTGCAGGAGGAAGCGCGCCTTGAGCGTGCGCGCCAGCGCCGTCCATCGGTCCTTGTTCCCGCCGTAGTTCACGTCCGTGCCGCCGGGGCCGAGGTTCGTCGCCGCCCCCCGGAACGACTGCAGGTTCGTGATCGCTCGCGAGAGCAGCGTCTGCACCGAGTCGTAGATCGCCAGCTGGCGGTCCAGCCCCGGGTTCGGCGTGCCGCTGAGCGCCTGCGTGTAGACCAGGTCGCCGAACAGGTCGGCCCCGGTGCCCATGAGCAGCGCCTCCTGCACCTGGGCGATCCCGAGGAAGAGCGTGTCCCCCTGCTGCCGCGCGTTCTGCTGCAGGATGCGCACGTCGCGCAGCCCGCCGCTCGCGTAGAGCGCCGCGTGGAAGCCGTTGGTCGTCTGCTCGTTCACCGAGTACGTGTAGGCGCTGTAGTACTGGCTCTGCACCCCCTCGAACTGCTGGGTGAACAGCCCGGCGATGCGCGCCGGGTCGCTGCCGAGCAGCGCCCACAGGTTGCTCTGGACGCCGACGAAGAGCTGCCGGTTGGTCGCCGCCGTCGGGTTGTTCGGATCGGTGCTGAGGTCCCCGCCGGCGAGGAAGTCGTTGCACCCGGCCGCGCCGAGGGCGACGAGCGCCGCGGCGCCCACCGCGGCGAGCCGGCCCGACACGCGTCGGGCGGCGCGAAGAATGGTCACGTTGCGCATCTCCAGGTCAGCGGTTGAGCGTCAGCGACAGCACGAACGACCGCGCCTGTGGGTTGTTGAAGTAGTCGAGCCCCTGCGTGAAGAACTCCGAGCCGCCGAGGTTCGCCTCGGGGTCGAAGCCGGTGTAGTCGGTCCACATCGCCAGATTGCGCCCGGCCAGGCGGAAGTCGACGCTCGAGAAGCCGAGCCGGCTGCGCACCCAGGCGCCGTCGAGCGTGTACGCCGCCGAGACCTCGCGCAGCTTGACGAAGCTGCCGTCCTCGACGAACTGGCGCGAGACGGGGCCGAAGCCGCCGCCGTTGCCGTTGAACCACCCCTGCCACTGGCGCAGGTTGCTGAACGCCACCTTGCCGACGCCCGGGCCGGCGACCTGCTCGTCGGTCATCACCGTGCCGCCGCGCCCGAAGACGCCCTGCTGCGTGCGGACCTCGGTGTCCTTGTGCGTGCCGAAGTTGTAGAGGATCCCCTTCGTCCCGTTCCACACCTCCTGCCCCTGGCGCGTGTCGAGCAGCCCGGAGAGGCGGAGCTTGCCCAGGCGGAGCGAGGTGTTCAGCCCCCCGGTCCAGCGCGGGTTCGGGTCGGCGATGACGCGGTCGGTCGGGTCCTCGGCCGGCTGCCCGTTCTCGTCGATGAACAGCGCGTCCTTCGGCGCGTTGGCGCCGCAGAGCGCGTCGATGTCCTCGACGCGGTTGTCGCCGTTCAGGTCGAGCCGCAGCCCGCGCCCGCAGCGCACGAAGTCCTGCCCGCGCAGCACCCCCGGCTGCCAGCCGACCGTCGAGGAGCCGATCGCGCCGGTGAAGCCCTCGGTGTTGTACGTGACGTTGTCGGCGCCGGCGAGCGACACCACGTTCCCCCGGTTGCGCCCGTACTGCAGCCCGATGTCCCAGCCGAAGCCCGGCTGGTCGATCGCCCGCAGGTTGAGCGTCAGCTCGACGCCGCGGTTGGTGATCTCGGCGGCGTTGGCCAGCGTCCGCAGGTACCCCGTCTGCGCCGCGCTCACCGGCACCTGCAGGATCACGTCGGTCGAGCGCTTGTCGTAGTACGTGAACTCGGCGTTCAGCCGCTGCTCGAAGAAGCCCAGGTCGAGGCCGACCTCCGCCTCGCGGTTGCGCTCCGGGCGCAGGTCGGGGTTCCCCCGCACGAAGTTCGACACCAGCCCGCCGGCGCCCCCCTGCGAGGCGTTGATGAAGTCGCCGAAGCCCGAGCCGAAGAAGAGCGGTCCGGTCGAGAAGGTGTTCACCGTCGCGTAGACCGGCGGCTCGCGCCCGACCTCGCCGTACGCCGCGCGCAGCTTGCCGAGCGAGAACAGCCCGCTCTGGTCGGTGTTGCCGAGGACGTTGGTGAAGATCCAGCTCGCCGTCGCCGCCGGGTACCAGGCGCGCCGGTTCCCCGGGCCGAAGGTGGAGTACCCGTCGTTGCGCAGCCGGGCCGTGAGGAAGAGCTGGTTCCAGAGGTCGGTCTCCGCCTGCGCGAAGTACCCCTCGATGTGGCGCAGCGAGCGGTTCTCGCTCGGCTGCAGCGGGTTGAGCGTGTTCTGCAGCACCAGCGGGCTCGGGGCGTTCAGGTCGTTCCCCTGCGAGAACACCTGCCGGTTGCGCCGCGAGTTGAGGTTCTGCCCGACGCTCAGGCGCGCCGTGAAGCGGTCGCTGAACTCGCGCGTCGCCGTGGCCAGCAGGTTGTGGTCGATCTCGAGGTTCTCGATGACGAAGCGCGCCACCTGCCCCGTGGGGCGGCTCGACGACGTCAGCGGCAGCGCCTCGCTGCGGCTGTCGGCGTACTGGTCGGCGCCCAGCGTCCACTGCACGCGGAGCCAGGAGAACGGGTTGTAGTCGGCGTTGACGTTGCCGACGAACCGCCCGAGCCCGCTCGTGTTCCCGGTGTTCTCGAACGCCGTGAAGAACGGATTGTCGTAGCCGCGCGTGTTCGTCAGCGAGTTGAACCCCGGGCGCGGGAAGCGGTACGAGCGGTGCAGCCCGGTGACGGGGTCCAGGTACTGGCTGTTGTCGAAGTTCGGCGGCGTGCGCAGGGCGCCGAGCAGCAGCCCCGAGGTGTTCGACCCCTTCTGGACGAAGCGGCCGCGCGTGTCGATCCAGGAGAAGTTGCCGCCGACGTTCAGCCGGCTGAACAGCTCGTGGTTCGCCCGCAGGCGCACGCTCGTGCGGTTGTAGGCGTTGTTCGGCCCGATGATGAAGCCGTTCTGCCGCAGCAGCCCGCCCGAGAGGAAGAACGTCGTCCGCTCGCTCCCGCCCGAGATCGACAGGTTGTTGTCGAACGTGTTCCCGGTGTCGTAGATCGCGTCGACGTGGTCGAACGTCTGGGCGTCGGCCCCCAGCTGCGGGCCCCACGACTGCGGCGTGAGCGAGCAGTTGAACTGCGTCGTGCACGTGGCGGCGGCGCCGTTGGTGCCGTGGCCGAAGCTGCGCTGCAGCTCGAGGCGCGGGTCGACGACGTCGAAGCCGGCCGAGGACTGCAGGGTGTAGCGCGTCTGCCCGGCGCGCCCGCGCTTGGTGGTGATGAGCACCACCCCGTTCGCCGCCCGGGCGCCGTAGATCGCCGCGGCCGCCGCGCCCTTGAGGATCTCGATCGACTCGATGTCGTTCGGGTTGATGTCGGCCGCGCGGTTCTGCGTGACGGTGCTCTGGTTGCCGCCGCTCGTCGAGATCGCCTGGTTGTCGATCGGCTGGTTGTCGACGACGAACAGCGGCTGGTTGGTGCCGAGCACCGAGCTGGCGCCGCGGATGCGGATCGAGGCCGACGAGCCGGGTTCGCCCGACTGCGTGCGGATCTCGACGTTGGGCGCCTTGGCCGTCAGCGCCGCGACGACGTTCTGCGGCTCGTTGGCGCGGCGGATGAGCGAGCTGTCCACCGAGCTCACCGCGGCGCCCAGGCGCTCGCGCGTGGTGGTCGTGCCGGCGCCGGTGACGACCACCGCGCTCAGCTGCGCCGGGGCGGTGGCGAGCGTGAAGTCCTGCGTGATCGTCCCGGGGCGCAGGGTGATCTGCGCGGTCCCCTGCCGGTACCCGACGACGCGCGCGGCGAGCGTCACGGTCTGCCCGTTGACGCGCCCGGGCGCCACCGTGAACGAGTACGAGCCGTCGGCGCGCGTCGTCGTCCCGACGTTCAGCGACGGGATGAAGACGCTCGCCGCCACCAGCGGCTGCCCGGCGTCGCCGGTCACGCGACCCGTCACGGTCGCGGCCTCCTGCGCGTGGACCCAGGCCGGCGCGGCGAGCAGCCCGCTCGCGCCGACGAGCGCCCGACACAACGTTCGATGCATCATCGCTCCTAGAGAATGTGGTACGGGGTCGGGCCGACGTACCGTCGGCGCGACCCACCACGCGCGGAGCGAGACCGAACCTGCCTGCGACCTGCCGGACAGCGGCCCCGCTCCGTCGCGGGGGACCCACCGTCGAGTAGGGACCTGAGGCGGCGCGCGGAGGTCACCGGGCTCGACGGAACCGGAATGTAGCCACTGCCGCCATGCGCGTGTGCCAGGGATCCCACGGACCGGTCGGCTCCTCCCGCCGAGCTCGGCCTTTCCCTCCCCCCCGAACGGCCCGGCGGCCCCCGGGAACGCCGTCCCCGGGGGCCGCCGGGCCGAGCGCGGCGCACGTCGGCCGTGCGCCCGCGCCTCAGTTGGGGGTGATGCAGCGCGCGAAGTTGGGGTTGTTCTCCTCCTCGCTCGGCAGGATCAGACTCGGCTGGTCCGTGCCGTACTGGCGGGCGAGCTTGAAGTACGCCCCCACCGGGTACACCTCGCCGTAGCTCCGGCCGTACGGCGCGCGCAGCAGCCGCCGCATGTCCCCCAGCCGGTGCGCCGTGGCGAACAGCCAGAACGCCCGCTCGCGGAAGTGCACGTCCTCCAGCTGCCGGCGCGTCAGCGACGCGGCGTCGAGCGCCGGCAGCGCGGCGGTGGCGCGCACGACGTTGTGCAGCCGGGCGAACTCCCCGACGTTCCCCCCCTGCAGCGCCGCCTCCGCCTCGATCAGCCGCGCCTCGACGCCGGTGGCGAGCGGGATGGAGCTGGTGCGGGCCGGGTACTTGAGCTGGTTGACGATGCGCACCGACTCGCCGTCGAGGCCGTTGCGCGTCGTCGTCTGGGTCGGCACGCGCGGGTCGGCGGCCGCCACGTAGTCGTAGCCGTTGCGCCCCTCCGCGTTCGCCACCCCCCAGCGCCGGCGCACGTTGTTGAAGGTGAACACCGCGTTGTTCTGCCGCCCGGTGTTCTCCGAGTACTCGACGTTGTAGACGAACGGCGTCGGCACGTCGCGCACCGCCGCCGCCGCCTCGGCGAAGCGCCCGAGGTTGAGCAGCGCCCGCCCGCGCCCCACCCGGGCGACGTGCTGCTGCTCGGTGTTGCGCGCCCGCGTCGCCACCGCCAGGGCGCTGTCGAAGCGCGCCAGCGCGGTCTGCATCAGCTGCTGCAGCGTCTGCGGCTGCCCGAACTGGAACTGGCCGTTCGCGTCGACGTCGCTGATCGGCACGCCGGGGCAGAACGTCTCGCCGAGCAACACGTACGTGAACCCCGCCAGGGCGAGCGTCTCGGCGTACCCCGCGTCGTTCGGGCCGAAGCGGGCGAAGCGGGCGTTGGCGAACTCCGCCGAGCGGCGCGCCCGCTGCAGGCTGCGAAAGGCGTCGGCGACGCTCGCGTTGTCGAACTTGATCGTCCCGAGGTCGACGTCGCGCCGCTCCTCGAAGGTGTCGCGGTTGAGGAACTCGTCGGCGCGCAGCCCGCCGAGGAGGATGATCCCCTCGTCGCCGGCGGCGTCGTTCCCGGCGTAGGCGACGGCGAAGTCGCCGAGGGCGCCGGCGCGCAGCGTCGGCAGCGCGGTCGTGTCGTCGAGCCGTCCGGGTGGGACGATGTCGGGCGTGGCGACGTCGAGGTCGCAGGCGCCGATCGCGGCGGCGAGCGCGGCGACGCCCGCGGCCGCGCCCGCCCGCGCCAGGCGCGCGAGGCGGCGCGGAGGATGGTGTGTCATGGCGGTGGCCGGGCTCAGAAGTTCACGTTGAAGCGGGCCGACCAGCGCCGGATCGGCGCCTGGCTCAGGAAGTCGCTCTGGATGAAGTTGGACTGCGCGTCCGAGTTCACCTCGGGGTCGACCCCCGAGTAGTCGGTCCACACCGCCAGGTTGTTGCCGGCGAGCGTCAGACTCACCCCCCGCGCGCGCGCCAGCCGGCCGGCCAGCCGCTCGGGGAGGGTGAAGGTGAGACTCGCCTCCCGGAACCGCACGAAGCTCGCGTCCTCGATCCACCCGGCGTACTCGCCGTCGACGAGCGAGGCGACCGAGCGCGCCTGCAGGGCGAGCGGCGACGACGGGTCGTTCACCCCCCGGCACCGCCCGATCCCGCAGCGGAAGTCCTCGGACGCGTTGTACTGCTTGTGCCCCCCGCGGTAGTCGAGCAGCGCCGAGGCGCGCAGCCAGCGGAAGAGCGACACCGTGGTCTGGAGCGAGGTGAGCGTGCGGGGGAAGACGTCGCCCAGGTACTCCGCCGTGTCGGCGTACTGCACCTCGGAGACGAGGCGCCCGTCGGTCGACGTCTCGTATCCGGTGATCCGCCGCCCCCAGTACGCCCCCGGGGCGTACCCCGGCACGACGCGCTGCGACCCGTTGGCGGTCAGCAGGATCGGGTCGACCCCCTGCGCGAGACTGAGCAGCTCGGGGCGGTTGTACGAGTAGTTGAGCGTGAAGTCGAGCTGCGCGTTGCGGCGGTCGAGCGCGCGGACGTTGCCGAGGAGCTCGACGCCGAGGTTGCGCACCGTGCCGACGTTCTCGAAGCGCGTGCGCGTCACCCCGACCGACGGGGGGACGACGCGGCGCACGAGGGCGTCCTTCGATCGGCGGTTGTAGCCCGTGGCGTTCACGCTCACGCGGTCGCCGAACAGCGTCACGTCGGCGCCCCCCTCGATCTCGGTCGTGATCTCGGGGCGGAGGTTCGGGTCGCCCAGACCGCCGACGGTGATCGCCGCCACGTCCTGGCCGCGCACGCGCGCCGGGACGGGATCGAAGTAGTTGAGCGCGTCGAGCGCCCCCGGGCGCAGCCCCGAGCGCCCGTAGGCGCCGCGCAGCCGCACCGACGAGACCCCCGGGAGCCGCGGGAACCACCCCTGCTCGCTCGCCACCCAGGAGAGCTGCGCCGTGGGGTAGTAGACGGTCGTGAAGTTCTCGCCGAAGGCGCTGTTGTCGTCGCCGCGCACCCCGAGCGAGAGGAAGAGCCGGTCGCGCCAGGCGAGCTGCTGCTGCACGATCCCGCCGGCGAGCCGGTTGTCGAAGTAGTCCTCGCCGACCGACGGGCGGCTCACCGTCCCCTCGAGACTCCCGGTGCCGGCGACGATGCGGAAGCCCGTGCCGCGCACCCCGTCGATCCCCTCCTGCTGGTACTGGAAGCTGAGCGTCGTCGTCGAGCGCAGCGCCTCGGTGAGGGCGAAGTCGGCGGTCGCCGTCGCCTGCGCCGTGTAGGTGCTGAAGAGGAAGCGGTTGGCCGTGCGGTACCCCTCGCGCGTCTCCTGATCGAGGTCGACGCGCTCGGGCGGCAGGTACTGCGTGTCGAAGCGCGTGCTCTGGTCGAAGCCGGCGATCCCGGTGACGCGCAGCCACCCGGCGGGGCGCCAGTTCGTCTGCAGCGAGCCGATCGCGCGGTTGGTCCGCTGGAAGTTCTGGTAGAACGCGAGCGAGGCGGGACCCAGCGGGTCGTAGCCGTCGCCGTTGATCGCGCCCGGGTCGTCGATGCGCGGGAAGCCGGCCAGCCCGTTCGAGATGTAGCCGAGGAAGGTGTTGTCGTTCCCCGGCAGCTGGAGCTGGCTGCGGACGTAGCCGGTCGAGACGTTGACGTCGAGGTCCTCGGTCAGGAAGGCCCGCAGGTTCGCCCGCAGATTGGTCCGGTTGAGGGCGTTGGTCTCGTAGATCCCCGCCTCGCGGTCGCTCTCGCCGCTCAGGAAGTAGCCGATCCGCTCGTTCCCGCCGGCCACGTTCAGCCCGAGCTGCGTCCGGGCGCCGTCGCGGAACGGGGTCGTCCGCGGGTCCTTGAGCGGGTTGAAGACGGCCAGCGAGTCCTGCGTGCAGAAGCCCGCGGCGACCGACGTCAGGTCGCACCCGATCTCGCGCTCCCCCTCGTTCGTGAACCAGCCGCCGTAGTTGGCCGGGAAGGGGCTCACCTCCTGCGTCAGCCCGCGCTCCGCGTACGTCGTCCACTGCGTGCGCCCGGCGCGCCCCTTCTTCGTCGTGATCTGGATGACGCCGTTGGCCGCCTGCGTGCCGTACAGCCCCGAGGCCGCCGGCCCCTTGAGGACCTCGATGCTCTCGATCTCCTCGGGGTTGATGTCGTCCAGGCGTGACGGGGACTGCCCGCCGATGCCGATGGAGAACGCGCCGGTCGTCCCGGTCCCCGACGTCGTCCCCTGCACGCGCACGCCGTCGATGACGATGAGCGGCTCGTTGCTGAGCGTCAGCGAGTTGGTCCCGCGGATGCGGATGCGCGAGCCGGTCCCCGCGGTGCCCGAGCTCTGGAGCACCTGCACGCCGGCCGCCTGCCCGGAGAGCGCCTGGCTGAAGCTCGGCACCGCCGGCAGCCGCTCGGGGGCGAGCTCGACGCGCGCCGGCGCGCTCCCCTGCTCGCGCAGCCGCTGCGACTCGCCGGTGGCCGTCACCACCACTTGCTCGAGCTGCGTCGCCGCCGCGCGGCCGATGGTGAAGTCCGCCGTCGCCGTGGCGCCCGGCGCGACCGTCACCGTCTGCGTGGCGGGCTCGTAGCCCAGCCGCCGCACGCGGAGCTGCACCGTCCCGGCCGGCACGCCGAGGATGCGGTAGCTGCCGTTCTCCCCCGTGACGCTCCCGCGCGTGGTCCCCACCACGAACACCTGCGCCGCCGACAGCGGAGCGCCGCTCCCCTGCTCGGTCACGCGCCCCGTGATGGTTCCGGCCGCCGCGGGCTGCTGCTGTGCGCCGGCCGCCGGGGCGATCCCGACCGCGGTGGCGACGGCGGCCGCGAAGAGCCGGCTCGAGTTCGTCATGCGCCTCTCCCGTTCCGTGAATAGTGTACGACGTGCGACGGGCGCCGCCGGGGCGTGGCCCCGTGGCTCCCGTGGTTCCGTTCGGCGCCTCGCCCGCGCCACCCGCGACGGCGGCGGGTGACCCGCCCCGGCCGGTGGACGGCCCGCGGTGGCCGGGCGGAGGGCGCCCCGCCCGAGGGCGGATGCGCGCCGTCCTGCAGGTCCCGTGCAACCCAACCGCTTCCGATCTCAGCATTTGCTGCCGACGTCGCCACCTCCGGCCGGGGGCGCGGGGCGCGGGCGAGCGTCGCCCGTGGCGCGCCGTGCCGCCCGGCCGGTCGGGCCCGCCGCCCCCGCGCGACCCATCCCCGCCCGCCGACTCGCCGCGCTGCTCGCCGCCGCGGTCGCCCTCGGCG
>ERZ1066118.2079-NODE-2079-length-10475-cov-6.264395_pt1 | contig 10475 bp, 8 predicted proteins | sample MGYA00382765_ERZ1066118 | MGnify/ENA primary metagenome ERZ1066118 (study PRJEB33369, sample SAMEA5778348) | biofilm metagenome | biome: Industrial cooling water; feature: Water cooling tower basin; material: Biofilm | place: United Arab Emirates | collected...
CCGACGCCGAGGACGCCTTCCAGGCCGTCTTCGTCGCGCTGCTCGGGGCCACGGTTGAGCTGGGACAGTGCGACGACGGGGACCTCGAGCTCCTTGGCGAGCAGCTTGATCTGCCGGGAGAACTCCGAGACCTCCAGCTGGCGGGACTCGACCTTCTTGCCCGAGGTCATCAGCTGCATGTAGTCGATGACGACCAGTCTGAGGTCGTGGCGCTGCTTGAGCCGGCGCGCCTTGACGATGGCGTTGATCTCCATGGCGAGGCTGAGCTTGGTCCGCCGCTCCTCGGGGTCGGGAAGCCCGAGGTCGGCGAACACGTGGCCGCTGCCACGCACCACCTCGATCGGCTCTTCGTCCACGGTCATGGGGTCGGTCGCAAGGTCGGGGCTCGCCTGGGTCATCGCTGGTCCTCGTAGCTCTGTCGCGCCCGCCGGAGCCGCTCGCGCACCCTCTCGACGCCCCCGGCCTCCGAGTTGCGCGACCGGGCCGCGACCGAGGCGCGCCTCCTTGCTCGGCCGCCGAGGAGGCCTCCTGCCGCGTCCCGCCGCGCTGGCCCCTGACGATGCGGGTGACGTCGCTCCGCTCTATGGCGACCCGGCGCGCGAAGACCGCCAGGATGAGCCCGAGCGCCTCGATCTCGCCATTGATCACCGCGCCGGGACGCAGGCCGGGCCTCGCCGCCCTCCCGGTCCTCGACCTCCGCGGCGCCGCCCGCGCCGCCCTCGTGCGGATCCTCCGTCACGCCCATGGGTTGACCACCTCCTCGCGCGTGCCCTCGAAGTCGCTCACGTTGCGCGTGTCCACGGGGGCTCCCCACGCCCGCGCGATGGCCGCGATCGTGGCGTCGGCCATGCTGATGGGCGAACCCGAGGCGCGCCGCCTGGATGGTGGCGTAGGCCCGCGTCGCGGCCCCCCCTCGAAGGGCGGCACGCGGCCTGCGAGGTCCTCGCCAAGCACCTCTCTCCAGCGCCGCCCCGAGCGCCTCGCGCCGCCGGCCCTCGGGCATGATGGCGAGGCCCGTCCTGAGTTCGGCCTCCGTCCGGGCGGTGATAAGGAGTCTCCCGCGTCCTGGGCCGCGAGCCAGGCCATCACCCGCGCGGCCTGCTCCGGCCGCTCGGGCTCGGACACCACGTTGGCGTCGAGGGTGATCACGGGCGAGCGTCGGCCCTGGGGGTGCCTCATGCGGGGTCGCCGGCCGTGGGCCTCTCTGGCCCGGGCCCATCCCGCCTGCCCTCGCCCGCGGCGGCCTCGTCCTCCGGCCGGTCGCTGAAGGGGATGACGCGCCCAGGCTCGCGCGGCGGAATGCGGTCGCCGAGCTCCGTCCCGCCCAGGGGCGCGAGGCGCGCCCGGATGGTCGCGCCGAGGTCGCGCGGCCCAGAGGCCCGGAAACGCCAGCTCCGTGTGGCCCAAAGAATGGGCACGGCTCAGCTCAGGTCAGCCCTCTGCGAGCCTCGATGCGTCCCATCTCACGCCGCTCGGTGCAAGTTCAGCCTCGCCCGGCGCGCGAGACCTAGGATTGGCCGCAACCTGCCGTTCGGAGTCGAGGCGGTCCGGCATCTCGCGCTCATTTCCGATGCTGTGGGACCTCGACGTCAGCACCTCGGCGGATGGCTCCACCCCCGGTCCGCTTGGACGACGTTCGGGCTGGCAACGGCGCCCGCATGGGAGGCGCGTCCTGAGGCCGACCAGCGGCCGAGAAGCGTCATGGGACCAACGTCAGGCCAGCAGCCGCTCGTCCCGGCCGATGCGCTGGCCCGTGCCAGCGTCGAAGAGGTGCAGGTGGCCGGGGTCGGGACGCAAGGCGACCGACGAGCCGATGTCGGCCCGGAACCGGCCTCTGAGCACCGCGGTCAGGCTGCCTCCGGCGAGCTCCAAGACGAGGTGGGTCTCGGACCCCGTGGGTTCGAGGGCGCGGAGCGCGCCGCGAAGCGCCCCGTCACCTTCGCCGAGCGAGAGGTGCTCGGGCCTCAGGCCGAGCAGGATCGGGCGTCCATCGAGGTCGTCCGGGGCAGGGAAGCCGCCGAGCGCGAGAACCTGCCCGTCGCGCAGCGTGACGGTCGCGCGGCCCTCCGCCAATCGCAGCGTGCCGGGAACCTGGTTCATCTGCGGCGAGCCGATGAAGCCGCCCACGAAGGCGTTGCGGGGCCGGTCGTACAGATCGAGGGGCGCGCCCTCCTGCTCGATGCGGCCCGCGCGCATGACGACGACCCGGTCGGCCATGGTCATGGCCTCGATCTGGTCGTGGGTGACGTAGACGGTGGTGGCGCCCAGGCGGCGGTGGAGCGCCTTGATCTCGGCGCGCATGGCGACGCGGAGCTGGGCATCGAGGTTGGAGAGGGGCTCGTCGAAGAGGAAGAGCGAGGGGTCGCGCACGATGGCGCGGCCCATGGCCACGCGCTGGCGCTGCCCGCCCGAGAGCGCCTTGGGCAGCCGGTCGAGGAGGGCGTCGAGACCGAGCGTGCCCGCCGCCCGGCCCACGGCCGCGCCGATGGCGTCGCGGGGCCTGCGCGCGAGGCGGAGCGCGAAGCCCAGGTTCTCGGCCACGCTCATGTGGGGGTAGAGCGCGTAGCTCTGGAAGACCATGGCGACGTTGCGCTCGCGCGGGCCGAGGTCGTTGACGAGGCGGCCGTCGAGCTCGATGCGGCCGCCCGAGGCGGCGTCGAGCCCGGCGATGAGGCGCAGCAGCGTGCTCTTGCCGCAGCCCGAGGGGCCCACGAGGGCCACGAACTCGCCCTCGGCCACGTCGAGGTCCATGCCGTGGAGGACGGCGAGCGCCCCGAAGCGCTTGTCGAGGCCCCTGAGCGCCAGCCGGCCCATCAGGCGCTCCGGAGCGTGAGGACGGGCCAGAGCTCGGGCCGGTGGGTGTCGTACATGCCGTGCGGCGCGACCACGGAGGCCGGGTGCGGCAGCACGGGCCGGCCGGCGTTGATCTGGCGCTGGAAGCGGCCCAGGAACACGCGCCACTCGTCGCCCGGGCGGGGCGGCAGGGGGCGCGGGCCCGCGAGGTGGCGCAGGCCCGCCCAGGGCAGCGCCACCTCGGCCGTCCAGCCCCGGTCCACGTCCGAGGGGTCGTTGAGCGTGCCGTCGAGTCGCACGGCCACCTCCAGGCCCGCGAGCCGCCAGTCGCGGAAGGCCCAGCGCGGCCCGCGCGGGTGGGTGCCGCGCCAGAAGTGCTCGCCCGTGCGGTCGTGGTCGCCAGCGAAGCCGTAGGCGTCGCGCGCCATGAGGTCGAACTCGGGCAGGTCGAGCCGCCCGCCGCGGCGGTGCGCGTCGCGCCAGATGAAGAACACCTCGTAGGTGACGCCGAGCGCGTTGAGCTCGAACTCGTAGTAGCAGTCGCCCCCGTCGATCAGGATCTCGACGTCGTTCTCCTGGAACACGAGGCCGCCCGGGGGATCGGCCGAGGCGGCCAGGTCTCGCTCCTCGACGTCGAAGGCGACGTAGAGCGCGCGGTCGTCCCACAGGCAGGCCGCGCGCGTGCCTTGGGTCGCCGGGCGGCCGTCCACCATGTCCACGAAGGGCGGCGACCAGGCGGCGGCCCTCCAGGCGGGCTTGGAAAGGTCGCCGTCGATCGCGACGGGGCCGGGCGCGCGCAGGCAGTCGAGCCGGGCGGTCATGGGGTCCCCTCGACGAGAACGAGCGTGCCGTAGGGCGGGAGGGCCGCGGGGCCGTCCGGGACGACGCGGAGCGAAGTTCGCAGCCCGACGGGATCGGCGCCGTGGTTGGACGCGACGACGACGCGCAGGCCGGGGCGGCGGCGCTCGGCCACGGCGACGGCGGGCGGCACGGGGCCGAGGCCGTCGGGGACGCGCGGCAGGTCCAACTCGGCCGCGAGGCGCGCGACGACGCCCGCCAGCACCTCGGGCCCGTCGGCGAGCGCGAGCGCCACGACCTGCCCCCGCCCATGGCGGTGGCGCAGCGCGAGGGCCCCGCCGTCCGCATGGCACAGGGCCTCGGCGGGGCCGGGCGCGAAGAGGTCGCGCCAGCCGCGCAGGTGGACGGCGGCCGAGGCGCCGTCCGACCAGTCGAGCCGCGCGGGCACGGGCTCGGGCAGAAGGTCGAAGCCCTCGACCGCGAAGCCGGCCCAGGGGGCGAGCGGCCCGGGCGGGCGGGACGCGTGGAAGGCGTTGCTGGCGTCGCGCGTCCCCGCGCGGGGCAGGAGCACGAGCGTGCCGCCCTCGGCCACGAAGCCTTCCAGCCGCGCCGCCAGCGCCTCGTCCACGCAGCGCAGCGACGGGGCGACGAGGAGGCGGACGCCGGACCAGTCGGCCCCGGCCGTCAGGACGCCCGTGGCGAGCCTCTCGGAGACGAGCGCGGCGAAGCAAGCCTCGGCCTGCGCCTCGTAGGAGAAGCCGGGCGCCTCGGGCATGACCTCGCAGGAGAAGCGCGAGGGGTAGTCCGACAGGACGGCGGCCACGGGCGTAGGGGTAGTGCCCGCGAGCCAGGGGGCGGCGGCGCGCAGCTCCGCGCCCAGCCGCGCCACCTCGGCGAGCCGCGCGTTGGGCTCCCCGTCGTGGCCGAGGATGCCGTGCCAGAGCTGCTCGGCCCCGCGCCGCGCCGTGTCCCAGCGGAAGAAGACCACCCCGTCCGCGCCCTCTGCCACCGCCTGCCAGGCCCAGAGCGCGACCTGCCCCGGGCGCGGCGGCGGCGACACCTCGCGCCAGCCCGAGGCGCCGGCCTGCTGCTCGATCACCCAGAAGGGCGCGCGCTTGAGCCCCCACATGGCGGCGTGGCCCAGGGCGATGCGGTGGGGCGGCGAGACGGCGGGCGCGCGCCAGAAGGCCGAGGGGTAGTTGTCCCAGCCCACGAAGTCGAGCTCGCGCGAGAGCACCTCGTAGTCGAGCGTCCCCTGGGCGAAGCCCATGAGGTTGTGCGTGATGCGCTGGTGCGGCCCGGCATGGGCGCGGATCTCCTCGATCTGCTCGCGCTGGAGGTCGGCGTAGAGGTCGGACTGGAAGCGCCGCCAGTCGAGCTCGAGGCCGGGGTTGTGGGGCGCGTGGGTGGTGCGCAGCGGTGGTTGCACCTGGTCCCAGGCGCCGAGCTCGCCGGACCAGAACACCGTGCCCCAGGCCTCGTTGAGCGCGTCGAGGCTGCCGTGGCGCGCCCGCAGCCACTCGCGGAAGGCCCGCGCGGCGTGGGGCGAGAAGGAGCGGTCGCCGAACTCGTTGTCGATCTGCCAGGCGACGACGGCTGGGTGGCTGCCGTAGCGCGCGGCCATGGCCGAGGCCACCTGCCTGCCGGCCTCGCGGTAGGCCGGGTGGGCGGGGCAGGCGTCGCGGCGGCTGCCGAAGGTGCGTCGGCGCCCCTCGGCGTCCACGAGGCCGAGGTCGGGGTGCGCCGCCACCAGCCAGGGCGGCACGGCGGCCGTGGGCGTGCCGAGCATGACGTCGATGCTCGCCTCCGCCAGCAGCGCCAGGGCGTCGTCGAGCCAGCGCCACTCGAAGCGGCCGGGCTCGGGCTCCAGGCGCGACCAGGCGAACTCGGCCAGGCGCACGAGGTTGAAGCCCGTCTCCCGCATCCGTGTGACGTCGAGCGCCCAGCGCTGGCGGGGCGTCTGCTCGGGGTACCAGTCCACGCCGAAGGCGAGCGCGCTCACTTGACGGCCCCCGCCGCGATGCCTTCGGCGAAGCGGCGCTGGAAGAGCGCGTAGACGAGGAGCGTGGGGACCACGCTGACGACGCCCACGGCCATCCACTCGGGCCAGGGGCGGGCGTTCACCACGAAGCTCGTGAGGTTCATCTGGTAGAGGGGCAGCGTCCAGAGCTCGGGCGTGCGCAGGTACACGAGCGCCGACAGGTAGTTGTTCCACATGGCCATGAACGAGATGAGCCCCAGCGCGACCAGGCCGGGGGTCACGAGGGGCAGCACGATGCGCCAGAACACGCCCCAGTCGCCGCAGCCGTCGATGCGGGCGGCGTCGATGAGCTCGTCGGGGACGGCCATCATGTACTGGCGCATGAAGAAGATGGCGTAGGCGTTGGCGGCGGCCGGCACGACCAGGGGCAGGACGGTGTCCACCCAGCCCAGGCGCGTCATGATGAAGAAGGTGGGGATGAGCGTGACCGCGCCGGGCACCAGGAGGAACAGGAGCACCAGGCGGAACAGCAGGCGGCGGCCGGGGAAGTCGTACTTGGCGAAGCCGTAGCCGGCCATGGCCGCCGTGGCGAGGGTGACGGCGGTGAAGGCGGCGGCCACGACGAAGGTGTTGGCGACGATGCGCGCGATGCCGTCGTCCCAGACGCGCAGGTAGGCGGCGGGCCCCATGTTCTCGGACAGGAGGCTCGGGGGCTGGGCGAAGATCTCCGAGAGCGGCTTGAAGGAGGCGAAGCCCATCCACACGAAGGGCAGAATCGAGTAGAGCGCGAGGCCGCCGAGCGTCACGTAGATGCCCACGCGCGCCGCCCCTTCGGACAGGCCGAAGCGGCGCACGGCCAGGAGCGTGGCGAGGCCCAGGAGGGCGGCCGCGACGATCAGGCCGGTGCGCATGGACCTGAAGGGGTCGGCGCCCGCCAGGGCCGCGCCGGCCGCGTCCTCGCCGCCTGCGGCGCCGGACAGGAGCGCGACCGTGCGCAAGAGCGCGGCCGGCGCGTCCCCCGCCTCCACGCCCGGCGCGAGCGCGTTGGCGCGCAGCACCGGCACCGTGGCGCCGAGCGGCCCCTGCCAGTCGCTTCCCACCCGGATGAAGGCGAAGCGGTCGTCGCGGGAGGCGAAGACGACCACCGCCTTCGGGTCGAGCCTGCCGCCCTCCACGAGGCCGCGGTCGGCGAGGAGGCGGTTGAGGTCCGGCACGCGGCCGCGCTCGAGGTAGGCGACCAAGACGCGCGCGCCCGCGGCGACGAGCGGCGCGGCGGCTTCGGCCATGGCGGCGTCGTTGAGCGCGCCGGGCTCGTCCACCACCACGAGCTCGGCGCGCGATGGTCCGGCCCAGAGCAGCAGCGCGAGCGCGAGGAGGAGCGCCCTCATACCCGCTCGCGCCCGATGAGGCGGAACTGGACCACGGTGAGGCCGAGGATGACGAGGAAGTAGAGGTAGCTCTGCGCCGAGGCGAGGCCGAAGAGGCCCGAGGAGAAGGCGGTGTCGTAGATGACGACGAGCGGCGTCACGTTGCTGTCGAGCGGCCCCCGCCCGAGCGCCACCACCTCGTTGAAGAGCGCGAAGCAGCCCGCGACCGAGAACACGGTGGAGAAGAGGACCACGGGCCGCATCATGGGCAGGATCACGAGGAGGAGGCGCGCCCACCAGCCGGCTCCGTCCACGCGCGCGGCGTCCACCACCTCGCCTGGGATGGCCTGGAGCCCGGCGAGCATGATGACGACGTTGTAGCCGAGGTTGCCCCACACCAGCAGGAACAGGAGCGACACCCGCGCCAGCCCTGGGTCGTCGAGCCAGGGCAGCCCCTCGAGCCCGACGGCCCGCAGGAGGCCGTTGACGAGGCCCTGGGGCCCGAGGAGGAGCTGGAACACCATGCCCGCCGCGATCATGGAGGTCACGAAGGGCGCGAAGATCATGGCGCGGAAGGCCGTGAAGCCCCGCACGCGCGGGTCGTTGAGGAACATCGCCACGACCAGCGACAGGACGGTGACGACCGGCACGTAGAGGAGGGCGATCAGGGCGCTGTTGAGCATGGAGTCGCGGAAGGCCCGCCCCGAGGGGCCGAAGGCGTCGCGGAAGTTCGCGAGCCCCCTCCAGGCGGGCGCGGCAATGCCGTTCCAGTCCGTGAAGCTGAGCCACAGCGAGAAGGCGATGGGGAAGACCCCGAAGGCCAGGAAGCCCAGGAGGAACGGGGCGATGAAGACGTAGGGCCAGAGGCTGCGGCGCAAGGGGGCGTCCCCGGGGGGTGGGGGCCCCGGCCCGGGAGGGGGGCCGGGGCCTCGGCGGTCAGCGCAGGAGCGGCTCGAGCTCGGCCTGCGCGGCCGCGAGGGCGTCGGCCGGGGTGGCGGCGCCGGTGGCGACCTGCTGGACCGCGCGCCGCACGGCCTCGTTGGCGCGCGTGTAGTGCGGCCCCCAGAGCCCCACGGCCGGCACGTCCCGGTAGACGTCGAGGTAGAGGGCCGTGGTGTTCTGCCCGCCGAAGAAGTCGAGCGGTCGGTTCATCTCGGGCCGCTCGAAGGGCGTGGTGATGGCGGGCAGGATGCCGCCCCGCGTGGGGTCGGTGCGGAAGGCGGTCATGACGTCGTCGTCGAGCACGGTGGAGGCCATGAAGCCCCAGGCCGCCTCCTGCTGCTGGCTGTGGGCCGGGATGAACAGCGCCGAGCCCCCGTCGAGAGCCGCGCGCGGGCTGCCCTCGCCGCCGCCCGGCATCCGCGCCACGCCCCAGAGCCCGGCCGTGTCCGGCGCGATCCAGGTGGGCAGGAAGAGCTCCATCCAGCTCGCGATGACGAGCGAGGCGACCGGCTCGTCGAGCGAGGACAGGTCGGCGTACCACTGGTCGGTCCAGCTCTCGGAGTCGGTCACGAGATCCTGCTGCCAGAAGCGCGCGAGCAGCTCGAGCGTGGCCACGTTCTCGGGGGAGGCGACCGTGAGGCCGCCGTCCGGGGCGAAGTAGCCCAGGCCCTGCGACCAGAGCATCATCTCGTAGATGCGCGCGTCGTTGGTGGCGCGGCTGAGCGGGAAGCAGGCCCGGCCCGTGGCGTCCTTGATCTGCTGGCAGACGCCCAGGTAGTCCTCCCAGGTCGCCACCAGGCCCGAGACGGCGTCGGGGTCGCTGGGCAGGCCCGCCTGCTCGAACACGTCGCGGCGGTAGAACAGGACCACGGGGCCCACGTCCACCGGCAGTCCGCGCACGCGGCCTTCGCTGTCGGTGACGTAGCTCCAGGCGGCCTCGGGGATCATCTCGCGGAAGGGGGCGACGCGGTCGGTGAGGTCGGCGACGGCGCCCGAGTCGAGGAACTGGCCGAAGTCCTTGACCTCGATGTTGCACACGTCGCAGCCGCCCTGGCCCGAGGACAGGTTGAGCCGGATGCCGGTGAGGTTGTCGGCCGAGGAGCGCTCGGCGAAGGTCACCTGGAGGGCGGGGCACTCGGCCTGGAACTCCTCGACGAGAGGAGTCCAGAGCCCGGCGCCCAGCCAGATGTCCATGGGACCCGAGGCGTCCGGGGCGGGGCATCCGTCGAAGAAGTCGTAGACGACGTCCTCCTGCGCCAGCAGGGGGGTCCCCGCCAGCAGGAACGCCAGGGTGGGCAGGCCGAGCCGCATCGCATCCTCCCGTTGGTCGCTGGCGCCCCTTTGGCGCCTCGGCGCAATCTATGCGCATAGACACGCTAATGGCCACCCGGGGGCCCTGTCAACGCGCCAGCGTGCTTGGCCCCCGCCGAGCCCCGTGGTAGCGGCGCCCCATGACTCCCCATCTTCTCCCCGAGGGCGTCGAGCCGGGGCGCGTGACCCAGAAGGACGTGGCCGAGCGGGCCGGCGTGTCCTCGGCCATGGTGTCCTACGTGGTCAACGGCGGCCCCCGCGCCGTGGCCCCGGCCACCCGCGCCCGCGTCCTGCGCGCCGTGGAGGAGCTGGGCTACAAGCCCAACCGCCACGCGCGGGGCCTCGCCCGCGGCGAGGATCATCCCACGCGCGAGATCGGCCTCGTGGTGGGCGGCTCCTCGGCCATCATCGAGAGGGTGTTCTACGCCCAGGTGCTCGCCGGCATCTTCGACGAGGCGCGCCGCGCGGGCCGGCGCGTGCGCTTCCTCCACTTCTGGGAGGACCTGGCCGACCCCGTGCTCTTCAACGAGCACATCCACCCCCAGGAGGCGTCGGGCATCATCCTGCTCGCGGCCGACCTCGCCCGCACCGACCCGGGCCACTCGGCCCGCATCGAGGCCATCCGGGCGCGGGTCGGGCGCGTGGCCTGCGTGGACTCCATGGTCGCGGGCCTGCCCACGGTGAGCTTCGACCGCGCGCGCGCGGCGGCGCTGGTCATGGAGCACCTGCTGGGCCTCGGCCACCGCCGGGTCGCCTTCGTCGGCAACACCGGTCGCCGCGCCGGGGCCTACCGCCAGATCCTCAGCGCCGCCGGCCTGCCCGAGAGGCCCGGCTACCTCGTGCATCCCGGCCCCCACAACAGCTCCGAGGAGGGCTTCCGGGGGGTCCAGGCGCTGCTGCGGCTCCCGGAGCCGCCCACGGCCGTCTTCGCGGCCAGCGACGAGGTCGCCGTGGGGGTGCTGGCCGCGCTGCAGGGCGCGGGGCTGCGCGTCCCCGACGACGTGTCCGTGGCCTCCGTCGACGACGAGCCGGTGGCGCGCTTCCTGCACCCGGCGCTGACCACCGTGGACGTGCCCGCGGCCGAGATCGGGCGGCTGGCGGTGGGCGCGCTCGACAACGACGGCCTGTTCCGGGCCCCGGGGACGATGATCCAGGTGGAGACGAGGCTCGTGGTGCGCGCCTCCACGGGGGCGCCGCCTACGGGCTGAGGCGCCCCAGGAGGCGGGGGACGAAGGCCGGCACGTCGTCGAGGGAGACCAGCGTCAGCCCGGTCACCCCGGCGG
>ERZ1066118.2081-NODE-2081-length-10459-cov-13.103998_pt1 | contig 10459 bp, 8 predicted proteins | sample MGYA00382765_ERZ1066118 | MGnify/ENA primary metagenome ERZ1066118 (study PRJEB33369, sample SAMEA5778348) | biofilm metagenome | biome: Industrial cooling water; feature: Water cooling tower basin; material: Biofilm | place: United Arab Emirates | collected...
GTCTTCAGCCGAAAGTGGCTGATCGGATCGCCCTCCCACGTGTCTGCCCCGAAGCTCACCACCAGCAGCTCGGGCGAACGGCCCGCAACCCACGCGCATGCCTCGTCTAGCGCGGCCTCGTAGGCGTCCGCTTCCGTCCCGCGCGGCAGCGGCCAGTTGCGGATGTTGCCGCCATTCTCCTCCGCATGGCCCCAGAAGAAGGGATAATCGGTCCTCGGATCGGCGTGCAGCGAGGCGAAGCTCAGCCCTTCGCGCCCTTCGAGAACGTCCTGTGTGCCGTTGCCATGGTGATAGTCGAGGTCGAGCACCGCTGCCCGTTTTCCCGATGCGACCGCCGCCAGCGCCGCCCAGTTGAGGTAGCTGTAGCCGCCCATATAGTCGGCGCCGGCATGGTGCCCTGGCGGCCGCGTCAGCGCAAAGGCATGGTCCCCGGCAAGCACCGCGTCGAGCGCCTCCAGAACCGTCGCCGCTCCGGCCAGCAGCGCGTCCCACGTCCCTTCCGTCACCGGCGTGCAGGTGTCGTAGCTATACCGCCCAAGGCGGGCGTCGATCCGCTCCAGCTCCTGGGGTCGGCGCCGGATTGGAAAGGCATAAGGCAAGGCATCGCCCTCCCGCCCCGCCGCCCGCCACTCGGCGTGGGCACTGGCGAGGAAGGAAAGGTAAGCGGGATCGTGCACCGCCCTGAGTGCGCCGAGGAGCTCGGTTTCGCCCCGCTCCTGCGGTGCTTCCCAGCCCCCGAGCGCCGCCAGGATCGAATCCACCCGCTCCGGCCTGTCCGCGGCCGGGTGGAGCGCGCCGTTGAAGAACTCCTGTGCCGGCCGGTGCGCCCGTTGCCGCTCGTCCCAGAACAGGCGCATCAGCGCTGGAGGTCGCTCGGCAGCGTCGGCTCGGACAGGAGCTGCTCCATCCGGTCCCATCGCGTTTTCGCGTCGGGGAAGCGCTCGATGTCGCGGGCGATCATCTCGCGCCCGACATTGTAGTTGATGACATAGCTTCGGTACTGCTTGGTGAAGTTCACCGACTGCCGCGCCCGCGCCTCGCCGACCAGCTGGTAGCGCTGGGTCAGCCGCACCGCTTCCGCTTCGCCGATCTGCCCGTCCAGCAGCATCTGCGCGATCGTGTTGCGCGCCGTCGAAAGCTCCCGCATCGCGTCGAGCAGCTGATTGTAGCGCGTCACGTCGACGCCGCTGAGCCCCGCCAGCGGCGCCAGCACCTGCGCCTCGTACCCCGCCTTGCGCAGGCCCGGGAAGGCGAGGTCGATCCCGTAGTTGCTCGACCCTTCCGCGATCAGCGCCTGGGGTGAGAACAAGGGCAGGATCGAGAATTCGCTCCACCCCTTGCCGCGGGTGAGCCGCTCTTCCAGCAGAGCGTTGTGGACATGGTGCCCGGGATAGCCCTCGTGGCAGCCCAGATCGATCGCCCGCGACAGGCGGATCGGCAGGTCGGTGTTGATCTCGATCCGGCTCTTGTACTGCCCGAGGTAATAATTGTAGCCGCTCCAGCTCTTGCCGGTGACAAAGGCGAGGTCGAACCGCTCGGACGGCGGCAGCGCGATATGCTCCACCGTCGCGGTCCGGCAGGCGGCGATGGCGGTGCGGAACACCTGCTCCAGCCTCTCCTTGGGAATGGTGAAGCGGTTCTGATAGGCCTCCACCCGGTCCGCCAGCGGCCCGTCGCCCGGCACGATCCCCTCGATCCTAGCCAGCACCGGATCGTAGGCGGAAAGCGGCCGAAGCTCCGGCCGGACCCCGAACAGCCCTTCCGCTTCCTCGGCGAAGGGCAGCTTCTCCCCTCCCATCATCCGCAGCCTCGTGTCGGCGGCCTTCAGCTGCGCCTGGAGAAAGGCCGCGCGCCGCGGCTCCTGCCCTGCGTATGCCGTTACCCGCCCCGCCAGCGTCGCCACCTGCCGGCGGAGGCTCGGCAGATTGCTCGCCTTGGCCAGCGTCAGCGCCCGCGCCTTCAGCCGTTCATCGCCGTAGAAGGCATCGATATAGCCTTCCTCCTTCTCGCCGATCGCAAGCTGCAGCACGACATAGTCGCGCGCGGCCCGGTCGAGGCTGTCGGCCGGCGGCAGAAAGGTCGCGCAGCCGGCAAGGCCAAGCGCGGCGGCGGCGGCAAGCAGGAATCGTGTCATCAGCAAAAGGTCCTCGTCGGCTGCTCACCCGCCGGTAGTGCGGGCCGCGGAAAGTCCCGCTTGTGCACGGGCCGCCGCCGCAGGACAAGAAACCCGAGCGCAGCCGTCAGCCGACCTCCACCTCCAGCGTCATCTCGACCTTGAGCGCCTTGGACACCGGGCAATTGGCCTTGGCCTCCTCCGCCAGCCGCCGCAGCTCGGCTTCCTCCATTCCGGGCACGCTCGCCCGCAGCCGGAGGTCCGAGCGCGTGATGGCAAAGCCCTCGCCCTCGCTCTCGAGCTTGACCCGCGCCTCGGTTTCCAGCCGCCCCTCATTCACGCCGGCCTTGGCCAGGCCAAAGCTCAGCGCCATGGTGAAGCAGCCCGCGTGCGCCGCGGCGATCAGCTCCTCGGGGTTGGTCCCGGGCTCGCCCTCGAAGCGCGTGTTGAACCCGTAGCGGCTTTCCTCGAGCACGCCCGACTGGGTCGACACCCAGCCCTTGCCGGTCTTGCCCATGCCCTCGTAGCGCGCGGTCGCGGTGCGGGTGATCATCGCTCTGTCTCCTTCTCGTGTCAGTCGCCCGGCGGGCTCGGCGCGCCCGGGGCCGGCGCCGGCTCGCTCCCGCTTTTCAGCACTTCCTGCTTGTCCTCGCCCAGGTACCAGCGCCGGACCAGCACCAGCACCACGATGGTCAGCGGCGTCGCCAGCAGCACGCCCGCTACCCCGAACAGGATGCCCGCCGCGATAATCCCGAAGATGGTCAGGGCCGGCGGCAGGTCGACCATGCGGTTCTGCAGCAGGGGCATGACGAGATTGCCCTGGATCTGCTGCACCGCGATCAGCACCGCGACCGTCCACAGCCCGGTCTCCACCCCCTGGCCAAAGCCGAGGATCACCGCCGGAATGCCCGCCACCAGGATGCCGAGATAGGGCACGAACTCGGCCAGCCCCGCGACCAGCCCGATGGCGAAGGCCGCCGGAACGCCCACCAGCCACAGGCCGACGCCCGTCGCCACGCCGACGAACAGCATGCCCAGCGCCTGTCCCTTCAGCCAGTTGCGCAAGGACACCGTAACCGCATCCAGCGTTTCGGCCACGCTCTTGCGCGATCCGTCGGGGATCAGCCGGAGCAGCCCGCCCTGGTAGAGCGTCGGCTGGGCGGCGAGATAGAGTCCGCCGATCAGCACCAGCGCCAGCCCCGACAGGGCGCCGCCCACCGCGGTCAGCGCGGTGGTCGCAGCCGAGACCAGGGCCTGCCCGCTCGGCGCCAGCCCTTGCGCCCGCTCGAGGATGGCGGCGCCCAGCCCGGAGCTGCTGACCATCGCCTGCACCTGCGCCCAGGCCGACGGCAGCTGCTGCGCCAGAAGCGCGAACTCGCCCTGCAGGGTCGTTCCGAAGAACCAGAAGGCGCCGACCAGCAGCGCCAGCGTGCCGAGCACGCTTATCCCCAGCGCCACTCCGAACGGCAGCCCGGTCCGCCGCCGCAGCGCATGGGTCATGGTAAGGAAGATCAGCGCCACCAGGCTGCACGCGAACAGCAGCAGCAGCACGTCCATCAGGATGTAGAGGACATAGGCCCCGACGCAGGTGGCGAGGAACACGGCCGTTGCGCGGAACACCCTCCGCTCCAGGCTGTCGCGCGGCGCTGGCGTGTGCACCGTCTCGTGATTGATCTCGTCGGCCTGGTCGGAAAAGTTTGGCATCGTGCCTCGACGTTTGCGCGTCGCCGACGTTCCACGCAACCATGACACTTGGTTCTCCGGCGAGAAGCCGCGGTGCTCAGCCGTCACCGGGAACACCTGCTCTCGCCTACCCGACGGAGCCGAGGCGCTTCTGCCACGTTCCCCCTTTCATGGCATGCGACGCCTCTACCGCCCAGGCAGCCTTCACCCGCTGGCTCGACCAGAACGGCTCGTCCCCGCTGCTGCTCGGTCATTTCGATGCCGACGGCCTTTCCGCCCTCGCCATCCTCGCCCGCTCTCTACCGGGGTCGGAAGTACGGCTGGTGGGCAAGGGCGAGACGCCCTGGACCCCGGCCGTCCGCACCGAACTGGAGGCGCGCGCACCCGCTGCCATCGTCGCCACCGACCTTGGCGTGCGCGAAGGCGACATCCTGCCGGGCACTCCGGCCTGCCTCATCGACCATCACGTCCCCACCGGCACGCCCGGCGACGCCCTGGTCATCAGCGGCAACGGCTGCACGCCCGAGCCGACCAGCGCCCTTCTCGCCTTCTGGGCCTGCGGAAGCCCGGACGATCTCCTGTGGCTCGCCGGCATCGGCCTCATCGGCGACATGGCCGAGGAGGCCGGCTTTCCCGAGATGGCCGCGGCGCAGAAACGCTTCGGCAAGACTGCGCTCCGCAATGCCGTCAGCCTGATCAACGCGCCCCGCCGCACCGCTTCGGCCGACGCTTCGCCCGCGTTGGCGCTCCTGATGAAGTGCAACTCCCCCAAGGAGCTCCTGTCCGGCGAGCATCCCGAGACCGCCCTGCTCCATGCCGCCAAGGAGGAGGTGAAGGCCGAAATGGAGGTGGCCCGCCGCGTCGCGCCCAAGGTCCGCGGCGAGGTTGCCCTGATCCCGCTCGACTCTCCGTGCCAGATCCACCCGCTGATCGCACAGCAGTGGCGCACCCGCCTCCGTGACAAGGTGGTGATCGCCGCCAACAAGGCCTACCGCCCCGGCTGGGTCCACTTCGCCGCGCGCACCGGCGCCGGACACGACCTCATCCGTTTCTTCGCGGACCGCCGCCCGCAAGGCGCCGGCACCGAATATGGCAGCGGCCACCGGCAAGCCAGCGGCGGCGCCCTGCCGGTGCCGGTGTGGAACGAGTTCGTGGCCGAGCTGGGCTTCCCGGAGGAGGCGGTGCGGTGAGCCCTAGCACCAACGCTGCTCCCCGGCGGAAGCCGGGGCCCAGCCCTCTCCCTTCTGCAACCCATCAACGACTGGGCCCCGGCGTACGCCGGGGAACGGAGGACCAATGACCCCCACCCGCCCCCTACGCCTCGGCTTCCCCGTCAAGGTCATGGGCGTCCCCGGCCTCAAGGCCAACGACACCCGCCGCTGGCAGAAGAACCCGCACCTCAAGTGCAGCCTCGAACATGTCGACAAGATCCTCGACTATCTGAAGAAAGTCGAGATCGACATGTACCGGCTGAGCTCGGACCTCGCTCCCTACGCCACCCACCCGGACATGCCGCAGTTCCACAACATGGTGGCCGAAAGCGACGCCGAGCTTGCCGCCTTCGGCAAGAAGGCCCGGGAGCTGGACATCCGCCTGTCCTTCCACCCCTCGCAGTTCGTGCTCCTCAACTCACCCGACCCGGAGCTGACCAAGAAGAGCATCTGGGACCTTTCCAGCCAGGCCGAGATGCTCGACCGCATGGGCTGCGGGCCTGAAGCCGTGCTCGTTACCCACGTCGGCGGCGTCTACGATGACCGGGAGGCGGCAAGAGCCCGCTGGATCGAGGGCTACGAGCAATGCCCGGAGCATGTCCGCCGCCGCCTGGTCCTCGAAAATGACGACATCCGCTTCTCCGCCGCCGACGTCCTCTGGATCACCGAGCGCTGCGGCGTTCCGTGCGTGTTCGACTATCAGCATTTCTGGTGCTTGAACCCCGAACGTCTCGACATGCGTGACACGCTGGAGAAGTTCCTCGCCACTTGGGCCCATGGGGTGCGCCCCAAGATCCACTTCTCCTCTCCCCGCACCGAGATGCGTGAGCTCAAGCGCAAGATCACGCCCAAGCAGCGCGAGGCCGCCAAGGCTGGCAAGAAGAGCCAGTCCAAGGCGCTGACCAAGGCGCCCGTGAAAGCCACCGCCCGGTTCAAGACCGTGCTCGTGCCCCCGATCTGGACCGGCCACAGCGATTTCACCAACCCGTTCGAATTCGCCACCTTCATGCGGATGGCGGACGGCCTTGAATTCGACGTGATGATGGAGGGCAAGTCCAAGGACGTCTCCATCATCAAGCTCCGCCCCGACCTCCTCCGCTTCGCCCCCGACGTCGCCGCCCGCTTCGGCATCTACCCCGACGACGCCGAAGAGCTGTTCGCCGAGGAGAAGGCGCTCGAGCAGGGCGTCGCGGCCGAGGAAGAGCCCGACGTGGACGAAGGCGGCCTCGTCGAAGCCCCCGAAGAGGAAATGGCCTGAACCTCCCCGTTGCAAAGCAATGGGGAGGGGGTCACCCGCCCCTCCTTCAAGGGAGGTGCGCGAGGCAAAGGAGTTCAGCGCCCTTGTGCTCCGGCGAAGGCCGGAGCCCAGTTCACTTCAGCCAAGATCGCCTAAGGCTGGACTCCGGCCTTCGCCGGAGCACACCAACCCTTGAACAATAGGAAATCGCCTGCTCCACTGAACCCCGTGCCACGTCCTCACCAAATTCAGCCGGACCAGCCCTTCACCACTTCCCGGCACCCGGCGACGGAAGCGAGCGGCGCAAAACACACCGAGCCCCGTGTCAACTTCGATAACTTCGCACTGCTCACGGCGACCCGCCCGTGACCCGGACCCTCGCCGCCGGCATCCACTTCGGCGAAGGCCCGCGCTGGCATGGGGGCCGTCTCTGGTTCAGCGACTTCTACGCCCATGCGATCCTGTCGGTCGGCCTCGACGGCGACCTCCGTACCGAGCTTCCTTGGGACGAGCGCACCTCCGGCCTCGGCTGGCTCCCGGACGGCGACCTCCTGTTCGTGTCGATGGAGCGCCGCGCCCTCTATCGCTGGAACGGTCGCGACGAGCCCCGCCTCCATGCCGATCTGTCGAGCGTTCACGCCTTCCTCTCCAACGACATGGTCGTGGACGCTGTGGGCCGCGCCTATGTCGGCAATTTCGGCTTCGACCTCCATGCCGAGCTTCGCGCCCGCGGCGACATGGCGGTGCTCGCCGACCATCCCACCGCCTCCCTTGCCCTCGTCCAGCCTGACGGCTCGGTCGAGGAGGCGGCGGCCGGCCTCCACTTCCCCAACGGCAGCGTGATCACCCCCGACGGCGGAACCCTGATCGTGGGCGAGACCCTGTCCGCAAGTCTCACCGCCTTCACCATCGCCGCGGACGGCCGCCTGTCCGACCGCCGGCTCTGGGCCGTGACCATGACCGACCCGGCCGCTCCCCGCGTCCCCGACGGCATCTGCCTCGATGCCGAGGGTGCCGTCTGGATCGCCAACCCGGCCGCGAGCGAATGCGTGCGCATCGCCGAGGGCGGCGCGGTGCTCCAGGTGGTGGAGACTTTGCAGCCCTGCTTCGCCTGCATGCTTGGCGGTCCGGACCGCCGCACCCTCTTCATGATGACCGCTCCCACCAGCGACAACGACATTGTCGCCCGCGCTTCGCTCGGGCGAATCGAGATCGTCGAGGTTGCGGTGCCCGGTGCCGGACGGCCCTGAGCGCCTTGGCCGGGGAAGAAAGATTGTCTTGATCGGGCGCTTATGCTCTTGTGCCCGCGCCAAGGCTCGGTGGCATGACAAGGGACCGAGCAGCCATGGCGCGCCTGATACTGACCGAAGCTGGTGAAGACGTCGACGTCGGCGGCAATGTCACGGTGATCGGCACCCGCTCCGGCGGCGAGGTCATCACGGTTTTTCGCGGAACGATCGTCCTCGACGCCTCCTTCAACGCCGGCGGGGACACGATCGTTCTTCCGGGCGACTCCTTTGACTTCACCGTCCGCATGTCCGGCGCGCTCGCCATCTTCGAAGCGGCAGGCGTCAGGGTCTCGGTCCCGGTCGGCGCCGCCGGCATCGCCATCGCCTTCGCCGACGTGAGCCGACCCCTCGCGATCGACCCCGCCCTCGGCCTGGTCAGGCTCGGCACCCAGACCCTCACCGCCACCGCGCAGCAGGTCGAGGCCGCCGGCGCCGCCCCGACCATCCTCGGCACCGAGGGCGCCGACACGCTGACCGGCACGGCCGGCAACGACGTCATCCACGGCCTCGGCGGCGCGGACCTGATCGATGGCGGGGCGGGAGACGACATCCTCCGCGGCGGTCTCGGCGACGACAGGCTGCTGGGCTCGACCGGGGTCGACGAGCTCTACGGCGGCGAGGGCGCGGACCGGATCATCGACGAGGCGGGCGCCCACAGCTTTGCCGACGGGGGCGGCGGCAACGACTGGATCACCCTCGGCAATCCGCTCGGCTCGGTCCAAGTCATCGGCGGCTATGGGGACGACCTCATCGAGGTGCAGGGCTCGGCCCAGGGCCGCTCCTGGATCGACGCGGGCGAGGGCGCCGACCGGGTCCGCATCACCCTCCCGAACCTCGCCGTGTTCGACCTCTACCTTGGTGCGGGAACCGACGAACTCACCCCCATTCGCCCGCTCTCCTCAGCGCCAGGATCGTCCGGGCTCCTCATCGTCTACGACTTCGCGCCCGGCGCGTCCGGGGACAAGGTCGACCTGTCGCGCCTGCTGGGCGACTTCGCCACCGGCTTCAGCCAGGGCAGCGACCCGTTCCGCTCGGGCCACTTCCGCCTGGTCGAGCGGGGCGGCGACACCTTTCTCCAGATCGACCGCGATGGCGCCGCCTCGTCGGGCCACGGCTTCCTCGACCTCGTCCAGTTCGTCGGCCGCCCGCGGACGGCGTTCACGAGCAGCAACTTCGGCGGCTTCGACCCGCTAGCGCCCGCCGCGGCGTTCGATACCGATCTGGCCCTCAGCGACGAAGCCTGGAGGATGCCGCTAGCGGAACCGAGCTACCACGTGCTCTGATTGTGGGGGGATGACGGGGATGGTGCCCAGGGCCGGGATCGAACCAGCGACACTGCGATTTTCAGTCGCATGCTCTACCAACTGAGCTACCTGGGCCCACGTCCCCGCGGGCCGGCCGAACGGCCGTGCGAGCGGCTCCCCTAACGGCCGTCATCCTCCCTGTCCAGCCCGGGATCGGCCGGAGGACCAGGAATCCGATATCCCTCGCCCAGCCACTGCAGCAGGTCGCGGTCCTTGCAGCCGCGGCTGCAGAAGGGCGCATGCTCCGGGCTGGCGGGGCGCTTGCACAAGGGACAGGGCTTAGACGGGTTCGACATGGCCGGCGGAGATGGCAAGGGCGGGGTCAGGGCGCAAGGTGACGAGCCCGCCGCGCTGGCGGGCGAGCTGCTCCAGCCATTCCGGCCGCCGCTCGAGCACTGCGGCAAGCCGCGGGTGCACCGCCAGCCGCGCGGCGCCATGCCCCGCGACCGCCGCGCGCCGGAGCAGGGCCCGGGCGGCAAAGGAGGGCGCGTCATGCGCCAGTTCGAGGAGCGAAGGCCGGCGCCGCGGGCGGATTACCTGGAGGAAGCCGAAGCCGTTCACCGCCGTCCGCTCGAACGCCTCGCCGGCAAGGGCCTGGTCGAGCGCCTCCGCCGCCGCGGTCCGCGGACTCTTGCCGGCGACGCTCGGCAGGTCGACGCCGATGCTTCCCTGGAGGTCCAGCCGCCGGATCGCCTCGCCGGCAGCTTTCGCCCCCGCTACCGCCAACTCGGCCGGTGGAAGCCATCCGTCGACGTCGATCACGGTCATGGCCGGGGTCAGCGCCAGCAGCAGCTCGCCGCCGGCAAAGGCCACCCGCCCACTCGCGGCTTCCTCGAGGAGGTCGCTCCATCCGGCCTGCTCCAGCCGGTCCCGCCCGGCCGGCGGAAGATGAAGCTCTTCTGCGGCCAGAGCCTCGATTGTTGCCTCCTCGCCGGCCGGACGCCCCAGCGCGCGCTTCCAGGGCTCGGGGCCGGGCAGGGCCGGGCGGGTGATCTCGAGCGAGAAAGCCGCGCCCTCGCTGATGCCCTTGGGACGGACGGCAAGCAGCACCTCCTCTCCATCGTCGAGGACGGCTAGCGGCCGCGGCGCAACCGAGCGGAGGCGAGCCTTCACCACCGTACCCGCCGCGCGCATCCCCTCGGGCTCGATCCGCGCCGCGAGGATCCGGTCACCATCGAGCAGGGCCAGCCGGGTCTCCCCGATCCCGGCCTCGCGCACCCATTCAGGCAAGCGGAAATCCCGCATTCTTCAGGAGGTGGCGGGTTTCGGCCAGCGGCAGGCCGACGACGTTCGACCAGCTTCCTGCCATGAAGCGGACATAGACCTCGCCATAGCCTTGGAGCGCATAGCCGCCCGCCTTGCCGCGCCATTCGCCGTGGCCGGCATAATAGTCGATCTCTTCCGCCGAGAGCGGCTTCATGGCGATGATCGTTTCAACCAGGCGAGTACGGAGCTTCTGCCCGGGCGCGGCCAGCGCCACGCCCGTCAGCACCTTGTGCCGGCGCCCCGACAGGAGCGCCATGCAGCGGCGAAGCGTCTCCTCGTCCTCGACCTTGGGCAGGATCCGCCGTCCGACCGCGACCACCGTGTCGGCCGCAAGCACCAGCGCGTCAGGCTCGCGC
>ERZ1066118.2083-NODE-2083-length-10440-cov-11.952046_pt1 | contig 10440 bp, 11 predicted proteins | sample MGYA00382765_ERZ1066118 | MGnify/ENA primary metagenome ERZ1066118 (study PRJEB33369, sample SAMEA5778348) | biofilm metagenome | biome: Industrial cooling water; feature: Water cooling tower basin; material: Biofilm | place: United Arab Emirates | collected...
GCGCAGCGCGACAGCGTGCGCGAGGCGGTGGCGGCGATCACCGCGGCCGGGGCGCGGATTGCGGCGGGGGACCCGGGAGCCAGCGTCGGGCCGGACGGCGGCGCCTTCATGCCCCCCGTGCTGCTCCGCGCCGACGATCCCTGGGCATGCGAGGCGGCGCATGACGTGGAGCCGTTCGGCCCCGTGGCGACGCTCATGCCCTACGCCGACCTTGCCGACGCAGTGCGGCTGGCGAACCGGGGCAAGGGCAGCCTGGCCCTGTCACTCTTCACCCATTCGGGTGAGGCCGCGCGGGAGTTCGTGGCGGGCGCCGGAGCGTTCCATGGGCGGATGCTGGTCATCGACCGCACCAACGGCAGCCACTCGACCGGCCACGGCAGCCCCCTCCCCGTCCTCGTCCACGGCGGCCCCGGCCGGGCCGGCGGCGGCGAGGAGATGGGCGGGGTGCGCGGCGTCACCCACTATATGCAGCGCACCGCCCTGCAGGGCTCACCGGCGATGATCGCGGCGATCACGTCCCAGTACATTCCGGGCAGGCCCAAGCATGTGGTCGACGTGCACCCCTTCCGCCGTCGGATGAGCGAGCTTGCGATCGGTGACACGCTCAGGACGGCGAGCCGGACCGTCACCATCGGAGACATCGAGCACTTCGCCCATTTCACCGGCGACACCTTCTACGCCCATATGGACGAGGAAGCGGCCAAGGCCTCGCCGATCTTCGAAGGCCGGGTGGCCCACGGCTATCTCATCCTGAGCTTCGCCGCGGGGCTGTTCGTCGATCCCGATCCCGGCCCCGTGCTGGCCAATACCGGCCTCGAGAACCTGCGGTTCCTGACGCCGCTCTACCCGGGCGATTCGATGCGGGTGGAGCTGACGGTGCGGTCCAAGAGCCTGAAGAGCGAGGAGACCGGGGTGGTGCGCTGGGCGGTGGAGGTGCTGAACCAGCGTGACGAGCTGGTGGCGGTCTATGACCTGCTGACGGAGAATATGCCCTGACGAGGGAGCACTGGGCCCCGGCTTACGCCGGGGAACAGTTCCGCTGAAACTAGCGTATCCCCGCGATCGCCTGGTCGATGAGCGCCTTGTCGCTGGCGGCGTCATGGCGGTCGGCGATGAGGCGGGCGGCGGCCTTGGCGGCGGCGTCGGCGGCGGTGGCGCGGAGCTGCGACAAGGCGGCGCGCTCCTCGGCGGCGATCTTGTCCTCGGCCATGCGGGTACGGCGCTCGACCAGGGTCGCAGCATCGGCTTCGGCCTTGGCGCGGATAGTCTCGGCCTCGGTCCTCGCCCGCTCGACCATGGCCGCGGCTTCGCTGGCCGAAGCGGCGGAGCGCGCCTCATATTCGGCCTTGAGCTGCTCGGCCTCGGCGCGAAGGGCCCGCGCCTCGTCTAGCTGGGCACGGATACCCGCGATCTTGCCATCGAGCGCCCTGCCGATCGCTGCCGGTACCTTCTTGTAGAGAAGGATGGCGAGCACGATCAGCATCGACACGCCGACCAGCATGGTGGCGTCAAAGCCCAGCGCCTTGGGCGAGCTGTGCGCCTCGCTGCCGGCGACGACTTCGGTGTTGGTCTTCTGCTGGAGATCCTCAGCCACGAACGAGCTCCTGCTGGACGGCACTGCGGGCGGCCGTGTCGTCGATGGTCAGTCCCGCGACGCGCTGCACCATCGCGGCGGCGGCTTCGGCCGCGACCGACTCGATCTCGGCCTGCGCGGAGGAACGGGCCTCGGCGATCCGCTGCGAGGCGGCGGCGAGCCGGTCGGCGGCAACCTGATCGGCTTCCCTGACCCGCGCCTCGGTAGCGAGCGCGGCCGACGTCTTGGCCTCGTTCGCCACGCGAGCGGCCTCGGCCCGGCTCTGTTCAAGCGAGGCACGATACTGTTCCTCCAGCTGGTCGGCCGTCTGGCGGGCGCTGGCGGCAGTAGCGAGGTCGGCCGCGATCTGCTGGTCGCGCAAGTCAACCGTGCCCTGGATCTTCGGCACCATGCCGAGACCCACGACCAGGAAGATGAGCCCGAAACTGATCGTCAGCCAGAACAGCTGCGACGCGAAGATCTCGGAGATCTGATCGATCTGCGGCACGGCCGACCTCGACGGTAAGTGGTTAGGCGACGAACAGCAGGATCATCGCGACGACGAACGCGAGCAGGCCGAGCAGCTCGGTCACGGCGAAGCCGATGAACAGGCGGCCCTGCTGGCTGTCGGCAGCGGCCGGGTTGCGCAGCGCGCTCGACAGGAACGAGCCCCAGATATTGCCCACGCCGAGCGCGGCCATGCCAACGCCGATGGCGGCGAGACCAGCACCGAGCAGCTTTGCGGCTTCTGCGTCCATGTTCTAAACTCCCTTGTGTATCTTGTTGATGCGTCAGTGAAGATTGATCGCGTCGTTCAGGTAGAAGGACGCAAGCAAGGCGAAGACATAGGCCTGGATGACCGCAATCAGGATCTCCAGCATGGAGATGCCGATCATCAGGATCATGGCCGGAAGGCTGACCGCCGGGGCGACCCACAAGGCCTCGGCGTTGAGCCCGTTGATGACGAAACCGGCCAGCACCTTCAGCAGCACGTGACCAGCGGTCATGGCGACGAACAGTCGAAGCGCGAGGCTGAACGGGCGCACCAGGAAGCTCACCAGCTCGATCACAAAGATGAGCGGGATCATCGGCACCGGCGTCCCGTGCGGCACGAACAGGCTGAAGAAATGGAGGCCGTGCTTGGCAAAGCCCACCACCAGCACGATGGCGAAGGTCAAGAGGCCGAGGACGCCGGTAACCGTCAGGTGGCTGGTGACGGTGAAGGGGTGAACGCCAGGGATCACGCCGACCGGGATCAGGCCGAGGAGGTTGGCGAACAGGATGAAGATGAACAGCGAGAAGACGTAGGGCACATACTTGCGGCCGGCCGGGCCGATGTTGGTGTCCATCATGTTGGTGATGAACCCGGTCATGCCCTCGACCGCGGCCTGCCAGCGGCCCGGAACCAGCTGCCGCTTCATGCCGCCGGCCATGAACAGCACGGCGAGCACCAAGGTGATCAGCATCCACAGGGCGCTGTTGGTGAAGGCGATCGAGTGACCCGCGATCTGCCAGCCCTGGCCGAACAAGGGTTCAACCTCGAACTGGTACATCGGATCGATCTTGCCCGATTCGGCGGCCACCTAGCGGTCCTTCTTCGCTTGTTCGTTCGACAATTTGACGATGCTCCACAAGCCGCCGGCGGTGCCGAGCACCATCAGCGTGATGAAGAGCAATGGCCATGTGCCCAGCAGCTGGTCCAGGGTCCAGCCGATGAGCGTGCCGCCAAGCAGGCCGCCGATCAGGAGGCTGAGCACCTTGTGCCCCATCTGCTCATTGGCATCGGGGGCGGCGCGCTTGCCGGTCCTGACCGCTTCCTTCCGCTGCGCCTCGGCCAGCCTCTCTTCGAGGCGGTCGAGACGGGCGTCGGGAGGAAGCCCGTCGTCCTGCGGCTTGCCGTCATCCCCCATGCACTCTCTCCCGTGTGCGGCCCCGCGACTGGCGAGCCAGGCGCTTGCAACCGCGGATAGGCAAAGAAACATGGCGACCGACCGGCTCGCCAAGGCGCCGCCCCTTTAGCAGGGCCTAAGCGGAGGTCAACCGGGATGCTTCGCGGGCGGCGTCACAGCGGGGTGTGAGCGGTCGGGGCGAAGTTGACGAAGTTGACACGGCAACGCGGGGTGGATGCGGGGATGTCGTCACATCGTGTGATGACGGTGGGTTGAGGGTCTGGTGGGAGGAGGGCTGACGAACCATGGTGGTTCGTGGTGGCAGGAGAAATCCTATTAGGGAAGTCCCTAGTGGAGAATGGATGGCGCTTCGCCAAGCCCCCTCCGTCAGCTTCGCTGACACCTCCCCCGCGTTGCCGCTGCGCGGCAATCTGGGAGAGGATCGGGAGTCAGGAGCAATAATCCGGCACTGGCGCGGGTTGGCCTGGGCTCCGGCGGCGCCAGCTTCCGTCGGCGAGGAGGTAGCTTTCGCCGGCCTCGACCCGGCCGAGCAGGGTGCAGCCGGCGGTGATCCCCACTTCCTGGGGGCTCACCCCGCGGCGCTGGGCAAGGTCGGTGTAGAGGGCGCGGCGGCGGATGTTGATGGCTTCGGCCTGCTGGCGCGCCTGCGGGCCCGGCGGGGCGGCAAAGCCGAGATAGCCGTCGAAGCGCTCGCCGACCTGGCCGGCGGCGCGGGCATCGAAATAGGCGCTCTGCGCACCAGCGGCGCTGGCGGCGGCGACAAGAGCAAGGGCGGTCCAGCGGTGGATCATCGGCGGCTCGTCGTGCCCGGAGTGGTGGGCGTGGGCGGCGTGACAGGACGCTGGGGAAAGGCTTCGGGGTTCTGTTCGATCAGCTGATCGACGTCGCGCTGCATCCGCACCAGGACTTCCTGGCGGATGGCGACGTTGAGGTTGATCTCGATCGGCTTCTCGGGCGTGCGCACATTGACGCAGCCAGCGAGCGTCGCGGCAACCAAGGCGCCGAGGAGGAGAGTGCGTTTCATAGGGGTCACCTCGCAGGTTCGCTTGGTTCGACGACGGGCGTCTGGGTCAGGGTCTCGTCCTCCTCGCGGCGGCGAACCTCGGAAGTGATTCCGGGGACGCCCTCAAGGGGGATGTCGTAGGTGGTCTGGATGAGCGCGCGGGGATCGCGCATCGACTTGGCGGTGGCGATCAGGGCGCGGAAGGGCCCGGTGATCGACACGTTGAACTTGAGCGGGATTCGCCCGACGAAGCGGCTGATCAGGCGCTGCGTGCCGTTGCTTCCGGCCAGGCCCACACCGTCAATGGTGAGACGAGTGCCAAATTCACCCGCGAGGTCGCCGTCGAGGCGGATGATCATCGACCGGTAGCGAAGATCGCGCAGGGCATTGAAGGCGAGGTTGCCGGCGGTGCCGAGATTGGCTCGGTTGACCACACCATTGTAGGCGAGCCGCCCGCCCGGTGCCCGGCTGTCGAGCCGGCCGCCGACGATGCGGCCACCGGCATCGTCAAAGATCATCGGCAGGACCCCGTCGAAAATGCCTTCGGCCTGGATCGCCTCGCCGAAGCCGAAGCTGTCGACGAACATCCTGGCGTTGAAACCGCGAACCTCGAAGGTCAGGCGCTTGGGCGAAGGGCGGCCGAGGTTGAGCACGGTTTCGCGAAGGATCAGCTCGCCGCCCATGAAGGGCCAGCGGCCGGCCTGGATCCGGACCAGCTGGCCGGGGAGCAGCTGGTAGGTGATGACCCCGTTCTCGACCAGGATGCCGGGGTTGATGGTGGCGACCCGGGCGGTCTGGTCGGGTGCAGTCTCGAGCCCGAGGAGGTCGGTGAAGCGGATGGTTCCGGCCAAACCGGTGACCGGGCCGAAGGCGGCGGCGAGGTCGGTGCCCTCGGTCGAGAACTCGCCCGTCGAAGTGACCTCGCCCTGCCCGTTCCAGGCGATCCGCCCCTGCCCCGTCACCGTCCCGTTGACCAGCGCGATCACGCCTTCGGTCAGGCGGGTGATCATCTCGGGCTGGAGCCCGCCCTGGCGGAAGGCGAGGCCGGGCACGTCGAGCGTCGCTCCGCCCTGCCCCGAGCCGAGGTCGTGGGTGATGGCGACATTGGTGACCAGCGCTCCGGTGCCGGGGTGACGAAGCGAGCCCCCGGCACGGATGTCGCTTCCGGCGAGACTGAAGCTGAGGTCCTCGCTACGTAGCGGATAGAAGCGCGGCTCGGGCGCGCCGATGTCGCTGGCGGTGGCAGCGCCGTTCACCGTCAACCGGTTGCGATAGTAGAGCCAGCGGCCGTCGGCCTCGGTGAGCTTGATCGGAACCCGGCCGATGGTGGCGTCTGCGCCGGCAAAGGTGCCGCGAATGCCGCTGCCGGAGAAGGTGCCGGCAAGGCGCGGGGCGTTGAGCAGGATGGGAGCCTGGGGATTGCCGAGGCGGGCCGCGACGCCGGTCAGGGCAAAGCCGCGCGAGCCGGTCATTGCCACTCGGCCGGCGCGAAGGGCGAAGGGCGAGGAGCCGAGGCGGCCGTTCAGGGCAAGGTTGCTGGTGGCGGCGCGAAGGGCGATGTCGCCGTCGCTCTGGCGGAAGAAGACCGCTGGGCCGGTGGCGCAGACGGGCAGGCTGGTTCGGCCGAGCCGCAGCCCGCCCAGGCGAAGCGCCGCAAAGCGAACGGGAACGCAGCCGCGCCCGAAGGCGAGCGAGCTTCCGGGGCCAACCACGCCGCTTACCGGCACGACAAGGCCGGTGACATTGCCTCCGGAGATGGGCCCGTCGATGGTTGCAACGGTGTCGATCCGGGTGCCGCCGTTTGGCTGGGCTGCAAAGCGCAAGGGGGCGAGCGCGAGACGGGCGCCGCCCGCTGCGTAAGGCGCCATGCGCAGCGTGCCGCTGGCTGGGCCGCCGCCCCGGGGCATGGACAAGGCGAGCTCGGCGGTGGGAAGGCCGCCGCCGGCGGTGCGGACCAGGCCGTCGATGCGCAGCCGGTTGCTTGGCCAATAATAGCTGATGCCGTCGCCCTCGCCGCCGACCTCGATGCGGGCGCCCGACGCACTCCGGACGTCGGCGGTTTCGACCCGGACGGCGCCGCCGCCGGCGACGTTGACGAGGCGGAGTGAGCCGCGGGCGGACATGGCCCTGGTCGCGCGCTCTATGCTGGCGCCGAGCGCCTCGGCCAGTGGCTCGAGCGGAGTGCCGCCGGCTCCGCCCAGCGCGCCGCGCAGCTCGGCGGTAAGCGCGGGATCGAGGTCGACCCCGGTCGCGCCATAATCAGCGAAAAGGGTAACGTGGCCCCTGGCGGCGTTGAGGAGATAGCTGCCGTCAAGCATCGTCCGCCCGGCGGTGAGCTGGGCCATGCGGGCGCTGCCCGCGGCGAGGCGGACCTTGCCGAGGATCCGGGTCGGCTCGCCGCCGAAGCTCAGCTCGGCGTTCAGGCGCTCGAGGCGGTTCACGCCCGCCGACAGCGCAAGGGCGCTCATCCGGCCGCGGCCGTTGAAGCGGTCAAAGCCTTCGGAGAAGCGGCTGGCAATCTCGAAGCGAAGCTGGGCGATGGCGATGTCGCTCTCGGGGCAGGCGAAGCGCTCGGCGAACAGGGGCCCCCGCACCTGCGGGCGACGGGCGGCCACCCCGACGTTCAGCGAGGCCCGCATGCCGGTGAGGGTGCAGCGGCCGGCGTCGAGCGCGGGCGAGGCGGCCGCGAGGCGGCCGCGAAAGCCGCCGGTGAGATTGCCGGCTCCCTCGATGGCGATCCCGATCGGACCCATGGGGGTGGCGAGCGCGATGGAAGTGTCGGCAAGATCGACGCTGATGTCGGGCAGACTGAAGGGCTTGCCCGACGGGGGCGGAAGCAGGCGGTCGACCTGGCCCCAGCTTACGCGATTGCCGACAACGCGGCCGCGGAGGCGGACTCCGCGGGCGACCACGCGGTAGAATTCGACCTGGCCGTTCCACTTGATGCGCATCTGGATCTGCGCGACCTCGGCAGTGAGGTCGGGGCGGCGGGGATCGCCGATGACAAGGTTGCGGACCTGCTGGGTGCGAAGGCCGACCCGCTCGATGGTGAAGCTCGACTGCACCCCTCGGCGCTCGAGCTCGCGCTTGACGATGTCGGTGGCGAGCGGACGGCGCTGGGTCCAGAGGATCAGCGCCACCGCAACGAGGAAGACGAGAAGGCCGATCAGGACCAGCCCGATCAGGCGAGGCACCGGACGGCGGCGGCGCACCTTGGCGGCGGCCTCCTCCCCTCCTTGCGTCTCGACCGTTGTTCCTTCCGCCACTGACCTGCTCTAACTGCCTCACCTGCCGACCGTTCCGCACGCGACATGTTGCGCTTCGGCCACGAAGGGCATAGCCTTGTTCCCATGGGCGACAAGCCGAATGGCGCCGACGGGCATCGCGCGCGCCTCCGGCATCGGCTGCTGGACGGCGGCGGCGACGCGTTGCTGGACCATGAGCTGGTTGAATATCTGCTGACTCTCGCCATCCCCCGGCGCGACACCAAGCCCTTGGCGAAGCAGCTGATTTCCTCCTTTGGCGGGCTCGGGCCGCTGCTCGAGGCGCCGCCGGAGGTGCTCCGGCGGGAGGGCCTCACCGACGGCGTGATCGGCGCGCTGGCGATCGCCCGGGCGAGCGCGCTGAGGCTACTGCAGACGAGGATGGAGGGGCGGCCGATCCTGTCGAGCTGGGACGCGCTTGGCGACTATCTGCAGGCAGCGATGAGTCATGCCAGCGTCGAGGAGGTCCGGGTGCTGTTCCTCAACGCCAAGAACGTCCTCATCGCCAATGAGGCCATGTGGCGCGGGTCGGTCGACGAGGCGGCAGTCCATGTCCGCGAGGTAATGGCGCGCGCCATCGCGCTTGGCGCAAGCGCCATCATCCTGGTGCACAATCACCCGAGCGGCGACCCGCAGCCCAGCCAGCAGGACATCCGCCTGACCCGCGACATCGTCGAGGCCGGGCGGCACATGAAAGTGACGGTGCACGATCATGTGATCGTGGGGGCCAGCGGGAGGTCGAGCCTGCGGGCGATGGGGCTGATGTAGCTTCGTGCAGCGCATCATGATCATCGGACAGCCCGGGTCGGGCAAGAGCAGCCTCGCACGCCGCCTCGGCGAGCGTACGGGATTGCCGGTGGTGCATGTCGACCGCCTCCAATGGCAAGCCGGCTGGGTCGAACGCAGCAAATCCGAGACGACGCGCCTGTGCCTTGAGGCTGAACAGCGGGAGCGCTGGATCTTCGAGGGCGGTCATAGCCAGACCTGGCCGAGCCGCCTGGAGCGTGCCGAGCTTCTCGTCTGGCTGAATCGGCCGGTTAGCCTCCGGATGTGGCGAGTGGTGCGCAGGGTCATGGTGGGTCGCGGCGAGACCCGGCCCGACATGGCGGAGGATTGTCCCGAGCGCCTGCGTTCCCTGCCCGAGTTCCTCCACTACATCTGGGTCACTCGCCAGTCGGCAGTCCGCAAGATGGAGGCGCTTGCTGCGACGGCCCGCTGTCCAGTGGTGCGCCTCCGATCAGACGAGGAGGTCGCAGCCTTCGTTGCCTCTTTTCCGCCCCGCTGCTAGCGGCGCGGGCCATGGTCCCGCGCTATTCCCGTCCCGCCATGGCCGCCATCTGGGCGCCCGAGAACCGCTTCCGCGTCTGGTGGGACATCGAGGTGTTCGCCGCCGAGGCGATGGGCGAGATCGGGATGATCCCTGCGGAGGACGCGGCCAGGATCGTCGAGGCGCATGGCGCCAAGGTGATCGAGCCGGTGGACGTCGCGGCGATCGACGCGATCGAGGCGGTGACCAAGCATGACGTCATCGCCTTTCTGACCTGGGCGGGCGAGAAGCTGGGGCCTGAGCGGCGCTGGCTCCACCAGGGCATGACCTCAAGCGACGTGCTCGACACGGCGTTGGCGGTGCAGCTTGCGCAGGCATCGGACATCCTGATCGCGGATGTGAAAGCCCTGCTGCAAGTGCTTGAGCGGCGGGCATTCGAGCACAAGCTGACGCCGACCATCGGGCGCAGCCACGGGATCCATGCCGAGCCGGTGACCTTCGGGCTGAAGCTGGCGCAGGCCCATGCCGAGTTCGCGCGCAATCTGCTGCGGCTCGAGGAAGCGCGGGCCGAGATTGCGACCTGTGCGATCTCGGGTGCGGTCGGCACCTTTGCCAACATCGATCCGCGGGTCGAGGAGCATGTCGCCAGGCGGCTCGGCCTCCGGCCGGAAACCGTGTCGACGCAGGTCATCCCGCGCGACCGCCATGCGATGTTCTTCAGCGTGCTGGGCGTGATCGCCTCTTCAGTCGAGCGGCTGGCCGTGGAGATCCGTCATCTGCAGCGGACCGAAGTGCTGGAAGCGGAGGAATGTTTCTCGCCCGGCCAGAAGGGCTCCAGCGCCATGCCGCACAAGCGCAATCCGGTGCTGACGGAGAATCTCACCGGCCTCGCGCGGATGGTGCGAAGCGCGGTCACGCCGGCGCTGGAGAATGTGGCGCTGTGGCACGAGCGGGACATCTCGCATTCAAGCGTCGAGCGGTTCATCGGCCCGGACGCGACCATCACCCTCGACTTCGCGCTGGCGCGGCTGACGGGGGTGATGGACAAGCTTCTGGTCTACCCCGAGCGGATGCAGAAGAACCTGGACCGCATGGGCGGGCTGGTCCATTCGCAGCGGGTGCTGCTGGCGCTGACCCAGGCCGGGCTCAGCCGCGAGGACGCCTACCGGCTGGTGCAGCGCAATGCGATGCGGGTTTGGGAAAGCGATGGGGCGCTGTCGTTGCTGGATCTGCTGAAGGGCGATGGGGAGGTGACGGCGGCTCTGCCCGCGGAGAAGATCGAGGAGTGCTTCGATCTTGGCTATCACTTCGCGCAGGTGGATGTGATCTTCGAGCGGGTGTTCGGGCGGTCTTAAATTACCCGGCGAAAGCCGGGGCCCAGCCCTGTTCTCGAAGCGACTGGGCCCCGGCTTTCGCCGGGGAGC
>ERZ1066118.2085-NODE-2085-length-10414-cov-5.509702_pt1 | contig 10414 bp, 10 predicted proteins | sample MGYA00382765_ERZ1066118 | MGnify/ENA primary metagenome ERZ1066118 (study PRJEB33369, sample SAMEA5778348) | biofilm metagenome | biome: Industrial cooling water; feature: Water cooling tower basin; material: Biofilm | place: United Arab Emirates | collected...
GGCGGGGGCAGCGGCGCAGGCGGTGCCGGGGGCCCCGACCGCTCGGGCGCTGCGAACATCTTCCTGAGCGAATCGAACAGACCCACGACGCTTCCCGTTGCGAACAGCCCCCACACAGGGCCGGGTCTTCGCTTTAGACCCTGTTTCAACGGGGTGGAAGCGCCGGAATCTCCTTCCGCTCGCTCTCCAGCCGGTCGAGCGCATCATAAAGCCGCACGAAAGCCGCCTGAAGCGCCTCGGCGTCGTCGGCGGCGGGCGGGCCGTCATCGGCAATAAGGTTGCTCGCCGCCCGGTTGAGCCCCGCGATCCGGTCGAGCACCAGATCGTGCCGGGCGATCATCCGCGCGGCCTCCATCGCGGTGCGCAAGACCATCAGCATGGTCGCTGTCGCCTGCTCGATGGCGGCGATCAGCTGCGCGTTGGTGCCGCTCACCAGCGCGCGCGCACTGAGCGCCTGGGTGGTCACCGCCCGCGCCTCGGCAATATCGCGCGCACGGGTGCGGACGGTGTGGAGCGCATCGGCGGTAAGGCGGCGCGCCTTCATCGGCTCCTTGTCCGCGATCATCGCCGCGCGCGCTTCGATGGTGAGCGCGACCTCCTCGGCAAACAGGGCGTGTTCGGCGAGCGCGGCCACCAGCGGGCGCAGCGCGGCTTCCTCGGCCTCCAGCCCGATATTGGCGCGCAGCAAGGCGTCACGTTCCCGCGTGAGGGCAGCGAGGGCTGCGGCGATCTCAGCCTCGGCGGCGGCATAGCGCCGGAAATAGGCGGCAGGATCGGGCTTGGCGGCGAACAGGCCGAAGCGCTTTTTCCCGTCGGCGAGGTTGCCCGGCCGCAGCGGTTCGAGCGCGGCGGCAATGCCGCGCAGCGCCGCGCTCGCCTGCGCTATGGCCCCGGTGGGCGGCGGGGCGACATGGGCGAGGCTTCCCGCATGCCGCGCCGAGGCAGCGGCGATGGTGTCGCGTCCCAGCGCCTCGATGGTTTCAAGCTTGTGGTCGAAAGCCGGGCTCAGCGGTTCGATCAGCAGCAGCTCGGCGACGAATTTCATCGCCTGTCCGGCGAGTTCGGCGTGGCGGCGCTTGGTGATTGCGGTCATGCGCCGGGCGTCAGGCAACCCGCGTCGGCGGCTGCTTGCGGCTGCGCGGGGCGGGCCGGGGCGCGTGGACCCGTGCGCGGTCGAGCACGCCCTGCGCCCAGCGCGCGTGGGTGGTGGGTTCAAGCATCGATCCGCCGTGGCCGAACACCGCGCGCGCTTCGGCGGCGAGGATGGCGCGGGCTTCCTCGACCTCGGCCGGCACGGGGCGCAGCACATCGTGGATCACCGGCACCTGGCTGGGGTGGATCGCGGTCTTGGTGAGCAAGCCATGCTCGATATCGCGCGCAACCTCCTCGCGCAGCACGTCGGTCAGCGCGTAGTGCTCGAAGACGGGGGCGGAGAGCGCGAGCCCCTCGGGCAGGAACACGGATCCCATGGTGGCGATGGCGAGGCCCAACGGGGTGTCGTAGGCGGTCCGGTGGCGCGAGCGGCGCACGCCCAACTGGTTCAGAATGTCGTTCCCGCCGATCCGAACCGCGTGAACCCGCTCGCGGACCGGCGCGAGCGCGCGCGCCATCTGCACCATCGCCGCGCGGTCGAAGGCCTCGGTGCTTTCGACGGTGGGCATGATCCCGTGGCTAGGGCTGTCCATCCGCGCCAGCCAGTCGGCAAGGTTGGCGGTGGTGATCTTTGGCAGGACGAAGCCCGCAAGCCGTTCGATCGCCGGCTGGGCGAGCATCCATTCGAGCATCTGCGGCCCGCGCGGGCGGGCATAGGCGATGAGACGCGGGGGCGCGGTTTCCAGTGCGCGCAAGGTGGCCCCGAACACCTCCTGCGCCGCGCCCACCTCGGTCTCGTGGAGCGAGTCCTCGAGGCAGATGACGACCGAACGCAGATCGGGATTGGCGCCCGCCAGCACTTCGGCAAGGCGCGGGTGCTGAACGGGAATATAGAGCGTTGCGCCCAGTTCCACCGCTTTGGTCATTCGGCCTCTCCTGCCTTCGCAATGAGTGTTACGGCGCGGTAGTTGCCAAGTTCCCGCTGCTCGACGGGAACGCGCGATTGTGCGGCGAGATGCAGCAAATGCGCCACTTCCGCGTCGCCCCGGTCGCGCACGAAGACCGCCTCAGGCAAGCGGCGCAGCACGGCGCGGGTCGCCTCTGCGATGCCGGGCTTAATGCGGTTGACGTTGGTGACGGCGAATTCGTCCATGAGGCTTTCGACCAGTGCGCGGCTCGCAGCGCGGCTGGCAGCGGCGGCTTGCGGGCTCCAGCCAGGGTGGCCTGTTTGCGGCGCAGCGGCCTCGATCGCGGCGATGAAGGCGCGGGTCCGGTCGTGGGGGGCATGTTCGGCAAGGTAGCGGCAGGCGTGAAAATCGCCCTCGCCGACCAGCGCCTCGCTCAGTACAGAGCGGCTGACGAGGCCCGAGGCGATCGCGCCAAGGATGCCGGAGGGGATGAGGTAGTCCTCGGACGTCGCGGCAAGGCTGGCGCAGCCTGCGGGGTCCGCAACCACCGCGAGGAAGGGGGCAAAGCCGGTGCTGCCGTCGGCAAGGCTCGCCTCGAGCTCCTGCGTGATCGCGCCCTTGCCGGTCCAGCCGTCGACGAACACTGCGTCCTCAGTCCCCCGCGCGGCGGCAATGTGGGCGAGCGCGACCCTGTCGATCCCCCGGCCCCGGATGATGCTGACCGAGTAATGCGCGACGTCCACGCCCTTGTCAGCGAGCGCGCGGCGCAGCAGCACCCCGATGGGCGTGCCCGCGCGGGCAAGCGAGATGATGGTGCAGCTTTTCGCCGTTTCGGGACGGGCGGTGATCGCATCGGCCAGCGCCGCGATGTCCGCCTTCAATCGCCCCGCATTGCGCGCCAGCGCCGCCTCGTAGAGCGCAAGGTAGCGCGCATCTGGCAGGCGCTCTTCGGAGAGCATCTCCGAATAGTGCCGCGCGCCCGATTGGATCAGCGCCTCCTTCTCCGCCACATCGGTCAGCGCGACGGCGGCGGGCTTGAGGAGGAAGGTCACATCCTCGGGCGCGTAAGAGCCGTGGAATGTCATCCGTCGATCCACTCGTGCCCGCGCGCGATGTGCTGCCACAGCTGCGCCTGCGTTGGGATCATCGCCAAGTCGCAAAGGTCGAGGAAGCCCGCGTCCGACCAGCTGTCGCCGATGCCGAGGACGAGGCGGCCGGGGTTCTGGCTACGCACGTGATCGAGCATGTAACGCACCGCCGCGCGCTTGCTCAGCCAGGGGGGGAGGAAGGCGAGGTTGTTGCCGTTGGCGTGGATGCGCCAGCCCTGGGGAAGCCTTTCGCGCAGGGTCTCGGCGAGCGCGGAGAGCGCGGGGACATCGCCCACGTTGCTCTTGATGACGAGATAGAGGTCGAGCCCGTCCTCGGAAACGATCCAATGGCGGTATTCTTCGCCGAGGCCGTCGGTCAGCGCGGGGTAGAGCGCGGCGGGTGCCTCGGCGCCGCGCGCCTCGGCAGTGAGGCGGGCGTGCCAGGCCGGATCGGGGGTGCCGTCGGCGGTGAGGATGCAGCCCCCGTTGGCGCAGATCGCGGGGGCCTGCGCGATGTCGACCCGGGCGAGCACGTCGCGCGCGCGGGCGGTGACCGGCACCAGCTCGCCATGCGCCAGCCAGCCGAGCAGCGCCTGCTGCGGCGGAGTGGCGTAGCCGCTGGGGCTGCCATCGGCGAGGCGGCTCATCAGCCTCAGATCATCCTCACCCCAGTCGCCGCACTTGGCGCGGGTCTGGAACAGGCTGTCGTCGAGGTCGGCGAGAATGAGCGGGCGGGTCATGCGGCCCCGCCATAGCGGCACAGCAGCGTCTCCACCATGACAGGCGCGCCCGCTTGGACGAGCCATTCACGCAGTTGGTCGGCCTGCTGGCCTTGGATCTCGGCGGCGATCACGATGCGGTCAGGCCGGTGGGCGAGGAGGTTGTAGACATGGCACGTCGCGCCCGAGCCGTAGGCGTCGTCAAGCGTGGTGACGCTTTGCATCGCGTGGCCGAGCATGGCGGGGGTGCGGGTGATGGATTGCACCGCGGCGATGCCCCCTTGCGCGGCGATCTCCTCGGCGATGCGCAGGGCTTCGTAGGCGTGCTCGCCATCGCCGAGCACCAGCACCCGCTCACCGGGGCGCGCAGTGACGGGGGCGCGGGTGGCGGCTTCGGGGGCGGTGAGGCCGGTGCGGCTGCGCATTCCCGTGGCGGGCGCCGTGCCGTGGCGGTTGGCGGTGGCGGCAAGGCTGGCGGCGGCCTGCCCCGCGCCGGGCGTCCAGTGGAGTGTCCCCGCGATCAGCGAATGGGCGCTGGCGGGGCGCGCCATGCCCGGGAGGAAGCCGCCGCCGCTCCAATCGGTCAGGCTGGCGACTGCGATCCGTTCGATTTGCGGCAACGCGGCGGTGAGCGCTTCGGCTGCTTCGACAAAGGTGCTGCCGGTGCTGCATTCGTCGTCGATGATGACGAGGCTGCGCGCTTGGGGCAGCAGCGCTTCGATTGCGCCCGCCACCTGCACCATATGGCTCGCGGCGTGGCTGTGGCCTTCCTCGAAGCGGCACAGGACCGCCGCGCCCGGCGCGGTCTGGCGGCTCGACTGGACATAGGCGCTCGCAGCCCCCGGATGCCGCGCGCACCACGCCGCCCAGACGCTCTGGGCAAGGCCCGTCGCGGTCTCGGCCATGCCGCAGAACAGCACGGGCTCCGGCAAGGCGGGGAGTTTCGCCGCGAGCGCATCGGCGGCGGCCCACAAGGCTTGCGGAGGTGTCGGCAGGTGACGGCCCAGCACCTTCGAGACGATCAGAAACCCGCGCTTCGGGTTCGCCCGCGCGGCAAAGTCGCACAGGGCGGCGACTTGTGCGGGATCGACCCCGGAAAGCGTCAGCGTCCCGGTTGGCAGGTCGATCGTGAGTGTGTCCGGCAGCGGGTCTCGCGCCGGGATGGGATCAGGCATGGATGACGATGCTGACCACCGCGCTGCGCGCCCGCGCGACGACGTTGCGGCGCAGGTTGTCGGTCGAGATTGCCAGCGGCGGCAACTCCGCACCGGCAGCCGCGGCCATCTCGTAAACCAGCGCGGCGCGGATGCCGAAATTGACGTTTTCCGAGATCGAGCCGCGGTTGCGCATATTGTCATGCGCGAGGCTGGCCGAGGTGATGCCGACGAGGTTGCCGAACTCGTCGATGATCGCGCCCCCTGACGATCCCGAGCCGATGGGCGCGGAGAACTGGAAGCGCGCAATGTCGCCCCCGCCCCCGGTCAGGCCCGAAACATTGCCGGTGGTCACCTTGAGATCGGCCCCCAAAACGTCGATCAGCGGGAAGCCTGCCGCCATGATGTCCTCGCCCAAGAACAGCGGCGATCCGATGCGCAGGGGCAGCGGCGCGCCGTGGGTTCGGCAGCGCAGCAGCGCGAGATCGTGCCCGGCATCGACTGCGATCACCGTGCCCGCATCGCGCGCGGGGCCGATTTCGAATTTTTGCCCGTCCTCGACCACATGGGCGTTGGTGACGATCAGATCGGGCGCGATCAGCACCCCGCTGCCCGTGCCGATGAGCTGGCCGGGCTGCGGTGTCGGACGATTGGGCCCACGCCCGTCGGGGTGGGGGATAGGGCCGCTTCCCCCGATGTTTCCGGGCAGCGGCACGCCGGGAGAATTGCGATAGGGCACCTCGACCCCGCCCATGTTGCGCGCGCGCACATAGGCGTCGATCCCGAAGGTGAAGCCCTCGTTCGAAAGCTTCATCCGCCGCTCGCCATTCCGGGTGTAGACTTCCGCGAGGATCACCGCGGCGAGCTGTTCGCTCGGCTGCGGCATCTGCCAGACGGTGCCGTCGACCGCGAATTCGAGCGGATAGGCGTGGTTGGCAAAGCCGCCGTGGCGGTCGTCCATGACATAGGCGACGATCTCGAAATCACCCTCGAGCTCGGCCATGCCGGCCATGAACCACTCGCCCGCGTCGACCCGGTCGAAGGCGAGCATGCGCCCGCGCTGGCTTTCGTCCCGCCCGATCGCGGCGATGGCGATGCGCGCCGCCTCTGCCCCGCGCAGGACAATGCGGCAATCGGCCCTGGGGCTGATCGCGACGCGCTGTCCGGGCTGGGCGGGCTGCATCGCCGTTTCGCCCTAGATGTTGACGCCCATTGCTGACGCGAGCCCTGCAAGCCCGCTGCGCCAGCCTTCGCCGATCGCCTTGACCTTGATGTCGCCAGCCGCGCCGCGATAGAGTTCGACGAAGATCATCGCGACATTCATCGAGGCATCCTCGGACAGATCGTAGCGCGCCAGCTCCGTGCCGTCGGCCTGGTTGACCACGCGCGCGAAGGCGTTGGAGACCGAGCCGAAGTTGTGCCCGTTGATCTCGCCCTCGTGGATGGTGACCGCGATCACCACCTTCTTGGCGGCCGGGGTCAGCTTGGCGAAGTCGATCAGGATCGTTTCGTCATCGCCCGCGCCTTCGCCGGTGCGGTTGTCGCCGCTGTAGACCACCGCGCCATCGGGCGAGGTCTTGTTGTTGTAGAACACGAAGTTCGCGTCCGAGAGAACCTTGTCGTTCTCCCCCAGCACGAAGGCCGAGGCGTCGAGATCGAAGGCCGCGCCGTCCGTCTTGCGCACGTCCCAGCCGAGCCCGACGATGACCGCATTGAGGCCCGGAGCCTCCTTAGAGAGCGAGACATTGCCGCCCTTGCTCAGCGAAACCGCCATTATCCGTATTCCCTGATTGCGGAAGCACGCGGCCGGCAGGCTTGCCCCCGGCCGCGCCCCCTCCCGATTATCCGATGTTGACGCCGAAGTGCCCGGCGAGCGGGCCGAGGCCGCCCTTGAAGCCCTGCCCCACCGCGCGGAACTTCCATTCGCCGCCGTTGCGATAGACTTCGCCCAGGATCATCGCGGTTTCCACCGAGGCGTCTTCCGACAGGTCGAAGCGCACGACTTCGTTGTTGTTGCTGGCATCGACCAGACGGATGAAGGCGTTCGACACCTGGCCGAAGGTCTGGCCGCGGGTGTCGCCTTCGTGGATGGTCACGACCACGGCGACCTTGTCGACATCGGCGGGGAGCTTGGAGAGCGTGATCTCAATCTGCTCGTCATCGCCGTCGCCTTCGCCGGTGCGGTTGTCGCCCTGATGGACGACCGCGCCATCGGCAACCTTCGTGTTGTTGTAGAAGCAGAAGTCCATGTCGGAGCGGACCTTGCCCCCCGCGCCGCACACGAAGGCCGAAGCGTCGAGATCGAAATCCTGACCATCGGTCGCGCGCACGTCCCAACCCATGCCGACCATGATGCGGTCAAGCCCGGGCGCTTCCTTCGAGAGGCTGAGATTGCCGCCCTTCGACAGTGAAATAGCCATAATCCGTCTCCTTTACCCAAGGCCGGCGGCGCGTGTGGCCGCCGGTGATGAAAGCCTTATGCCAGCGCATCCTCCGGCTCGCCGTCGGGGTTCGCCTTGTTCCAGCGCACCGAGGACCAGAAGGCGAGCCCGATCAGCACCGCGCCGATCAGGCCGGTGATGACTTCGGAAATGTGCATGAAGGTGTTGAGGTACATGATCACCGCCAGCGCAAGGATGGCGTAGAACGCCCCGTGCTCGAGGTAGCGATATTCGCTCATGGTGCCCTTCTTGACGAGGAAGATCGTCATCGAACGCACGAACATCGCGCCGATGCCGAGGCCGATGGCGATGATGATGAGGTTGTTGGTCAGCGCGAAGGCCCCGATCACGCCGTCGAAGCTGAAGCTTGCATCGAGCACTTCGAGATAGAGGAACGCGCCGAAGCCCGCCTTGGCGACATCGCCGGTGGTGGGCGTGGGGGGTTCGAGCACGTGGTTGACGATCTCGACGCCGAGATAGGTCAGCAGGCCCGCAATGGCGGCGGTGATGAAGGTCAGCGCGTCAGCCGGTGCGAGCACGCTCGACACCGCCCAGGTGCCCGCAAGCACCAGCCCGATCGCCACGGCCTCGATATCGGCGACCTTGGCCAGCGGACGCTCGATCGCCTCGATCCAGTTCACTTCCTTGTCGGAATCGAAGAAATACTTGAGGCCGACCATCCCGAGGAACGCCCCGCCAAAGCCCATCAGGCCGATATGCGCGCCTTCGACGATTTCCTGATATCGGCGCGGCTCGTTCAATGCGAGGTTCATCGCTTCGACCGGCCCGAGCGAGGCTGCGACCATCACGATCACCAGCGGGAAGACGATCCGCATCCCGAACACCGCGATCGCGATCCCCCAGGTGAGGAAGCGCTGCTGCCACACCGGGTCCATGTCCTTGAGCACCGAGGCGTTGACCGCGGCATTGTCGAACGAGAGCGAGACTTCCAGCACCGCCAGCACGGCGCAGATCCACACCATCGACAGAACGCCGTCCACCGTGCCGGTCAGCGTCCAGCCGTAATACCCGCCCAGTGCCAGGCCCACGACCGTGAACAGCAGTGAGCCGCCGAAATGTTTGAACATCGAATGTGATCCCCTTGGGCCGCGTGATACGGCGGTATGCTTGATTAGTCCTTACTGCCGCGCTGCCATTGCAGATAGACGCCAATGTCCTCGGCGAAGGGCTTCTGGCTCTGGTAGAAGCGCATCAGGCGGCTCATCTTTAGCTCGCCGCCGACATTGTCGATCACCGCGATGCCGCACAGGCGCTCGCGGCTGTTCGTCTCGTCCATGCGCACCTCGATCTCGGGCTGGCCCGGGATGTTGAGGCGCACGACGCCATCGGTCTCGGCCCAGTTGGGCGCACCTTCATAGATCAGCGCGAACACGCCAATCCGGCGGATATAGTCGAAATACTGGCCGTTGACGCGGATCGTCTCGCCCGCGGCAACCGCGCCGGTGCGGTCGTCACCCGACAGCTCGATGAAGGGCGGCTGATTGTAGGCGCCGAAGCTGCGCCCGAGCGCTTGGATGCAGCCGGCGCCCATGCCGTCGGCGAGCTCGAAGATCACGCCGAGATCGAGGTCGAGCTGCTGGGTGCCGCCGAAGAAGCCCTTCTTCTGGGTGCGCGCGGTCCAGTTGAGGTTGAGCACGATTTCCCCGAAGGAGCTGCCCTGCTTCTTGAGGCTGACCGAGGAGTTGCCCTTGTCGAGGCTGATCTTCTTGAGGCTGATCGGCGCGCTCGGAGGGGGCGGCGGCGGAGGGGGCGGCGGCGGAGGGGCTGGCGGCGGAGGGGGTGGCGGCGGAGGCGGCGCGGGCGCAGGGGCTGGTTCCTCCACCTCGCCCCCGAAATGCCCTATCAGCGCGGCAAGCCCGCCTGCAAATCCGGCCGCGATCGTGCCGATCTTCCAGCCCGAGGAATGGCGGTAGATTTCCGCCAGCATCACCGCCTTTTCATTGGTCAGCGCAGCGGCGGCATCGAAGCTCGCCTTGCCGCCATCCAGCGTCACCATCAGCGGGCGGCTTTCGCCCACGGCACGGCTGTCATGCGTGGCGGTGAAGACGATGCGGTCGATGCTGGCCGGCAGACGATCCAGATCGAGCGTGAAGGTGGCGCTGTTGCCGCTCGTCGCCATGCGCACCTCGCCCCCCGGGGTCGTGGGGTTGGAGAACAGCACGACATAACGATCATCACCGATCTTCTGCCCCGGCTCGAGGCCGAACGCGGCAATGTCGATCCCGTCGAGGCCGAAATCGACCCTGACCTCGCATTGCGGCCCGACGCCCAGATCGGACAGCGAACGCTTCTCTCCCCGTTGCAGCTGCATGCAAATGTGCTCCAGTTCTTGAAGGGCGGGCGCACCACCGGCGCGCGGGCCGGAAGGAGTTCAGATCACAGGATGGCGCGCGCGGGCGCGGTGAGGTCGTGGACGGTGCGCCCCTCGGTGCGCTCTCCCACCGCCTTGAAGTCCCACTGCCCGCCGGCGCGCGAGAGCCGCGCAAGGATCAGGCCGGTATGCGGCCCCGCGTCCGAGATATCGAAGCGCGCCAGCTCGCGACCGCTTTTCTTGTCGACCACCCGGCCAAAGGCATTGGCGACCTTGGCGAAGGTCTGGCCGCGGAACGAGTTCACGGTGAGCACGATGTGTTCGACCCGCGGGTCGAGCCGGTCGAGTTCGATCGCGATGCTCTCGTCATCGCCGTCACCCTCGCCGGTAAGATTGTCGCCGCTGTGACGGATCGTGCCCGCCGCATTGGCAAGCTTGCCGAACCACACCTGTTCGAGCACCGCCTTGTCGGCATCGAAGGTGATGCACGAAGCGTCGAGATCGATGTCGCCGCCCCCGCCCAAGAGGCCGCCGAACAGGCCCTTCTTTGCGACGTCCCAGCCAACCCCGAGGCTGATCCGGGTGAGACCGTGCGGGGCCTCCTTGGCAAGGCTGACCGACTGGCTCTTCTGGAGCGATATTCCCACTGATCCCCCGCGACGCTGCGATCTGTCCCGTAT
>ERZ1066118.2090-NODE-2090-length-10403-cov-17.944627_pt1 | contig 10403 bp, 4 predicted proteins | sample MGYA00382765_ERZ1066118 | MGnify/ENA primary metagenome ERZ1066118 (study PRJEB33369, sample SAMEA5778348) | biofilm metagenome | biome: Industrial cooling water; feature: Water cooling tower basin; material: Biofilm | place: United Arab Emirates | collected...
GGGGGCGGCGCGCCGCCGCCCCCGCCACCCAAGGCCGACCCGGCGTCGCTCGCGCAACTCAACGAGCGGGGCAAGGGGCTGTGCAGCATGCTGACCCCGATGCTGGGCAAGTTCCCGTTCAACCCGGACGCCCGGGACGAGGCCACGGTGGCCGAGGTCAACGCGGTGTTCGCGCCGGGGACCGGGGCGCTCTGGGCGCTGGAGCAGGAGCGGCTGGGCGGCGTGATCGAGAAGCAGGGCGACCGGTGGGCGCCGGTGGCCGGCTCGCCGGTGGCGGTGAGCGCGCCGTTCCTGGCCTTCTTTAACCGCGCCGCGCGGGTGAGCGACGCGCTCTACGGCGGCGGCGCGGAGCCGCGGGTGGTGTTCACCGCCCAGGCGTTAGGCGGCAAGGAGCTGGCGCTCTCGCAGGGCTCGCAGGTGGCGCGGTTCGGCAAGAACGCGGCGCCGGCGCAGTTCGCGTGGCCGAGCGCGACGGGGCGCGAGGCCAAGCTCGAGGTGGACTACCGCTCGATGATGGTCCGTGGGAAGACGGCCACGGTCGCGCGGGCGGGCGGCGAGTGGGCGATGTTCCGCCTGATGGCGCAGGCCGCCAAGTGGGAGGGGGCCAACGGCAGCTACCGCGCCGAGTGGACGGGCGGTGGGCAGGGGCCAGTGGCCCTGCAGGTCACCTTCACGAGCGGGGCGCCGGTGATGCAGCGCGGGTGGCTGGGCGGGATGGCCTGCCCGCCGCAGGTCACGCGGTAGGAGGCGCCGCGGGGGCCGGCGACGGGCGCGGGCCTCGCCGCCGGCCTCACTGGCAGCCGAGTTCCTCGTCGTAGCGGCGGACGGCCTCGCGCTGGTCGGCGGTGCGGGCGGCGGACTGGGCGGTGCGCAGCGCGCTGCACGCGCGCGCCTGGTCGCCGGTGAGGAGGTGGGCGTCGACGAGGCGGATGTAGGCCCAGGTGCTGTCGCGGGTGGTGCGCAGCCGGGGGAGGAGGGCGCGGAGCGCGCCGGCCGCGGCCCGCCCGTCCGCCGCGGTCGCCGAGCCCGGGTCGAGGGCGGACTGCAGGCTGTCAAGCGTGCGGCGGGCGGCGGCCCCGTCGTCCGGGGAGGCGGCGGGGGATGCGGCCGGGGCGGCACGCGGCGCAGCGCCCGGCGGCGGGGCGGAGACCGACGCAACCGGGCGCGTGGCCGGCGGCGTGGTCGCCGGCGGGTTGGCCGCGGACGGCGCGGGGGGCGCCGCGGGGAGAGCGGTACTCGGCGGTGGGGACACCGCGCCACCCGACGCCGCGGCGACCGCCGGGGGCGTGGTCGATGATGCCGTCCCAACAGTCCCTGCGGAGGGGTCCGGCGCCCGGCCGCGCCATGCCACCACCGCCACCGCGGCCACCAGGACGGCCGCGCCACCCGCCAGGACGAGGGGGCGGCGCGATCCCGCGGAGGCCGGGCGCCCCCCGTCCCGCGCGCCCAATACCGCGCCGGGTGCGCTGCCCGCCCCGATCGAAACGGGCGCGGGCACAGTGTCCGCGCCGCGGCTCACAGCCGGCGCGGGGGCCGTCGGCGGCACGGCCGCCGGGATGGCGGCGCCGGCCTCCGGCATCAACCGGTCGGTGCCGCCGGCCCACGCGTCGACCGCGGCGAAGAGGGCGCGCGCGAAGGCGCCGGCGGTGGCGGGGCGCTGGTCCGGGTCGCGGTCGAGTGCCGAGTCAAAGACGGACTGGATGCCGGCCGCCCACGGGACCGACGGGGCCACCACCTCCAGCCGCCGCGGCGCCTCGACCAGGCGGGCGGTGAGGCCCCGGTCGGGGGTGTTGCGCGAGAACGGCAGGTCGCCGGTCAGGCACTCGTAGGCGACGAGGGCCAGGGCGTAGACGTCGCTCCGGGCGTCGACCGCGCCGCCGAGGAGCTGTTCGGGGCTCATGAACTCGGGCGTGCCCACGACGTAGCCGGTGCGCGTGAGGGCGGCGCCGCCGGCCTCGTCGGCGCCGAACGCCTTGGCGATGCCGAAGTCCACCACCTTGACGCGGTCGTCGGTGCCGTGCTCGCCCTCGATGACGAGGATGTTGTCGGGCTTGAGGTCGCGGTGGACGATGCCGAGCCGGTGGGCGGCGTCGAGGCCGTCGGCGATCTGGCGGACGAGGGCGGCGGTGCGCTGCGGCGGGAGCGCGCCCTCGTCGGCGATGAGCTTGGTGAGGGTGCGGCCGGCGACGAACTCCATCGCCAGGTAGACGACGCCCTCGCCCGTCTCGCCGAAGTCGTAGACCCGGGCGACGCGGTCGTGGTCGATGCGGCTGGCGTTGGCGGCCTCGCGGGTGAAGCGCGCGACCGACGCGGCGTCGCGCACCTGGTCGGGGCGCAGCACCTTGATGGCGGCCTGCTGTGGCAGCCGTACGTGGCGGGCGAGATAGACCTTGCCCATCCCGCCCTCGCCGAGCAGGTCGGTGACTAGGTAGCGGTCCGCGATGACCGACCCGACGAGGTCGCCGTCGGCGTCGGCCGCGCGCAGGGTGGTGCCGTCGGCGGGGCAGAACGCGTTGCTGTCGGCGTACGTCGCGCCGCAGACGGGGCAGGTCTTCATGGCGGGGGGCGGGGCGGTGCTGGGGCGGGAGCAGGAGAATGCCGAAACTCCCGGCGTGGCGCCATGGGCGCGGGCCCGGCGGCAGCGCGGGCGCGCCCCGCCCAGCGACATGTGTTTGCGCGTTCTCTTGACGGGCACCGCCGCGGGCCCCACCGTGGGGCGGCGTTCCGTCTCCCCCTTCCGACCGGTTCCATGACCCCTCGTCCCTCGCGCCGCGCGTTCGTCGCGGTCCTCAGCGGCGCCGCGGCCGCCGCGCTCTCGGCGGCGCTGGCCGCGCCGGCCCGCGCCCAGGGCGACGCGCCGCCCGCCGTCCCCGCGGCCGACGCGCGCCCCACCGTGGCCGTGCTCTACTTCACGAACGGCGCGTTCGTGCGGGCGGCGGACTACGCGCCGCTCAGCAAGGGGATGGCCGAGATGCTCATCACCTCGCTGGCGCAGAACCCGGGCGTACGGGTGGTGGAGCGCGACCGGCTGCAGGCGCTGCTGGAGGAGCAGAACCTGAGCACCAACGGCCGCGTGGACCAAGAGACGGCGGTGCGGGTCGGCAAGGTGCTCGGCGCCCACCACCTGCTCCTCGGCGCCTTCGTGATCGACGGGCGCGACAACCTGCGGATCGACGTGCGGAGCGTGAACACGGAGACGTCGCAGATCGAGTACGTGCAGACGGCGACGGGCAAGGCCGACCAGCTCTTCGCGGTGGTCGACCAGCTCGGGGCCAAGTTGAACGCGGGGCTCAAACTGCCGCCGATGCCGGTGCGGGTGCGCGCGGTGAGCAGCGCCGGCGCGACCGCGGCCCCGCCGAAGGGGCCGGAGCAGTTCCGCGCGGTGATGCTCATGAGCCGGGCGCTGGAGCGGCAGGACCGCGGCGACAAGGCCGGGGCGATCGCGCTGTACAAGAGCGCGCTGGAGGCGTACCCGGGCTTCGAGCGGGCGCGGGTGCGGCTGGCGCTGCTGGAGGCGGCGCCGGCGGCGGGCGCGCCGGCGCGGTCGGGGATGGAGTAGCGCGGCGGCGGTCGCCGGCACGGATAGACGAGGGGCCCGCCGCGCGATGCGCGGCGGGCCCCTCGGGCGATCGACGCTCCCCGGGGTTATGACGGGGGCAGTACGATCACTCGGACGCTGGCACGCCCGGCGAGGCCGTTACTGAACGCCGGGCGGGTGTGACGGTACCCGGCCCGTCCTTCATAACCAAGCTTGAAGCCGAACTCGAGGCTGGTCCCACCGCCGAAGTAGTACGTCCCGGGCTTGAGCGGAGCCGTGGTCGTGAACTCGTATGTGCCCTGTGGGCCCTCTGAGGGGTCAGTTCGCGATGTCCGTCCGCTCCACAGCCCGCCGTCCGTCGAGTCACGGAGCGCGGCCGTACCGTTGGCGGGGGCGTTGGCGATCCATCTCGAATAGATCTGGATGACGCAGAACGGACAGTCGCGTACGTCGGTCACCGGACCGATTTGCCAGCTGCCCTGAAACCGCAGCGGCGTCCCAGGCGCCACTGTGATGCTTTGCACCGCCTGCGGGATACCATCGCCCACGGTCACGGTACCATCCCACAGGCGGAACGAGCCGTGCAGCATCCAGTAGTCGACGTCCGACTCCGGAGTCAGCGTCGGTGCCAGGGCCAGCGTTACGCTGGTGTCCCTGGTGGCAGTGAAGCTACACGTCTGTGCGAGCCGATTGGTGCACGTCGAGTCCTGAGAGATGTTCGCCGTGCCAGGGCCTTCGGTGGCGCGGAAGGTGACCGCCGCGTTGGTCGCGACCCGGAATAGGCACGCGGTGGCGCTCTGCCCGGCGACGATGGTGCAGGTAGTGTCGAACGGCGCGGTCACGTGCACTGAGGCCGAACCCTGGCCGGACGGACTCGCCGTGACCTGTACCGACGACTGAGGCACGAACGGCACGTGCACCGTGGTCTGACGCGTCACCACAAACGTGCAGATCGGCGAGTTCTGCCCCTGTGCGCAGGTCACGTCCAGGGGCCACCCGCCGAAGTTGTTGAGCCGGTTGGCCGTGGCCGTGAGCGTGACCGTGGTACCGAACGGCACCGTCGTCGAGCAGGCGCCGCTGAACTGAGAGCCGGTGATCGTGCAGTTGAAGCCGCTGCCCGTCACGATTCCCGACCCGTCGTTCCCAGAGGCGGGAACGACCGCGACGGGGCTCATGGTGATGCTGAAGTTGGCCCGGACGTCGGCCGCGGCTTGGAGGTTGGTGAGCGTACACGTCGGCGCAGAGCCGGCAGCCTCGCAGGCGCCGGCCCATCCGGCGAACGTCGAGCCGGTGGCCGGGGCGGCCGTGAGCGTCACGCTGCCCCAGGCGTTGAAGGCGCTGGCGCAGCTCCCGGTGGCGGCGCCGGTCACCGGAATGGTGCACGACACGCCGGCGGGTGAGCTGGTCACCGTGCCGGCGCCCGTGTTGGCGGTGCCGCGCGCCACACTGACGGCGTACGTCCGGGGCGTGTACGTGACCGCGGGGTTGGCGCCGGCCGCCGCGGTGAAGGTGCACGCGCCGCCGCTCGCCTGGCCGGCGCAGGCGCCGCCCCACGTGAACCCTGCGGTGTTGACGTCCGGCACGACGTTGAGCGTGACCGGCGCCCCGACGGGCACCGTAAACTGGCACGCCCCGGCGGAGCCGCCGACGCCGAGCGTGCAACTGAAGGCGACCGGGCTGGTCACGGTGAGCGTGCCCGACCCGGTGCCCGAGGCCGACGGCGTCACGACGACCGTCGGGAGCCGGCGGAAGGCGGCGCGCGCGGTCACCGACGTCACGAGCGTGACGGTGCACGTGCCCGACGTCTGCCCCTCGGCACACGTGACCCCGGACCACTCGTCGAAGGCGTCGAACGCGCCGTGCGACGCCGACAGCACCACGAGGGCGGGGAGCCCGGTGAACGTCTCGGCGCAGTCCCCGCTCGCGACGCCGTTCGCGATCTCGCACACGATGGTCTCGTTCCGCACCGAGACCACGCCGGACCCGGTGCTCCCCGCCGCCGCGGCGACGTTCAGCGTGGCCGACGTGGGCGTGAAGCGCACGGCCGCGGCGAGCGCGGAGCGGCCGACCGGGAGGGCGCACGTGGGGCCCGTAGCGGACGCGCAGGCGCCGGTCCAGCCGGCAAAGGCGAAGCCCTGCGCGGGCGCGGCCGTGAGCGTGACCGTGCTGCCCACGGCGAACGGCGAGCCGCACGCGCCCGACTGCGTGGTGCCGACGATCGCGCAGCTCACCCCCGCGGGGCTGGAGGTCACCGTGCCGTTCCCCAAGCTCTGCGGGTCGGCGCTGACGGTGACGGCGACCGGCGTGGGCGTGAACACCGCGCCGAGCGTGACGCTGGCGCCCGGGGCGAAGGTGCACGCGCCGGCGCCCGTGCACGGGCCGGCCCAGCCGGTGAACTGCGAGCTGCTGCCGGGCAAAGCCGTGGCCGACAGCGGCCCAAACGCCGGGACCTCGCGCGTGCAGCTCGCCGAGTTGGCGCCGGGCGCCAGCGTGCAGACGGTCGTGCCGTTCACGGCCACGCTGCCGTCGCCGGCGCCGCTGAGGGCGTAGGTGACGGTGACCGTGCGGCGGGTGAACGTGGCCGACACGGTCCGCGCCTGGTCGAGCGTGACGGTGCAGGCGCCGGTGCCCGTGCACGCGCCGCCCCACCCGCCAAAGGTGCTCGCCGAGTCGGCGGTGGCGGTGAGGGTGACCGCGGTGCCGAAGGTGCCGCTGGCGGCGCACGTGCCGCTGCTGCTGCCGTTGGCGTAGGCGCAGTCCACGCCCCCGCCAGCGACGCGGCCTCCGCCGGTGCCCGACGTCGTGACCGCCAGACTCTGCGGCGGGCCGAAGCGGACCGTGACGGCCGCCGCGGCGCGAACGGTGAGCGTGCACGCCGCCGCCGTGCCGGCGGCGGCGCAGTCCCCGCCCCAGCCGAGGAAGACCTGCTGCGCCGACGGCGTGGCGGTGAGCGTGACCGAGGCGCCGACGGCGATGTCGGCCTGGCAGGCGCCCGAGGTGGTCGCGCCGCCGATGGCGCAGGCGATGGCGTTGTCGGCGGTGGCCACGGTGCCGGCGCCGGCGTTGCCGGACGCGGGGGACACGCTCAGCGCGACCGGCCGCAGCGTGAACGCGGCAGCGGCGCTGACGTCGGCCGTCGCAGTGAGGGTGCAGGGGCTGCCGGCCGCCGTGGCGGCGCACGCGCCTCCCCAACCGGCGAAGAAGCTCGCCGGTTCCGGGGACGGTGTGAGCGTGAGCGGGGCGCCCACCTCGACGGGGACGGTGCAGGTGGTGGAACCCTGGCCGACGGTGAGCGGGCAGGTGCCCGCGCCGACGACGCCCGGGCCTCCGGCCGGCGCGGTGACCGTGACCGTGCCTCCGCCCGACCCGCCGAGGGCCAGGGTGAGCGCGATCTGCCGCCGGGCGAAAGTGGCGGTGACGGCGCGCGCCTGGTCGAGGGTGACGGTGCAGGTGGTGGAGGCGCCGGTGCACGCGCCCGTCCACCCGGCGAAAACGCTTGCGGGGTCGGGGGCGGCGGTGAGCGTGACGCTCGTGGCGTCGAGGAAGGGGGCGGTGCAGGCGCCAGTGGTCGCGCCGTTGGCGCGGGCACAGGTGACGCCGGCGGGCGCGCTCGTCACGGTCCCCGTGCCGGCCCCGGCGAGCGTGACGTCGAGCGCCCGGAAGGCGGTGAAGGTGGCGACGACGGCCCGGGGAACACTCGGCGTGACGGTGCACGTGAGCGCGCCAGCCGAGGCCGCGCAGTCGCCGCCCCACGCCGCGAAGCTCGAGCCGACGTCGGGGGCGGCGGTGAGGGTGACGGCGGCGTCGCCCGGGAAGATGACGCTGCACGCGCCGGTGGCCTGACCGGCGGCCACACGGCAGTCGAGGCCGGCGGGGCTGGACGTGATGCGACCGGCGCCAGTGCCGGCGCCAGTGATGGTGATCGCGGCCGGCGCGGGGACGACCTGCACGTCGACCGAGGCGTCGCGGCCGCCGGCGGTCGCGGTGACGCGGGCCCGGCCGGGGGCCAGCGGGGTGACCACGCCAGACGCCGCGTCGACGCGGGCCACGGTGGCGGGCGTGCTGGTCCAGGTGGCCGGGCGGTCGGGGACGGGCTGGCCGCCGGCGTCCTGCACCACGGCCGTGAGGGCCAGCGTCTGTCCCATCTCCAGGCGATACGGCACGCCGTCCGGCGGCGCTGTGCCGGCCGCGGGGGCGACGCGCACCGTGCTCACCGAGTAGAGCGCGAGCGGGCGGTCTGGGGTGGCGGTGCCGCCGGGGCGGAGCGCCAGCGGGCCGACCACCTGGGTGTCGAGCACGCGCTCGCCGGTGAGCAGGACGACGGTGAGCTGGACGTAGCAGAGCGCGTCGGCGCCGGCGCCCTGGTCGGCACCGCGGCGCGCCGGGTCGTTGAGGCAGGTGGCGAGGTCGATGGTGACCGGGACCTGCTGCGTGCGGGCGTCGGTGAGCGCGAGGGTTTGCGTGCCCAACGAGACGAACTCGCCGGTGGCGCGCACGTAGCCCGAGGTCACGCGGAGCGAGAACGGGTCGCTCTGGGCGGCGCCGACGAGCTGGGCGGCCATGGCGACGCGGGCCGCCGAGGGGCGGGCCGTGGGGGCGGTGGCGTCGCCGGCGAAGCTGCAGCCGGCGGTGGCGAGCAGGGCGACGGCGGCCAGCGCGCGCCGGAGGGACAACAGGCGCATCGGCTAGAAGCGGGTGAGGAGCGTGAGGCCGGCGGCCGCGCCGCGCATGGTGGCCACCGCCCCGCGGTCGGCGCCGCGACCGCGCACGCGGCCGATCTGTGCCCGCGCGAAGGGCTGCGCCGTGAGCGCCCCCAGGCGGCGCGACAGGCCGCCGGTGAGCGAGCCGGTGGTGTAGAACGCGGTCGCGATCCCGCCGCCGCCGGCCAGCCCGGTCGAGTAGCGCACGTCGGCGGCGGCGAAGGCGTCGAGCCGGGGGGTGACGGGCGCCGTGGTCCGCACCCCGCCGTCGAGGTACGTCGCCGAGGTGCCGGCGACGCGCAGCCCGTCGCGGCGGTACGGCGTGCGGTGGCGGAAGGCGCCCCACACCACGAGGTCGCGCACGGCCGGCGCGGCCAGGTTGAGCTGCGCGTCGCCCGAGAGCACGGGGCCGAGCTGCACGGTGGCGAGCGTGGCGTCGGGGATGGCGCCGGTCGCGCCGGGGATGCCGCCGCCGCGCAGCCGGTCGCGCGCGAACAGGTCCAGCGCGAGCGAGGCGTTGAGCCGGCTGCGGCCGACGAGCCCGTCGCCGCCGAGCGAGAAGCGGAGCACGTCGCCCGGCACGAAGTCGAGCGACTGGACGCCGGCCACGATGGCCGACACGGGCGCGTAGGTCCCGCGGCGCTCGTAGCTGGCGCCCGCCGCCACCGCCCACTGCCGGACGGTGCGCGCGGCCAACAGCCCCAGCGTCCCACTCGGCCCGGCCCCCACCGGCGGCGGCGCCAGGCCGAGGCCCGGCGAGGCGAACACGCGCGTGGCCGCGAGTTGGGCCGAATCGAGGCGGGTGCGGCCGGTGGGGGCGTTGAGGCCGGCCGTGATCACGACGCGGTCGTCGAGCAGGCGGCCGGTGAGGCGGGCGCGGAGGTCGCTGAAACCGGCCACGCGGTCGGTGCCGCCACGGCGCAGGCCGCCGAGGAAGGGCGCGTCGTAGCGCACGGCGCTCGTGGTGTAGACGGAGGTGACGTCGACGGTCCAGGCGCGGCCGAGTGGGGTGGCGGCGGTGAGCGGCACCGAGAACTGCGCCGCGCGCCGGACGCGGACGGCGGCGTCGCCGGTGAGGCCGGCCTGCGTGTAGCCGCCGTTGAACCAGACGGCCTCGGTGAGGGCGCTCGCGGCGACCGTGCGCGTGCCGACGAGCCGATCCTGGGCGGCGGCTCGGCCGGCGACCAGAGGAAGCAGGAGCGCGGCGGCGGCCGCCGGGGCCGGGGCCCGACGCCGGGCGTGGGGACGGCGCGTCACGGGCGGTTGACCACGAGGATCACGGTCGTCGTCGTCAGCGGGAAGCTCGGGTCGCTGGCGGTGGCGGGGCGCGCGAGGGAGGTGATGCCGTCGAGCGGGCGGTTGAGGCGGTCGACCGCGTTGCTCACCGCGCCGTCGATGGGGCGGAGGCCCGGGACGACGAGCGGCGCGGCCGTCCCGGTCTCGCCCAGCGTCCGAACCTGGCTGGCCCGGTCCGCGGCGACCCGGAACCCTGGATCGAGCCGAGCGGCCCGCTGGAACTCGCTGCGGGCACCCCGGAAATCGCCTTCGACCTGGCGTTGCACCCCGCGCCCGTAGGCGAGCAAGGCCGACAGGTTGGCGGTGGGCCGCTGCTCGATCGCCGCCCGCTCGGCCGGCGTCAGCGTGACGCCGAGCGCGTCGAACAGCCGGAACACCAACTCCTTCTCCGCGGCGAGCACGTCGGCCAGTGGGGCGCTCGCGTCCACGGCCTGGGCGACGGCGCCGGTGCGGACGTCGGCGAGCCGCACGCCGAAGCGGACCGTGCCCGACGTCCCGGAGGCGCCGCCGGCCGGCGTGCGCCCGGCGGTGCCGATCGAGCCCACCACGAGGGCGCCCGCCTGCAGCAGGCGCCCGACCCTGGGCGCCGTGGACTCGTCGACGCGGCCCGTGGCGGCCAGGTCGAGCTCGCGAAGCACGTCACCCAGCCGGGCGCGCTCGACCAGCGTGAGGCGGGCGCTGCGGGCGAGGTCGGTGGTGAGCAGGTCGGCGAAGGCGTAGGCGAGCGGCGCCAGCGCGGAGTCGGCGGGGGCGACGGCGAACGGTGTGACGCCGAGCGTGCGCGCCCCGGTGCCCTGGCCCGTGAGGGCGGCGGCCACGGCCGCCGCAGCGACCGCGGCCCGCTCGCGGGCGAGGGCGTCGCGCTGCGC
>ERZ1066118.2091-NODE-2091-length-10394-cov-44.630719_pt1 | contig 10394 bp, 8 predicted proteins | sample MGYA00382765_ERZ1066118 | MGnify/ENA primary metagenome ERZ1066118 (study PRJEB33369, sample SAMEA5778348) | biofilm metagenome | biome: Industrial cooling water; feature: Water cooling tower basin; material: Biofilm | place: United Arab Emirates | collected...
CGGGGGCTTGGTGGCACAAATGAAAATTATGGCTACATTCGCCTCACCGACGACAACGGCCAGCAGCAGCGGGGCTGGCCCTGGGAGTGTGAGTTTGACGAGGTGCGCGGCACCTGCCGCTTCAAACTCCTCAGGGCCTTCACCGCGGACCAGTTGCCCGGCGGCGTGGACTGCTCCGACTTCGAGGCCGATACCTTCGGCGACGTTGAAGCCAATTACCCCGGCGACTGGTTGGAATCGTGCCGATTCTAATCGCTGCTCGTCGCCGTGCCACAACCCACATCCACCCCCTTCGAGGCCGTCCCCATCGTGGTCGGCGACACGTTCCGCGACGGGTTTCGCCTGAAGTACAATTCGCAGGCCGACAAGGACGCGCGGTATTTCTGGCTCGAACCCGACGGGCGCATCGGCATCGCCAACGAGGCGGGCGAGGCGGTGTACCTGACGCTCACCGACCTTTTCTACACCAAAGCCCAGACCAACGCCCTGGCCCTGCCGGGGGCGGCCAGTGAAACCACCGCCGGGCTGGTGCGCAAGGCCACCGACGCCGAGGTGCTGGCAGGCGAAAACGATTCGGCCTACCTGACCCCCTACCACGCCGGGCAACTGCTCGGGGCCGTCTTCGCGGGCGTACCCCGCTCGGTGCAGGCCGTGTGTACGGTGGCCGGGCAAACGCAGTTTTCCTTTCTTTCCTCACAAATCCCCCCCGAAGCGACCATCCTGCAAGTGCAGCGGCCCCAGACCCTCTCGGGCGCGCTGGATAAAAACTGGTACACCTGGGCAAACGGGGTGCTCACGCTGTCGGGCGGGGCCATTTTAGACCCGCTGCGGGTGGATGAATACCTCCACGTGCTGTTCACGGCCCGGATGGACGGCGGGGCCATTTACGAGGCCCTGCAACTGCGGGTCGAGGGGGGCAACCTCGAATACCGCTTCACCGACATGGCCGACTGGGCGCTGGCCGGGCCGATTGTGGCCACCACCGGCGGCGGGGTAATCAAAGTGGACGGCGTGACGCTGACGGCGGGGGTACTCACGACGGTGGCCGTCACGCTGCCAACGGGCACGAAGGTCAACCGCGATAACCTCCGGTTTTTCCCCTCCGGCACGACCTTCGGCCACCGGGTTTTCTTAAACGTGACCGAATCGACGGCCACGGCCCTGAAAGTGCTTTCTCCGATTACCGGCACGGGTACCCTCGTGCTGGATACCTACACGCCCACCTAATGAACCTCATCTACCAACTCCCTTCGCTTTCAAGCCTCCCGGCCACGCTGGACCTTCAAACCGGCGAGGGCCTGCTCGTGCTGGACGAGACGGCCCGGCCCGTCGTGGTGACGGCCACGGCCATCATCCCCCTGCAAATCGAGCAGGAGCGGCTTTTGGCCTCGGCCTCCATCAAACCCGACGACCCCGCCTTCGACTCGGCGGCGGGCCTTGCGGCCAAACTCGCCGGGGGCGGGCTGGTGCTCTTGCCCAAAGGGGCCGTGCGGATCAACTCCACGCTGACCATCCCCCAGCGCACCACCCTGCGCGGCCACGGGGCGGGGGTGTCGTTTCTCGACTACTACGGCACCGGCACGGCCCTGCAATCGGAACTCGAAGCCCGGCAGGTGAAGATTTACGACGTGACCATCCGGTGTTTCAACGCGGCCTCCACCACGCAGGGCATTCTGCTGCGGCAGGCCCGGCAGTGCTGGGTGCGGGGCGTGGAGGTGCTGGATTTTGACCGCGGCATCCTCCTCGACGGGCTGGACACGTGGTGCGCCTCCAACCACGTGAAGGAAAACGAAATCGGGCGCTGCCGGGTGGGTATCACCCTGACGGCCAACGCGGGCAAGCAGACCAACCACACGGCCGTCCGCGACAACTACATCTACGGCTCGGACACCATCAAGGCCAACACCACCTCGGCGGGCATCATCATCGAGCGGGGTGACTCGAACATCCTCGACAACAACGGGGTGGAAAACCTGCACACGGGCATTGTCATCAGCGCCGCCGATTTTGGCGGAAACTCGCTGATTTTTAACCGCCCCGAGGATTGCACCAGCCCGTACGGCATCGCCGCCGGGGTCAGCTTCACCCTGAACATCGGCGGGTTCGCGGGCCTGGAAATCCCCGACCCGTCGGGCAACGGGCAGGGCGTGGGCAATCTGGGCCTGAAGCCCCGCGTGAGCCTGGAAAACACCTGGTACCCCTCGGGCGGCGGCATTTTCTTCCGGGATTCGGGCGGGGCGCTGATGCGGCTGATTGAAGTCAGCGACGCCGAACTGAAAATCCTGACGCCCACCTTCAATTCGGCCTCGAAAGTGGGCATCTGGTCGCGCGGCGACGGGGTGCCCATCGTCAGGTTCGGGCGCACCGGCACCGACGCCCTCATCGAGGTCACCAACCTGCCGACGGCGGCCCCCAGCGGCGCGGGCAAGCTGTACCGGTCGGGCAACGACGTAAAAATCACCACTTGAACTCCCCTGCATTATGGCAGAGCGCAAAACCATCCCCAGACACGCCCAGCGGCTCATCGGCAAGCCCGCCGCGGGCGTCGTGCCCACCCGGCCCGACCACGCCATCGAGTGGTGGGACCCCGCCGACGACTACCGGCCCTACCTTCGCCTTCAGAACGGCACCGACATCGCCCTGACCGGGGCCGAAGACGAGGAAGGCGATTACGTCGTCCAACTCGGCAATGCGAGTTTGGACCAACTTCGCGTCAACGGGCAGTTTTTCAAGTTCAAGCCGCCGACCTCGGCCCCGAAGCTGGGCGACTTGCTGCTGGCCATTTCCGATGTCAGGGAAACCGACGGCTCCTACGGCGTGAAAACCATCAACCCCGGCCAGTTCGGGGGGCTGCGCTTCACCTCGTTCATCCCCCAGAAATCGACCGACCCCGGCCTTACCGGCGACGTGAGCGTGGATGCGGCCACGGGGCGGGCGTACCTCGGCCTGGTGCGGCCCGACGGCAACAACTGGATTCGGCTCAAGAACGTTGACGTAACTTTTAACCAGCCGACGGGAGTACCCGTTGCCCCCGTCCTGTCGGCAAAAGTGGAAGGGGGGCAGGTGGTGCTCAGTTGGACGCACCCCGGCGGCGAGGGGCTGATGGGCTTCGAGGTCTTTGAATCGCTCGGCGGCGTCAGCACCCGCTACACCCTGGCGGGCACGACGGGGGCCACGGCCCGCACGTTCACCCGCTCCGCCGAGGCCCTGAGCACCGGGGCGGGCTTTTTTCGGGTCCGGGCGTGGAGCGAGGCGGGTTCGTCGTCGTTTTCGGGTGAGGTGACGGTTTCGCTCTCCGTCACGGCCCCCGAACTCACCGAGCGGCACCTGATTTGGAACACCTTCGAGGGCGGCCTGGTGTCGGTCGTGGACACCTACAAAGACCGGCCCATCACGGGCATCAACTTCTGGGTGCGGTGGCATGATTTGGAACCCCAGCCGGGCGTGTTTGCCTTCGACAACCTCGTGGCCGCGCTTCAGCGCTGCCGGGAGGTGGGACTGGTGGCCGAGGTGACGGTGTTCCTGCACCGGCAGGCCAACACCAACGGCGACCCGCAAGACTACGAAGATTTCTTCCCGGCCTCGCACTTGACCAAGTGGAGCGACGGGAGCGTGTACCACTTCGACAACATCGTGGGCCGCCAGTCGGTGATGCCTTCGATGTCGTCCACGCCGGGCCGAACGGCGATTGCTTCGTTTTTTGCCGGGCTGGCCCAGCGCACGAAGCCGTTTCACGAGGCCGGCACCCTGCTGGATTTTTCGTTCGTGACCGGCAAGGACGGCGAGTGGAGCTACCCCTTCAACGATTCGACCAAGCTCACGACCGATTTCGCCGACATCGCCCTACCCGATTTTCAGGCCTGGTGCCAGGCCAAACACGGCACCATCGCCGCGCTGAACACCGCCTGGGGCACCAGTCACGCCTCGTTTTCGGCCATCGGCTGGCCGTGGATACCCGCCCCGCCGGGCGACCCCGAACCCGCCATCAACTCCGAGGCCCGGCGCGACCAGTTCCGCTGGCGCATCGAGAACATGGGCAAGCTGGCCACGGCCATTCAGACGGCGGTGAAGTCCCAATCGGCCATTCCGGTCGTGGCGTTTCTGTCCGAACTCGGCGGCGGGTACCTCCACAACATCGCCGCCGGAACGACGGGCATTGCCTACCTCTGCAAAAACCTCGACGGGATTTACTCCTCGGCGGGGTGGAACCTCACGCTCGAAAAATCAAAGGCCTCCATCCCCGACATTGTGTACGGCACGCTCGGGCCGGGCAAAATCGTCTCCTGCGAATTCGACCAGGACGACCTCTCAAGCAACCTGCAATCGGGGGCCGGGGCCAACTGGGACGCCGTGGCGCAGCTCTACGAGATGGGCAAGCGCTTTTACGACAAGGGCGGGCGCATCATCCACCTTCAGGACATCGGCGGCTCCTACCGCTGGGATTTGGTTACGCCCCACGCCGAGCGGCTGCTGGCCGAGTACTGCACGGCCCCCAACAACAAAGTGACCCCCCGCAGCCCGGTGGCCGAGGCCACCTACAACTACGCCGACCAGGTGTCGGGGGCCGACGGCGGGGCGCACTGGACGGCCTGGTACAGCGTTCAGGGCCAAAACCGCCAGGTGGACATCGAGCAGGTGGACAACTTCACGGGCCTTACCCCGCCCGCCCCCCCGCCGCCGGTGCGGGTGCCGCAAATCGCGCTTTCGCTCGTGGCTGGTTCGGCCGCCGACGGCGGGTCGGTGGTGTGCGTGGGTTTTGAGTGGCGCTACATCGATACACCCACCCTGTCGCAGCTTTGGTACCAGTTTGCCGAAAGCGGGCAGGCGTTTTCGACCGCCAGCGAAATCAGCGCCCTGCCCGAATACACCAACGGCAGCATCTGCGTGTTCGGGCGGAGCAAAACCTACCGGGTGCGGATGCGGGCCGTGACCACGACCGGCAGCGAAATCCACTCCAACGTGGTCGAGTTTTCCCTCGACGCAAACGGCGCGCTGGTTACGCCCTCGAAAATCTTCTACGCCCAAGCCGAGGGCGGGGTGGAGGTCGTGCGGGTGGCGGTGGAAACCCAACCCAACGGCAAGCGCCGCCTGCGCGAGACGATGCTGGCCTTCAACGTGCCGCCCGGCTACGGGCTGTACCGGGTGGTGAGCGATGATTTCGAGTTTGCCAACACGGCGGCCCTCTATGATTACGGCGATTTTGCCCCCCGCCTGCGCGTCAACGTGCTCTGGGTGGTGGCCAAAGGGCTGGCCTGGTGGCATTTTGCCCAGGACGACCCGCAATACATCCTCCAAACCGCCTTTGCCCGCATCGACACCTAACGACCATGACCCGCTACGACCTCACCGGCTGCGACGCCACCGACATTTTGCCCCGCTGGGAAAGCGAATTCACCCCGCAGGCCCTGCCCGCCACGCACCGCGTGGCCATCACGCCCCGCACGGCGGGCCTGACGGGGGCGGGCCTCCGGGCACGCAACATCCTATACTCGGCCCTCGACGTGGCCGGGGCGGGCAAGCAGTACGGCTTTTCGACGCCCGCCATCGACGACGCCCGCACCTACGGCCTTTCCATCGGCAAAACGGTAGCCAACTGGACGCAGCCCGACTGCGTGGCCTTTGCCGCCTACCTCGACCGCAGCGGGGTGGTCTGCAACCAGTTCGGCGAGCACAACGGGGCGGCGGCGCTGCTGCCCTACGCGATGGATCACGGCCTCAACGCCCAGCAGTACAACTGGGTGATGGAGGCCCTCTACGCCCGCTGCCAACTGACCACGCCCAAAGGCGTGGTGATGGAGGGGTACGGTGGCTCGTGGGGCACGGATTTGAAGCCCGCCGGAATCTGGCGACCGCTCGACGCCCAGTTCGTCGGGGCGCTGTCTTCCCCGGCGGCGGCGCGGGCGGGCATTGACTGGTTCAATCGCCCCATGTCGCGGTACGTGTACGCCACGGTGCAGATGTATCACCTCCACGCCACGCGGGATTACGCCTACGCCTGGACCTACGCCGTGCAGCGCCTGGCGCTGGCCGTGAGCGACTGGGCCAACAACGCGGGCGTGACCCTGGGCGTGTACGGGTTTCTCTGGCCCAAACTCATCACGCCCGACCGCACGTTCGAGCTGTTCACCAACCGCTACGCCTACGAGCACAATTTGCCCGCCGGGCGGCTCTACAAGCACGACGGCGCGGCGGCTTCCTACAACCTCGTGCAGGGCGTGTGCGAATCGTGTTTGATTCACGGCCACGGGCTGGGGATGTGGGAAAACGGCGTGACCTACTCCGCCGCCGACCCCCTCCACCACGAACCGGCCTCGCTGGCCGGGGGCGTGCCCGGCGACGCGTGGAAACCCAACGTCGCCGGTACGCCGCCCCCGCCCACCAACGAGACCCGCCCCCACTACCCGCGCTCCCCGCAGAGCAATTTCAACGCCCCGCTGGTGGCCCAGGACCGGATTGCGCGATTCCTTTCGGTCAGCGGCCCGACGCGCTTTGCCCGCTTTCGCGTGACCGTGCCGGGCTTTGGCCCCATGCCGTGGGTAGCCCCCCGCGCCGACCGGGCCGACGTGCTGGCCGCCGCCGACCTGCGCAGCGGCTGGGCCGAAATCCGCCAGCAGGGCAGCACCTACGCCATCCGGGCCTGGAACCCCTACGGCGACCCGGGCGGCGTGCTGTGGGAGGTGGATTTGGGCGACGGCAACACGGTGACGTTCGATTTGCCCGGCGACGAAAGCACCGTGCTCGTCGGCGCGCGCGACTGGACGGGCGTCAAGCATTTTCCCCGCGCCGCTTGAGGCCGGTCGGTGTACCCTTTTTTCCTGAAAAAAACTGATGAACCTCCCCAACCCCCTTCGCATTCGTGGCCGCACCGTCTGGGTGCGCTGGTTCGTGCAGGTGCTTTTGCTCCTGGCTCCCGTCTCCCCGCTTCGGGCGCAGGCCAAAGCCAAAGAACTTGAGGTGCCCAAGCCGCTCTGGCAGGACGCGGCGGGCAAAAGCCTGAGCATCCGCTACAACCTGACTACCCCCGACAGCCTCGGCACGGTGGCCCTCATCCGCGACCAGACCGGGCGCGTGCGGCTGTCGGTGCCGGTGGCCACCTCCGACCACACCCCCGGCCCCCCGCCCAACCAGGTGCTGTACCTGACGCTGACGCCAAGCCAGAACACCCTGCCGCCGGGCCAGTACGTGATTCGCACGCTGCTGACGGCCAATTCGGGGGCCGAGGCCCGCGCCGTGATTGTGCAACCCTTAACCCTGACCGTACAACCGTGAAACGCCTGCCTTTTCCCTTGCTGCTGGCCCTCTGCCCTCTGCTGGCATCGGCCCAAACGTTCGACGTGACGGTGGAACTCGCCCCACCCGTGGGCGTGGAGGTGCCCCCGCCCCCGCCGGTGGACCTTGCCCCGCCGGGCGGGCCGATTTACGTCATTCAGGGCGCGGGGGCCGAAAGCGACCCCCTGTTCGGCACCAAGTTCGCGCAGTCCATCGGGGCCTACGACACCCGCGCCGTGGCTGATACGCGGTACCGGCCCGCTGATTACGTGCCTGCATGGGGGGACATTCCGGGCAAGCCGACGACCTTCCCGCCCAGTGCCCACACCCATGACGACCGGTATTTCACCGAAACCGAAGCGGATGCCCGGTACCTGCAATCCTTCGCCGAAACCGACCCGGTAGCGGCCCTTCACGCCCTGCGCACCGACAACCCGCACGGGGTGACGAAGGCCCAAGTGGGGCTGGGCGCGGTGCCCAACACGGACGCCACCAACCCGGCCAACATCACGCAGTCGAGTGGGTACCGCTTCACGACCGACGCCGAGAAAGCCGCTTGGAACGCCAAAGCCAACGCCGCGCACACGCACACGCTTTCAGCCATCACGGACGCGGGCACGGCGGCGGCGCTCAACGTACCCGCCTCCGGTAATGCTTCAGCGGGGGAAGTCGTCAAGGGCAACGACACGCGCCTATCGGATGCCCGCACGCCCACGGCCCACGGTCACGCCATCGCCGACGTTTCGGGCCTGCAAACCGCCCTCGACGGCAAGCAACCCCTCGCCGCGCCCCTGACCGAAATCGCCGGGCTTTCGCCATCCAACGACGACATCATTCAGCGGAAGGCGGGGGTTTGGGCGCGCCGGACGCTGGCGAACCTGAAAACGGATTTGGGCTACACGACGACCGAAATTTCGGAAGGGACGAACCTGTATTTCACCAATACCCGCGCTTCGGCGGCGGCTCCGGTGCAATCGGTCAACGGCCAAACCGGGGCGGTTTCGCTCTCCATCCCCGCCGCGCAGGTCAACAGCGATTGGAACGCCGGTAGCGGCGTGGCCCAAATCCTCAACAAACCCACCCTCGGCACAATGGCCAGCCAGAACGCGGGCGCGCTGTCGGCGTCGCTGATTTTCGGCACCGACAACAGTTTTTCGTTCGGTAGCCAGTCGTTCCGGGCTTCTCAGGTCTGGAGCACACGGGGGAGTTTCGGGGACGCCGCCGCGCTCGACGCCAACGCCGTGGTGCAATTCAATGCAACCAACCGGGGCGTGATGCAAACCCGGCTGACGCAGGCCCAACGGACGGCGATGAGCAGCCCCGGCGACGGCATTTACACCCACCAGACCGACAACACCCAGGGCTGGTGGGGGCGGATTGCGGGCACCTGGCGGCGGCATTTGCACGACGGGGACATCGGCACCGGGGCCGGGCAGGTCGCGGCGGGCGACCATACCCACCCCAACGCGACGCCCTCCGTAGCGGGGTTCCTGAGCGCTTCGGATAAGACCAAACTCGACGGCATCGCCACGGGGGCGACAGCCAACAGCACGGACGCCCAACTCCGCGACCGCTCGACGCACACGGGCACGCAGACGGCCTCGACCATTTCGGACTTCAACAGCGCGGCACGGGGGGCGATTTCGCTCACCACGACGGGCACCAGCGGGGCGGCGACCTACAACAGCAGCACGGGTGTTCTGAACGTACCCAACTACGCCACGGGCGGGGGCGGGGGCGAAACCGAAGTCGTTCAGGCGGCGAACGTGACAGCCACGACAACCACGGGCATCAACACCGACCTGACGTTTACGGCGACGGCGAACACGACCTACCGCGTCATCGTCGTCGGGACGGCGATTTCAGCCGCCACGGGCGGGGCGATGCAGGTCAGTTGGTCGCTACCGTCGGGCACGGCGGCGGGGACGCTGACGCTGAACAACACCAACTTTTCAATGGCCGGGGCGTCGGGCACCTGGGCCGGGCCAACGACGGGCACCAACCCGGCAACCACCTCAACGACGCTGAACGTGCTGGGCATCGTGCGCGTGGGGGCCACGGGCGGGGCCGTGAGCCTGCAAATCCGGCGCGGGGCTTCCTCGACGCAGAACGTGAGCTTGGAGGCGGGGTCAAGACTGTATTTCCGATAAAAATCAACTCACCATGAAAAAATACTTTCGCTCCCTGCCCGCCTACGTCATCGGCATTGCCCGCATCGTCAGCCGGGGTTTGGAAGCCGCCTCGATTGGGGCGATTCTGGATTCACACCCCGCCGTTGCCGTGGCGCTCGTCGTCAGCCGGGCAATGGTCGGGGAGTTCATCAACACCGCCGAGGGCGCGCCGCCGGTTTCGGAACGGGTAAACCCCAAAACGCGCTGAGGTTATGGAACAACCGTTTCCCGATTTCGGCCCCTGGCTGACCTACGCCGAGGCCGTCAAAAGCGCCACGGCGCTAAGGCGCGGTATCGACAACACGCCGCCCGTGGCCGTGTACGACCGCATGAAACTGGTCTATGAACACCTTTACGCCCCGCTGTGCGAACACTTTGGCAAGGTGCCGGTTTCCTCGTTTTTCCGGTCGGTGAACCTCAATCGGGCCGTAGGCGGGTCGAAGGGTTCGCAGCACGTGACGGGCGAAGCGATTGATTTGGACTGTGACGGGGTGCGGGGCGTGACGAACCGGGCGGTTTTTGAGTTCATCCGCGACCGGCTGGATTTCGACCAACTCATCAACGAGGCACCGGACGCGGCGGGCAACCCGTCATGGGTACACGTCAGTTTTCGCCGTCCCCGCAACCGCCGCATGGTGCTCGTCATGCGGTACGTCAAGGGTCGGGCGGTGTACGAATCGGCTAAACTCACCTGAAATCATGACCCCCAAAACCAAAACCCTCCTCTCCTGGGCCTCGGCCTTCGTGCTGCTGGCCCTGCTCGTGCTGGGCGTCCGGGCGTGTTTTTCCGCCCGTGAGGGCGTAGAAACCCCCGAAACCCGTGTTCAACAAACCAAACAACAAATCCGTGAAAAAGCGAACGATTCTACTGATCGCACCCCTGATGCTGTGGTGCGCGACCGCGTTTGGTCAGATGCGGACGTGCGCCGATTCGGTCAGGGTGCTGGAAAGGGC
>ERZ1066118.2093-NODE-2093-length-10377-cov-6.681263_pt1 | contig 10377 bp, 4 predicted proteins | sample MGYA00382765_ERZ1066118 | MGnify/ENA primary metagenome ERZ1066118 (study PRJEB33369, sample SAMEA5778348) | biofilm metagenome | biome: Industrial cooling water; feature: Water cooling tower basin; material: Biofilm | place: United Arab Emirates | collected...
CGCCGACCGCGTGATCGCCACCCTCAAGCACATGACCGGGCACGGCCAGCCCGAAAGCGGCAACAATGTCGCCCCCGCCCAGATCAGCGAGCGCACGCTGCGTGAAATGTTCTTCCCGCCCTTCGAACAAGTGGTGAAGCGCACCGCGATCGACGCCGTGATGGCGAGCTATAACGAGATCGACGGTGTGCCGAGCCACGCCAACAAGTGGCTGCTTCAGGATGTGCTGCGCGGCGAGTGGGGCTATCGGGGCGCGGTCGTCTCGGACTACTACGCCATCGAGGACATGGCCCGCATCCACCACATCGCCCCCGATTTTGCGGGCGCGGGCGAGATTGCGCTTAAGGCCGGCGTCGATGTCGACCTGCCCGAAGGCGCGGGCTTCAAGACCCTCGCCACCAGCGTCAGGGAAGGCCGCGTTTCGGTGGCCGAGATCGACACTGCCGTGCGCAGGCTGCTGACCACGAAATTCAATGCCGGGCTATTCGACAACCCCTGGCCGAACCTCGCCAAGGCGCGCCAGTCGAACGGGGCGGAAGGCGTGGCTTTGGCGCGGAAGGCGGCTGAACGCTCGCTCGTGCTGCTCAAGAACAACGGCGCCCTGCCGCTGGCGCTTCCCGACAGCCCCTCGGGAAAGAAGCCGACCATCGCGGTGATCGGCCCCAATGCCGATGTCGCGCGGTTGGGCGGTTATTACGGCGAGCCGCGCGCCAGCGTCACGCCGCTTCAGGGCATTCGCGCGGCAGTGGCGGGCAAGGCCAACGTGGTTCATGCCCTCGGCGTCGAGATCGTCGACGGCGACAGTGACTGGTGGGACGATGCTGTCGTCCTCGCCGATCCCGAAAAGAACCGCCAGCGCATCGCCGAGGCGGTGGAAGTCGCCAAGGGCGCGGACACTATTGTCCTGTTCATCGGTGATACCGAGAAGACCAGCCGCGAAGGCTGGGCCGCCAACCACTTGGGTGACCGCACCAGCCTCGATCTGGTCGGCGAGCAGAACGAGCTGTTTAAGGCGATGAAGGCGCTGGGCAAGCCGGTCGTGGTGGTGCTCGTCAACGGCCGCCCGCCAAGCTACCCCACTATCGCTGCCGAGGCCGATGCGATCCTCGAGACGTGGTATGCGGGCGAACAGCAGGGCACCGCGATTGCCGACGCTCTGACCGGCAAGGTCAACCCCGGCGGCAAGATGCCGGTGTCGACCGCGCGCAATGTCGGCCAGCTGCCGAACTTCTACAACTACAAGCCCAGCGCACGCCGCGGATACCTGTTCGACGAGACGACCCCGCTGTTCCCGTTCGGCTGGGGGCTCAGCTACACCACCTTCAACCTTGCCGCGCCGCAGCTTTCGGCTTCGCGCATCAGGGCGGGCGAAGGCGTGACGGTGACGGTGCGTGTCACCAACACCGGCGCGCGCGCGGGCGATGAAGTGGTGCAGGTTTATCTGCGCGACGAGATCAGCTCGGTCACCCGTCCGGTCAAGGAACTGGTCGGCTTCAAGCGCGTGACGCTTGCACCCGGTGAGAGCCGCGACGTGGCTATCGCGATCGAACCGCGCGCCTTTGGCATGTGGAACGCCGAGATGAAGCGCGTCACCGAACCGGGCACCTTCGCGATCATGACCGGCGCGAACTCGGCCGAACTCCAGACCGTGAAGCTGGAGGTGACGCCATGACCGCCACGCGCCGCGATGCCTTGACCGCGATCGGCACCACGCTCGCCGGCTTGCAGCTGGCCGCCTGCGGGGGCGGGTCGGGCGCACCGGCGCCGGTCAGCACTGCCCCGCTCCCGCCGACCCCGACAGGCGTGCCCTCCCCCGGGCTGAATGCAATCGCCGCGCGGGCCGGAAAGCGCCGCTTCGGCAGCGCGATCGCTTCCACCCCCGGCAATGCCAAGGCCGGATCGGTTCAGAACCCGGACTACACCGCCATCATCAAGGGCGAGTGCGGCATCGTCGTCCCGGAAAACGAGATGAAGTGGCAGGCCGTGCGCCCTGCGCCCACGGTCTACAATTTCGACCGGATGGACGAGATCGTCCGCTGGGCGCAGGCGAACGGTCTCGCCGTGCGCGGTCATACGCTGCTATGGCACCGCCCGCAGTGGTTCCCAGACTGGCTCAACACCTATGATTACGGCGCCAATCCCGTCCGCGAGGCGGAGCGGCTGCTCACTGAACACATCCAGACGGTGACCCGCCGCTACAAGGGCGTGATCCAGAGCTATGACGTGGTCAACGAGGCGATCGACCATGACCGCAATGCGACCATCGAAACCAGCCTCTCCAGAGCGATGGGCAGCCCCGAGGCGGTGCTCGACCTCGCGTTCCATACCGCGCGGGCCGAGCTGCCGACCGAACAGCTCGTCTACAACGACTACATGCGCTGGGAGCCGCAGCACGCCAAACATTGCGCCGATGTGCTGCGCCTGCTCGAAGGCTTCAGGAAGCGCGGTACGCCGGTCGATGCGTTGGGGATCCAGTCGCATATCGAGATGTTTGCGATCGACCCCGCGACAGGCGTCGGCCCCTATGCCGAGCGCGAATGGCGCCGGTTCCTCGATGAGGTCACCGGGATGGGCTACCGCCTGCTGATCACGGAATTCGACGTCAAGGACAGGGCGCTGCCCGCCAGCATCCCCCAACGCGACGAGAAGGTTGCCGATTTCGCGCGGCGCTATTTCGAGGTCATGTTCGATTACGCCGAACACCTCGACGACGTGCTCGCCTGGGGAATGGTCGACAAGTTCAACTGGCTCCAGGGCTTCGGCCCCGCCAAGCGCGCCGACGGGCAGGAGGTGCGCGGCACGCCCTATGACAGCAGCTACCGCGCCAAGCCCCTGCGCGAAAGCCTTGCCAAAGTCTTTAGCGCCGCCGGCTGATCCTCTCGCCAGCGGTTTCCCCTGTGGCCCGGGCAGAAATGTCCGGGCCCCTTTTTGTGCCAACGCCGGGGCGTTTCGAGAGGACAAACGAAAAGGGCCCTCCGGCAATGTGCCGGAGAGCCCTTTCCCTGGGGAGCCGTGCGACCCCGCGCAGCCCCTTAGAAGTTGCCGCGCACGATGAAGGAGAAGCGCCGGTCGTTCATGAAGAACGAACGCGGTGCGAGCACGCCGGGATCGCCGGTGTAGGCCTGCGTGGTCTTGGTCACCTCGTCGAGCAGGTTCACCCCCTGCACGCCGACCCGGATATTGTCCGTCAGATTGAAGAAGATCGACGCATCGAGCTGCCCCGTCGCCTCATTGAAGATCGAGTAATAGGGGAAAATCACGTCGGCCGGGGTCAGCAGGAACCGCGAGCGCCAGTTATAGGCGGCACGCAGGCTGATCGGACCCTTTTCGTAGAAGATCGTCGCGTTGACGTTGTGCTTCGAAAGCTGCTCGAGCGGCAGGTTGCCCGGCGGGACGGTCGACGGATTGACCGGCTCGCCCGTGTTGAGGAACGTGTTGGGCAGGCCCTCGCTTTCGATATAGGTGTAGTTGGCAGCGATCCCCAGCCCGTCCAGCGGCTTGGGCAGGAAGTCGTAGGTCTGCTGATAGGCCAGCTCGAAGCCCTTGATCTTGCCGTTCTCGTTGAAGTTGGCAGGCCCGCGCACCAGCACATCGCGGGTGATCCCGTTGCTGGTGATCTGGCGATTGGTGATCTGCTGGTAGAAGAAGTCGTTGATGTCCTTGTAGAACCCGTTCAGCGTCAGCGAGCCGACCGTGTCGAAATACCATTCGAGGCTGACGTCGAACTGCCAAGCGGTGGCCGGCTTGATGAAGGGGTTGCCCGCCTCTGCCGTCAGCTCGCCGCTCGACCCCAGACCGATATTGAGGAAGTTGCGGACATAGGAGTTGTCGGGACGGGTCAGCACCTTCGAACCTGCAAAGCGCAGGATCACGTCATCCGAAAGGCCGAACTTCAGGTTGAGGCTCGGCAGCCAGAAGTCGTAGTTCACGTCGGCCACGTCGAGGAACGAGGCCCCGTTGCCCGCAAAGGTCTGGAGCTGGGCATAGCCCGCCGCGCCCAGATTGCAGACCCCGCCCGGCGTCTGCGGCAGCGTGCCGGGAGGCGCACCCGGCGGCACAACCGCAGCACAGCGCACCGCGAAAGGATCGCCGATGTTGAGGGCTTGCTGGCTCGGCACCCCGATCGATCCTTGCGAACGGATGCTGGTGTTGACGTAGCGCACGCCGATATTGCCCGACAGGCGAACGTCGCCCAGCAGATCGTCGCTGCCGAAATCGAGCTGGACGTAGGCAGCCGAATCCTGCTGGCCGATCGGCTGGATTTCGCCCGGCAGATAGGGCGTGCCCGCAATCGCGTTCTGGCGAGCGGCGGCCGGCAACCAGCTCGGCGATGCCCCAAGCGCGCGCGCCTGAGCCTGGACCGACTGGAAGAACGCCACCGAGCCTTCATAATCGGCGGTCAGATCGCCCGCGTAATAGAAGGCGCCCGGAGGTCCGGGGACGCGGCCGCGGAAGAAGTTGGGGAAGTCATAGCGCACCGAACTGTCCGCCGGCGTATCGCTGAAGTTGACCGGACGATCGCCCGACCAGGTCTCGCTCAGCATCCCCCAGTTATAGGTGGTGTAGCGCACCGTCTGGTCGCGGTCTTGGTAGCGCGCGCCCCACTTGGCCTTGCGGATGAAGGCATCGTCATCGAACTCGTAACCGAAATCGGCCTGGAAGGCGTATTGCTTGCCGGTCGAATCTTCGATGTGGTCCATCGCCGCACGCCAGAACTGGAAGCGCGGATCGTTGAAATATTGGGCTTCGGTTGCGTTCGCAAGGTCGGCACCGGGGGTCGACCAGGTGTAGCCGAGGAACTGCGGCTTGTGCGGGATAATGGACGGCAGGCCTCCCGAAATGTCGAGCTCCTGATCCGCGAAGGACGAACCGAAGACGCTGAAGTCGAGGTTTTCCTTGCGCGACGTCGCGTATTGCGCGTCGAGCTCGACCGTCAGGCGGTCGGTCAGCTCGGTGCGCAGGTTGATCGAGTAGTCCTCGTTCTTGATCCGGTCATCGACCTGACGGCGGGCGAGCGACTGCTGAAGGCCGCCGATCGGCACGAAGGGCGAAGTGCCCGGGTTACCGCGCCAGCCGTTCGACGCGTTGACGATGTAACCCGACTGGAACAGCCCGGATTCGTCGTAAACGTAGTCGGTGAAACCGCCGATCGGGCATTGGGCACGAGCGGTGGGATCGCCCGCGGAGCCATCGGGGTTGATCCGGGTCGGACCGTCCTGGTTCTGTTGGCAGCCGAGCGGATAGGTCGAATATTCGGCCAAGTCGGGCGCGGTCTCGAAGGTGTACTCACCCCACTTGTTGCTTGAGGCCGAACGGATGAACTCGGCGGTGATGAGGGTCTTGCCATCGATCGATTCGAATTGCGCCGATGCCGCGATGCCGAAGCGTTCACGGTCGAAATCCTGGGTGCGGAATTGGCCGCCCACGGGGGCGACGCGGCTGGGCGCGTAGTCGGCAAAGCCGTCCACGCCTGCCGCACCGAACACGCCGCAGGCCGATCCGGGCGCAGGCAGCAGTGCGGTGTTGGTCGTGCCCGGCAGCGGGTTGCGGCACACGCGCACGCCATCGGTATTGGCCGCATTCACCAGCGCGCCGTCGCGGGTCTGGTAGTTGGCGATCTGGATGCCGTCGGCGCGGCTCTTGATGCGCGAATAGGACGCGCTCGCCAGCAGGCCGAAGCGCCCCTTGTCGGTATCCCACGTGTTGCTGATCAGGCCCGAGACGGTCGGCGTCCACTCCTTGCGGAAGTCGCCGTAATTGGCCTCGCCGGTGAAGGCGAACTTGAAGCCGTTGTTGTCGAACGGCTTGCGGGTGATGAGGTTGACCGTGCCCGCAAGCCCGCCCTCGATCGTTTCGGCAGTGGCGTTCTTGCTGACGATGACCGAGCCGAGCAGTTCGGCCGGCACGTCGGCGAAGTTCAGCGCCTGACCGCCCACGCCCGCGGCAAAAGCCGAACGGCCGTTGAATTCGGAGCGCACGAAGTTGAGCCCGCGCACCACCACGCCCGAACCTTCGACCGAAAAGTGGTCGGGATCGTTCGATCCGGCGAACCGGTTGATCGAAATGCCGGGCACGCGCTGGAGCGCTTCGGTCACCGAACGATCAGGCAGCGCGCCGATGTCCTGTGCAGTGATGGCATCGACGACCGTGTCGGCATCGCGCTTCACGCTCTGAGCATTGGCGAGCGACTGGCGGATGCCGCTGACGATGATTTCGGCGACCGGCTCATCGGCGGTAGCCGTATCACGCACTTCGGGTTCGGCCTGCCCCTGCTGGTCCTGTGCAAAGACGGCACTGGCGCCGATCGCACTGCCGACGACAAGCGCCGAAGCCCCGGCGCGCAGCAGGCTCTTCAACCACGGCTGGCGATTGCTCGCGTCATGGCCGTGCGGCTGCAACGAAGTGCGCATTAGATCCCTCCCCATGTTAGCGCTATCATTTAAACCCAGATAGCTTGCCCTTTTGTGGGGGCATGGATTATCGAGGCCCGCGAGGCTTGACAATAGGGCTGCGCATTTTTGCAGGCGAGGTGTGGCAATTTGCCAACAACCGCGCGCTGCGATAGGATCGGGGCGGGATGATGGAGAGCGATGTTATCGGTAACGCGAACCGCCTTGCGCGGGTCGTGATTGTCGGCGGGGGCACCGCCGGATGGATGGCGGCTGCCGCGCTTTCGCGCTTCTTCAACGACGGGCGCAGAACCTTCACCCTGATCGAATCCGATGCCATCGGCACGGTCGGCGTGGGCGAGGCGACGATCCCTCCGATCCGCAGCTTCAATGCGATGCTCGACATTCCGGAGGACGAATTCCTGCGCGAAACCCGGGGCACCGCCAAGCTGGGAATCGAGTTCGTCAACTGGGGCCGTCAGGGCGATCGCTACTTCCACCCCTTCGGCACCTATGGCCAGGATCTCCACGGCATCGCCTTCCACCAGTTGTGGCTGCGCGAGCATGCGCGCTCGGGCGCGGCCGGTGCGGGGGATATCGGCGCCTATTCGATGTGCACCACCGCCGCGCGGGCCGGACGCTTCGCACGGCCGGCGGCGGGCGCGCAGAGCGTGGTGCGCGAGATCGCCCATGCCTATCATTTCGATGCCGGGCTATACGCCGCCTACCTGCGCCGCCTGTCCAAACGCCAGGGCGTCAAGCGCATCGAAGGGCAGATCACCAGCGTCGCGCGCGATGGCGAAACCGGCGATGTCGCCAGCGTCTCGCTCGACAACGGCACCACGGTTGCGGGCGACCTCTTCATCGATTGCTCGGGTTTCCGCGGTCTGCTGATCGAGGAAGCGCTCGCCACGGGTTATGAGGACTGGAGCCACTGGCTCCCGATGGACCGCGCCTTGGCCGTGCCGAGCCTGTCGCCCGGGCCGCCCGATCCGTTCACCCGCGCCACCGCGCATTCGGCCGGCTGGCAATGGCGCATCCCGCTCCAGCACCGCACCGGCAACGGCCATGTCTTCTCCAGCGCCTTCATGGCGGAGGACGAGGCGCGCCGCATCCTGCTTGCCAATCTCGAAACCCCGCGCCTTGCCGAACCGCGTGCGATCCGCTTCCTCACGGGGATGCGGCGCAAGGCGTGGAACCACAATGTCGTGGCGCTGGGCCTTTCGTCAGGCTTCATCGAGCCGCTCGAATCCACGTCGATCCACCTCGTCCAGAACGGCCTTCAGCGTCTGTTCGCGCTCTTCCCCGACCTGCCGATCCGCGCTGCCGAGCGGGATGAATACAACCGCGGGATGCACGCCCTTTACGAGGACGTGCGCGATTTCATCATCCTCCACTACAAGGCGACGCAGCGCGAGGATTCCGAATTCTGGCGCTACGTGAAGCATATGTGTATACCCGACAGCCTCGCAAGCAAGATCGACCTGTGGCGCCACCGTGGGCGGGTGTTTCGCGAGAATGCCGAGCTCTTCGCGCAGCCGAGCTGGGTGGCGGTGATGCTGGGGCAGAACATCTGGCCCGAGGCGCACGATCCCATCGCCGACACGCTCGACGAGGCCAAGGTCGCCGCCGCGATGGCACAGATGCGCGCCGCCTATGCCCATGTCGCCGCGCGCCTGCCCGCGCATGGCGATTTCCTGCGGCAATCGGGCAGCTGGCACACGGCCCCCGAGGCCGCCGTCGCATGAGCGCCCCGCCGCCTGTCAGCAAGGTCGTGATCGTCGGCGGGGGCACCGCCGGGTGGATGACCGCGGCGGCGATGATGCGCGTGCTGGGAGCGATGCCGGGACTCTCTGTGACGCTGATCGAAAGCGATGCGATCGGCACGGTCGGCGTCGGCGAGGCAACCATCCCACAGATCATCGGCTTCAACCGCCTGCTCGGCCTCGACGAGATGGAGTTCATGCGCGAGACCCGCGCGACCTACAAACTCGGCATCGAATTCGTCGACTGGCTGCGGCCGGGGCACTCCTATGTGCACCCCTTCGGCAGCTTCGGGCTGGACATGCTGGGTATCGAGTTCCAGCACTTCTTCCTGCGCGGCGCGAGCCTCGGCGAGAGTGCGCGGATCGACGATTATTCGATCGCGGCGGTGGCGGCCAAGGCAGGCAAGTTCGGCTGGCCGCGCCCGGACAATCCGCGCTCGCCCCTGTCGAAGCTGTCCTACGCCTTCCAGTTCGATGCGGGCCGCTATGCGAAGTTCCTGCGCCGCTACGCCGAAGCCGCGGGGGCGGTGCGGATCGAGGGGCGGATCACCGAGGTCCGGCAGGACGGCGAGAGCGGCTTCGTCACCGGCGTGATACTCGAAGACGGGCGCGAGGTAGCGGGCGAATTGTTCATCGACTGCTCGGGTTTCCGATCGCTCCTGCTGGGGCAAACGCTGGGCGTTCCCTTCACCGACTGGACGAAGTGGCTGCCGTGCGACAGCGCGGTTGCGATTCCCTGCGAGCTGGGCGGCGCGAACGAGCCGCTGACCCGCTCGACCGCGCGCCTCGCCGGCTGGCAATGGCGCATCCCGCTCCAGCACCGCATCGGCAACGGGCACGTTTTCTCCTCGGCCCATATCGACCGGCAGGCGGCGACCGATCTGCTGCTCGCCAATCTCGACGGCAAGCCGCTCGCCCAGCCCAACCAGATCGCCTTCAAGGCAGGGCACCGGGCGCGGGGCTGGGACAAGAATGTGGTGGCGCTGGGGCTGGCGGGCGGCTTTCTCGAACCGCTCGAATCAACTTCGATCCACCTGGTGCAGTCAGGTATCGCGCGGCTGATGGCGCTGTTTCCCGATACCAGCTTCTCAGCGGTGGAGCGCGACCGCTTCAACCTCGAGACGGAGCGCGAATATCGCAATATCCGTGACTTCCTCGTGCTCCATTACCGCCAGTCCGAGCGCGACGACAGCGAGTTCTGGCGCTATTGCCGCAATCTGACCCCGCCTGAGAGCCTGAAGGAAAAGCTCGAATTGTTCACCTCGTCCGGCCGGATCATCCGCGAGAACAACGAGCTGTTCACCGAGGACAGCTGGCTTTCGGTGATGCTCTCGCAGGGCGTGACGCCGCAGGCCTACCACCCGGCGGCGTGGATGCTGGATGGCAATGAAACCCGCCAGCGCCTCGCCCATATCCGTTCCGCGATCGCGCAGACGGTGGCCCAACTGCCGACGCAGGCCGATTTCCTGCGCGCAAATGGCGGGACGATCCCGGCGCAAGACTACCTCACCGCATGAGCGCCCTGCCCCCGCCTGCCGCGATGGCGGAGATCACCGGCCCGGTCGACGACGCGGCTTTTGCCGCGATCCGCGCCGCGGGAAAGCCCGTGGTGCTGCGCGGTCAGGTGGCGGACTGGCCCGCGGTCGCCGCCGCGCGTGCGGGCGACGAGGCGATCGTGCGCTATCTCTGCCGCGAGCCGACCACCCGGCCCGTATCCGCGATTGCCGCCGCGCCTTCCGAAAAGGGGCGGTTCTTCTACACGCCCGATGTGATGCAACTCAACTTCGTGCGCGGGCAAGGCCGGCTTGAGAATTTCCTCAGCGATCTGCTGCGCGCGAGCGCCATGGCAGAGCCGCCCGCAATGGCCGTCCAGTCGGAGGCAATCGCGCCGCTGCTCCCTGCCTTTGCGCGCGAGAACCGGCTCGCGCTGCTGCCCGATGTGATCGCGCGGATCTGGATCGGCAACCGCATCCGCGTCGGCACGCATTACGATGCCAAGGAGAACGTCGCCTGCTGCGTTGCCGGGCAGCGGCGTTTCACGACCTTTCCGCCGGATCAGATTGCAGGCCTCTATCCCGGCCCCTTCGAGCTGACCCCGGCGGGCGTGCCGGTCAGCATGGTCGATCCCGCGGCGCCGGACCTCGACAAGTTTCCACTCTTCGCCGAGGCCGCGCGCCATGCCGAGGTTGCCACGCTCGAGCCGGGGGATGCAATCTACATCC
>ERZ1066118.2095-NODE-2095-length-10366-cov-25.289303_pt1 | contig 10366 bp, 6 predicted proteins | sample MGYA00382765_ERZ1066118 | MGnify/ENA primary metagenome ERZ1066118 (study PRJEB33369, sample SAMEA5778348) | biofilm metagenome | biome: Industrial cooling water; feature: Water cooling tower basin; material: Biofilm | place: United Arab Emirates | collected...
AACCAAACCTGTCATTTGATACTGCTCAGTTTGAGAAAAAGAATAATTATCTATAGTGTGTTGAATTGCCATATATGAAATAAGAGCTAGTTTGTTTAATTATATATAGACCTTACTGATTACTATTTATGCAAAATAAAATTTAAAAGTATCTCAGGTATAGACAGTTTTGCAACCTGCCTATGATACATATGGTAGTAACTGTAGCATGGTTTACGCACTCGATAGTCATGGTACGGAATATACGTATATGTTTTGCCGCGAAAAAAATCTTTTGCCCTACTTTTAGAGCAACAATCATGTATTTATTGAGAATTCATCAATTTAATTGAGAATAAAAACTTGAGCTAACTTTAGAGCATTGCTTCCTAACAGAGATATACTTTATAAACAAATGTTTTAAACTAAATCTATTGCCTACTTTTTCCATCAACGACCTTCTGATAAGCGAAGCACAGGCCTCTAATAGTTCATGGCTTAAAAATTGTTTGCTAAAATATGCTTGTAATTCTGAAAACGACAGCGATTTTTGTTTGCTAACAAATTGATATAAAATTTGTTTTTCCAAAAATGATAAGCTCTGAATTTGTTGTTCTAAAATTACATCGATTTCGGACAAAATTAAATTACATTGATTTAAATAAACAACAGCTTGGGAGATATCACCTTCAAAATACTCTTGAATTTTTACTGCTACAATTTTTAAAAACAATGGGTTACCAAGATAGTATTCTACCAAATACTGCCATTGGGCTTCAGTCCCAGAGAATTTGCCTTTTGCTTGAAACAGTTTTTGTGCATATTGATATGGCAAACCTGATAATTGCAGGCACTTAATAGGTAATTCTTCACCTTGTTTTGCTGCTAGACCAATTGGTCTTTCCCGACTAGTTAGTACTACGCAACTTTTATGAAGTGTTTCTCCTACACATCGCAGTAATTGACCATATCCAGAATATCCGTCTCGATAGCGGCCTTCTGTATTGCCACTTTGTAAGATTGCTTCTATATTATCTAATATTAACAAACATCTTTTGGAACGCAAATATTGTAACAGTAGCAAAATTTTACCATCCAGTCTTTGTGGTAAATCGATTTCTTGCTCTTGGGAAAGGAATTTAATTAAGTCACTAACTAATTCTTCTACGTTTGGAGAGTTACGAAGATTACGAAAAATCACATACTCAAATTTATTTTGAATTTGTTGTGCTGCACGTACTGCCAGTGCAGTTTTGCCAATTCCTCCCATACCTAACAGCACCACTAAACGGCATTGGTCTTGTACTATCCATTTCTGTAATGTGATTAATTCTTGCGCGCGTCCAAATAAAACAGGCGTATCAATTGCATCTCCCCAATCTTGATGGTATTGAGTATTAGATTTTTTAGCTGAGTTAATGTTGGTAATTTTCTGTAGTTCCCATGTTCCGGTTTTTATGAGTTGAGGGTGATTTTGGATTGTTATGTTTCCCGATTTAGGACTGGACTGAACTTGAGCATAATATTTTTTCAGAACTGGATAGAAGTTTGCTTTTGTTACCTTCTCTCCTAAAGCTAGACTTAGTTGTTTCCATAATTTGTGACCTACTTGTTTGATATACTCTGGCTCGTAACTAAGGTTAATGGCAATTTCTTCATAGCTTTGTTGTTCCCAACTTAGGCAGAATACTTGAAGCTCAAGGTTTTTTAAGCTTATTGGCTGGAGCAGTGAATTCAAAATTGTAATTGCTTCTTCTTGGTTCATATAGAGTTACTTACCTTATTGATTGATACTCAGTTTTGGCGCCAGAAGTTACCTAAGTTACATTTAGGCGCCACTTCAGGTAAGTTATGCAAGTGACTTTGAACAAATCTAATATAACTTTTAATGGAAATTCGGGTATTAATGTTTACATGTATTTACTTAAAGTAGCTAATTATACAGTTTTTCGGCATATCCAATTCTTAATTATACATTATCTAAAACCCTTATAGAGACTGAATTAAATAGGGTTTCTACATCCTGCATCGGAGATTTTTTCAGTAAATTATCAAATTTACTGACTTTTTTAGTAACTTTTTCTTACTGTCAAGCAAAAAAAAATTGAGCATAGTTACAGAAAGGGCAATAATTCAAGCGTCAAGCGTGAACTTTTTGATAAAGGCTCGAATACGTTTATCGATTGAGTTTCGTTTTAGACCCCAAAATTTACGTAAACCGAGAACACGAGAGATAATAATTATGCCACTGAATAGACTAGTAGATTCTGGGCAGCAAATTCAACCACCTCCAGATATTCAGAGAACAACTTTTTCTTTAGATGCAATCGCTCGTTTTGTTTGCAATACATGGGAAGAAATCAATGCAGCACAAGCAGGGGGGCAGTTTGATGCGGTGGTTATCGGTTCGGGTATGTATGGCGCCTATACCGCTACCAAGTTATTTGAGTTCGGTAAGGAATTACCACAGAAACCTCGTATTTTCGTCTTAGAAGCAGGACCATTCCTGATTAGCGAACATTTCCAAAATCTGACTCGCCTTGGTGACTTATTCAACTCCGTTTTGGAACCGCTGGTTGAGCCAAATTCTCAGGGACGAAATATCGCTGAACCTTCAAACTATGCTGGCGCCAATAGGTTTAATGACCATCATCGTTGTGTGGGTGGCAAATCACTGTTTTGGGGTGGTTGGACACCACGCTTGACCGAAGAAGACCTCAAGCAGTGGCCAAAAGATGTTGTGGAATATTTGCTGCTCAAAAATCAACCTGACGGCTATGAATACGTAGAGCGCGAAATTGGCACTTGGCCTATTGCTGATTTTATCAACGGCGATTTATTTGATATTCTCAAAGGACGCGCGAAGGATGTACTCAATAAAGTACCCTCTCTAACAACTGTGCAAGACCCACCTATCGCGGTGGCTGGTCAATCACCAGGGTCTGGTTTGTTCAGTATGGACAAGTTTAGCAGCTTGCCTTTGCTACTCGATGCTATTCGCGAAGCCAGTGGTCAAAATGATGCTAACCGGCGCCTGTTCCTCGTGCCCAACGCTGAGGTTATCAAGTTAGAAACCACTAATGGCGTTGTCACCCAAATCGTGGTGGCTTTGAAAAATCCATTAGAACCGCAGAATAAGAGCCAAGCCCGTATAGTGCGATTAGATATCAAGCCCAGCGCTGCGGTAATACTAGCGGGTAATACTGTCAACTCAACACGGTTGGCTTTAAACTCATTCCTACGACCCAAAGCATTGCTACCACATTCGGAGTTAATTGGGCGGAACTTGATGGTTCACGTTCGTGGTAACTTTATTTGGAGAATCGCCCGTACCGCCTTGGGTGTGCCGCCAACATTGGAAAAAGAGTTGCAGACTGCTGCCCTACATATCCCAGGCTCAACGCAAACGGAGAAAGGCAAAGGACAGTTCCATTTCCAGTTTTACGCTGCCCCAAATGTAAATACTCCAGCCTTTGAAAATGCCCCAGAGAATCCAGAAGAGTTCCTCTACCGCGCGGTGCCAAATATCGAAGAGTTTGAAAAGATTCTCGCGGCTCAAACTTCAGGGACAATTGATAACAAAATAGTAATTGGTATTCGCACCTGCGGCGAAACCTTCGGGGATCGAGCGACCCCAGTCGGCAATAATCCTAACGTTAGTTGGATAAACGTCAATCCCTTCGGTGGTACTGGTGATGATGTTTACTTTGAAAATGGACGGGAACTACGTATACCTAAAGCGTTTGTAAACCTAGTAGAAATACCCGCCGATAAACAGGTTCGAGATGCTCAGTCTGAAGCAGCTTTTGCCTTTATTGAGGCATTGGCTGGTCAACCAAAAGGTAGTGCCACCAAAAAAGACCCCAATGCACCAATTGAGTTCCTTCCAAGAGAAGATGGAAAACAAGAAGATGGAATAGGTACTACCTATCATGAATCGGGTACATTGTGGATGGGAACCGACTATACTCAATCAGTTACAGATGTTAACGGTCGTTTCCACCACATATCTAATGCGTACTGCGTAGATCAATCAATTTTCCCCACTGTTGGTTCTGCAAATCCCGTCCCTACAGGATTAGCACTTTCTCGTAAGATTGCCCGCTCCATAATCGAGCGCTACACTTCGGTTGATAATGTAAGCAATGAGCAAGGTTTTGAAATCCTTTATCGCGGCAACTTCAAAGCAGATGGTTGGGAAATAGCAGCTAATGGTAGCCAAAACTTCTTCGATGTCCAAAATCAGGGTTTCCCAGTACTAGGTGCAGGTGTTGACAATAAGAACGTTGGGCTTGGCATACTCTGGTTTACTCACAAAAAATTTAAAAATTTCATTCTAAAGTTGGATTGGCAAGCTTTTGACATTGAAGCTAACTCCGGTATTTTTCTAAGAATGCCAGAACCCAAGGTTGTTGATAATAACTTCTATAAATCCACCATCGAAATCCAAATTGATGAGCGTGGTCACGACTATCCCAATAAGGTTTATGGTAGCCCATTACACAAGACGGGTGCAGTATACGAGGTTTTCCCCGCTCAACAATGGGCTGCCAAGATATTGCAACGCAATGGTAATCCTGGTTACTGGAATAGTTATGAAATCAAAGTGGAAGGTAATGTAATTGAGGTCAAACTTAATAATCAATTGGTCAGTGCTGGAACCTTCTCGAAACTATTGGGATTTAATGACCCCAGTCAGGATAATACTAAGCGTTCCGAAGGTTTCATTGGCTTGCAGTGCCATACTGAGGTCGTTCAGTTCCGAAATATTCGCATTAAGGAACTGTAAAGATTTTTGATTTTAGATTTAATAAATCAAAATTAAAAATCTAAAAAGTTTTCAAAACACTAGCAAAACTCTAGATTTATTTATGGAGTAAGTAATGCCACTAAACCTGGATTCAAATAATGGACCAATCGACGGGAACGATAGACAGTATCAAGATGTTCTGCAAGATTTGCAAGCCAACATTCTCAAAGCACATGGAAGAGATGAATCTGTACACATTTTCTTAACTTTCCCAGACCCTAGAAAGGAACCACAAAAAACAACTACACTCAGACGATTGATTTCTGAAATTGCTACTCAATATATTACATCAGCGAAGAAACAGTTAGATGACGCAGTTGCTTGGAGAGGGAACAAAATTGATGGTGGTGTATTAGTACATATTGCTTTATCTTCTTCAGGGTATGAAAAACTAGGTTTCCCTGACAATAATCAGCCTAAAGGCGCCAATCTTCAAAATCGACGAGAAGCTACCCCTCAACAACTTAATGATGATTATGCTCAAGTCTTTCAACTGGGTATGAAGCGGCGCCAGTATGCACTTATCGACCCACCATTCAGTTCTTGGGAGCAACCATATCGAAACGATATTGATGCATTGGTAATTATAGCAGATAATAATTGGACAAATGTCAAGAATACACAATTAGAAATTACAGACAAGCTGAATGGCGTTGCTACGGTTGCCACTATTGAACGAGGTACAAAAATACGTCGCCAATTTAACAATCAGAAGGAAAAGCCTGTAGTTGAGCATTTTGGTTTTACAGATGGTGTGGGGAATCCGCTTTTTCTCAAACAAGATTTAGAGCGTGAACAAGGTGACACTGCTAAAAGACTTTTCAGCGCGCGTCTCAACCTTGTTCTAGTTCCAGACCCTTTAGGTACTCCTAATGTGAGCTTTGGTAGTTTTCTTATCTTTCGTAAACTTGAGCAAAATGTTCAAGGATTTAAGAAAGCAGAACTTGAATTGAGCAAAAAATTGGGAGTTTCCCGCGAATTGGCTGGAGCAATGGCAGTAGGACGTTTTGAAGATGGTACTCCACTTGTGCTGCAAGGCAATGACGGCAGTGAAAACTTAAATGACTTTGATTATTCTAACGACCGTGAGGGGCTAAAATGCCCATTCCAAGCCCATCTTCGCAAGACAAATCCTCGATTGGAATCAGTTAGAGAAATTGGACCTTTTGCTCGAAGCGAAAAACAGGAGCTTGGACATCGCATCACACGACGCGCAGTTACCTATGGTGGACCACTCAGCGACTTCAGCAATCTCGATAACTTACCTACAGGTGGTGTAGGGTTGCTATTCATGTGCTACCAGTCCGATATCTGGGAACAATTTGAATTTATTCAGCGGTTTTGGTCGAACCATCCTCGATTTCTTGAACGTGATATGTGGCAGTTCGTTAACGTAACAAATAATAATTACGACAGAACTGGATTAGATGCAGTCAGTGGTCAAAGTCTACCTGGTCAAAGGGACCCAGTAATTCAAGAAGAACCCCAACCACCAACCAACTGGTTAAAAGAGCGGGATAAAAAGACCGAAAAAGCCGATGTTCAATTTGCAAACTTCGTGAAACTCAAGGGTGGTGAATACTTTTTCTCACCGAGTATCAGTTTTCTGAAGAGTTTGCCCAACCTACCTCAAAATTTTTCGGCGCCGCCAATTGAAGAACCTGTACCTAGCAAAACATACATTGTGCAACAAGGTGACTATCTATTTTTGATAGCCGAGAAAGCTTACGGAGATGGCGGTAACAACGGAGTAATTTATGAAGCAAACAAAAATGTGATTGGTCCTAACCCTGGCTCAATCTTTCCCGGACAAATACTTTACATTCCAATCTTGAACACTGAACCCAAACCTGGCCAAGAATATATTGTGCTATCAGGTGACTATCTATTTTTGATAGCCGAGAAAGCTTACAAAGACGGCAATAGGTATCTGGAAATTTACAATGCTAATCGAGATGTAATTGGACCTGATCCTAAGGTACTTGTGCCTGGGACAAGACTCCGAATTCCATAAGGTGTGTGGCGCCATCGTAGGGTGTGTGGCGCCATTAAACAACCCCAATGTAATAATTAAGGCTAATAGCGCCACGCACCTACTCCTAATTTTAGTTGAATGAAAAAAATCAGTTTTAATAAATTCTATAGTAACTATAAACAAATCGTTATAAACAGGCTGCTTATTTGTGATTAAATAAATTATTTATGCTCTACAGTTGAATATTACAGATTTGGTTATGGCGCCAATTGAATAGTTTAAATATGGATAGTACAAAATTCTTTGATTTTCCGCGCGAAGAGAAACTTTTTGGACTGCGACCCGAAGCTGGAAGATGGTTGTTTATTCCTTTAGGGTTAATTGTACTACTATGCTTGGGAACAGTTTATTCTTGGAGTATCTTTAGTAGTCCATTTGAGGCAGCACTACAAGCTAAACCGGGAACAATTTTACTACCATTTATGGTACTAGGTGTGATTTTTACCCTTGTCATGCCAATTTCTGGGTTATACATATATAGATTTAGTCCTCGTATACTTACCACTATTGGTGGAATAATTGTTGGAATCGGTTATTTACTCTCAAGTATTGCCCCGAATTTACCATTTTTGATAGTTAGTTATGGTTTAATAGCAGGAATTGGTGTTGGTATTGCCTATGGTGTACCACTTGCAGTTGCCGCGCGTTGGTTTCCTGACCGTAAGGGTTTAGCGGTGGGGATGACGGTTGTTGGTTTTGGATTGTCACCCTTGGTAACGGCGCCGTTAGCGATTACGTTAATGAATGGTAACAGTGCAATTGGTCTTCCTGCTTTTGGTGTACGCGGTACTTTCGTAATATTAGGTATTGCCTTCACGGTAATCATTTTATCAATTGCAAGTCTATTAAAAATGCCGCCGCTACGTTGGCAACCTGCAAATTGGCGCCCAGCTATATCAAATACAGAAACTAGCGATAGTTTAGACATACCAATGGCACAAACACAGACTTTTTATGGGCTGTGGATTTGCTATATTATTGGTACATTTGTTGGATTAACAGCAATTGCCACAACTGCACAAGTAGGAAAAGAAATAGTTGGGTTACAACAAGAGCAATTAGCATTTGCAATTCCATTATTTGCAGTGTTTAACGGTATTGGTCGTCCTTTATTTGGTTGGTTAAACGACCGTCTCAAACCCAAGTTGACGATTATCGTTATCAACATTCTGATTTTGACAGCATCAATAGTAATGTGGAATACATCACAAGGTCAAGTAACGAATTTCTTGATAGCGTATTGTGTATTTTGGTTTTGTTTAGGAGCATGGTTAGCAGTGGCGCCTGCGGCAACTTTAAGCTTCTTTGGCTTGAGTAATTACCCTAGTAACTATGGTTTAATGTTTACTGCGTTTGGTTTTGGTGGATTAGGTGGAATATTTACCATTGGCGCCATACGGGGAATTACCGGAAGTTTTGCACCGTTTTTCTTTGTCACAGCAACTTTAGCTTGTGTGGGAATTGTCATGTCAACCTTTTTCCTGAACCGTCCGCGCAAAACTGCTATTGCTGACTTTTTGTTTAATTGGTTGATAAGTCCTATTAGTCCTGCGCTGCTCTCTTTTGTAGAGTTTTGGCTCAAGAGCGCTAAAGCTTCAAGCAAGAATTAAGCTGTGTCTAGTTGTAAATTATATTTCGGCGTGTAAAGACGCGAAATTGTAAAGACGCGAAATTGTAAAGACGCAAAATTTCGCGTCTCTACATGTATTGGATAATATTTGGCATTGACTTTTGGGAATCATTAATTTACCACTTCTACCGTATCGCGTGTAAAACACTCAAATCCATATTTATACTGAATTTATCGAATCATAACAAATAGTAATTATCAAAATATAAGACAATAGTATTGGTATACCAAATCATATTCAACATAGCATCTTTGTCCCATTTTTTACAACTAAACAAGTTGGGAAAGGGATAGGTTTAGGAATGTCAATAAGCTATGAAATATCACTAAAAAGCATCAAGGTACATTAGAATTTACTTCAAACACCGAAGATGGCACTTGTTTTATAATTCGTATCCCTATTAAACAAGAGAGAACTTAAAAAATTTATGTTTATATTTTTAAGGTATAAAACAAGCAACTCTAAATCCAATTGGTGACTGTACACGAGCATTTGCTTCACCTGCACTACGACGTGCTGATTTCCAACCTCGAATAACTCGGTAGTGTTTGAACTCACTAAAATCTAACGGTGTTTCCCACATACTACCATCGGCAGGCGCCTGTTCATAATTAGTATGCCATTTATCAGCACACCATTCCAGAACATTACCATGCATATCATAAATGCCAAAATCATTAGGGGGAAAACTACCTACATCTTGAAGTTCTTGATTATATTGTGCAACTAAAGCAGCATTTTCAGGAGTTAGCTCCTCTCCAAAATGGTAGTATGTAGTAGTACCAGCACGACATGTATATTCCCATTCAGCCTCGCTGGGTAATCTATATAAACGTTTTGTTTTTCTAGATAACCTTTCACAAAATTCAACAGCTTCAACCCAAGAGACTCCTTCCGCTGGTTCACTTGCCCTAACATAATCTCTACCATAATGAGGTAAATCTGGGTTCAAGTCGTGTTTAACTTTTCCATATCTTGCAACAGTTCGCCATTGTGCTTGAGTAATTTCATATTTCCCTAAGTAGAAAGAAGGAACAGAAACCAAATGTTTTGGTTCTGATGACAAACCATTCATCTTAGCACGTTCATCAATAGAGGCACCCATAAAAAATTTACCTGTTGAAATTTTCACCATATCTAAAAAAACTTCATTCCCCAAATCTTCCCTAAAAAAATTAGCTCTACCTGGACGACGTTCTAATATATCCCCTTTAGGATTAACCGTTAAAGCTTCAAATTCAAAGGTATCTATAACCGGAGGTTCACCAAACTCTGATATTTTATATTTAGAAGAATGGCAACTCCAGCTAACTGCACTCAATAAACTCAAACCAGATATAAATAAAAAACTTCGTCGCGAACAAGGAAATGGCGCCGTATAAAATTGTAATTGTCGGTGTTCCATAAAAATATTACATTTATTGCCGTCGTTGTTGTAGAGACTTTATATGTAACGTCTTTACATATGTTTCCCATTCGTGCAATAAAAATTTACAGCCAGGGCAATAAACCATTAAATTACTGTAGAATAATATACATGTATACTATATTTGAAGGGGCAATTATGACGGCAAACGAACTGCTAGTTGGCTCAAATATATTAGATACGCACATCAAAGATAATTTGCTTGCTCTAAACAAAAGACTTAGGCATACTGTTAATACTCAAAACTTTCATGAATCAATTAATACAACATTTGCTCAAATTCAACTTGTCATTAAAAACACTATTGAATCTAATAACTTTGATGACAAACACTGGCATTTAGCAAAAATGAGCAATTTATGTTTACAAATAATAGGGTTACTTGAAAAGCAAAATCAAAGCGAATTTATAAAGCAAATAAACTTTTTAAGGCTCTTGCGTACCTAACGTGCTAAATTAATATTATAATGCCAAGAAAGTAAAGC
>ERZ1066118.2098-NODE-2098-length-10355-cov-12.476214_pt1 | contig 10355 bp, 9 predicted proteins | sample MGYA00382765_ERZ1066118 | MGnify/ENA primary metagenome ERZ1066118 (study PRJEB33369, sample SAMEA5778348) | biofilm metagenome | biome: Industrial cooling water; feature: Water cooling tower basin; material: Biofilm | place: United Arab Emirates | collected...
CGTCGAGGCGCACGCGCTCCTCCGCGTACTCCCCCCCGACGAGCTGGACGCAGGCACCGTCGCGCAAGTCGACTGCGGGGATAAGGATCATGGGATGAGGGACCTCAGGTACAGGAACGCGGTCGCCGGCTCGGTCGCGCGCGGTGCGCGCGCCTCGCCGGCTCCCTGGAACGCGCTACGCGGCTGTTCGCCGCTCCGCTGGAATGCGCGCCTTCGCTCCCGGCCCGCCCCATGGGCGGGCCGCTCGCTCGGCGCTGGAACGCACTACGCTCGAAGCTGACCACCGTCGTTGGGGTAGGGCGGCCGACGCGCCGTGGGCGCGTCGCTGGTGGCGCAGTGCGTTCCAGCGCCCGCGGGAGCGGGCGCGCGTTCCAGCGGAGCCGCGTGCAGCGGCGGAGCGCGTTCCAGCGAGGGAGCGAGGCCCTCGCCGGCAGAGCCGGCGAGGGTCCGAGCGCACGAGCGCGTTCCCGGAGCCGCCTGGGTGCGTGGGTTGGGGGCGCGTTCAACGCGCCCCCAACCCACGCACCCAGGCGGCGACCACGGCTATGCCCGGCGTGCTCGACTTCTCCGGGTGGAACTGCAGCCCGACGGTGTGGCCGGTGCGCACGGCGGCGGGGAAGCGGTCGCCCTCGTGCTCCGTCCACGCCGTCACGCTCGCCGTCTCGGCGCTCGGGCGGCAGACGAAGCTGTTGGCGTAGTAGGCGACGTCGAGGGCGGAGGCCGCGAGCAGCGGGTCGGGGTGCAGGGGGTCGGCGGTGGTGACGGTGTTCCAGCCGATCTGCGGGACGTGGCGCGCCCGGATGCGCGTGACGCGCCCGGGGATCAGCCCGAGCCCGGCGCCCGCCCCCTCGTCGCTCGCCTCGAAGAGGAGCTGCATGCCCAGGCAGATCCCGAGCGTCGGGAGCCCCGCGGCCATCGCCTCGCGCATCGCCGCGCGCCCCGGCTCGAGCCGCTCGACCGCGGCCCCCCAGGCGCCGACCCCGGGGAGCACGAGCGCGTCGGTGTCGGCGACCGCCTGCGTCGGGTCGGCCTCCACGCGCACCGCCGCGCCGGCGCGCTCGAGCGCCTTGGCGAGCGAGTGCAGGTTCCCGGCGCCGTAGTCGAACAGCGTCACGCGCGGCGCCCTCACCGCGCCCCCTCCTCGCGCGCCCGGTCGGCGAGCACCGCGGCCAGCGCGTCCAGGAGCGCCTGCTGCCCCGGCTCGGGGCCGACGTTCAGGCGGAGCCCCTCCCCCCCGGCCCGCGCCAGCGCCGGCACCGCCGTCGGCAGCCCGGCGAACACCCGCACCCCGACGTCGAAGCGCGTGCGCAGCGCCGCGGCCACCCCGCGCGCGTCGCGCACCGGGACGAAGACGAAGTGCGCCGCGCTCGGCGCCGGCTCGAGCCCGAGCGCGCGGAGCCCGGCCACCAGCCGCACGCGCTGGGCGACCGCGAGCCGCGCGTGCGCGCGCACCCACCCGAGCGCCCCGTCCCCCTCGCCGAGGGCGGCGAGCACCCCCCGTTCGGCGGGGTGGGTGACCTTGAACGGGCCGCGCGCCTTCTCGACCTCGCGCACCACCGTCGGGTGCCCCACCCCGTAGCCCACGCGCAGCCCCGCCAGCCCGAACGCCTTGCTCATCGTCCGCAGCGCCAGCACCCGCCCCCACCCCGGCGCCTCGGGGGTGAACACCTCGGCGCGCGCCTCCGGGTCGGCGAGCACGTACTCCGCGTACGCCTCGTCGACGATCACCAGTCCGCGCGCCCCCTCGACGACGCGTCGCACTGCCTCGCGCGCCACCGGTGTCGCCGTCGGGTTGTTGGGCGAGCACAGGTAGACGACCGCCGCGTCGAGCGCCAGCAGCCCGTCGACGTCCACGGCGTAGTCGTCGCCGACGAGCGGCACCGCGACCGGGGTCATCCCGTTGGCGCGCGCGTAGACCGGCACCATCGAGAACGTCGGCCCGGCGTGCGCCACCACCCCGCCCGACTCGGCGAAGGCGCGCAGCGCGCAGTCGATCACGTCGTCCGAGCCGCAGCCGGTGACGAGCTCCGCGGCGGCGACGCCGGCGTGGGCCGCCAGCGGCGCCTTGAGCCCGGCGTTGTAGAGCGCCGGATAGTGCGCCACGGTCGCCACCGTCGACGCCCGGACCGCGGCGAGCGCGTCGGGCGGGGCGCCCCACAGGTTGATCGTGTCGCTCGCGTCGGTGGCGCACGGCGCCGTCCCCGGCGCGTAGAGCGCGATCGCCTCGTAGCCCGGCCGCGTCGGCGGCACGGGAGCGTCGACCCCGGGCGTCATCCGGTCGTCTCCCGGGGATCGCCGTCGCCGGCGTCGGTGGGCGCGTCGGGCGCGTCCGTCTCGAGCAGCTCGCCTCCCGCCTCGGCGGCGATGTCGCGCAGCCGCTTGCGGAAGGCGCGCTCGGAGAGCCGCGTGCGCCCGCCGTCGCGCACCTTCATCCAGGCGCGCGCGGCCGCCGCGTGCCCCGGCAGCCCCTCGGCGTCGGCGAGGCGGGCGACGTCGTAGGCCAGCTTCGCCGCCGCCTGCGGCGAGACGCGCTGGTACGTCGTCCACCGCACGAAGTCGAGCGTCGAGAGCCCCGAGTAGCTGCGCGCCAGCCCGCCGGTGGGGAGCACGTGGTTGGCGCCGGTCATGTAGTCGCCGTAGGCGACGCTGCTCGTCTCGCCGAGGAACACCGTGCCCGTGTTGCGCAGCCGGGCGAGCATCATCCGCTGCTCCGGCTCGCCGATGGCGAGCAGCAGGTGCTCGGCGGCGTAGTCGCTGGCGAACGCCGCCGCCTCGTCGTAGGTCTGCGCCACGAGCACCCCGCCCTGCGCCGCGAGCGCCGCGCGCACGATCGGGGCGCGCTCCGCCGCCGGGGCCAGCTCGCCGAGCGCGGCGATCACCTGCTCGGCCGTCTCGTCGCCCACGGCGACGCAGACCACGGCGGCCATCGGGTCGTGCTCCGCCTGCGCGACCATCTCGCGGGCGACCGTCACCGGGTCCGCCGTGTGGTCGGCGATCACGAGCAGCTCGCTCGGCCCGGCTGGCGAGTCGATCGCGCAGGCGCTCGAGACCTGCACCTTCGCCTCGGCGACGTAGGCGTTCCCCGGCCCGACGATCCGGTCGACGCGCGGCACGCTCGCGGTGCCGTACGCCATCGCCGCGATCGCCCCGGCACCCCCGAGGGCGAAGACCCGGTCGACGCCGGCGAGAGCGGCGGCGGCGAGCACGACCGCCGCGGGAAGCCCGTCCGGTCCGGGGGGGGAGCAGAGCACGACCTCCTCGACCCCGGCGACCTTGGCGGGCACGACCCCCATGATCACCGACGACGGATAGGCGGCCCGCCCACCCGGGGCGTAGACGCCGACGCGCCGCAGCGGATCGGGGCGCCGGCCGACGACGACCCCCGGCTCGGACTCGACCTCGCTCGCCTTCGGCCTGAACGCCTCGTGCACGGTGCGGACGTTGGCGATCGCGCGCTCCATGGCGCGGCGGAGCCCGGCGTCGACCTCCTCGAGCGCCGCCCGCCACTCGGCGCGCGGCACCTCGAGCCGCTCGAGCTCCGCGCCGTCGAACTCGCGCGCCATCGCCACGAGCGCCGCGTCCCCCTCGCGCCGCACGCGCGCGACGATCGCCGCCGTGCGCTCGCGGATCGCGTCGTCGCCCGCCGTCGCCCGCTCGCACACCGCCCGCCGCTCCTCCTCACCCAGCTCGGCGACGCGCCCGCCGAAGCGCAGCGCCACCTCCCCCGCCGGATCCGCCGCCACCAGCGGCACCCCCTCCTCCGCCGCCGCCTGCCGCAGATCCGCCGCCACCCCCGCGCTCACGAACCCCCCCGCGCCCCGCGCACCCCCCGCTCGCTTCACCACGTCTCCCCCCGCCGTATCCGTGTCCGCCACCCTCACCCCCGCCGTCTCCGCCCCGCCGTCTCCGCCCCGCCGTCTCCGCCCCGCCGTAGCCGCCCCGCCGTAGCCGCCCCGCCGTTCCCGCCCCCGCCCCCGCCCCCCCCGCTCGCGGCGTCAAGCCGCCCCATCCGCCCCGCGTTCCCCGCCCCCCCGCCCCACCCGTCCGCCCCACCCGAGCACGCCCCCCCGGTCCCGCCCCTCCGCTCGCGCCCCGCCCGCTCGCGCCCCCTCGGTCGTTCAGTGCATCTGCATCCAACTCCTCTCCCTCGCCCTCACCAACATCGCCGACCCCCTCAACGCACTCTCCACCGCGCACTTCGAATACCGCACCGTCTGATTCCCCGTCCACGTGCTCCCCCCATCCGCGAGGTTCACGTTGCGCGCCATGATCGCCCCCGTGATCGTCGCGCTCCCGTTCCCCCGGTCGACGTCGTCGCGCACGATGATAAGCCCCACCCAGTCGAAGGTGCCGCGGATGCGCAGGTTGCCGTTGACCATGAGGATCCCCTGCCCGCGCCCCTTCCCCTGCAGGTCGAGGTCGCCGTCGACGTAGACGATCGGGAAGTACCGCTGGCACGAGGCCACCGACCCGGCGGCGCGGAACGGCTCCCCCCAGTTGATCGTCCCCGGGTTGTCGCGCCAGCAGCTGCCGGCGCTGTCGGTGGGCTGGATGTCGGTGCCGTAGCCGCCCCCCGGGTAGCGCCGCGCCGCCGCCCGCAGCGTGTTCCACGACTCGGTGCCGTAGCGCACGTAGGTGTTCGAGTCGCCCGCCGCCGGGTCGAAGACCACGCGCGGGGCCGGCGAGGGGATGTTCTTGCTCGACGAGTCGACGCGCGCCCCGGGCGGGACCGCGAGCGCCGGCACGTTCGCGCCGCGCAGCCCGTCGCACTGCCGCGGATCCCACGCCCCGCCCTTGTCGAACTGCGGGATCGTGTCGCGTCCGTCGACGATCGAGGAGCCCTGCAGCTCCACCGAGCCGCCGGCGGTCACCGCACCGCGCGGGGTGATCGTCGGGTAGGCGAGGCGGACGATCGCCGAGACGCTGCGCACCGCCTCGAGCTGCGGGCTCGGGATGCTGGCGCGCCCCACCGACTCGACGTGGTAGAGCATCGTCGTCAGCCGGGTGATGCGCACGCGCGCCGTGTCGCCGGCGGCCACGTAGATCGACTGGTCGTTCATCCCGCCGACGTTCATCCCGCCGGCGGCCTGCGGCAGGTTGAAGCGCGCGTCCCAGTCGGCGACCCGCTGGTTGAGCCCGAACTCGGCCACGGCGAAGGCGCGCTGCTCGACGAGGGCGTTGCGCCCGCCGCGGAAGGTCTGCCGCGAGGCCGAGAAGGCGCCGACCGAGAGCACCCCGAGGACCACGAGCACGAGCAGGGCGACCGGGAGCGCCGCGCCGCGACGCGCGAGGCGCCCGGGACGGCGTTGGCGGGGAGGCGTGGGCATCGGGGCTCCGGGAGAGGGGGCGGCGGTCACCGGCGGCTCACCGGCGGCTCACAGGCGGTTGCGGAGGGCGATGCGCAGGGCGAGCGAGTCGCGCACCACGGTGCTGTCGCGTCCACCGCGCACGAGCGCGCGGCTGCGCAGCAGCACGTCGATGCGGCCGACGCGCAGCGGGTTCGGCGGGGTGGCGAGCGCCGCGCCGAGCGTGTCGAAGTAGCTGAAGCGCAGCCCCGCCCGCGCGCCCCCCGCCGCCTCGTAGGGGCCGGCGATCGGCGCGGCGACCTCCCACACCCCGGCGCGGTACTCGCGATAGCCCAGGTACCACTGCGACGTCGCGCCCGGGCGGTAGAGCGAGTAGCGCACCGACCGGAGGAAGCGCACCGGCGCACCCGGCGCGACGCTCGATGGGATCGTGCCGCCGAGCGTGACGCGCCACGCGCGGGACCCGGCGCCCGGATCCACCGCCGGGTCGACGTACGGAGGCCCGCCGCACGTGCCGCTCGCCGGGGCGAAGGCGGTGATCACGAGCGGCTGCCACCGGTCGTCCTCGGGGCCGACCGACGTCGAGTCGACGTAGACGAGCAGCGTGTCCCCGGGGTGCGGCTGCGCGTACCAGGCGGTGAGCCGGTTGCGCGTCAGGTCCAGCGCCGGGAGGTCGAGCGTCGCGCCGCCGCGAGCGCAGACGATCGACGCACCGATCGTCGCCCGCAGCTCGATCGACGAGTCGGTGAGCTGCCGCAGGTCCCCCTCGGTCCCCCACACGCCGGGGGCGCGCGCGGCGCCGCGCAGGTCGAGCGGGAGCAGCCCGAGCCCCGTGCGCAGGTCGCGCTGCACCTGCACCGCGCCCTGCGTGCGCCCGAAGATGCGGAACTGGTCGACGAGCATCGTCCCGAGCGTCGCGACGATCAGCACCAGCAGCGTCGCCGCGACGAGCAGCTCGACGATCGTGAAGCCGGCGCGTCCGCGACGCCCCGCCCGCACCGACGGCCCCGCCGGCCCCGCCGGCCGCGCCGCGCTCAGTCGTTGCGACACGGGATCACACTCTCGTAGACGAGGACGCGGGTGCGGCGCGGCACGGTGAGCGAGTCGGTGAGCCGCTTGACGTCGCGCCCGTCGCGCACCACCCACCGCTCCCGGATCCCGCGCACGGTCGAGGTGCCGCCGATCGGGCCGGCGCTGGCGAGCGTCGCGCACGGCAGCGAGGCGAGCGAGTCGAAGCGCGACTGCGCCAGCGAGGCCGCGAGCGTCTGCTGCGCGCCTTGGCGCGCCACGCGCGAGGCGGTCACGCCGAGCCCGGCGAGCGCGAGCAGGCCGACCGCGAGGAGGACGATCGCGGCGATCACCTCGACGACCGTGAACCCGGCGCGCCGACCCGCGCTCGCGCCGCGGCGGCGGGGCGTCGCCGGCGCGGGCGGGGCGGGAGGGCAGGGGGGAGGGCGTCGACGCATCGGCTCGCTCAGAAGGCGCAGCCGCGCGGCAGCAGGAGCCCGACGCGCGAGACGCACACCGAGTCGCGCCGCCCGCCCTTGGTGACGATCAGTCGCGCCGTGCGGTCCAGGCGCGGGGCGGCGAGCCCGCGGGCGTCGAAGGCGAGCAGCGAGTCGCGCGGGTCGCCGAGGGCGAGCGAGGCGCCGTAGCTGCGCCGGAGCGACGGCACGGTGAGCACGGTGAGCCAGCCGGTCGCGGCGCCCCCCGGCGGCCCCACCTGGACGGTGACGACGACCGAGTCGCCCCGCGCCACCAGCCGTGCCGGCCGCCCCTTCTGCAGCGCCGCCGAGCGCGTCGCCTCGACGGCGGCGGCCAGCTCCAGGCGGGCGCTGCGCATCGCGCTCCGATCGCGGAAGGCGACCATCCGGGGCCCGGCGATGGCGCCGAGGATCGCGGCGAGCGAGAGGACGACGAGCAGCTCGGGGAACGTCATCCCGTGGCGCGCCCCGCCGCCCGCGCCCGGGTCGGCGGGACGCGCCGCGGGGCGTGGGCTCGATCGCGAGGGGGGGCGCGTTGCACGGGGCATACGCCTCCGGGTATCGACCGCCCGGGCGCCGGACTTGAGTGCCGGGGGCGCGCCGCGCCGGGGCGGGCGGCGCGCCCCTTGCCGCCAGGGGGCGCGGGCGCCCCTCGTCCCGACGCGCCGCCGACCCTCGCGCGAGCTCCGTCCGAACCTCGCAACGTCATGTCCAGCCATCGCTTCCGCGTTCTCTCCGCCCTCCCTCTCGCCCTCCTCGCGGCGGCCTGCCGCGGCGGGGCCCCCGACGCCCCCGGCAACGGAGCCGCGTCGGCCGCTGAGCAGACGACCAGCGGCGGCGAGGTCGCGCCCGCGGTCTCGCCTGCGGACTCGGCGGCAGCGGCACCCACCGCCGGGGCCCCGGCCTGCGCCCCCGACGGCGGGGGGATCACCGTGCCGGCCGGCTTCTGCGCCACCGTCTTCGCCGACAGCGTCGGCGGGGCGCGGCACGTGGCGGTCGCGCCCAACGGCGACGTGTTCGTCGCGCTCCAGACGCCGCGCCGCCGCGACGCCGACGAGAGCGGGCAGACGGCGCGCGGCGGGATCCTCGCCCTGCGCGACCGCGACGGCGACGGGCGGGCCGAGGCGCGCGAGCTCTTCGGCGACGGGGGCGGCACCGGGATCGCCGTCGCCCCCGGGTGGGTCTACGTCGACGCCGGCCCGCGCATCCTCCGCTACCCGGTCCCCGCCGGGCAGCTCCGCCCCACCGGCGAGCCGCAGGTGATCGTCGACGGGCTGCCGATGGGTGGGCACGCGGCGCACAGCTTCGCCCTCGACGGGCGCGGGACGCTGTACGTGAACGTCGGCTCGCGCAGCAACGCCTGCCAGGTGCAGGACCGCCAGAAGGGCTCGCCCGGCGCCTCGCCGTGCACCGAGCTCGAGACGCGGGCCGGGATCTGGCGCTACCGGGCGGACGCGCAGAATCAGCAGTTCTCCGCCGCCGAGCGCCACGCCACCGGGATCCGCAACGCCGTGGCGCTCACCGTCGCCCCCGACGGGTCGCTCTGGGCGGCGCAGCACGGGCGCGACCAGCTCTTCCAGAACTGGCCCGAGCACTTCGACGCGCAGGAGAGCGCCGAGAACCCGGCGGAGGAGCTGCTGCGCGTGGCCGCGGGCGACGACTTCGGCTGGCCGTACTGCTACTACGATCGCGGGCAGCGCAAGCGCGTCCTCGCCCCCGAGTACGGCGGCGACGGCACGCAGGTGGGGCGGTGCGCGCAGCCGAAGGCGCCGGCGGCCACCTTCCCCGGCCACTGGGCGCCGATGTCGGTGCTCTTCTACACGGGGCGGCAGTTCCCGGCGCGCTACCGGCAGGGGGCGTTCGTCGCCTTCCACGGCTCGTGGAACAGGGCGCCGCTGCCGCAGGGCGGGTACCTGGTGGCCTTCGTGCCGCTGCGCGACGGGCGCGCCGCCGGGGAGTTCGAGACGTTCGCCGACGGCTTCGCCGGGCGCGCGCCGCTCGCCCAGCCCAGCGACGCGCGGCACCGCCCGGTGGGGCTCGCCCAGGCGCCCGACGGCGGCGTGTACGTCACCGACGACGTCCGGGGGCGCATCTGGAAGATCGTCCACACCGGGCGCTGAGCGGCGCGTCGCCGGCGGTGCGGCGCCCGGGCGGGATTAGATTCCCCCGACGCCGCCCGGCCGCCCCGCGCCGCGAGCGCCCACCCCTGCCGCCCGCCCCGATCCATGCCGAATCGGCTCCAGCAGCTCCACGACGCCGGCCAGTCGCTCTGGCTGGACTACATCGACCGCGCGATGCTCCACGACGGGGAGCTCGAGCGCCGCATCCGCGACGATGCGCTCACCGGGATGACGTCGAACCCGACGATCTTCGAGAAGGCGCTCGCCGAGGGGGAGGCGTACGACGTGCAGCTCGCCGCCGCCGAGGCCGGGCTCGGCGCCTGGGAGCTCTTCGAGCTCGTCGAGACCGAGGACGTGCGCCGCGCCTGCGACCTCTTCCTCCCCGTCTACGAGCGCACCGGCGCGCGCGACGGCTACGTCTCGATCGAGGTCTCGCCCGGGGTCGCCGACGATCCGGACGCGACGATCGCCGAGGGGCGCCGGCTCTGGCACACTGTCGGGCGCCCGAATGTGATGATCAAGGTCCCGGGGACGGAGTCGGGGGCGCGCGCCGTGCGCACGCTGCTCGCCGAGGGGATCAACGTCAACGTCACGCTCCTGTTCAGCGTCGAGGCGCACCGGCGGGTGATCGAGGCGTACCTCGAGGCGCTCGACGCCCGCGCCGCCGCCGGGCTCCCGGTGGACCGCGTGGCGAGCGTCGCCAGCTTCTTCGTCAGCCGCGTCGACGCCGAGGTGGACCGGCGCCTCGCCGCCGTCGCCGCGACGCTCCCCGAGGACCGGCGCGCGCACGCCCTCGCGCTCCAGGGGCGCGCGGCGATCGCCAACGCGAAGATGGCCTACCGGCTCTTCCGGACGCTGTTCGCCGGTCCGCGCTGGGAGGCGCTCGCCGGGCGCGGCGCGATGGTCCAGCGCCCGCTCTGGGCGAGCACGAGCACCAAGAACCCGGCGTACCGCGACGTGCTCTACGTCGAGCAGCTGATCGGGCCCGACACGATCAACACGCTGCCGCCGGCGACGCTCGAGGCGTTCCGCGACCACGGCGAGACGGCGCGCACCGTCGATGCCGACGTCGACGCGGCCGAGCGCGTGCTCGCCGACCTCGAGGCGCTCGGGATCTCGATGCGCGAGGTGACCGACAAGCTGCTCGTCGAGGGGATCGCCAGCTTCCAGCGCTCCTTCGACGGACTGCTCGCGCACCTGGAGCGCAAGCAGGCGGCGCTCGCGGCCGCCGTGCGGTGACGGCGCCGCCGGCCCTGTCCCCGGCCGCTGCGGCGCGCTAACGTAGCGGCCGCGTCCCACGGGGGCGCGGCCGCTCTCCTCGTCCCCCCACGCGCTCGATGCCGCACCCGGTCCGCACCACGCTCGCCGCCCTGCTGCTCGCCGGCACCACCGCGGTCGCGGCGCGCCCGCTCGGGCCGCTGCCGGCGCTCGGCCCGCTCCTCGAC
>ERZ1066118.2100-NODE-2100-length-10344-cov-22.836816_pt1 | contig 10344 bp, 11 predicted proteins | sample MGYA00382765_ERZ1066118 | MGnify/ENA primary metagenome ERZ1066118 (study PRJEB33369, sample SAMEA5778348) | biofilm metagenome | biome: Industrial cooling water; feature: Water cooling tower basin; material: Biofilm | place: United Arab Emirates | collected...
GTCACTCGCTTAAAGTTTTAGGAAGGAGGCGCCCACTGGTCACCTGAATCCTTACCAAATACCCAAATGTTCTTACCCATACTTCCACCGCAGGAAGTAACGCCGATTATCTTGTCATTTAGCGCGTTAGACTTAGCATCTTTTAATTTGGCGCCAATAATTGTACCCTCATCAATTACTAGTAAGGCGCCGTTATTCTCTGCTGCAAAATCATCATATTCAGCTATTGATGCTTCAAACCATGCTGCTACAGTTTGAGGTTTCGCGGTTTCGCAGTGTAAGCGCTTCTCGATATCAACTACACCAGCAAAGTAACTATGTTCTTTTGGGTCATCTTTACCGTTAATTAGAAATATCTTTTTATCTGGATGCTTCTCCTTAACAGCACGACAAGCATTAGCAAGCAGCATACCTTTACCCGAACCACCTTGACCAACTCCAAATATATTTTGTATGCGGTTGGTCATTTCTCCTACGATGTCAATTTGAGTATTTGACAATGGATTGTAAGTTTCGATAACCGTTTGACCTATTGCACTGCTTTGATGTTGATGTTGGTGGTTAATGTCGGCGCCGATTGCAGTTGATTTTACTGATTGTAAGGATTGTGGTGTAACTTCCGGTAGCGCTTCTAAATAGTCAATTGCATCATTTGAAAGTGTTAAACCGCGTTGTTGAGCGTAACTTAACTCACTCATTACCGCGTTGTGGCCACATTGGTCTAAATAGTCTTGAAAGTTATCACCCTCTAGCACTTGGGCGATGCATCCAGCGTCAATGATTGCCGATTGGCTGCGTTGAATATCGTCGCTACGTTTCCATGCTGTCCATAATGTGTAGGCTGCTATCAATCCACCTGTTACCGGAGTAGTGGCGCCTGCAACTAAAACACTAATTATTAATCCACCAATTACATGGAACTGTAGATTATTTGAGCTAGTTACCCGGTATGCCTCTTGTGACCATTCTTGAGGTGTTCTGTGTTTACTGCTAGGATTAAAGCGCGTCATGATTAAATACCCTGTTATTTTTTACAAAAAAATACCCTAGCGAGTATCATAAACCTGCTAGGGACTTTGTTTTTACTTGGTTGATTCGTTGTAGTTATAGGCTAGTTTACCTACCCAAATAATCAAACTAACTATTAGCTCAACTGCAAATAAAGTAATAGCAGCTAGGAGTAAGTTACCTACATTAATCTGTCCCCACTGCCCAGTAGAAATAATCCAGAAAAAGTCTGTAATCTTGCCACTAGCTACAGGACTATACACGGTAAAACAAATTAAAAAATCTAATACATAAACCGCTATCCGCAAGCGTTCTAAGTTACGAATCATGCTTGTAGGCATTGCATTATAGATTCGTTTCATCTGTTTTAATGTGGGGTCATCTGTCTCCTTCTCTGTGTACCGTGCGCGTGTATCCGCTTGACCAATTACTGTTGCCATAAACCCTTCATGGTTATAAAGAATTATCGGCAACAATTCAATAATTTGAACAATTCCCCACAGTATTAAACCAATTACCCAAGTGATACCCATACCAAATATTGATGCAAGTCCGTTAATAATTGGAATGACAGATATTAATTGAATAAATGCCCGGTCAATTGCTTGAGTACCTAAAAAACTTACAGCTTTTGCATAGGGTGAAATATTCAGGAATGCGAAATACACGCCACTTGCAACGAGTAACCAATATAGTATTCTTAACCATTTAGTTGGTACTTTCGTTTTACTTGCAGTGCCGTAACCTTTGCTAGCAGTTTTTGAACCAAGTCCAGCCATTTAATTAATTCCTTATTTACTTGGTGTTACGTAATAAACTTTGGCGCCTTTAATTTTCTTGATTGTGTCTATAGCTAATTGCCTATTACCCGTAAAAGCCATATTCCCCACAACTAAACCATCAGTACTTTGTACAATCACCCCAGTGTTTCCAATGCCGTCACAAACAACAGTACCGAGCGGTAATGATTTTTTGGTAGTTCGGTCTAGTACTGGTTCACCCTCTACTAATGTGGCCAGATTTCTAGGAGAGTTAGCGGCTACAACCATGACACAACCAGATTTATAGCGCGATTCGGCTATCTTCGCGGCTTGCTGTTCCCGCTTAAATTGTTCATCTAGCAAGCGTTGTTTGTTCTCATTACTAGCGATTGTTTGACGCGCAATTGATAGTGATTGCATGTTGCGTTGTATGTCCTTATGCCCAAAAGCCAAAGAACCAACTACCAACGAACCGAACACAATCAATGAACCATGTCGGCGCCATATTCGAGCGTAGTTATGTTGCATAATGTAAGTCAGTTCTTTTTTAAGATGCCCGGTATGGTTATAAACCGGGTTTTATTAATTAGCTGTAATGCTTGATTTGAGCAACCAATGCTTCCATCAAACCCACCATGTCCCCTTGCGACAGTTCATCTAATCTTTCTATCGCTTCTTCAACTTCGTGGTCATTTGGTGCATCTTGCTCTGACATAGGATGTTTTTCAAACAAAACATTAGCAATTGACTTTACCAACCAGAGGCGTTGAGCGTTGTTTAAAGTCTCAAATGTTCCTCCCCACGATTCGACCATATCGTTGAGCAATCCCTCATCTTTTGGGAATGCGCCGCAATAGTAACCTACAAATTTTGGCATGTTGTTAATATCCTTCTAATTGCGCTTATTCGTCTCTACAACTTCACTCATTTGCAGCAAGTCCAAAAAATATTTGGTATATCCAATATTTTTAAAATAGGTCAACTAATCCCGCTAACCGTTCAATCATGGGGTCAATCGGTTCCGGTTCATCTGGTAAAGTTGGTTCACTTGCTTGAACTACTGGCACTGGCGCCGATACTTGGTTAACTGCCGTCTCATTAGGTATCGTAGGCTGCACTGAACTATCAATTATCTGCAAAAGCAAATAATTAACAACTTCACCAAAATCATCAATACCTAGTTGGGATGCTTTAAACTGCAAAAATGAGTGAAGTGACTTCCGAATTACGATTCTAATCACCTCTATAAATCCCTAATTTGTACCTGTGTCAAATACTGGCAGATATGGCAATTAATGCCACATGCCAAAAATTCAATGCTGTATCTACCTCAAAGTGCTGTAATGCTTGCTGTAAGTGGATTTAACCTTTCTGACTCACGCTCTTAGTTTCTCTGTGTTGGCTAATTTGTGCGCTTTTGTCAAAATCTGGCATAAATGACACTTGCAAAATTATACTAGCGTGCAAGACACGGTATTGTCAACCCGGTAAAGCACGTTATTACATACCTTCTCTGTGAAACATTGGTGGTAATACCGTGTAACCCCATGTATGATAGGGGTTTGAGAATTTATAAAATCTAGAAAAACTTTTATGCCTAAGTACGCTAGAACACGATTAACGCTTGTTGTTGATAACGATGTTGCCGAACTGCTCAAACAATTAGCTGAGTTAGACTCTATCCCACCAGCCACTTATGCAGCTGCAATTGTAAACCAGGTTGTTAGGGCACGAGCCAAGGAGAAGGGATTGCTGGGGGAGAAGATATTGATGAGGAGTCACAAAACTTAACAAAAAATATTTCTAATGGAATGGTACATAAAGAGAAGTCGGGGTATAATTCTCATGTGCCATCCACAGAGGAAGTAGAGATGATTACCGTCAGTCATCCAGATGCAGAGTTATTAAAAGTTTTCTTATATAAAGAGGAGAAGCAAGCACTAAAAGAACTTTCCCAAAAACAAGGTATACCAATGTATCACCTTGTCAGAAAAATGATTATTGAGCTATTAGAACAGCAAAACGAGCCAAAAGCATCATAAAACCGCAGTTTAACCCACTGCGGTGTATAAGTTTTGATTATTGCTATACCCAACAAATCGTTAAATCCGTCAATTGAGCTTATATAGTTTTTTCTAAATTTTCTATCTTTTCTATCTTATGTACTATAAAATACTCATGTATACGTAAGTTTATCAGTACATATGTTTTTAGCGATACCTGATAGTAAGTAATAATGAATAGGCGCCTTTGAGGTTAACCATGAGTAATTTAACTATTTCACCTAGCGAACAAATATCGATTTTATCCACTGTTGGTGGTTTACCTCCAATAAGTTTATTGGACACTCTAAACGAGCAACAAACCGAACATTGGTGCATAGTGAAGCAAACATTTAGTTATTTGCATAAATCCCTGAAAGCTTACTTTGCTGGTGAAAGTACACCACTACGCGAATTGCCCGATTATGAGCAAGAACTTTATGATTCCATGACTAACTTCTATCTCAATCTGTACAACGTCATCCAGTGGGGGTGGAATGATATTTTGGATTCCTACCAACAATACGGCAACAAATCACATTATGGTGCCGGATTTCCTTGGACTACTCCAGGTGAAACATTAGCCGCAATCCTAGAACGAGATGCCGTTGCTCAGTTTTGGCAGTGCAAAGCAGGTAGGCACGATTTTAAACCTAGAAAAATGTACACCCTACACAGAGAATCTAAAAAGCTTAGTCAGGGAGACTTAACCTCTATACAGAAACAAAAACACCAAACAGAAGTTAAAGCATTAACTAAGCCCTTTGAGTCACTTATGGAATTAGAGATGCTTTGCATAGGCGCCTGCAGACTAGCACTTAAAACTAGGAAGGATAAAGTCTTAACTAACAAATTAAAGAACTACGAAGCAAGCCGCGAACAACTCAGCACAATTCTACACAAGCGCTACCGGAACACAAAAGGCTTTGCATGGCAGAATGGACAACTATTAGAAACAACCAAACAAGGTGGAAGTTATCGAGCTACTTCTTAACCTATCTTTACATCTGTGAAAAAATCAGCTTTGATATTTTTTTTGGTGCATACTATTAACAAGTCGCGAAACAACATATAATGTTTCGCTAGCGAAATAACCCTGTCGGCAATAAGCCTTTTTTTAGCTGCTGTCGCAAAGCGCGAGCCATAATCGAACAATTACTCAGAAAATTTTCAAAAATTTATGACCTAATACCCCAAGGAGGTGAGGACGATTAAAACATTACCATCATACGAAGCATATTCTGAGCGTGACGTATTACTCTTTGAGTGCCAACAATTACTGTCTGAAGTCAGCAACAAACCATACGCTTTGTCGTTGTTGCGAAAAATCAAAAGCTTTATACAAGGCTGTTTATCTTATAAATCAAATAGAAGTATTAAAACAAGGTAAATATTTGGTATATCCAATATTTTGCATTGTTGCACTACAGTATTCAATTTTAGGAATTATTGAAGACTGGGAGATGTTTCGCAACACCAAAAGTATTCCCAGTACAAAAAGAATTCAATACAATATTCCACCTAAATACTATGATTAATCAGAATCATTGTCAACCAAAACAGGAATACTCATCAGCGCGCGTTGATGGAGTTCAAAGCATCAAGTTTGCGGTCAACTACCAAGGCAGGGATAAAGACTGGGACTATGAAGAATTAGCAACCAAGTTTGAGGATAAAGAAGGCACTATCAACGATGTAGCAGAGCATGTTTTAAATGGTCATGCTCTGTGTGCTGGAACATTAAATAATAGGCGCCGTTTAAAGCCGAATGTGGTAGGTAGTAACTGGGTATTAGTGGATATTGATAACTCGGATGTAAAGCGTGATGAGAGTGGCAATCCGGTTAAGGGTGAGAAAGTTTATAAACACCAAATGACGCTAGAAGAGTCTTTAGAGCATCCATTTATTAAACAGCATTGCGCTTTAATTTACACCACTGCAAGCCATAAACCCGACTGGCATAAGTTTAGATTAGTTTTCCTATTTCCTGAATATGTTGAGGGTGTAGACGTTGTAGAGTCAGCGATAAACCTATTACTGGAACAGTTGCCACATGACCCAGTGTGTAAAGATGCTTCGCGTGTATTTTTTGGTTCAAGTAAAGCAGAAATACCACTAATTAACCCTAGCGCTACGCTACCTAGTGATTGGATAGAACGAGCGCGCGCTACAGCAGAAGCATCAAGACTAGAGACAGAGCAACGGCTAAAAGAAATTGACGAAAGCAATAAGAAGTTTCAATCCGTCGTATCTCGTGAAGGATGGGATGTTGACGCGCTAATCGAGCAAGCCTTGAACTACATTCCTGCTAGATGCCCAGGTTCAAACAATTACGACGAATGCACCAAAGTACTGATGGCACTAGTAAACCACTACGGCAAAGAACGAGCCGCAATTATTGGTGAACGCTGGAGTCCGAGTATTAAAGGTAGCACGTGGGATATCGAGAAGAAAATTAAAAGTTATAAGCGCGGTGGAATTAACATTGGGACGCTGTTTCACATTGCCAAGCAATACGGCTTTAGATTTCCAAAACTTCAAAATAATTCTAAAGGTAGAAAAATGTCAGAAAATTATATAAAAAAAGTGAGTGTCACTGGTGACAGTACTTCTAACGGTGACGCTTGTGACTTAGATGCAGTAGGTATTACAGCTACTGTCACCAGTGTCACCCAAGTCTTAAAAAAGGGATTGCGGGACTATGAGGAGCGACACGAATTAGATAAAATTGCAGAAGTATCAGAACTTAGTACTGAAGCATTTAAACTAATGGTTGCATCAATTAAGTGTCAACTTGACGAAGTGACGCCAGAAGATAAAATCAATCTGACTAACTTGATTGACTGGCATGACTCCGAGTTGGATTTTAAGCAAGCGTTGCCATCTATGGCTAGTGAAATAGAACGCGATGCCAAAATACTTAATGTTGACCCGATTGTCATCTGGCAAGCGCTCATGCCCGCTATTCTTTCGTTTACAGGTGTGAAACTAAAGGTTGATTTAAATTCGCATACCGTACCATCCAATGGCAATACGTTGACCGTGCTGGAAAGCGGTGGAGGTAAAACACGAGCCGATAAACTTGTATATGCTCCTTTAAGGGCACTACAGGGTGAATCTCGTAAGAAGTATGAGTCAGAAATGCAAGACTACGAGCGGACAAAAAACGAGTGTGAGAAAGGTGGCGAACTGCCTCAAAAGCCAGTAGAGCGTAAATATTTATTTGAAGTTGCCACAATCCAGGCAGTTTTGAAGCGCATTTCTGAACAGCAGGGGCATGGACAAGTATGGAATCGTGATGAGATAGCAGGACTGTTTAAATCTCTTGGGCAATTTAATAAATCTGAAAATGAAGGCGTAGAAATATTGCTAAAACTTTATGATGGTTCACCTGTTCAAAACGATAGAGTAAATCAGGAGAATGGTTATTTTATTGATGAAACTGCACTTAGTATCAATGGTGGAATACAGCCAGATGTGTACAGAACCATATTTAAAGATAAAAATGATTCACAAGGGTTATTAGCACGTTTTTTAATTGCAGTACCTAAAATCCTTCCAATGAAGCGCATAAAAGGTTATTGCTCTTTAAGCGATACTTTGCCGAAAATGTATGCTTGGCTTGAATCTTTACCATCTGGCACGGTGAAACTGTCTAATTCTGCCGATAACTATTACACTTATTTATACAACGAAATTGGTGTACAAGTTAATCAGCAAAGTCATCCAGCTATTAGAGCGTGGATGCGTAAGCTACCAACTCAATTGGTAAGAATAGCTTTGACGTTGCACCTAATTGAATGTTACTACGACGAAAATAAACCACTTTTTGAAATTCAAAAAGATACGTTAGAGCGTGCGGTGTTGTTTGCCCAATATTACCGCAGTGCTTACCATGTAGTGACAGAACTTACTACGGATTCTGATGACATGAGTTCTATCCTATTAAAAATATGGGATAAGGCATTAACTAGGTATCCAGACGGCATTACACCACGCGATACATACCGATATGTTAAAGCTATTCAGTCCCGTGCCAAAAGTGCAGGCAGAGACGTAGGAGCTTACACGATTGAATTGTTTGATGAGCTTGAGAGAATGGGCAGGGGCACTGTTAAAAAGTTAGGTAGAACTACAAAATTTGTGGCGTGTCCATCACCAAATAAGCCAACACTAACAGAAGAAAATCAAAATATTCAGGATACGGTGACAGTAGTGACAGTGGCTGAAATTAAGACAGGGCAAGCGTTAGAAGTGTCACCACAAAATGAAGTGTCACCAGTGACAGTCAACAACGAACCACCCAAAGATTCGGCACCAAACATCGAACCATCAGAGCCGAACCAAACTAACGTAGCTACTGATAACAAACCATCAGAGGCGCCGATTAGCGATAAAACATCACGAACTACACCACACGCCGACAATGGTACAGGAGAAGCATCAAAACAGGTTAGCGATAAAACACCTAAGCCAAAGTCTATAAATGTAGGTTCACCAGTGAAATATAAAAATTCTGAGGATACCAAAGTTTATAAGGTTGTTGGTGGTAACGGTAAAAAATGGCAGTTAGAACGGCTAGATAAGCCTGCTAAGAGCCAAAAAGACATTATTAACGATGTACCAACGAATCAATTAGAGGTCGTAGCCGATGGTTCCTGAAGTGTAGGCACCTGCACTACAAATTATTTGGTATACCCAATATTTTGCAGTGTGGCGCCTGTTAATCATGGACAGAAGTTTTAACCAGAGTAAATAAAATTTAGCTATGAACTCTACAAACGTTGATGATTCCCGCGCTATGAACCGCGTAAAAACACCACAAGTAAAAAAGCAAGAAACAACCGCGCAACTTGTAACACGGCTAGTTCTTGCTTACTACTCCAAAAAGAATGGTGTCAGCTTTAAATCTTGAGTTTTACGGAAACTATGCATTTACCATCGACGTAAAATTCTGACACACACTCATTAAGTAGACGCTTTTTATCATCTGGATTATCAATTGATATCCAGAACAAGTGGTCACTAAATGCGCGGATAAATTGTTCCTTATTGATTGCTGAATGCTGTCGTTTTGTAGCTTCAATCAATAAAGCACCTTGTATTTGCGACTTGATTGTATCGATAGCATTCGTAATAACAGGATTCTTACCCGATATAGTTTCTAGTTGTGCTAACTGCTTGCGTAGCGTCAATATTTCTTCGCTTTCTGGTTGTTCTTCGACTTCAACCGTTAAGTGCATTAACTTGTCGGCTGCACTAGTTAAATATGGCACTAACTGAGATTCTATTTGCTTGTCATTTATCATTTGGCTGTTGTCGCATAGCCGATTTTTGTAAAAGTTATTGCATTGGTAATACACAATAACGTCATCAGTTTTTTTGCGAACACGGGAACATTGAACATAACAAGATGAACCACAACGGTTACATTTAATCAATCCGGAGTATAGGCTATTTTGTTTGGGTGAACCTCCACCCCACTTGTTAAATCGATTGTTCGCAGTAATTTCGATAATTTTTTGACGTTCGGCAACAGTTATCAATGCTTCATCAGGGTGAGTGTTCCACACTATATTATTTTCTTGATAAAGCTTTTTATAACTTCTATCTTTCTGCTTGGTTGGAATATCATCATACGCAGTTCCACCTGCCAAAATTGGATTGTGTAACCACGTCTGAAAACCGTTTGCACTCCACCCTAATCCTGGCTGCTTAATATTTCTCTGCTGTTTAGATAGCTTGCTTAGGTCTGAATCTCCATCAATTAAATGGTTCGATTCCTTCTGATAGCGGTTAGGCTTTCTTAAGGTTATTCCTAAAATTTCATTCATTGCCGTTACTGCTTTCCTACAGCTCTTGAGTTCTAGGTAAACATCAACTGCTAACCTTGCAACATCAGCGATTGTTAATTCTTTTTTACCATAAAGCAAGCATACAACAGGGCGCCTGTCTAGTTCGTAACGGTCATGATACTCACCTGTTACCTTGTACCCAAATGGAGGGGTGTAGTGTGGTTTATAACGCTTTCTTCGAGATTGAATATCTTTAGTGACTCGCAGGGACAACATTTTAACCTCATGCTTTGCAACTGCTAGCCGAACATCTACACCCATCTCTCCCCCTACACTATCCAAGTCTATAGGGTCATCAAGCGCTATCATTTTAGTGTTGCGCGCGCGGCATACGTTCGCTAACTCGTAGAAAAGAATTACTGATGCGGATACTCGGTCAAGCCTTGTAAAAATCAACTTCTCTACCTTGTTGTTCTCAATCCAATTAATTAGCAGTGCAATTCCCTTGCGCTTATTATTAGTTCTTTGTGCTACGTCGTAGAATACTTTTTCGGCACCTGACTCTCTTAATCGACCTATCTGTTTAACAAGTGCGTTAGTATCGATTAATTGTTCTTCGCTGGAAACTCTTGCGTAACCAATTATCATTTTTATCCTCGATAACTTACCTGATAGTATACAGAAAAGTAGACCACTTCTGTCAAGGTGGATACGGTGAAAAAGCAACTATGGACAATA
>ERZ1066118.2101-NODE-2101-length-10344-cov-6.758091_pt1 | contig 10344 bp, 7 predicted proteins | sample MGYA00382765_ERZ1066118 | MGnify/ENA primary metagenome ERZ1066118 (study PRJEB33369, sample SAMEA5778348) | biofilm metagenome | biome: Industrial cooling water; feature: Water cooling tower basin; material: Biofilm | place: United Arab Emirates | collected...
ATGCTGTCAGGCAGGGCGAGCCACTTCTTTCGCACTGCCTTGGGAATGAAGGTGTCGAGGTCGATGGGTAGAGAGGTGTTGGTAAACTCCGAGTAGGAGGAGACCGCCTGAAGCTTCTCCTCGAAGTAGGCCGTGAGAGCAGCCTCATCGACGTTCGGGGTTGCGCCGGCGGACCTCCGAAACACCTCTCTCAGCTCCCGGAATGCCTCCCGATTGGCTCGAACGTCGCGATGGTACGCGGCGCCCGCTCCCATCGCTTCCGCGAGCGCACGCCGCGCGCGAGCCGCGTGCTCCTCCGGGAAAGCGTCGACGCCGCTCTCCTCCGCGTCCAGCTCGAAGCCGTGATACGTCCGCACGCTCCGCATGCGGAGAGGCGCACCCTTGTTCGCTACATCATAGACGAGCTCAGCCTCGTCCACCCTGGCAAACTCCCAGATCAGGTCGTAAGGAATCTGTGTCCCTTCGATCGAGCCACGCGCGCGACCGAACCGGTCCGAGAAGTAGCGGAGATCTCCGACGATTGGGCCCCAGCTTCCACAGACACTCGTCTGCGATACCCGGACCTGCTCACCCCAGCTCGTCTCCTCGTCGATCACCACCTCGAACGGCATCACCCGCGCGAGGAGCCTCTGCCATTCCGAGATCAGCTTCTCGTTGAGACGCGGAAGCTGTCGGGGGAGGTCGATCTCGACGGCGCGGTACATGGAGGCGAGGGCCAAGGCCGCGTCCTCGATCGAGCGGACGAGCACACCTCGCTCCTCAGCCCACTCCTCCAGCGCGTCCGCATCGAACACGTGGCGCGGCAGCCCGTACACCGATCCAAGCGAGCCGCACGTGCGGAGCGCATCCTCGTACAGGCGGTACGCAGTCAGGTGGTCGCTTCCGGGCACGACGTACGACTGGATATTCCGGTCCTGCCTCGTTGCACGGTGTAGTGACTCGATTGAAGCGCAGACGGCGACCAGGGGAATGAGGTGGTCGTCAGCATTGACCAGCAGCTCGCCCCACGGACGGTCAACCGGCAGCACCTCAACCTTCCGGCCATATTCCGTCAGTCTGCTCCCGGCGATCAGCCCTCGCTCAGTCAGCAGGGCCACTGCTCTCCGGTAGGCGATCTGGTCGAGCGGAACCGGCAGTTCGAGGTCGTCCGCACGTACGCCTACATCCGCGCACGTCATTGCTACCCTCTCAGGGTCGCCGGCCAGCTGGAAGTTCGGCTCAGTGGGCCGCAGCTCCGCGAAGTCGATGTCGCGTTCGGAGAGGATCCACACCTCTCCGCCCTCAACACGACCGTGCACCCGCCCAGCCATCTGCAGGATCTCGTTCGAGCCCAGAGGAAGACGCGTAAGCACCTGCTTTCCGCGACGAACGACACTGGTGAACTGCGCGTCCTCGATCACCACAGTGTCCAGCCCACGAATGTTCAGCGCCGACTGCCCCGCCGAGGTCATCGAGAGGAGGAATGGATGAGGAGCGTCGCCATCGAGGAAGGGCCGGAGTTTGGAAACCGGCTCGCCACCGTGGTAGAACGTCGTGGAGATACGATCCCACTGTTCCCCTACCTTCTCCGCTACCTGCTCCGTCTCCGCCCGCGTCGGAACGAAGACGGCGACGCCACGCTTCTCCTTCAACACCCTCCTCAGGAATTTTTCGTTGAGGAAAGTGAACGGGTTCGTGGTGGTGATGACCCCCACCTTGGCCGCCTTCTCCGGATCAAAGGCGCTGGAGACGATGATCTCCGACGACTCGAGGTACTTTGAGTAGAAGGCGGGATCCACAGTCGCCGAGAGCCAGATGAAGCGGCACCCGGCGCGCTTTCCCAGCGCGAGGCAAAGCTCGAGCTCTGCGGATGTCTGGTGGATTTCGTCGACGATGAGGGTGTCGCCCTGCCCGATCAGGTCATCCTGAAGCCAGCGTCGGGCTATGCCCGTGGTGATGATGACCACATTCCAGGTCGGCGTCTCAGGAGTCGCTTCGCGCTCACGATTGACGACGCCGACCTTGAGCGGAAGACCAACGATCTGCTCGGCGATCGGACGTATCGCCAGCGTCTTGCCGGTGCCTGTCCCTGCGACGATCCCGAAGCCTTTTCCTGACGCCGCCAGCCTCTTCAGATCCTCGCCGTGCTCCCGTTGCAGCACCGTCTCTACGTCGGTGAGGCCAACCCCGAGCTCGATCGTCTCACAAGCCGCGCGCGTCGGCGCGATGACGACGATCCGGCCCCCGCTCGGTCTCCCGGGATACCGCTCCGACGGTGCCGTAGTAGGAACCTGAACCATTACTTCATCCGTTCGAAGACTGTGATGTTCGGCTCCAGATTACTGTCAACTCTAGCGAATCCAGCTCGGTCGGGCGAATCGAGAGTCGCACCGGGGTTCCATTCGGACAGATCGCCGGGCGCGGAACGCAAGGAGTCCGCCACGTCCGGGGGTGCGGCAGCTGATTTCTTGTAGGGGATTTCGGGCTGGGTTATCTTCAATTCCCACCCTTACCTAGGTGATCTTGGCCGATGGACCGTGTAGACGAGCTGAAAGGAAAAGCCCGCGAGCTGGAGCGTAGCGGTCAGCCGCGCTCCGCCCTCGAAGTCTATCTGCGTCTCGGGAGACAGGGGGAGACGGGCGGCTCTGGAGCTCTGTGGGCACGCATCGGAGATCTGCAGCTCCAAATGGGGGACAGTCTCAGCGCAGCCGAAAGCTATACTCGCGCTACCGAGCTCTTCACGGAGGCGGGGCAGACGAACAACGCCATTGCCGTCACCCTTCGCCGCATCGAAGCGAACGGCGAGGATCCCCTCGCTCACCTCACGCTCGGTGAGCTTTCACTGAAGCAGGGCTATCGGGACTACGCCCGCAGTGGCCTCTCGGTCTATACCCGTCATGCGGTGGAGCAGGGGAGACCCGCGGAGGTCGTCGGCGCCTTTACCGCCTTCACCGACCGCTTCCCGAGCGAAACTCGTCTCTGGAAGGAATGGGTGGGGGAGATGCAGGAGCTCGGCAGGGCGAGGGAGGCGGTGGAGGTACTGCGTCAGTTCTGGGAGCATCTTTCCGAGGGAGGCGCGACCTCGGTGGCCGAGGGTGTGCGCGACCTCATCCTTGATGTAGATCCATCCGCTGACCCTGCGCCTGCACCCCGCCGCCCTCCTGTCCGCAACATCACCCCTCCTCCGGCCGACACCGAGCCACTCCCCCTTGTCGGCTACGAGCTTCCGGAAGCGCCCTCTTCCGCGGCAATCGCTCCGCTGGCTGGCCTGGAGCCGACTCACGCCGACGTTGAGTGGGGGGAGCTGTCGAGCGGCAGTGCGTCGGAAGATGCGCCCCACTTTTTGGATGCCTCCTCCGCCGACCCGGCTGCTGGCGGCGCTGTGGAGCTTCCTTACGTCGCTTCCGCAACCGACGACCTCCCGCTTCTGGGAGTAGCGCCGCTGGATGATCTCGAGGCCACAGGTCCCGAGAGCTCATACAGCTTCGAGGATTCTCCCTTGATCGACAGCGTTCCAGAGCATCAGGCCGCCGAGGATCTGCCGCTGCTCGGAAGCGAGCCGGAGGGTATTCTCAGCATTTCCTCTCTGCAGCAAACGCTCACGGATACGTCCGGCATCGTCGCGCGAATCAGGTCTGTCGCCGATCGGCCGGTGGAGCCGTCTGACGGCAGCACGCACTATGATCTGGGTATAGCGTACAAGGAAATGGGTCTCGGGGATGAGTCACTCGCTCATCTGGCTGCAGCACTGGAGAAGGGGCACGACCCGGTCGCAACAGTCGAGGTTGTCGGCGAGATCCTTCTCGAACGAGGGGCAGCAGACATAGCCAGGGGAGTCCTGGAAGCAGCGACCGAGCTGGAGGGGGTGAGCGAGAGCTCTCAGCTGGGCATCAAGTACTGGCGGGGCAGATGTGCTGAAGCATTGGGAGAGGAAGCCTCGGCTCGCACCCTATATCGGCAGGTTGCAGAGGCGGATCCGGACTTCCGCGATGCTCGATCTCGCCTGGATTCCGGCGATTTTTGAGCTTTTGACACCGTTGTACCACAGGATTAGCTTGCCCAGCGCCAGTTCGGCTCCAGATCCACGAAGTGACCAAGAAATGCTTCAGACGGAAACTCCGACGCTGTCTCAGATCCAGGCGCCGATCGCCGATCGGCTCGACCGCGTGGTCGACGAGTTCAGGCGTATCCTGGTCGCGGATTTTGAAGGTGTCGCTGAGGTCAACGAATACATTCTCCAGGTGCGCGGGAAGCTCTTCCGTCCGGGGCTCCTTCTTCTCTGCAATGAAGTAGGTTCCGAGCCGACTCCCGAAGCCGACACGCTGGCGGCCGTGATCGAGCTGATTCACCTGGCGACGCTGGTACATGACGACGCGGTGGATCATTCCGTTCTTCGCCGGGGGATGCCGACGGTGAACGCCCTCTGGAGCCACCAGGTTTCGATCATCATGGGAGACTACCTCTACTCGAGGTCGATCTCCGAGCTGGCGCGGTTGGGGAGCGTTGAGCCTGTCAGAATCCTCGCTCAGGCCTCGAACTCGATGTCAGTTGGTGAGATGCGGCAGCTCGCCTCATGCGACGCCCTGGACTTCAGCGAGGCCGATTACTACCAGCTGATCCAGTGCAAGACGGCTTCGCTCATCTCGGCAGCCTGTGAGCTGGGAGCGTTTGCCGGGAACGCTTCGCTGCGCGAGCCTCTGGCCCGCTTCGGCAATGAGCTCGGAATGGCCTTCCAGATCGCGGACGACCTGCTCGACTACACCGCGGATGAGGCTGACATCGGCAAGCCGTCGGGGCTCGATCTGCGCGAGCACAAGGTCACGCTCCCCCTGATTGCGGTGCTTCCGGAGCTGTCGCGGTCGGAGCGGAAACGGGTTGAAGAGTTCTTCGCCGACCCGGAGCCACGCGATGAGGAAATCGCCGCAATCGTGGAGATGGTGACCCGGTACGGCGGCTTGGATTATGCTAGGGGGAGAGCGCTGGCCTACGCCCACGCGGCCAACGAGGCGCTGGACGGGCTGCCCGATGGCCCACCTCTGCGGGCTCTCAGGCACAGCATCACATACGCGATCGAGCGGCGACGCTAAGGGCGATCAACAGGTTTCTTGGGGGTTGGGAGGATAGATGAACGTCGCTATTCGACGACGGGTTGGTCGCTTGTTGCTCGTCCTGCTGATCGGATTGGTCCTTGGCGCTCTGCTCACGGAGCTGGCCGTCCGCTTCATGCCCGACAGCGCTGCCCGTGAGTTCTTCACAACCTCCGTAGCGGCCGCGTTCGGTCCTCTCGTCTTCGACCTCGTCGCCGTCGGATTGACGCTCGGGCCGCTGGTCTTCCACCTGAATGCGCTCAGCATCGTCGGGGTGCTGGTGGTGGCGCTGGGGGCGCGGGCCTGGCTGTAGGGCGAGTGGCTGGCTGCTGGACGCGAAAAGGCCAGGCGAATCGCCTGGCCTTTGTCATTCCTGGGACCGCGGTCTGCGGTCCGCGGGGCTAGCGATTCAGCTGGTGATCGACACCCTGTGTACGTCCTCCGCCCTGAACATTCCCACGACGACCCAAGACAGTGCGCGCCGCGAAGCCGCCAGCGGTAGAATAAAACACGGGCGGCGCAGTGAAGAGCGCCAATGTGAAGAGGTAAGGTCCCAGCATGTATGAAACCGGCATAGGGACCGCCTCGCCTCGTCCTCGAGGGGTGGGGAAAAGGCTCGGGTTGTTTCGCGACTCGCCACGACCGGGTCTGGCCAGTGCACTTCCGTGGCGCCTGTCGCGACAAGATTGCACCAGTAAGAAAGGGCCCCGCGCATGCAGGGCCCTTTTCTCATGCGTCAGTGGTCCCAGCGCCTCACAGCGGCGGCATCGCAGCCTGCGCAGCCTGCTGCGCTCGGAACGCTTCCTGGCGGCGATCCACGATCTCTGAATTCTCCCGCACGCTGTCGAGCCAGCGCGTCAGCGACTCCTGCTGCATCTGGTACAGTGCGATCTGCCGCAGTTGGTCCTTCTGGGCCTCGAACTGCGGACGATTGGCAGTCGTGCGCGCCCGCGGACGCACGATGAAAAGACCGACCTGGCTGCGGACGACGTCGCTGATCTGACCGATCGCAACTCCGAACGCAGCGCCGGTTGCGGCACTCGCCTGACCAAAGGCCGGGTTGAAGCCGGTACGCGTCACGTCGCTGGCCGTCTCGACCGTCAGGCCACGCTCCTGCGCAGCCTGCTCGAGCGACTTGCCGGCCCGTACTTCCGCCACCATCTCCTGACCGATCGCGCGCGCCTGTTCAGCCTTCTTGTCGACGATCAGCTGGCGACGAATATCTGCCGTCGCGTCGTCAAGGGAGACTCGCCCGGGCCCGCTATACGCCTGCAGATGGACGACGTAGAACGCCTCTGGCGTTTCGAAGACGGGGCTCACATCGAGCGGCTCTTCCTCGATCTGCTCATCCCGCGCCCACTCGATGGCTTCTACGGCAGAGCCAACGCCGGGCACGAAGCTGTTGTCCATCGAAATGACGATGTCCTGCAGCACGGTCGCGCCGAGGGTCTGCGCGGCCCGCTCGACACCCGCGCTCTCAGCGACCGCCTCGAGGGAATCGGCAAGCGTGTAAAGCGCGTCCATCGCGTCTTCCGACGGCTCGAAGGAGAGAAGCACGTGCCTCGCCTGAATTACCTGGTCGGCGGTCCGCTCCTGAACCTGAAGGATGTGATAACCGTAGTCGGTGCGGATCGGCTGCGAGATCTCGTTGATCGGAAGCGCGAATGCGGCAGCCTCGAACTCCGGGACCATCTGTCCTCGGCCGAAGGCTCCGAGTGACCCTCCCGCAGCGGCTGAGCCTGTGTCATCCGACTCGCGCTGTGCGACGGTTGCGAAGTCAGCACCCCCGACAATCTCCTGGCGAACCGCCTGCGCCTGTGCGAGAACCGCAGCAGTGTCAGTAGCCGCTGCACTCTTCGGGAGGAAAGCCAGGGTGAACCGGCCGCTCTCGGCGCGCTCGAACTCCTCCTCGTTCTCCTCGTAGTAGTCGCGGATTTCACGGTCGGTAACCTCAACATCCCCCGGAACCAGGACCGATACATTCAGCGGTACGAAGTCGACGCTTGCCGTCTCGGTTTGATCGCGCCACATCTGCCAGAGCTCTGCATCACCGACGTAGAGGCCGGCTGTGATCTGCCGAACAAGCTTTGACCTGGGGATTGTGGAGCGGTAGTAGTCCTCTAAGGAGAGGAGAAGATCCTCGTTCGCGGACGGACTGGAGAGGAACTGCTGATACTTGCTGATATCAAACTCGCCCCCCGTCAGGAAGAGCTCGTTCTGCATCAGATCCGGATGTGGCATCCACTGCGCCGCCTGCACGATCTCCTGATCCGAAACGGTGATTCCGCGCCGCTCCAGCTCCTGCTGCATGAGGATGTCGTTCACGACGTTGTTGAACGCCTGATCCTCGAGCCGCTTGATCTGCTCGCGTGAGAGCTGCGTCGTCCCCCCCTCGGCCTGAGCCTGCTGATATAGCTCCTGATATGCCAGCGAGTACGCCTCTGCTGAGACCGGGTCTCCGTTCACACGGCCGAGCTCACCGGTCTGCTGGGCTACGGAAGTTCCCGAGACGTCCATGCCCCACTCGAAAACCATCAGCCCGACGAAGGCGAGGGCCACTACGATCATGACCCACTTCGTCTTGTCCCGCAGTCCTTGCATCATGGTTGGTAAAGCTCCAGCTCGTTCGGATGTGGTGAGTCCCACAGGGCGGGGATCGATAGGAAAAGCTGCATAAAATAAAAAAAGGCACACCCGCGGGCAAGCCGACCGGCGGACGGAGGAGGGTCACTCCGGTAACAGTTGCGGAGTAACGCTCCCCCGCAGAAGTGCGTGGGCAGCAGGATGAGACCGTCTGTTTTCACCGTCGCGGGGGCCGCCGTTTCGGTTGACACCGCGCTCCGCGCATCAGTAAGTTGAAACCCCACCGCCGTCCTCCAGAATCGATCCGAATATTGCTCCGCGCGGCAGAGAGATGACGCCAACCCCAGCCGAGTTCCGCGAAGAAATCGAGAAGCTGGAGCGGAAGCACGCGGAAAACCCCGAGGGTCGGTATTTCGTACCCTTGGCTAACGCCTACCGCCGCTCTGGTGATCTCCGCCGCGCGATGTCCCTTCTGCGGCAGGGTCTGCAGAAACATCCCGACTATCTGAGCGCGCACATCGTTCTCGGCCGCTGCCTTGCAGATCAGGGGGAAAGCGGAGCTGCTGAGGCCGAGTTCAGGCACGTTCTCGCCGTCGACCCTCAGAACCTGATCGCGCTGCGGACCCTGGGTGAGCTGGCGATTGGGCAGCGCAATCTGGAAGACGCGCGCAAGTGGTATCAGGAGCTGCTTACCGTCGACCCGATGAACGAGGATGCGCGTCGAGCCCTGGAGAACATCGAGGTCAGCGCCGCCCTTCCTGCCATGGACAGGCGGGTAACTGCACAGGATGATTCACCGCCGTGGGAGTGGCCGGCTCCGGAAGCTCACTCCGTTTCATCTGGCGAAGCCGATGCCGGGGCGGAATTGGCATCTACTCCGGACAACCATGAGTCGTCCTTCGGCACAATGATCGATCTCGAGAATCCCGACAGCGATCCTTACTCTGACACGGGTAGCCCTGTTATCACCGAGACGATCGCAGAGCTCTATACCCGTCAGGGCTTCTACGATCGTGCTGCGGACGTGTACCGCGAGTTGATTCGTCGCCGCGGGAACGACCCTGCGCTGGAGGAGCGGCTGCGGCAGGTGACCGAGCTGGCTGCTGGGTCGGGGGCCGGCCCTGCCGAAACGCCCGGCTATTCGGTTCCGATGGATCAGTCGCCGGCGACTACCGGGGTCGAGAATTTCGGCGACGGCGTCGCCGGCCTGGAGTCGGACCCGTTCGCCAGCTCTTTTCAGCAGGGCTTTTCGACCTTCGAGGCTGAGTTTTCCGAGCCGCAGCGTACCAGCTCCGCGGACGAGCTGGCCCAGCTCGAGCCCTTGTTCGGCGCAGAACCGGAGGCTGTGAAGACGCTCGGGCTGGAGGTCGGCTTCGAGTCCGGCAGCTCGGTCATCTTCGCACAGGATGAGGAGCTGCCCACATCTTCAGCGGACGCGGCCCCTGCGTGGGCGGAGCCTCAGACGGTTGCCGCATCTGCTGAGTCGGTGACGATCAAAGCATATCTCAACTCCGTGCTCTCGTGGAAGCCGGGTTCTCCTCAGGCCAGCTTCGACACCGCTGAGTCCACTGAGCGCGGGTACGGAGCATTCGCTGACGAGCCTGCGGACGACGAGCTGCTGCCGGATGATTCGCTCGATATCTGGAGCCGTGAAGGGTTCGTCACCGACGACATCGCGCCGGTCGGACTCCAGAGCGACGTGTTGGATCGCGAGATCGAGGAAGCCCTCCCACTGATGGATTCCGCGCCGCTGGCGGAGATGGACCACTCCTGGCTCACCGGTTCCGCGTTCACTCTCGACGAACCCGAGCCGTTGGCTTCGGCGCCCGCCGCGCCCGCCCCGGCGGCCACAGTGCCGGAGCCTGACTTCGCCCTGGCACACGACATCGTAGACGACGAGCTCTTTCCATGGGAGCTGCCCGCTACCCATCCAGCTGCCGCCGCGGTGGAGACAGAGACCACCCCCGTCTTCGCGGAAGACCTCCCCCTGGTGGCGGAGCCCTCCAGCGTTCGCGACGCCCCGCCGGAGACGCATGTCACAGACTCGGATGCCCTCGCGGTGATCCCTACCCCTATCGCCGATGTTATCCAGACCACGTCCGCTCAGCCGGCGGCACCGCCGACGCCTCCCGCGGATAGCGCTCCGGATGGGGCGCAGGAGGATGACGATCTCGAATCTTTCCAGACCTGGCTGCGCAGCCTGAAGCGATGAAGATCGGCGTCGTGCATGGCCCGAACCTCAACCTGCTGGGGAAGAGGGAGCCAGACCTATACGGCCGCGAAACCCTGGAAGAGCTTGACGAGGCGATCGTTGAGCTGGGCCGCACCCTCTCCGCCTCCGTCACCTGTTTCCAGGGCAATGGCGAGGGAGATCTGGTTGACCACCTGCAGCGCACGGCCCCGGAGGTCGAGGGCTTCATCATCAACGCGGGCGCCTACACTCACACCAGCATTGCCATACGCGACGCTCTGCTGGGGGTGGAGAAGCCTTTCGTAGAGGTGCATCTGTCGAACGTGCACGCGCGGGAGCCCTTCAGACACCACTCATATCTCTCCGACCGGGCAGTTGGTGTGGTGGTGGGGTTCGGCCGCGATAGCTACTTTCTAGGGCTTCGCGGTCTGGTCGACTTTCTGCACCGGCGCAAGCCGTGATTCGGATCGACTCTACTTCTTGTTGGCTTTGACGAACTAGGAG
>ERZ1066118.2103-NODE-2103-length-10340-cov-7.694604_pt1 | contig 10340 bp, 9 predicted proteins | sample MGYA00382765_ERZ1066118 | MGnify/ENA primary metagenome ERZ1066118 (study PRJEB33369, sample SAMEA5778348) | biofilm metagenome | biome: Industrial cooling water; feature: Water cooling tower basin; material: Biofilm | place: United Arab Emirates | collected...
GTCGAGCACGATCTCGGCGTTGCCGGTGCCCTTGAACTCCTCGAAGATCACTTCGTCGCCGCGGCTCCCGGTTTCAGTCAGCGCGGTTGCGATGATGGTGAGGCTGCCGCCGCCTGACTTCACCGGAACACGACGCGCGGAACCGAAGAAGCGCTTGGGCTTCTCGAGGGCTCCGCTATCGATACCGCCGGAGAGGGTACGACCGGTCCCCCGCTCGCTCGTGTTGTAGGCGCGAGCAAGCCTGGTCAACGAGTCGAGAACGAGAACAACGTCTCTCCCGCCCTCTACCTGCCGACGGGCCATCTCGAGCGTCATCTCCGCGATCGCTACGTGGCGCTCGGCCGGGTAGTCGAAGGAGGAGGCGATGACCTCCCCGTAGCCGATCATCTGCATCTCCGTCACTTCCTCCGGCCGCTCATCGACGAGAAGGACCAACAGGAGCGCGTCCGGGTAGTTACGCGCGACGCCATGGATGATCGACTGCAGGAGCATCGTCTTGCCTGCGCGAGCAGGAGCAACGATCAGGGTGCGCTGGCCTTTGCCGAGCGGCACGATCAAATCGACGATGCGGGTGGTGAAATCGTTAGCGGGACGACCGGGAAGACTCGGACCTTCCAGAATGAGCTTCTCGTCCGGGTGTGCAGCGGGAAGCGAGCTGAAGTCGGGGCGGCGAGCCGCGTCGTCGGGCTCGATGCCGCTCACCTTGGCGACTGACAGCAACGGGGGACTCTTCCCACGACCCGGTGCAGGACCGGCTTCCCCCTCGATGATGTCGCCCGTGCGCAGACGGAAACGCCGAATCAGGTTCTGCGGGACGAAGACATCATCCGGCGAGGACTGGAAGCCATTGTGAGACGAGCGGAGGAATCCGCTGCCGCTTTGCAGGACTTCCAGAGCGCCACGGGCGGCGGTGGCAGGCGCACGATTCGATTCGGCGCCGCGCCGGCGAGCCGGTGCAGTCATGGATACGTCAAGGAGGAAGTATCGGGAACTGGAGGCGGTGCGGGAATGATCGAGCACCGCGCGGTGAGCGGAAGACGCCCCCGTAACGGAAGCGTCAAATAACGTGCCTCAAAAAGCGTGTGTGACGAAAGTGGAGACGTACCGGGAAAGGCGCCCGTCACTAAACTTACGAGGTAGGTACGTCGATACAAATAAGTGAAATCCAGATCCCGCGCAAGGAGCCAGTTGGCCGCGGGGTAGCGTGCGTTTTCCGTTGCGACTAAATTCAGATATACCTTCCCCTTCCGCCAATCATGCATTCTTCAAGGCGGGCCTAGCGTGGGTCCTCTAAGTCCGTTCGCGAGACAACCCCGTAAGCAGCGTGCCGTCCTGGCCACCCTGGTGGTCTGTGGACTCGTGGTTTTCCTTGGATCAGCCTTCTTCCGCACTCAGGTGGTGCGGAACGAGGACTTCGTGCTCCGCGCGGACGAGAACAGCATGCGCGTTGTTCCGGTGCCTTCCCCCCGCGGCGCGGTTTTCGACCGGAACGGAAAGCTGATTGCGGAGACGATTACAAGCTACTCCCTGCAGCTTCAGCCGACCTCGCCGGACTCGGCGCGTGTCGGCCTTCTCCTGCTGCAGCCTGCGCTCGGACTCAGCTCTGAGCAGGTCGAGCTGCTTCTTCAGACTTTCCGGGAAACACCGGACGAGCCGCTGACCGTCTCCCGATCGCTGACATTCGAGCAGGTCTCGTGGATCGAGGAGAATCGGATCGATCTGCCCGAGGTGCAGCTGGAAGCCTATCCGCAGCGTCACTACCCGGAGGGTGAGGCAGTCGCCCACCTGGTCGGATACGTGGCGGAGATCAGCAGGGAAGAGCTCGAGGATTCCACAACCTGGGTGGGGTACCGCCGCGGCCAGATGGTCGGCAAGGCCGGCATCGAGCGTCAGTACGAACAGATGCTCGGCGGTACATTAGGCGAACGTTACATGGAGGTAGACGCACGCGGTCGTGTAGTCGGAACCATCGCACCGCGGGAGGCCAAGCCGCCGGTCGCAGGCGAAGAGCTCCATCTCTCGATCGACGTCGAGCTCCAGCGGTTCATCCACTCCATCTTCCCCGAGGAGTTCAACGGTGCCGTTGTCGCAATGGTGCCCTCCACGGGTGAAGTTCTCGCTCTGTATTCGAATCCGACCTACGATCCGAATGGTCTGATCGGAGGCGCGGATCAGGAGCTCTGGCGCCGCCTGAACTCGGATCCCCGTCGGCCACTGCTGAATCGGGCGACCTCGGGCATTTACGCTCCGGGGTCGACGTGGAAGCTGGCGACGGCGATCGTCGGCCTCGAAAAGGGGGTCATCGCGCCTGACACGAAGATGCCGATCGCGTGTTCGGGCGGGATGAGCTACGCCGGCCGCTATTCGCGATGCTGGCAACAGAATGGGCACGGAGTCCTCGATCTTGCCGGCGCCATCGCCAATTCGTGCAACGTTTACTTCTACCAGCTGGGCATCTGGCTGGGTCTGAACCAGCTGTCGCGCGAAGGGACGCGGCTGGGATTCTCGCGTAGAACTGGGATCGACCTGCCGACTGAGAACGTCGGGACCTTCCCCACCGACGCAGAGTGGTTCAAGCAGCGGTTTGGCTGGGACCCGACCCCCAGCGAGGTCATGAGCCTCGCCATCGGGCAGGGGCCGAATGCCCAGACGCCGATCCGGATGGCTCAGTTCTTCGCGGCCCTGGCGGGGAATGGAACCGCACCTACGCCAAGCCTTCGTCAGATTTCCCCCGCCCTCCGCAGAACAGAGACCGATCTGCGTCTGAGGGAGGCGACTCTCGCCACTCTTCGCGTCGGAATGGCTCAGGTGATGGAGCCGGGCGGCACAGCCTACATGGCTTCTCTCAAGAACTGGAAGATGTACGGCAAGACCGGCACGTCGCAGAACAGCGCAGACGTGACCAAGCCGCACGCGTGGTTCACCGGATTCTCGGGCCGGCCGGATGGAGCGCCCGAGATCGCCATTGCCGTTGTGGTTGAGTTCGGCGAGTCGGGATCAGGAACAGCAGCACCTATCGCAGCGAAGGTGGCGGACTTCTACCTCAACTCGAAGTATGGCCGGTCGACCGAGCCGCTCCAGACACTCGGTGAGAGGATGACCGGAGCACCGATCGGCGGGTAAATACGCAGCCGGATAGCAGACTCACGAGAGGGCCCCACCCGCCGATGGCTCCGAGAACGATCGATTTCCACGACGTCGACAGCTACATCGCGCACTTCCCTGAGGACGTGCAGAAGGTGCTCCAGGAGCTGCGGAAGACGATCGGGGAGCTATTGCCCGAAGCAGAAGAGGCGATCAGCTATCAGATCCCTGCCTTCCGGCAGAACGACAGCTACATCGTCTACTTCGGGGGGTTCAAGAAGCACATCGCCGTCTATCCGGCGCCAGTGGAGCATCCGGAGATGAAGAACGAGCTAGCGCCTTACGCGTCGGGAAGGGGCACTGTGAAGTTCTCCCTCGACGAGCCGCTCCCTCATGATGTCATCAGGAGGATCGTCGAGTTCAACGCTGAGGCGAATGAAGCGCGGGCCGCCTCGAGAAAAAAGAAGAAGAAGGGGAAGTAGGAAGCTCCCTGAATGGCGAAGAGGGGGTCCAGCAAAGTCTGCCGGACCCCCTCTTGACACGCCCGAGGGCCCACAAATCAGAGGGCTGGTGCCATATTGTGGCGGAACAGGATCAGCGACGACCTCTCGACCGTGCGTTCGGCGGGTAGCTGCTCGGCGCCCCCGCTGTGCATGTGGAACGCATCATAGCCGAGCGCCTTCATCTCAGCCCGCAGGGAAACCTCGGAGCCGCCGGCAGCGCGAAGTGCAGCTGGATCAACGGTCACCATTACGAACGGGACGGACAGGCTCCGCAGCGTGGCCTCCGCACCTTTCAGTGTCGTCTGCGCGGCGGGAGGCAGGTCGAGCCGGATAACCTTCAGGGCCTTGATCAAGAGGCGGTGTACGATCTCATCGATCGTGAGGATCTCGCCGTCGTCATCGGCGGCGTTCTCGGAGGTCCTCAAGTTCAACGGGATGACGTTGCGCAGGCTATTCAGCCCCATGTTCTGAGCGAGGCCGAAGAATCGATTCGGCCGAGGCTCAATCGAGAGAACCATGCCTTCAGAACCCACCATCGCGCCGCCGAGAAAGCTGAAGTACCCCACGTCCGAGCCGATGTCGAGGAATGTGTCGCCAGGCATCAGCGCACGAACGATCAGCGCAGCGGCCTCTGGTGCGTACAGGACATTCGCGTTGAGGGCTCTCTCGATCTCTGACTGAATCGGGCACCGCCGGTCGAGAGATAGCTTGAACACGGACGGCCCACGCGGGGAGCTGATCTCAACCTGTACCACACCGAGGTTCCTGGAGAATTCGGCAAGGTCGCTTGTCTCGATCCTTCCCTCGCGCCGTCGCGGCTCCGCGGGGAGCGTGTGCGGCACCTCGACCACCCAGGAGCACCACGGCGTGTCGTCACAGGTGGAGTAGACCAGGATGCCCCGCGCCCGGAAGAAGTCATCGACCGCGGACTTGACCCCGAACGAGCCAGCTTCGAAGTCACCGTCTATGTAGTCGTGACCTGCGATGATCCCGCCTGGCCGCACCTTCTCGATCCACGCATCGAGGTCCTCGAGCACCGAGGCGTAGTCGTGCCGCGCGTCCAGATAGACAAAGTCGAGCGAAAAGTTTGGGACCAGCTTCGCCGCCTCGACTGAGGTCGTTCTCCAGATCGAGCTCCGTCGCCCGAATGGCCGCAGCCTGGCCTGCGTGAGCTGGTAGTATCCATCCTGGACGTTCTGCGGGAGGTTCGCGATATCAACGTAGCCCTCCGTCGTATCCTCAGCCCACGGATCTACCGAGATCAGGTGGCTCCCCTGCCACCCCGATAGAAGAATCGCGGAAAATGCGCCCTGCTGAACGCCGACCTCGACGCCGCAGCCGAAGAGACGACGCTCGTTGAGGAGGGCCGGAATCTCGTTGCGTGTCGACAGGGAGGATATCCGATCGGCGCCGATCGATGGCTGTGCTGTCGCGAGCATATTCACGTCTTGGGGGAAAGTTTCTGAGTTCGCAGACCGGAGCGAAGCTGCCGTCTCCGCATCTTCTGGCAGATCGCCTCACGGCGCGGAAAAGGCAGGGGTCATGCCGAGAGCTACGTGGGCCGCCCCCATACACTTAGCTGTTTGGCGCACCCCGGAGCCCGGCATGATTTGCGTGAGAAGCCACTCAGCTGCGGCAAAAGGTGCCTAGCTCGGATGTGTTGTTATTCCGACCACGTGAACAGCAGGCGACTCGACGACCGAGGCATCCGCTTCGGTTTGGCCTGTGGAGTACCCGGCGTACAGGGTGGAAAGAGACTTCACCGGCGCCGCCACCCGACGTGCAGAGCAGCAAGCGGCGGAAGAAAAGCGCCTCCCTGTGAGGCCAAAAAAAAGCGAGCCGAAGCTCGCTTTCCCGGTGTGGATCCGCTCGATCAGCCGCGCGGCAGCTCTGCTGCGACCGCAGCTGCTTCCTGTGTCGGCTCAGGTGCCGCGGCCGGCTGCGTAGTGTAAGGCAGCAGGATCGAGATCCGCCTGTTGGCGTTGTCGAAGGGCGCATCGGGCTTCCGCAGGTGCTTGTCCGCATAACCGCGGATCTCTGCCACACGACCACGTGAGAGCCCCGAGCGCTCCATGGCGGATCGCGCTGCATTGGCGCGGTCGGATGAAAGCTCCCAGTTGGTGTATCCATTTGCCCCGGAGTAGGGCTGGGCGTCGGTATGACCCTCAACGACCACGGGACCCGTCGCCCCGCCGAGCTCGTTGGCGATCACGGTAAGTGCCCGGGCCGCCGCCGGTTTAAGGGTCGACGAGGCGGCCTCGAAGAAGGTCTCTCCATCCTCGGACTCGACCAGCTCGATGCGGAGCCCCTGGTCCGTCATGACGATCTCGACCTGAGCCGCCAGATCGCCAAGGCCCGCCTCCCCCTCCAGCTTCGCCTGAATTTTCTCGCCGATGTCGCGGAAGCGCTGCTCCTCGATCTGACGCGCGACCACCTGAACGGGCATGATGCTGGATGGAGGCTTGGGCGCGCTCCCGAGCTCGATCATGTTCATGGTCGAGGCAGCGCCCTGCTGGAAACCGATCGGGTTCTGGAAATAGCCCTCGATTGCGCTCTTGGTCGCCTGGTCCATGCCGATGATCCACATCACCATGAAGAACGCCATCATCGCCGTCACGAAGTCGGCGTAGGCGACTTTCCACGACCCGCCATGGTGGCCGCCATGCCCCTTCGTCACCTTTTTTACGATAATGATCGGGCGCTTCTCCTGGGACGACATCTTACGCTGCCTTCCTGCGTGTCATGGCCTCGAGCTCGGCGAATGACGGCCGGTCGGCGGGCTCGATGTTGCGGCGCGCGAACTCTACAGAAGTCATCGGAGAGTCGCCTCGGGCGAAGGAGAGCAGGGCTGTTCTGATGCATGCCATGTAGGCGTGCTCCGCCTTGATCCTGGCTTCGATCGCACTGGCCATGGGAGCGAACACGCCGTAGGCCAGGAGAATTCCGAGGAAGGTGCCGACCAGGGCTGCGGCCACCTTCATACCGATCTCGGAGGCTTCACCGCCGATCGCGCCCATGGTGATGATGACGCCGAGCACGGCGGCGACGATGCCGAAGGCCGGCATCGCATCACCAATGCGCTGCACCGCCCCCGGAACGGCCATCGCCTCCTCATGCTGCTGATCCAGGTCGAGCTCGAGAATCTCCGACAGATGGTGGTCCTCGACCGCTCCGGTTAGGAGCACCTTGAGAGTATCGGAGAGGAAGGACACCGCGTGGTGGCTCTTGGAGAAACTCGGATATTTCTTGAAGATCTCGCTCTTCTCAGGATCCTCGATGTGCGATTCGAGGCCGACGAGGCCTTCCTTGCGCGCGGTCTGGAAGACTTCGTAGAGTACCTGAAGCAGCTCAGAATAGGCCTTTTCAGTGTAGATGTTCGGCTTCAGGAGACCTAGGGACTCCTTGAAGACCCGCTTCACCACTGCGATCGGGTTGCCCATAACCAGCGCACCCAGTCCTGCGCCGCCGATAATGACCAGCTCGCTTGGCTGCCAGAGAACCGCGAGCTCACCGTGGTGCATGAGGTACCCACCGATGACGCTCCCGAAAACGATGACCAGGCCGATGATAACGAACACGAGAGTATTCGGGATTAGGGGTGTCTCGGATGATCGTGATCGATCTCACAGTCGGAGTATCGGCGCGCCATCTACAAAACTGGACAGCGTCCGGTTCGGGTTTTGTGGAGATGTCTGACACCGCTCTCGGGGACCCGTCCGGAGCTGGAAGTTGGTTGCGTCTGAGCGAGGGGCTGATCGCCGGCGTTCACCACGCGCTCAACAACCGCATGGCTGCGCTCAGCGCGGTCGGACAGGTATTGGAGGCTGATCTCCCGGCAAGCCATCCTCTCGCGAATGCGCTCAGCGCCGAGCTGCAGAGGCTCGAGAACACCGCCGGGATGCTGAGGCTTCTCGTATCCACGGGAGACGCCGAGCCGATTCAGGTCGAGTCAGTTACAGCGGATCTGTCACGCCTCTTCTTCATGCATCACGCGCTGCGCGACCTGGCGCTTGATGTGGAGATCGCGCAAGGACTCTATCCACTGTGGGTCGAGCCGTCGGCACTTCTTCGCGCGTTATCTATTCTTACGGCAGTTGCAGGGCGACATGCAGCGACAGGCCATCAGCAGGTAAGCCTCAGAGCAACCGGCAATGCCGTGACGGTAGAGATCGCCGTGTATGCCAGAGGATCGGCAGAGGGCGACGAATTCAGGAACGAGCTGGGCGGTGTGGACGCGGAGAGCGCTGGGGCGCTGCTGCGTGAGTGGGGAGGAGAGGTGGAGGCGGAGCAGAGTGCGCAGGAGCTCCGACTGACGCTGCGGTTGCCGACGCTGCCGGAAGCCCGGAGGCGCGAGGCAGCGGCCGCCTCAGCCTGATTCGTTCTTGCGGACAGGAAGAACGCCGAGCCAATCCGCCGCATCCGAAGTAGCCGTAGCGCGGCGATTCTCTGTAGTGATTGCAGCTACGATCTCTTCGCGGAGAATGCTGACATCGGCAGGAGCCTCAATCCCCAATCGAACGCCGCGACGATCAGACTCGAGAACGACGATCCGGATCCCATCACCGATGACGATCGCGTCCCCGGGTTTACGGCTGAGGATGAGCATTCAATTAGGGGCTTCCAGACCTCACCGCTTGAGGTCCAGGATTGTCTGGATCATCTCGTCGACGGTCGTGATGATGCGGGCAGCGGCGGTGTAAGCCTGCTGGTGCTGCATCAAGCGCACGAGCTCCTCGTCGGTCGAGACACCGCTGACGCTCTGACGACGCAGCTGCAGCTGTGACGAGAGCGTGCTGAAAACGGTTGTTGAATCTTCGGCAAGTCGCGTCTGTACCGCAAGATCGGCAATGGTGACGCGGTAGTGTTCATTCGCCGACACATCACCGAGGATCCCCGCCTCAGCCGGAGTCCAGATTCCCTGCGCGATCGTGTTTTCTGCCGGCGCGTTCCGCATGGCGGCCATCGCGAGCGCGATCCTGTTGTTGTCGGGCTGGGTCGCTGAATCGCTGGCGGCGATGTCGGTGTACGTCGCCGTGACAGCAATTGACCTGGCCGTAGTGCCCGTCGGATCGAAGAAGTTTCCGCCCGCCGTGCCGTCCCTCTTGAACCCTGCGGTGTGCAACGCATTCGTCTGCACGACCAGCCCTTCGGCGAGCTCATCCAGTCGCGCCTGTACGCCCGGGATGCGCGTGTCGAGCATCCGAACGAGTTCGCCCAGGACGCTGCCTTCGCTGGCGAGGCTCATCGTCATCGACCCCACCTGAATCACCGGCGGCTCACCGACTGCTGACAACCGCTTGGCCTGCGAGCCGTCGACGATCAGCACGTTTTCGATGTGCAGCGCCACCGCGCCATTTTCCCGCTCGGTGGTACGGACGGAAGCAAGCTGCGAAACCGAGTCGATGAGCCGATCCCGCTGATCGCGCAGATCGCTCGCGGTGAGACCCGACGCCTCCTCCCGAACGATCAGCTCGTTGACCTTCGCTACCTGCTCCGTCAGGCGGTTGATCTCGTCGACGGTAGTGGTGACGCGACTGCGGGTCGCCTGCACCATCTCATCCAGCCGGTTGGTAAAGCTACGGAGCGTGCTCGCTACCTCAGTCCCGCGCTGCACCGCGAGGCGCCGAGCTGGATCGCTCGCCGTGTTGTTCGCTACGTCGGACCAGGATGAGAAGAACGCGTCGAGGTTCGCGGCGAGCCCGGAATCTGATGGCTCGCCGAGTATCTCCTCAACGCGGCCGAGAAGCTCGTGCCTCGTCTCGTAGCTGGCGGACTTGGAGGACTCGCGGCGGAAGCTCGTGTCCAGGAGCGTATCGCGCACACGGGAGATGTCATAGATCCGCACGCCCGTGCCCATGCGCCCCAGCGGGGTGATGTCCGGCTCGGAGTCCACCATCGCCACGCGCTGTCGGGAATAGCCTTCCGTCTGCGCATTGCTGATGTTCTGGGATGAGATTCGAACCGCGGTCTGGTGTGCGTGAATCGCGCTGCGCGCGATGTTGATGATACTCCCGATGCTCGACATTTCAGACCTGCCTGTCGATCAACAAGCCGCCCGTTGGCTTCCCCTCGTTGTCCTTCTTCTCGGCGCTGTAGGTGTTCGCCGGCTCTCCGGGTCCATAGAGACCGCGCATGAGCTCACCGCCCGTTGAGAGCGCCGAGCGCAGCATCTGCCGGTTCGTCTCCACCTCGCGGGAGAGGGTAAGCGCAGCCGCACGTAACCCATCGCGGGCATCACGAAGAGGATCAGTCATGCTGTCGCCGAGAACGTCCTCGAGCGTGCGCAGACCAAGATCTTCGGTACCGGCAATCAGGCGGCTCAGCGAGCGCCGCTGGCGTCTGGCCTCACCGAGCGTGACGAGGATACGATGCGTGGCGAAAACGCTGTCGTCGACGCCCTGAAGGTCATCACCGGAGACTGACGAGCGCTGCTTCCGCATCACGCCGATCAGATCCTCCAGGAGACGCACCTCCGCGGTTACTGCGTTCGTGAGTGCCTCGATCGCTGCAGGCGTAACCGAGCCGCGGGGAATCACCGCCAGGTTTGTGGCAACCGTCGGTGTCATTCGGTACCTCCCTCTCCGTTCGACTGCGCCGCGAACGCTCCGCGGAGCTGCCGGTAAAGTGCCTCACCAATTCCCCGATCCCAGCCTTGGCCGGTCATCGGGGCGAGGTGCTGGTCGAGCATGCTCGTGAACCGGATGTAACGGATGAGTTATTTAAAATTACCTATCCGTTACATCCGTTTTATCC
>ERZ1066118.2106-NODE-2106-length-10335-cov-13.758949_pt1 | contig 10335 bp, 10 predicted proteins | sample MGYA00382765_ERZ1066118 | MGnify/ENA primary metagenome ERZ1066118 (study PRJEB33369, sample SAMEA5778348) | biofilm metagenome | biome: Industrial cooling water; feature: Water cooling tower basin; material: Biofilm | place: United Arab Emirates | collected...
GCGTTGAAGAGGGTCGACTTGCCGACGTTCGGCAGGCCGACGATGCCGCAGCGGAAGCCCATGGGTTCGTCTCGATTATGGAGGAAGTTGCCGGTTCCTTAGCCGCCCTTCCGGAGCCGACGCAACCGGACGGCCGAAGCAATCGCTCCGTTTCGGAGGTGCGGCTAGAGGCCGGGTAAGCCGGCAGCCCTATCGGCGCGGCGGTGATCTCCGTTCTGCTCTTCCGCCGCCAGTGGCTCCTGGCGGTCGTTTACCTCGTCGCCGCCTGGCTGGCGATCGAGTTCACCCGGCTGGAAGGCGGGGTCGCGCAGTTGTGGGCGGCGACGGCGGTGCTCCTGGCCGCGCTGATCCGCACCGCGACGCGCCACTGGTGGGCACCGGTCGCGGCCTGCGTGGTCCCGCTGGCCGTGTTGACCCATGCGCTCGACCTCGGGCTCGGCGCGAAGGTGGCGCTGCCCTTTCTGGTCATCAACTCGGCCGAAGCCCTGCTCGCCGCCTGGCTCCTGCGGCGGCGCCGTTCGGCGGAGGCGAGCCTTGCCACCCACGGCTGGGTCCGCTCCTTCGTCTTTGCTGCCGTCACCGCGCCCCTGGCGATGGCACCGCTGGTCGCGCTGACCCTGCTGCTGGTCGGGGGCGATCCGTGGACGGCAGCGCTCCACTATCTGTGCGCTCACGCGCTCGGGAACCTCATCTTCACGCCGCTCGCGCTGATGCTGACCGGTCGGCGGGTGCGGCGGGAGGTGTTCGGCTCGCTTCGCGCCAGGCAGCGCGATCTGCTGCTGGTCCTGGGCCTGTCGATCGGCTCCACCTTGCTGGTGTTCGGCCAGTCGTCGATCTCGCTCCTGTTCGTCGCCAGCCTGGCGGCGGTGATCGCGACCTTCTGCCTCGGCCGTCACGGCGCGGCGATCAGCATCGCCATCCTGGCCGGACTCGGCGGGGTGCTCACCGGGCTCGGCAGCGGGCCAATCTTCCTCATGAAGCTGTCGTCGTCCGAGCAGCTGCTGTTCCTCAATTGCTATCTTGCCGTGACGGTGCTGACCATTCTTCCGGTCGCTGCCGAGCTCGAAACCCGCAAGGCACTGTTGCGCCGGGTCCGGAACAGCGAGGAGCGCTTTCGGCTTCTTGCCGAACATAGCAGCGACATCCTGATGCACATCAGCAACGAGGGCCAATTCCGCTACATCTCGCCGTCGATGCAGACCATCGGCGGACATGACCCGGGCGAGCTGATCGGGCGACACAGCGCCCGGCTGATCGCGCCCGAGCATCGCGAGCATGTCCGCGCCGCGCATCGCCAGACGATCGAGGCTGGCGGCGAGACGGTCAGCTACGAATATCTCGGGCTGCTGAAGGACGGCAGCCGGCGCTGGTTCGAGACGCATGCCCGGGTGCTGTTCGACCACCAGGGCGAACCGGACGGCGTGCTGTCACTGGCCCGCGACATCTCGCACCGCAAGGCGGTCGAACAGTCGCTGCTGAGCGCCGCCCATTCGGACCTGCTGACCGGCCTTCCCAACCGCCGCGCCTTTGAGGAGCTGATCGCCCATCGTGCCCGGCTCGCGCGGCCCGGGCGCGACTGCCTGGCCCTGCTCGACCTCGACAAGTTCAAGAGCGTCAACGACACCTACGGCCACGACGTCGGCGATGCCGTGCTCAAGGGCTTTGCGGAAGTCGCGCGGCGGCTGGTGCGGAGCCACGATACGGTGGCGCGCTTCGGGGGCGAGGAGTTCGTGATCCTGTTCGAGGACACTTCGATCGAGCAGGCCTTTCAGGTGTGCGAGCGGATGCGACGGGTGCTCGGGGCAACCCCGCTCGCCACGCCCGCCGGGCCGCTCAAGGTCACGGCGAGCGGCGGGGTGGCGGTGATCGGAAGAACGGGCCTTTCGGCAGCGATGAAGGCGGCCGACGAGGCGCTCTACCGGGCGAAGAAGGGCGGGCGCGACCAGTTGCTGCTGGCGGCTTGACGGATGATCCTCTCTCGCGCGCGGAGCGGGACAGGGAGGATCAGCCTAACCCAGCACCGCCTCGGCCCAGGGCGCGAACGGGCCGCGGCCGAGGAGCTGACGCTGAACTTCGGCCGACACCCGGTTGATCGCCTCCTGCGGGCGCGGGCCGGGGTGGACGGCGCGGCGTAGGGGGCGGGTGCCGGGCGCCATGGCGATGACCTCGGCCATGGCGCGGGGCACGTCCAGCGGGTCGGTCGAGCCGCCACCGGTGCGCACGGCATTGACCATGAGCTCGGGATAGCCCGCCTTGCGGCTGTCTTCGGTGCGGGCGAGGAGGTCGCGCGTCCGGCGGGCGCCGCTCGCCCAGATCTCGGTCGGGTAGCCGCCCGGCTGGATGATGCAGACCTCGATCCCGCGCGGGGCGAGTTCATAGGCCATCTGCTCGGACAAGGCCTCGAGCGCGAACTTGGTCGCGCTGTAGGCGCCAAGGTTGGGCACCATCACCCGGCCGAGCTGGGAGGAGACCTGGATCAGAAGCCCGCCCTTCTTCGACCGCATGCCGGGCAGGGCCGCGCGGGCGACGCGATGGGGGCCGTGGAGGTTGGTGTCGAACATCTCGGCCATGGCCTGCTCGTCCTGGAGCTCGACCGGGCCGGACAGGCCGATGCCGGCATTGTTGACGACCACGTCGAGCCCGCCACCGGCCAGCCGCTCGGCAGCGCGAACGGCGCGGGCGACCTCGTCTGGCTTGGTGACGTCGAGCTCCAGCACCGTGAGGTCGAGCCGCTCGTCACGGGCGACCTTCTGCAGCGCTTCGGCCTCCGGCCGGGGAAGGTGGCGCATGGTTGCGAACACCTTGGCGCCCGAGCGGGCAAAGAGCAAAGCGGCAAGATTGCCGAAGCCGGACGAGGTGCCGGTGATAAGGATCGAGCGACCCTTGAGATCGGGCGCTGGCGGGGCGGCAGCGTTCTGGGCGAGCGCCGGGGCGGCGGCCGCGGCAGCGAGGGTTCCTCCGAGAAGCTGGCGGCGGGTCACGTCGGTCAATTGGGGCTCCTCTTCTGAATGTGCTCAGCGGAAGTTGAAGCTGACGCTCAGTCTTTCCTCTCGCCCGCGGCCCGGCAAGACCTCGTGCCGCAGCCAGCTTTCCCACAGGAGCAGCAAGCCGGAGCGGGGCGCAAGAGTGACAAAGGGCTGCAGCGGCTCGGGCGCGTCGGACCGCCGGGTGGGGGCGGCCATCATCATCGGCAGCCGCGGATCCTCGAAGCGGATCGCGCCGCTGCCTTCGGGCACTTCGACGTAGAGGGTGCCGGACAGGATCGAGTGGGGGTGGATGTGGGCGCTGTGGTGGCCGCCACCCTTCAGGAGGTTGACCCACAGGCTGTCGAGCCGCGGCTTGACCGCCCAGCCTAGGTCATGCGCGAAGCTTGCGGCATGGCGGGTGAGCAGGCGAGCAAGGACGGCGAAAGCGGGATCTCGGCGCGGCAGGTCGTCGAGCGAGGCGTAGCTCGTGTAGCCGCGATAGCCATGCTCGCGCGCCCAGCCGATCCCGGCCCGATCTTCGGCCGCCAGCGCCCGGATCGAGCGGGCGAGTTCGTCGAGGTCGGCGGCGAGATCGGCCTCGTAGAGGGGAGTGGCGAACAGCTGGCGCATCCTTGCTCCCTAGCGCGGCGGGAGGGCGAGGCACAGCCGGACGTGCCTGGCGAGGAACGCTTCCGCGCCTTGCCGGTTGGCACCGCACGACAAGGCACATCGGCGAGGCAAACGAATGAACAAGCGAATGGCAGTGGCGGTGGCGGCGGGCGTACTCGCCTTGTCCGCCTGCAAGCAGGAAGGCACCAGCGTCTCCAACAACCAGACGCAGGGCGTCACCGACGAAGCGGTGGTCGACAATAGCGGCGCGCTCAACATGAGCGATGCGCAAGGCTCGGCCATGGACCAGGCCTATGTCCAGAATGCCGCGGCCAGCGACATGTTCGAGATCGAAAGCAGCCGGCTTGCACTGGAAAAAGCGACGCTTCCGTCCGTCAAGACCTATGCCCAAATGATGATCGACGAACATGGCAAGTCGTCGGAGGAACTGCGCGCGGCGGCGACCGGGGCCGGGATGAGCGTCCCGGCGGCGCTTCCCGCCGACAAGCAGGCCAAGCTCGACTCGCTCCGCGGCCAGTCGGGTGCTGCCTTCGACCGTCAGTATCTCGCCGAGCAGCGCACCGGCCACCAGGAAACGCTGGCCAGGGTCAACCAATATCTGGCGACCGCGCAGGCAGGCCCGCTCAAGGACCATGCGAGCAAGCTGACGGGCGTAGTCCAGAAGCACCTCAACGCACTGGAGAACATCAGGTGAGCGAGACCAAGACCGCCAAGAAGGGCTATTGCCAGGACATCGAAGAAGCGACCATCGCCAACAACGACTTCCGCCGGGTGCTCTACACCGGCGAGCATCTGCAGCTCGTCGCCATGAGCCTCGCCCCGGGCGAGGAGATCGGCGAGGAAGTGCACGAAGACCGCGACCAGTTCTTCCGCTTCGAGGAAGGCGAGGGCGTGGTGGTGATCGACGGCCGCGACAACAAGGTGAGCGACGATTATGCCGTCATCGTTCCTGCCGGCTGCAAGCATAATGTGAAGAACACCAGCGACGAGCCGCTGCAATTCTACACACTTTACGGCCCGCCCGAGCACAAGGACGGAACGGTCCACAAGACCAAGGAGCAGGCCGAGGCCGACGAGGAGCGCGACCACTTCGACGGCAAGACGACGGAGTAGGTCCTGCCGCTCTGTCATTCCCGCCCATGCGAGAATCCATCTCCTGACCTTGCCACCGCCGGAAGGTGACCGCATGGTGGGAGATGGATCCAGCTCCCGCGGGGATAACGGAGGTCGAGTGTCCAAATTCGTAATCGCAGTCGCCGCATTGCTCGTGTCCACCGCGGCATCGGCCGCTCCGGTCACCATCCACGCCGGGCGCCTGATCGCCGTACCAGGCCAGCCGGTGCGCGGGCCTTCGACCATCGTCGTCGACAGCGGGCGGATCGTCAGCGTTGCTGCCGGCTTTCAGGCGCCGGCAGCCGGTGGGCGGCTGATCGACCTCAAGGACAAGACGGTGCTCCCGGGGCTGATCGACAGCCACGTCCACCTCGCCAGCGACCGGGCGGGCAACGAGGGGCTCTTGTCCGAGTTCACCGAGAACCTGCCGCTGAGCTCACTCGAGGCGCAGTGGAACGGGATGAAGACGCTGCGGGCGGGCTTCACCACCGTGCGCAATCTAGGCGACCGGGGCGGTGTTACCATGGCGCTGCGCGACGCGATTGCCCGCGGCTGGGTGATGGGCCCGCGGATCGTCGACAGCGGCATGTCGATCTCCACCAGCGGTGGTCATATGGACGCGCGCAACGCCCTCAATGACGAGACCGATCGGCATACCGATCACAGCAATGTATGCGACGGGGCGGAAAGCTGCCGGCGCGCGGTCCGGCTGCAGGTCAGCCGCGGCGCCGACGTCATCAAGTTCGCCACGACCGGCGGGGTGAACAGCGGCACCGGGCTTCTCACCCGCATGGAAGAGGAAGAGGCCCGCGCGCTGGTCAACACCGCCAAGGCGTATCGCCGCAAGATCGCGGTTCACGCCCACGGCAAGGAGGGCGTCAAGCTGGCGCTCCGCGCCGGGGCCAATTCGATCGAGCATGGCACGGAGATGGACGAGGAAGTGGTCCGCCTCTTCAAGCAGAGCGGCGCCTGCTATGTGCCGACGCTGTCGACGGTGAACGGCTATCTCGAGCGGCTGGCCAAGGATCCCAACGCTTATGCCCCGGCGGTGCGGCGGCAGATCGACTGGCGGATCGGGATTACCGGCAAGAGCCTCGCCATGGCTTATCCGGCGGGCGTGCGCATCTGCTTCGGGACCGATGCCGGTGTCTCCAAGCACGGCCGCAACGCCGACGAATTCGAACTGATGGTAAAGCACGGCATGCCGCCGGCGGAGGCGATCAAGGCCGCAACCGTCAACGCCGCCGACCTGCTCGGCCTTGCAAGCGAGATCGGCACCATCGAACCCGGCAAGAGCGCCGACATCATCGCCGTCTCAGGCGACCCCCTGTCCGACGTGCGCGTGCTGAAGCAGGTGGGCTTCGTCATGGCGCGCGGGGAAGTGGTGACCGCTCCGGCGGACGCCCGTTAAACAAACGGTAGGGGCCCTGTTCTAGCCTTGCTCGCGCAAGGGGAGGGGCCATGCGGAAGTTCCATTATCGGCCGGGGAAGTCGGCTTTTGCCGGGCTCGCAATGGCGGCGGCGGCGCTGGTCGCCGGGTGGGTGTGGGTGTCTTCGCCGGCTGCGACCTTTCTGCCGGCCGGCGTGGCGCTGCTGTGCGCTGCGGGGGCGATCAAGACGGCGCTGGATGCGATGAGCGATACGCCGGCGCTCGCCTTCGATGCCCGTGGGCTGGCGCTTCGCAAGACCTGGGGCCAGGTCGCGGAAGTGGCCTGGCACGATGTGCAAAGCATCGGGGTCGAGGTGTTCACCCTCCGCTACTGGGGCATCATCCCGATCTCCAAGACGGAGAATCTGGTGGTGAAGTGCGCGGGCGGGCTGTTCGGCTCGCGACGGCTTCGGCTCGCGCTCAGGATGATCGACCTCCCCGCGGGCGGTGCCGGCCAGCTTCTGGCGCTGCTCAACGCGGCCCATGTCGCGGCGGTCGGAGAAGCCACGGCCGCGATGGCGGGCGCCGATCGCCAGCATGGCTGGGGTGCCGGCTCGGCCGGAGTCGCGGCGCGACGGGCGGATGCCGCAGCCCGGGAGGAAGGCGAAGGCGGTTTCAATGCGGACGCCGCCCTTGCCCGTTACCTCGCCCGTAAAGAGGCCGGCGCCGGCGCCTCGCCGCGGCCGGAAGCGACTGCATCGGCCGCCGCTCCGGCTCGCCCGGTCTTCGGGCGACGCGCCAGCGCCGGTTGACCCCGCCGCCGCTTGCCGGTAAGGGGCCGCACGTCCGCTGACCGGTGTGCCGGCCGAGCGGGCAGAGCTGAACATTGCGTTTGTCTCAGGCGCTAGCATGGCCGGCGGCCTTCGGGTCGGCCGGCCTTCTCGCTTGAACAGCCAAAGTAACCGCCGGGTCTTCCGGCAACAACTTGGGCTTCGCGAAAGTGCCGCTTTCGTGGACCTCAACCAAGGTGAAGGGCTTCATGCCAACGATTAACCAGCTGATCCGCAAGGGTCGCGAGCCGCAGAAGGCCAAGAGCAAGGTCCCTGCGATGGAGCAGAACCCGCAGAAGCGCGGCGTCTGCACCCGTGTCTACACGACGACCCCGAAGAAGCCGAACTCGGCGCTGCGCAAGGTGGCCAAGGTCCGCCTGACCAACCAGCGCGAAGTCATCAGCTACATTCCGGGCGAGGGTCACAACCTCCAGGAGCATAGCGTGGTGCTGATCCGCGGCGGCCGTGTGCGCGACCTTCCGGGTGTGCGCTATCACGTGCTGCGCGGCGTGCTCGACACGCAGGGTGTCAAGGATCGCAAGCAGTCGCGCTCCAAGTACGGCGCCAAGCGCCCGAAGTAAGCTGGTCGTTGGCCGCGCCGCGTTGACCCGCAGGCGCGCCGCTCGAAAAAGGAATATCCCATGTCCCGTCGTCGCCGCCCAGATAAGCGCGAGATCCTTCCCGATCCCAAGTTCGGGGACATCGTCCTGTCGAAGTTCATGAATTCGGTCATGCTCGACGGCAAGAAGTCCGTCGCCGAGAGCATCGTTTATGGTGCCCTCGACGTGGTCGAGACCCGCCTCAAGAAGGACCCGCTGGCGGTCTTTCACGACGCGCTCAACAATGTGAAGCCGGGCATCGAGGTCCGCAGCCGCCGCGTCGGCGGTGCGACCTATCAGGTGCCGGTCGAGGTCCGGACTGAGCGCGCTCAGGCGCTTGCCATCCGCTGGCTGATCGGCGCCGCCCGTGCCCGCTCGGAGAAGACCATGGCCGCCCGCCTGTCGGGCGAGCTGATGGACGCGTCGCAGAACCGCGGCAACGCGGTCAAGAAGCGCGAAGACACGCATCGCATGGCCGAGGCCAACCGCGCCTTCAGCCACTACCGCTGGTAATTATCAAACCTATATCGTGGGGGAGGGCCGTTCGGCCTTTCCCCGCATTGCTAAGGAACTGACGATCATGGCCCGCAGCCATCCGCTCGAGCGTTACCGCAATATCGGCATCATGGCGCACATCGACGCCGGCAAGACCACGACGACCGAGCGCATCCTTTATTACACCGGCAAGTCCTACAAGATCGGCGAGGTCCATGAGGGCACTGCCACCATGGACTGGATGGAGCAGGAGCAGGAGCGCGGGATCACGATCACGTCGGCCGCCACCACCTGCAAGTGGAAGGCCGAGGATGGTCAGGGCCCTGAGCATCTGATCAACATCATCGACACGCCTGGCCACGTCGACTTCACCATTGAAGTCGAGCGTTCGCTGCGCGTGCTCGACGGCGCGGTTGCCTGCTTCGACGGCGTTGCCGGCGTGGAGCCGCAGTCGGAAACCGTGTGGCGCCAGGCGGACAAGTACAAGGTTCCGCGGATGTGCTTCATCAACAAGCTCGACCGCACCGGTGCCGACTTCTATTATTGCGTCAACACGATCGTCGAGCGCCTGGGCGCCCGCCCGGCCGTGCTGTACCTGCCGATCGGCACCGAGGGCGGCTTCAAGGGCCTGGTCGACCTGGTCAACAATCGCGCGATCATCTGGCTTGAAGAATCGCTGGGCGCGAAGTTCGAATATCAGGACATCCCCGATGACCTGAAGGAAAAGGCCGCCAAGTATCGCAGCGACCTGATGGAACTCGCCGTCGAGCAGGACGACGAGGCGATGGAAGCCTATCTGGAGGGCAACGAGCCCGACACCGCCACCCTCAAGAAGCTGATCCGCAAGGGCACGCTGGCGATGGACTTCGTGCCGATCGTCTGCGGTTCGGCGTTCAAGAACAAGGGCGTGCAGCCGCTGCTCGACGCCGTGATCGACTATCTGCCGAGCCCGCTCGACATTCCGCCGGTCGAAGGCGTCAAGCCGGGCACCGAAGAAGCCGACAGCCGCAAGGCGTCGGACGAAGAGCCCTTCTCGGCGCTGGCGTTCAAGATCATGAACGACCCGTTCGTCGGCTCGCTGACCTTTACCCGCATCTATTCGGGCACGCTGACCAAGGGCAGCTACCTGAACTCGGTGAAGGACAAGAAGGAAAAGATCGGTCGCATGCTCCTGATGCACGCGAACTCGCGTGAGGACATCGATGAGGCGCGTGCCGGCGACATCGTCGCCATTGCTGGTTTGAAGGAAACCACCACCGGCGACACGCTGTGCGACCCGGCCAAGCCGATCGTGCTTGAGCGCATGGAATTCCCCGAGCCCGTGATCGAGGTCGCGGTGGAGCCGAAGACCAAGGCCGACCAGGAGAAGATGGGCGTTGCCCTCAACCGCCTGGCTGCCGAGGATCCCTCGTTCCGCGTCACCACCGACCACGAAAGCGGCCAGACCATCATCAAGGGGATGGGCGAACTCCACCTCGAGATCCTGGTCGACCGCATGAAGCGCGAGTTCAAGGTCGAAGCCAACGTCGGCGCTCCTCAGGTCGCGTATCGCGAATATCTGAAGAAGCCGGTCGACATCGACTACACGCACAAGAAGCAGTCGGGCGGCACCGGCCAGTTCGGCCGCGTCAAGGTCAAGCTGACCCCGGGCGAGCGCGGCGCGGGCATCGTCTTCAAGGACGAGATCAAGGGCGGCAATATTCCCAAGGAATATATCCCCGCGATCGAAAAGGGCTTCCGTGAGACGGCGGCGACGGGTTCGCTGGTCGGCTTCCCGATCATCGACTTCGACATCGTGCTTTATGACGGTGCCTACCACGACGTCGACTCGTCGGCGCTGGCGTTCGAGATCACCGCGCGCGGTGCGATGCGCGAAGCCGCTCAGAAGGCTGGCATCACGCTGCTCGAGCCGGTGATGAAGGTCGAGGTGGTCACCCCCGAGGATTACCTTGGTGACGTGATCGGCGACATCAACAGCCGCCGTGGTCAGATCCAGGGCACCGATAGCCGGGGCAACGCCCAGGTGGTTGAAGCCATGGTCCCGCTGGCCAACATGTTCGGCTACGTGAACCAGCTGCGGTCCTTCACCCAGGGCCGCGCTCAGTACTCGATGCAGTTCTCGCACTATGACGAAGTTCCGCAGAACGTGGCGGACGAGGTCAAGGCGAAGCTGGCGTAACTCAAATTTTGACGCTAAGGGCGCGCTCGCAATCGGGCGAGCGGGCCTGAGCACCCTATCCTAAGAAGAGGCGTAAAATGGCGAAGGCGAAATTCGAGCGGAACAAGCCGCACGTGAACATCGGCACCATCGGTCACGTCGACCATGGCAAGAC
>ERZ1066118.2107-NODE-2107-length-10321-cov-5.447984_pt1 | contig 10321 bp, 7 predicted proteins | sample MGYA00382765_ERZ1066118 | MGnify/ENA primary metagenome ERZ1066118 (study PRJEB33369, sample SAMEA5778348) | biofilm metagenome | biome: Industrial cooling water; feature: Water cooling tower basin; material: Biofilm | place: United Arab Emirates | collected...
TTCGTATACCGCGCAAAACGGGCGCGCGCCGCAAAAACTTTCCGAACTCACGCCCGCAATTTTACGCGCGGTTCCCACCGACGTTTACAACGATGGGAAACCGTTTTTCTACCAAAACAACGGCGCGAAATACCGGTTGTGGAGCGTCGGGCCGAACGGCGTGAACGATGGCGGCGTGCCACTCGAACGAAAACCCAACGGCAAAAGCCATAAACCCGCGCCGAATCTTTACGGAAAAACGCTCAAAGGCGATTTCGTGGCGATTTTGTGCCGCTAAAATTCGAGCGGATAGATTTTTCCCGACACGATTTTCGTCGTCTGTTCGACATCTTCTGCGAACCACGTTTGGCTCAAACCGATTGCGCAGAGCGGCGCATCGGGGAACACCAAAAAGGCCCCGTAGTGTTCGTTGTCCAGAAAAATTTCGAGGCTGCAATTGTCGACCAAAACTCGCACTTTGAAGGTTTCGCGTTTTGCACCGAAAGCCTCATAAGCCCACCGAGGCGCAAACTGTTCCGCTCTGCCGAAACCTTCTCGGTCAAGGCGCGCGCGGTAGGCGCCGCGATGATTTTCCAGAAAAAGTGACAAATCTCTGTCTTCGGGCCACACGTTTTTCTCGGCGATTTTTTGCGGCGCGCCAAAGAAGAAATCTAATTCCAAAGCGTCGTTGAATCCGGTTTCGATTTCCAATTCCACGTCACAAGCCCCTGAAATGGAGTGTCGAAATGGCGCATTTTCTGGATTTGTCGAAATGACGGCGCCGCTCAAATCAACGGGCGCGCCTCGATATTTTTCAATCTCGCGCACCGGATTTTGGCACAATTTTCCGTCTCGAATCGAGAGTTCGCGCGGCAGTGTCATGGCGCCGCGAAAGCCGTCGTTTTCGGTGGGGGTTTTCGCGGCGTAGGCCCAATTGCTCATCCAGCCGATCAAAATTCGGCGACCGTCGGGCGCGTTGTTGAAACTGACGGCGGCGTAATCGTCGGGGCCAAACGAGAGTTTTTGCGGCTCGCTTCCCGGCGAAAATCTTTTCCCGTCGAACTCGCCGAGCCAAAACAGCGCTTCGTGCGGCGCGCTGGGCACCACGAAAGAAGCCAACAAAACCCATTTTCCATCGAGCAAAAACAGGTCGGGACATTCCCAAATCCACTCGTCGTGTGGCGCGGGAAATTCGCTTTCGAGCGTCCATGAAACGAGGTCGGGCGACGAGAAAATCTGCGCGACTCGTCCCGCCGCGACGATCATTTTCCACGACTGCCCCATTTTCCAGATTTTCGGGTCGCGGAAATCTTTCGAGTCGCTCGTCAAAACCGGATTTCCGGCGAATTTCTCGAAATTTCGTCCGCCATCGCCCGAAAACGCGAGGCTTTGCGCTTCGCCGTTTTCGCTGTGATGCGTGAAACACGCCACGATTTTCCCGTCGTCGGCCAAAGACGCGCTGCCACTGTAAATGGTGCCGAGTTCGTCGGGAGCCAGCGCAATGGGCCACTCTTCCCACGCAACCAAATCGCGCGAAACGGCGTGGCCCCAGTGCATCGGCCCCCATTCGAGAGAGTGCGGATGAAATTGAAAAAACAGATGCCACAAACCGTCATGAAAAACGAGGCCATTGGGATCGTTGCACCAGCCGGATTGCGGTGCGAAATGGAACTTTGGACGATAATTCATGGGCGTTTAATTTAGGGCAAAAGCCGTGTTTTGAGTCCGGGTGAAACGTTTTGATCGAGCCAATTTTCGAGATTTAAACGCGCTTCGATTTGTTCGTGGAAAGTGGGGTTTGTGACTTCAATTTGAAAAGAAGCTCTTTTTGGGAAAGCTGCACGCGTGCAAATATGTTTTTTCCAAAGTGCATAACCTGGCGTCGGTAAAAATTGGGTGCGAATAAAATGACGCCAGCGCACGAGATGAACGCCAAATTCAGTGTTTTGAACACTTTTACCAGAGATTCCTTCGGTAAAACGCTCCCATAAATTCGCGTGGCATTCAAGAATTAGCTCTTCGTTAAAACCCAAAATCCATCGACTCGGTTTTGTCCACAGCGCGGGAGTCACAACCAAAATCCAGCGCCATAAATGCTCTATTTCTTCTCTGTCAGCCAGCATTTTTTTATGGCGTAAACGCGGGGAAAGCCCAAGCCAAGAGAGCGCAAAACTGGCATCCGAATAAGGTTTTTCCAACTCCCGTTTCAATGCTCGAAATCCGTTTTGCACCCAATCAAATTGGAAAAGAGCGCTTTCATTCCAAAAATCATCGAGCCATATCGAGTGACCTTGAAATGCCTGAAAAACGGTGTAGCCTCGCAAATGCGTGAGACGCGTCAGATGGAGTTGTTCGCGTTTGACTGCTAATTGAGCAGTGCGAGCCAGTTTGGAGTGCAGGCGTGGTTGCGATGAAAGGAGCGGCAAAAAATTTAACGGATGACAAACCACGAAATTTTGTTCGCGTCGCCTCACGAAAACCGCGAAACGCGCAGGAGCAATTCTTAATTCGCGCACTAAAATTGTTTGGCCTTCCCACATAAAAACGCATTGTGCAGGTGCTTCGAGGGGCGCGTTGCAGCCGGGCGGAATTTCGTGTGGGAGCAGAGCGAAAGTTTTCATTAATGATTTTGGTTTGACTAACGCGGCGGCGCGCTTTACAATTTCCCCTTAAGTTTGGCCGAGGCCGCACAGCCTCTTGCGCCGAAGTTTCCCCGACTTTTTTGTCAAAAACCCAAACGTTTTGGCCCACGTTTTTCCGTGTTGGTGCCCGCCGACTAAACTGCGGGCAAAATCTCCAGCGCAACTCAAGAGGCTCACTGAAAATACCATGATTATTGGCGGCAAACGCGAAGCGCGACGCGCTTACGGCTTGGATGAAATCGCACTCGCTCCGGGAACGGTGAATATCGACCCGGACGACATTGAAATTGGCTTGCAAATCGGCTCTTTGAATTTCGGGATTCCGTTTCTCGCTTCGGCGATGGATGGCGCCGTCGATCCGCGCGTGGCCATCGAAATGTCGCGCCTGGGCGCCTTGGCCGTGATGAACGGCGAAGGCTTGCAAACGCGCTATGAAAACGCCGAAGAAGCGATTCAAAAAGTGATTGACGAACCCGTCGAAACGGTTGTGCCGCTGATTCAGCAGATGTATCGGGAACCGGTAAAAAGCGAACTGATTTCGCGGCGCGTCAAAGAAATCAAAGACGGCGGCGGCGTGGCCGTGCTTTCGTTCACGCCGATGGGCGCCCGCAACGCCTACACCGCCATCGAAGCCGGAGCCGATGCCGTCGTGATTGCCACAACCGTCACGACGCTGGAATTTCGCTCCAGCAAAGGCACCACCATTGACCTCGCGCGCTTTTGCAAAGAGGCCGGAGTGCCCGTCATCGTCGGCAACGCCGTGACTTACGAGGGCGTTTATCAACTGATGGACGCGGGCGCCGCGTGTGTTTTGGTCGGCGTTGGCCCCGGCGCGGCTTGCACGACGCGCCGCGTTTTGGGTCTGGGCGTTCCGCAAGCCACAGCGGTCGCCGATTCCGCCAGCGCGCGCGACGATTACTTCGAGAAAAGTGGCCGCTATGTTCCCATTATCGCCGATGGCGGACTGCGAACCGGCGGCGACGTGTGCAAAGCCATCGCGTGCGGCGCCGACGGCGTGATGATGGGCCAACCGATTGCGAGTTCAAACGAAGCGCCCGGCAAAGGCCATCACTGGGGCATGGCGACAAGTTCGGCCTCGCTTCCTCGTGGAACGCGCGTCAAAGTCGGGCAAAAAGCGAGTTTGGAGCAGATTCTGTTTGGCCCGGCGACCAAAGACGACGGCACGCTGAACTTCGTGGGCGCGCTGAAACTCGGCATGGGCAGCGTCGGCGCCGCGACGATGAAGGAGATGCAGCAAACCGAAATTTTGATCGCGCCGACGCTGGCAACCGAAGGAAAACGCGATCAATTCGCGCAAAAAGTCGGGCAAGGCGCTTGAATTCGATTGCGGATTTCGGATTGCGGATTGCGGATTTAAACTGGCTATGGGTTTGAAATTTCCCATTGGTAATGAATCAAGCCGATTTTAAGCGACGCACGAAATCTTATGCTCTCGAAATTGTTCGTTTAGTGGATGCTTTGCCTCGCACTCGCACAGCAGATGTTTTAGGAAAACAACTTCTTCGCTGTGCGACTTCGGTCGGAGCCAACTATCGAGCTGCTTGTCGGGCAAAAAGTCCCGCCGATTTCATCGCAAAAATGGGCATCGTCGAAGAAGAATGCGACGAGAGCCTTTACTGGTTAGAGTTGTTAGTTGACGCTGGTTTGCTCATTCAAAATCAACATCTTTCCCACCTTCAAAGAGAAGGAAACGAGTTGCTTTCGATGACGATTGCCTCGATTCGAACTGCTCGACAGAATCATCCGAAAACGTCGCGCCTTTCGAATCCGCAATCCGCAATCCGCAATCCGCAATCATGAAGGCCATTTCCAACGAAACCGTCATTGTCCTCGACTTCGGGGCGCAATACGCGCAGCTCATTGCGCGGCGCGTTCGCTCGTGCCGCGTTTACTGCGAAATTCTGCCGCACGACGCGCCACTCGAAAAAATCCTTTCCTACAACCCTAAAGGCGTGATTTTTTCGGGTGGGCCGTCCTCGATTTACGAAACCGAAGCGCCGCAATGCGCCGAAGGTTTGTTTCACTCCGGCATTCCGATTCTGGGCATTTGCTACGGGCATCAAGTCATGGCGCAAATGCTCGGCGGAAAAGTCGTCAAAGCCGATAAACGCGAATTTGGCAAAACCGAACTCGTCGTGGGCGAAAATGCGCCGCTTTACGGTGATTTGAACCGCAAATTGCTGTGCTGGATGAGTCATGGCGACCTCGTTTTGGAACCGCCGCCCGGCTTCGTGGCGACTTCCAAAACTGTGTCCACGCCCGTCGCTTCGATGGCGAATGTCGAGAAAAAACTCTACGGCGTGCAATATCACCCCGAAGTGACGCACACGCCCTGGGGCATCGAGATTATTCGCAATTTTCTCTACGAAGCCTGCGGCTGTTCCGGCTCGTGGACGATGGAAAATTTCGTCGAAACAGAAGCCGCGCGCATCCGCGAAATCGTGGGCGACAAACGCGTTTTATGCGCGCTTTCGGGCGGCGTCGATTCGGCGGTCGCGGCGGTTTTGATTCACAAAGCCATCGGTTCGCAGTTGACGTGTTTGTTCGTCAATCACGGATTTCTGCGCAAAAACGAGGCGACCGATGTCGTCGAGGCGTTCACCAAACGCTACGAAGACATTCATTTTCACTACGTGGATGCCTCGTCGCAGTTTTTGAAACTCGTCGAAGGCGTGACGGCACCCGAAGAAAAACGCATCAAAATCGGCAACGAATTCGTGGCGACTTTCGAGCGCGAAATGGGCGTTCTGGGCCACCACGATTTTCTGGCGCAGGGCACGCTTTATCCCGATGTGATCGAAAGCGGTAGCGGCAAAGCGGCCAAAATCAAAACGCACCACAACGTCGGCGGCTTGCCCGAAGACATGGAATTTAAACTCATCGAGCCGTTTCGCACGCTCTTCAAAGACGAAGTGCGCGCGCTCGGCGAAGAGTTGGGATTGCCGAGTGAAATGGTGTGGCGCCAACCGTTTCCGGGGCCGGGTCTGGCGATTCGCATCATCGGCGACATCACGCAGGAACGCTTGGACGTTTTACGCGAAGCCGACGCGATTTTGATCGAAGAAATCAAAAAAGCCGGTTTGTATCGCCAGATTTGGCAATGTTTCGCGGCGCTTTTGCCAACGGTGAACAGCGTCGGCGTGATGGGTGACCAACGCACCTATGCGCATCCGGTTGTCGTGCGCGCCGTCACGAGCGAAGACGGCATGACAAGCGACTGGGCGCGGATTCCGTATGAAGTGTTGGAGAAAATCTCGAACCGCATCGTGAACGAAGTGCCCGGCGTGAACCGAGTGGTTTACGACGTGACCAGCAAACCGCCCGCGACGATTGAATGGGAGTGAGGCGGCTTTTGAAAATCGGACATTGGGTGTCTTTCATCGAGTAACGGCGAACCACCCCCGGCCCCTCCTTGGAAAGGAGGGAAGACGAGCAGTGAGTTTTTCCTTCGATTGAAACGTCTAAAATCGCGCCATTGTCTCCCCTCCTTTCCAAGGAGGGGCCGGGGGTGGTTCGCTGTTACTCGATGAAAAAAACAAACCGGAATAAAAATCGCTAATTCCCTTTCACTCTCGCCCGTCACCCTGCAACCTGCGCAGGATGACAGAAATTTTGACTTTCCGCGTTGATTTCAACGCTCGTCCCACTTTTTAAAACCCTAAAAAGGAGCAAAAACACTCATGGCACTTGCACACGAAGATGATGTCGTCATCGCCTTTCGACAGGCCGTCGAAGAAGAACTGCGCCGCGTCGAAGAAGGCGCCCAAACCGAACCCGTTTTAGTCGAAGGCGCCAGCATCGAGGAAAACATGGCGCGTCTGGCACAAAGCCATGAACGGCTCCAAACCGAAGTGGCGTTGCTGCGCACCGTGATTCTCAAACTCGTTTCCAATCCACTCGACGCGCAAAATCGCGCCTGAAACGAATTTTGAGTTTTCAATTTTGAGTTTTGAGTGAAGGTTATCCCAATTCAAAACTCAAAATTGAAAACTCAAAATTCAAAATTCCATGCTCAACTCTCAACCCTTTCGCCCGCATCATCTGGATTCTGAGTTCGCGCCTTCGATGACCGACGTCGAATCGGTTTTGCTGTCCGCCGAACAACTTCAGGCGCGCGTCGCGGAAATCGGTGCGCAAATTTCCAAGGATTACGCCGGAAAAGACCTCGTTTTCGTCTCGGTTTTGGTCGGCGCTTTCATGTTCACCGCCGACCTGCTCAAGCACGTCTCGATTCCCTGCGAAATTGATTTCATGGCGATTTCCTCTTACGGCAAGGAATCGCGTTCGAGCGGCGTGGTGCGCGTGATAAAAGACCTCGACGAAAGCGTGGAAAGCAAACACGTCATCATCATCGAGGACATCATCGACACCGGCCTCACGCTCAATTATCTGCTCGATAACATCCGCAATCGCGGCGTGGCGAGCGTGAAAGTCGCGGCGCTTTTGGATAAACCTTCGCGCCGTCTCACCGACGTGAAAGTCGATTACGTCGGCTTTGAAGTGCCCGACGAATTCGTCATCGGCTACGGGCTCGATTTCGCCCAACAATACCGCAATTTCCCCTTCGTCGGCATCCTGCGCCCCGAAGTTTATGGCGGAAAATAGTTACAAGTCGGCAGGTTTCAAGTTGCAAGTTTTCGAGCAGCCACACCAAAGTTTTAAGCTCGAACGCCGAGGTTTTTGCTACTCAACTTGCAACTTGAAACCTGCCGACTTGTAACCTCACTTGCTGCTTTGTCCAACTTTTATTTAACTTGCGAGCGACTTTTCCCCCGAAAATTTCAGCAAATTTGCGCCTTTTAGCGCGAATCATCCCACCAAAAACCCACAATTTGAACAAACGCCGCCTTTTTCGCGCGCGTTTTGGAGCTTTTGAATGAGTCTTGAAGAAACCCGCGATGGCGAATTGGCCGTCGCTGCACCGGCCCTTGCCGAAATCCCTGCCGAAACCGCAGAAAAACCCAAAACCACTCGCCGTCGCACCGTGAAAAAAGACGACGACGAAACCAAAACCCCCGCTAAAAAAGCGACCACCAAAACTAAAAAAACCGCGACCTCTCCCTCGGCGGAATCGGGCGAAGAGACTTCCGAAGAAGCCGCGCCCAAAAAAGTGACGCGGCGGCGCACCACCAAAAAAACGCCCGAAGAAGAAGCCGCAATTCAGCTCGAAATTGACGCCGCGATTCTCGCGCAGCCCACGACCGGCACCGCCACAAAAACGGCCGCGCCACAAACCAGCGCGCCCACAGAAACGCCCGCGCCCGCCACAACTCAACCGTTGGAACACAGCGACCCAACCGCCACAACACAGCGTTCCAGTGAGCAGAACACAGCAATCCAATCGTTGGAACACAGTGCCCCAACCGCCAGAACACCGCGTTCCGATGATTGGAACACATCAACTCAACGGCTGGAACACGTCAACCCAACCGCTGGCGAAGCTGTTCCAACGCCAGAATTGACCTCATCTAATGCCTCGGAGACGGCGCTCCAAACGTTGGGAGAAACCGTTCCAACGCCTTCCCAAGAGCCGCGCAGCGGGGCGGGCGAAGCGTTTGGCGGCGCTCCGGTGGCACCAGAGAATGCCTCTTCCAATTTTTACACCGGCGAAAACAGCGGATTTGCGCCGCGCGAAGAAGGTTTTCGCAGCGGTCGCATGAGCTACCGCGAACGCCGCGCGCTTCGCCGCGCTGAGCGCACGCAAAACCGCGAAAATCGCCCGCCGCGTTTGGGGCCGGATGGCGCGCCGCTACCCTACGAAAATGGCGCGCCGCGAGAAAACAGTGCGCCGCGCGAAAACGTCCGTTTCGAGCGCGAGGGCCGCGACAACCGCGAAAATCAAGGGCGTTTTGAACGCGAAAGCCGCGAAATCCGCGAAGGCCGAGAAAATCAGGGCCGCTTCGAGCGCGAAGGCCGTTTCGAGCGCGCGCCGCGCCGCCGCGACGTGGATTTGCCGACGCTCGAAGCGATGAGCGACGACGAACTGCGCGCCCTCGCCGCCGAAATGAGCGTCGAAGCCGTCACCGCCGAAGGCGATTTGCGCCCGAAAGACGAACTCGTGATGGCGCTGCTCGAAGCGCAGGCGCAAGCCCAAAACGCCACGCTCAAAAAAGGCATTCTCGATATCGTCAACGATAACAAGGCCTATCTGCGCTGCGACGGCTATCATCCCGGCGATGGCGACGTTTACGTTTCCAACACGCAAATCAAGCGATTTGGCCTCAAACCCGGCGACATGGTGCTCGGAGCCGCGCGCGCGCCCAAAGACAACGAGCGTTTTCACGGACTTTTGCGCGTCGAAGCGGTCAACGGTTTGCCCGTCGAAGCGATGCGCTATCGCCGCGAATTCGAGAAGCTCACGCCGATTTTTCCCGACGAACGTTTCGTCCTGGAAACCGGCCCCGGCAACATCACGGCGCGCATCATCGACCTGATTTCGCCAGTCGGAAAAGGTCAGCGCGGATTGATTGTCGCGCCGCCCAAAGCCGGAAAAACCACGCTAATTAAAAGCATCGCCAACTCGATCACGCAAAATTATCCCGAAGTCAAGCTCTTCGTTTTGCTGATCGACGAGCGCCCCGAAGAAGTGACCGACATTTCGCGCAGCGTGATTGGCGAAGTCGTGGCTTCGACGTTCGACGAAACGCCGGACAATCATATGCGCGTCGCGGAAATCGTGATGGAGCGCGCCAAACGCTTGGCCGAAATGAATCACGATGTCGTGATTTTGATGGACTCGATCACGCGCCTTTCGCGCGCCAGCAACCTCGTGGTTTCGCCGTCGGGCCGCACGCTTTCGGGCGGCTTGGATCCCGCCGCGATGTATAAACCCAAACGGATGTTTGGCGCCGCGCGCAACATCGAAGGCGGCGGCAGCCTCACCATTTTGGCGACCGCACTCGTGGATACCGGCAGCCGCATGGATGAAATGATTTTCGAGGAGTTCAAAGGCACCGGCAACATGGATTTGGTGTTAGACCGCGACCTGTTCAACCAGCGAATTTTTCCGGCCATCGACATCAACCGCAGCGGCACGCGCCGCGATGATTTGCTGATGAGCAAAGACGAACTCGCCGCGACCTATCACCTGCGCCGCACGCTCGCGCAGTTGGATAACGACAAAGCCGTCACGCTGCTAATTGACCGCCTCAAAAACACGAAATCCAACGCGCACTTCATGGAAGTCGTGGCGAAATCGGCGAGACAACAGGCCAACGGCGGCTGAAAACCCCGCCACAAAAACCGCGAATGCCCTGGGCATTCGCGGTTTTTGTTTTTCTTGGATTGATTTGTGGTGAGCCACTGCGCAAGTGCCGCGCAACCGGCGGGTGAAACGCACCCGACTGATTGTTTATGGCGAACCACCCCCGGCCCCTCCTTGGAAAGGAGGGGAGACGAGCTTTTACTTTTCACTTCGATTAAAACGCCCAAAGCTGCGCCACTGTCTCCCCCTCCTTTTCAAGCAGGGAGACGAACCGTCACTTTCCGCATCGAGTGAAACGTCTAAAATCGCGCCATTTTCTCCCCTCCTTTCCAAGGAGGGGCCGGGGGTGGTTCGCCACAAACAATCAATCGAGTGGTTCGCCACGAACAAAACACTGTCTCAAAAACAAACAACAAAATTCCCGCGCAAAATTCGTCAACTGCAACCCAAATCGTGGATAAAATCGGCGTCGCGC
>ERZ1066118.2113-NODE-2113-length-10294-cov-16.299541_pt1 | contig 10294 bp, 6 predicted proteins | sample MGYA00382765_ERZ1066118 | MGnify/ENA primary metagenome ERZ1066118 (study PRJEB33369, sample SAMEA5778348) | biofilm metagenome | biome: Industrial cooling water; feature: Water cooling tower basin; material: Biofilm | place: United Arab Emirates | collected...
CGGCCGCGACGAGGGGCGCCGGGGCGGCCACGCGGCCGCGCGCCGCCGGGGCGCGCGTCCCGCGGCTGGCCGCGAGCGCCGCGCGCCCGATGGCGAGCCACCCCACTGACCCCATCGACGCGGTGAAGAGCGCGCCGAGCGACGACATGAGGATCGGGCGCTTGAAGTTGGCCGTCGCCAGGCGGCGGATCTGCACGGCGTCGAGCGCGAAGAGCACCGCGCCGGCGAGCGTCACCACCAGCATGGTCAGGGCGAGCACGCCCACGGCGCGCAGGATCCCGCGGTCGCCCGCGAGGGCCGCGGCGAGGCCGAGCAGGCCCGCGCCGAGGATGATCGTGCCGTAGTTCCCGAACAGCAGCCCCGCCGTGGCGAACCGCCACTGCAGCGTCCCGAACTGGGGCGGCAGCGAGCGAAGGAGCAGGTCGACGATGGGGACCAACACGAGCAACAGCGCGACCGGGTAAAGGGCGCGCGCGTAACGGCGGAGGGTATCCTCGGGCAGCACGGGGCGTCGGGCAGTAGGGGCGGAGGCGGGGGACGGCTAGAATGCGCCGAACGCGGCCCGGGGCGGCTCGCGGAACGACCCGACCGGAGCGCCTGCTCCCCGACGCGTCGTGTCCGGCATGCTGCCGAGTATCGCCGGTTGGAGAGCAGTCTTAATAGTGGCCCGCTTTCGGGCGCGGGGTCAAGCTGCGTGACGCGATTTCCACCATCCGCCGGCCCGCCCCGTCGCGCCGCCGGGTTGGCCGCCGCCTTCGTCACGGTCCTGCTGCTGGCCGCCACGCTGGCGCCCTTTCACCCCGGGCCACAGGAGCGGGTTCCGTGGACCTGCGTCGCCTGCACCCCGGAGGGCACGGCGGACTTCGTCGCCAACGTCGCGGCTTTCGTGCCGCTGGGCGCCGCGCTCGCGGCGGCGGGATGGCGCGGCCGCATGGCGACCGCGGCCGGAGTGACGCTGAGCACGGCGATCGAACTGCTGCAAGGGTTGGGGATTGCCGGGCGCACGCCGGTGCTCGGCGACGTGCTCGCCAACGGACTCGGCAGTTGGGCCGGTGCCGCGCTCGTGACGGCGGGGCCCATGCTGTGGGCCCCCACGCCCCGGGTCGCGCGGCGGGTGGCCGCGGCGGGAACCCTCGGGTGGGCGGGGTTGATGGCCGCGTCCGGGTGGCTGCTCGCCCGTGACGCGGCGCCCGGCCCGCGCCCGCCGCAACCGGGCGCGCTGCCTTCGGTCCCCGGCTTCGGCTGGTTCGCGGGGCGGGTCACGTCGCTGACCATTGACGCAGCGCACGTCCCGTCGCCGCCGAGCGGGCCGGCCGTCGTCGCGGTCGCGCTGGGGCCCGCGGCCGCCGTCGCCCTCGCCGTGCAGGGGGGCGACGCACGCGGCGCCTTCGTCCCCGCGCTCGCGATCGTCGACGCCGCGCGGCGTCCCGCGCTCGCCCTCGGCATGCGAGGCGCCGCGGCCGAGCTGCGGGTGCGGACCCGCGCGCGCCGCTGGCGGCTGCGCGAGGCCCCGCTCGTCGTCCCCGGCGCGCTCGCCCTCCTGGCCTCCGGCGACCGGCTGGCCCGGGCCACGCTGGACGTGTCGCTGGCACCCGGCCGCGTCGCGCTCGCAGTCGAGGCAGCGACCGGTAGCCGGCGCACCCTCGCCGGGAAGAGTTGGGTGGCGCGCCCGGCGCACGGCTGGACGCTCGTCGTGCCCGTCGCCCGACCGTGGGGCCCCGAGGCCGGGCTGCTCGACGCGCTGTGGGTGGGGACGTTGCTCGTCCCGGTCGGCGTCGCCCTCCGCCGCGCGACGCCGGCCGTGAGCGCCCTCGTTGCGGCGGGCGGGGCCGCGCTCGTCGCCGGCCTGGTGGGGGCGCCGGCCCTCGTGGGCGCCCCGGGCGCCAGCGCGGTCGACTGGGTGGCGGGCGCGGCGGCGCTCGCGCTGGGGATGGCCCTTGCGGGGGCGCGCTTGCCCGCCCCCCCGGGGCCGGCGAGCTTGCGCGCGTGACCGCCTTCCTCGTCGTCGCCGCGCAGATCCTTCAGGCGCTCCGGACGCTCGTGTTCGCCGCGGGCGTTGCCGTGCTCGGGCTCGCGCTCGTGAGTACGCTGGTGCGCTCCCGCCGCGTGAACCCGTTCGGCGGGGTGGGCCGGCTCTCGCGCCGCGTGGCCGACCCGCTCTTCCAGCCGATGGAGCGCACGCTCGTGCGCGCCGGCGGGCAGCCGAGTGCGGCGCCCTGGTGGACGCTGGCCGCCGTGGTGGTGGGCGGGCTCGCGCTCCTCTGGCTGGTGGAGTCTGTGCTCGGGCTGGCGGCGGGGGCGTCGTTCGCGGCCACGCAGGGGCCGCGCGGGTTGGTGCTGCTGGCGCTCACCTGGGGGTTCCAACTCCTGCGGTTCGCGCTGCTCGTGCGCGTGCTCGGCTCGTGGTTCGGGCAGGGGCGGTGGTCGCGCTGGACGCGGTGGGCGTACGCGCTCACCGACTGGTTCATGACGCCGCTCGGCCGCGTCGTCCCGCCCCTCGGCATGGTCGACCTGACGCCGCTGGTCGCGTACTTCGGGCTGGGGCTGCTGCAGACCGCGGTCTCGCGCGCGCTGCTCTGAGCGGCGCGCCCGCGTTGCGGTAACCGCGCGCCGCGCGTCGTCCCGGACGTGTCCATCCCTCCGTGCTGACCCTCCTGCTCGCCGGCCTCGGGCTGGTGGTCGTGCCGTGGCTGCTCTACCCGGCCGTCGTGGTGCTGCTCGGCCGCCTCGCCGGCCCCCGCCCGGCCCCGCCCCTCCCCGACGCGGCGTGCCCGCGGGTGACGTGCGTGCTCGCCACGCGCGACGCGCCCGACGTGGTGCGCGAGCGCGTGGCCGACTTCCTCGCCCAGGACTACCCGGCCGACCGCCTGGACGTGGTGGTCGCGCTCGACGCCGCCGCGGCCGACGCGCTCGCCCCGGCGCTCGCGTTCGGCGACCCGCGCGTGCGCGTGGTCGCGGGCGACGCGCCCGGCGGGAAGTGCCCCGCGCTCAACGCCGCGGTGCGCGCGGCCACCGGCGACGTGCTGGTCTTCTCCGACGCCCGCCAGCGGTTCGCGCCCGACGTCACGCGCAAACTCGCCGCCGCCCTCGCCGCCGACCCGCGGCTCGGCGCGACGTCGGGCCGGCTGGTGCTCCCGGCCGACGACGCCGGCGGGCTGTTCCGCCTCTACTCGCGCTTCGAGCTGACGCTGCGCGCGGCCGAGGCGCGCCTGCACTCGGCGGTGGGCGTGAGCGGCAGCGTGTACGCGATGCCGCGCGCCCTGTGGGCCCCCCTGCCCGCGGGCCTCATCCTCGACGACCTGTACGTGCCGATGCGGCTCGCGTTAGGCGGCCGCCGCGTGGGCTTCGTCCCCGACGCCTACGCGTACGAGACGCGGCGGGTGGGCGCGGGGCAGGAGTTCCGGCGCAAGGTGCGCACGCTCACCGGCAACTACCAGCTCTGCGCGTGGCTGCCCGGCGTGCTGGTGCCGGGGCGCAACCCGATCTGGGCGCAGTTCCTCCTGCACAAGCTGCTGCGGCTGCTCCTGCCGGTGGGCGTGCTGCTGGCGCTCGCGGGGGGCGCCGGGCTGGCGGCGCGCGCGGCGGTCGCGCTGCTCGGCGTGCGCGCGTGGTGGCTGGCGGGCGCCGCCGCGGTGGGGGCGCTCTGGCTGTGGGCGGGGCGCGACGGGCTCGCCCGCCGGCTGCGCGGGGTGGCGGTGCAGTTCGCGAGCATGCAGGCCGCGGTCGCGCTGGCCGCGTTCAACGGGGTGCGCGGGCGCTGGGACGTGTGGGTGAAGTAGCGGCGCGCCTTGCGGCCGGCCGGGGGCGGGCCTACCGTGGCGCGCCCCGCAGCCCCCAGCCTCCCGCCCCCCGCCCGTGCCGCCCGCCCAACTCACCTGCCAGCACCTGCAGTCCGGCGACGTCCTACTCAAGCTCAACGCCGGCTCGGCCGTCAACACGATGATCCAGCTCGCGCAGGCCGCGGTGGGCGACGAGTTCCCCAACGTGGTGCACGCCGGCGTCCTGTTCGACCCGCACTACATCATCGAGGCGAGCGGCGGCGGCATCCACGCCAACGACCTGCGCGTGGGCAACCGGGCGTTCGAGTACGTGGTCTACCGCTGCACCGACCCGGCGGTGGCCGCGGGCGCCGGGACCTACGCCAAGGTGGTGCTCGACATCCATGCCGAGCACCACTCGGTGGGCTACAACCTGCTCGGCGGGCTCCGGGCGCTCCTCCCCGGCGGGCGCGGCGCGGCGCCCAGCCGGTCCGCCATGGACGCCCGCCTCGACGCCATGCTGGCCGGGCAGAACCGCCCCAACTTCTGCTCGCAGTTCGTGGTGGCCGTCTACCAGTTCGCCGCCGAGCAGAACGGGCGCGCCGCCGCGACCGTGTTCGACGCGTGCGACGCGGTGGTGCCGTCCCGCCTGCTGTCGCTGCTCCGGCGCACGCAGGCCTTCCGCCAGGTGGGCTACCTGGCGTCGGGGGTGCGTTAGGCGGGAGTCCGTTAGGCGCCCCCGGGCGCGTACGCCAGGTTGGGCGCGAGCCACCGCTCGGCCTCGGCCACCGCGACCCCCTTCCGCGCCGCGTAGTCCTCCACCTGGTCGCGCCCCACCTTGCCGACGCCGAAGTAGCGCGCCTGCGGGTGGCTCAGGTAGTAGCCGCTCACCGCCGCCGTGGGCGTCATGGCGAAGCTCTCGGTGAGCGAGACGCCGATGGCCTCGGTGGCGCCGAGCCAGGCGAACAGCGGGCCCTTCTCCGTGTGGTCGGGGCACGCCGGGTAGCCCGGCGCGGGGCGGATGCCGCGGTACTGCTCGCGGATGAGCGCGGCGTTGTCGAGCGCCTCGCCCGCGGCGTAGCCCCACAGCTCGGTACGCACGCGCTCGTGCAGCCGCTCGGCGAGCGCCTCGGCCAGCCGGTCGGCCAGCGCCTTGGCGAGGATGCTGGAGTAGTCGTCGTGCCGCGCCTCGAACCCGGCGACGAGCGCGTCGAGCCCGACGCCCGCGGTCACGGCGAACATGCCGAGGTGGTCGGCGAGCCCGCTCTCGACCGGGGCGACGTAGTCGGCCAGGCAGTAGTTGGGGCGGGCGTCGCCAGACCCTCCGCCCTTGGCCCCCTGCTGGCGGAGGAAGTGGACGGTGCCTAACGGCTCGCGGCGGCCGGCGTCGCGGTAGAGCCGCACGTCGTCGCGCGTGGCGGCGGCGGGGAAGAAGCCGACCACGGCGCGCGCGGTGAGTAGCCGCTCCCGCACGATCCGGTCGAGCATGGCGCGCGCGTCGCGCTCCAGGGTGCGCGCGGCCTCGCCCACCACCGGGTCGCTCAGGATGGCCGGGTAGTGGCCGGCCAGCTCCCACGTCTGGAAGAACGGCGTCCAGTCGATGCGCCCGACCAGGTCCTCCAGCGGCCAGTCGTCGAACACGCGCACGCCGGTGAACGACGGCGCCGGCGGCCGGTAGGCGGTCCAGTCGATGGCCACCGGGTTGCGGCGCGCCTGCTCGATGGGGAGCAGCCGCTCGGCGTCGCGGCGGCCTAACCGGTTGACGCGCACCGCCTCGTACTCGTCCGCGACCTCGCGCACGAAGCCCTCGCGGAGCTGCTCGCTCAGCAGCGAGCCCGCCACGCCCACCGCGCGCGACGCGTCGAGCACGTGCACCACGGGGGCGTGGTAGTTGGGCGCGATCTTCACGGCCGTGTGCACCTTGCTCGTCGTCGCCCCGCCGATCAGCAGCGGGACGGTGAAGCCCTGGCGCTGCATCTCGGCGGCCACGAACGCCATCTCCTCGAGCGACGGCGTGATGAGGCCCGACAGGCCCACGAGGTCCGCGCCCTCCAGCTTGGCGCGCTCGAGGATGGCGGCGGCGGGGACCATCACGCCCATGTCGACCACCTCGAAGCCGTTACACTGCAACACCACGGCGACGATGTTCTTGCCGATGTCGTGCACGTCGCCCTTGACGGTGGCGAGCACCACGCGCCCCGCCCCGCGCGACGCGGCCTCCTCGGGCCCGCCCGCGGCGAGCCGGTCGGCCTTCTCCTGCTCGATGTAGGGGATGAGGTGCGCCACCGCGCGCTTCATCACGCGCGCGCTCTTCACCACCTGCGGCAGGAACATCTTCCCCGCGCCGAACAGGTCGCCGACGACGTTCATGCCGGCCATGAGTGGGCCCTCGATGACCTCGATCGGGCGCGCGTACGCCCGCCGCGCCTCCTCTGTGTCCTCGACCACGAACGCGTCGATGCCGTGCACGAGCGCGTGGCTCAGCCGCTCGGCCACCGGCAGCGCGCGCCACGCGGCGTCGTCCACCGGGCCGGTCGGCTTCTGCCCCTTGTAGCGCTCGGCCACCTCTAGCAGCCGCTCGGTCGCGTCGGCGCGGCGGTTGAGGAGCACGTCCTCCACGCGCTCCAGCAGGTCGGGCTCGATGGTGCTGTAGGGCGGGAGCGCGCCGGCGTTCACGATGCCCATCGTGAGGCCGGCGTTGACGGCGTGGTAGAGGAAGGCCGAGTGGATGGCGGCGCGCACCGGCTCGTTGCCGCGGAAGGAGAACGAGACGTTGCTCACGCCGCCGGACGTGTGCGCGTGCGGCAGCTCCGCGGTGATCCGCCGCACGGCCTCGATGAACGCCACGCCGTAGTCGGCGTGCTCCTCGATGCCCGTGGCCACGGCGAAGATGTTGGCGTCGAAGATCACGTCCTCGGGCGGGAAGCCGACCTGCTCGGTGAGGATGCGGTAGGCGCGGGCGCAGATGTCCACCTTGCGCGCGACCGTGTCGGCCTGCCCCTGCTCGTCGAACGCCATCACGATCACGGCCGCGCCGTAGCGCCGCACGAGCCGCGCCTGCCGGACGAACTCCGCCTCGCCCTCCTTGAGCGAGATGGAGTTGACGATCCCCTTCCCCTGCACGCAGCGCAGCCCGGCCTCGATCACCGAGAACTTGGAGCTGTCGATCATCAGCGGGACGCGCGCGATGTCAGGCTCGCTGGCCACGAGGCGCAGGAAGGTCCCCATCGCCGCCTCGGCGTCGAGCATCCCCTCGTCCATGTTGACGTCGATGACCTGCGCGCCGTTCTCCACCTGCTGCCGCGCGACGTCCAGCGCCCGCGTGTAGTCGTTGCCGAGGATCAGCTTGGCGAACTGCTTGGAGCCGGTGACGTTCGTGCGCTCGCCGACGTTGACGAAGTTGGTCTCCGGGCCGATGACGACCGGCTCGAGCCCGCTCAGCCGCAGGCGCCGCGGCACCTCGGGCCGCACGCGCGGGGCGAGCCCGCGCACCGCGTCGGCGATGGCGCGGATGTGGTCGGGCGTGGTGCCGCAGCAGCCGCCGACCACGTTCACCAGCCCGCTCGTGGCGAACTCGCGGAGCACCTCGGCCATGGCCTCGGGGCTCTCGTCGTAGCCGCCCATCTCGTTGGGCAGGCCGGCGTTGGGGTGAGCGGTCACGTAGCAGTCGGCCACGCGCGCGAGGTCCTGCACGTGCCGCCGCAGGTCCTTCGCGCCTAACGCGCAGTTGAGGCCGATGGTGAGCGGCCGCGCGTGCATGAGCGAGTACCAGAACGCCTCGGCCGTCTGCCCGCTCAGCGTGCGCCCGCTCTGGTCGGTGATGGTGCCCGAGATCATCACCGGCACGCGCTCGCCGCGGCGCTCGAACACGCCCTCGACGGCGAACAGCGCGGCCTTGGCGTTGAGCGTGTCGAAGATGGTCTCGACGAGCAGCAGGTCCGCGCCGCCGTCGAGCAGCCCCTCGGCGGCCTCGGCGTAGGCGGCGGCCAGCTCCTCGAACGTCACGTTACGGAAGCCCGGGTCGTTGACGTCGGGGCTGATGCTCGCGGTGCGGCTCGTGGGGCCTAACACGCCGGCCACCCAGCGCGGGCGCTCGGGGTCGGCGGCCTCGACCGCGTCGGCCACGCCGCGGGCGAGGCGCGCGCCGGCCACGTTCAGCTCGTACGCCAGCGCCGACATGCCGTAGTCGGCCATCGACACGCTCGTCGAGTTGAACGTGTTGGTTTCGAGGATGTCGGCCCCCGCGTCGAGGTACGCGCGGTGGATGCCGGCGATCACGTCGGGGCGCGTGAGCGAAAGGAGGTCGTTGTTCCCCTTGAGGTCCGACGGCCACGCCAAGAAGCGGTCGCCCGCCGGGCCGCCGGCGCCGCGGTAGTCCTGCTCGCTGAGCCGGTGGCGTTGGATCATCGTCCCCATCGCGCCGTCGAGCACGAGCACGCGGCGCGCGAGGGCGCCCTCGAGCTGGGCCAGCCGCGCGGCGCGCGCGCGGGGCGACGCGGCGGCAGGCGGGGAGACGTCGGGGGCGACAATCGTGGCGCTCACGGCAGGCAGGGCGCGGGGTGGGGCGAGGGCGGCCGGGCTTCTATCCGCTTATCCGGATGAAGGAAAATATCCTCTTGCCGGCCGCCGCCGCGCCCCCGATGTTGGCGCCGCGCCCGACGCGCCGCCCCGTCGAAGCGTCGCGCCGGACGTGGACCGCCCACCTGTCAGCTTCTCAGGGAGGAGTCTTCGATGTCGCTCTCGTCCGCTCGACCCCGCGTGCCGTCCGTCCTGGCCCTCGCTGCGGCGGCGTGCTGCGCCGCGGCCGCCCCCGCCGGCGCGCAAACGGTGTACACCAGCCGGGCCGCGTTCCTGGCCGCCCTCGGCGGCGGGGCCACCACCTACACGTTCGACGGCCTGGCCCCGGCGCCCGCCTACACGGCGCCGATCACCGCCGTCGGTCCGCTCACGTTGACGCCGGGGCCGGGCACCGGACTCGCGGTCTTCAACCCGCTGTTCGACCCCGTCTACAACTACGGCACCGGGGACGTGCTCGCGGCCTTCCGGGGCGTGGGCGCGGCGGAGTTCGTGATCGCCGCGCCCGGGCCGCTCTACGCCTTCGGGATCGACTTCGGTCAGGCGAGCCCGCCGAACCCGCAGGCCAACTACACGTTCACGCTGAGCACCGGGTTCTCGCGCACGCTGGCCGGCGGCGCGGCGGGTCCGGCCGGCGGGGCCAAGGCGTTCACGACGTTCTTCGGCGTGATCGCGCCGGTGGCGTTCACGTCGGTCGGCGTCTCGGTGGACCGCGGCGACGTGCCCGTCTTCGACAACCTGACGGTCGCCGCGGTACCGGAGCCGGCGACGGTGGTTCTGGTCGGTGGCGGCGTGTTCACGTTGGCCGGGCTGGCCCGGTCGCGCCGCCGGTCGTAGCCGGCGCGACGGCCGGGGGCGGAGGCAGGGCTGGGCTTCATCCGTTCATCCGGATGATAGAATGGATGCTAGAATACAGCCTGCCCTCCCCCCGGCCCCGGCCGGGGGCGCCCGACCCCCCGCCCCGTAGCGTCCCGTGACCGACCGCGCCGCCGCCCTCGCCCGCCTCACCGACCCCGCCGAGCTCGTGCTGTTCGACGGCGCCATGGGGACCGAGCTGTACGCGCGCGGCGTGTTCATCAACCAGTGCTACGACGAGCTCAACCTGCGCGCCCCGGAGATGGTGCGCGCCGTGCACGCGGCCTACGCCGCGGCCGGGGCGGAGGCGCTGGAGACCAACACCTTCGGCGCGAACCGCCTCAAACTCGCGTCGTTCGGGCTGGAGGGGCAGGTGGAGGCGATCAACCGTCGCGGCGCCGAGCTGGCGCGCGAGGCGGCGGACGCGCACGAGCGCGCGCACCCGGGCGCGGCGGTGCTCGTGGCCGGCGCCGTCGGCCCGCTCGGCGTGCGGGTGGAGCCCTACGGGCCCACGAGCCGCGAGGAGGCGCGGGCGATCTTCGGCGAGCAGATCGCCGCGCTGAAGGCCGGCGGGGCGGACTGCGTGATCCTGGAGACGTTCGGCGACCTGATCGAGATCGAGCAGGCCATCGCCGCGGCGCGCGCGGTGGACCCGGCGATGCCGGTGATCGCGCAGGTGACGGTGGGCGTGGACCTCCGGACGCCCTACGGCGCCACCCCGGCCGACGCGGCGCGGGCGCTCGACGGGTGGGGGGCGGACGTGATCGGCCTCAACTGCTCGGTGGGGCCGCAGACGATCCTCGAGGCGGTGGAGCAGATGGCCGCCGTGACGCGCCGGAAGCTGAGCGCGCAGCCTAACGCCGGCATGCCGCGCGAGGTGAACGGCCGCCAGCTCTACATGGCGAGCGCCGAGTACTTCGCGACGTACGCGCGGCACCTCGCGCAGGGCGGGGCCAAGGTGGTGGGCGGCTGCTGCGGGACCACGCCGGAGCACGTGCGCGCGATGCGCCAGTCGCTGCGCGTGGAGCGCGCGATGGGGCGCTCGGAGGGCGCGCGGGTGGACCGGGCGGAGCGCGCGGAGCGGGCCGACGCCGACCGCGCCGCCA
>ERZ1066118.2114-NODE-2114-length-10290-cov-11.226869_pt1 | contig 10290 bp, 6 predicted proteins | sample MGYA00382765_ERZ1066118 | MGnify/ENA primary metagenome ERZ1066118 (study PRJEB33369, sample SAMEA5778348) | biofilm metagenome | biome: Industrial cooling water; feature: Water cooling tower basin; material: Biofilm | place: United Arab Emirates | collected...
CCACCTCGAACGGCGCGAGCGCCACCGTCCACGCGGCGCCCGCCGGCGCGGTCGCGGCCGTCGGCTGCTCGTCGCCGCCGGTGGCGGCCCGCCCGGTGAGGGTCGCGGCCGCCACGGCCACCACGGCCGCGCCGGCGGCCAGGATCGCGCCGGCGCGCCGCCAGCCGCCGATCCTCGGGCGGTCCGGAGGCGGCGGGTCGTCGCCGGGCACGACCGGTCCCGTGTCGACGGGCGGGGGCGGCGTCGGTGGGCCCGCGGGGTCGGGCACTGCCTGCAGCCCGGCCTGCAGCCCGGCCTGCACCCCGGCCACGAGCGCCTGCCACCCGGCGTCGGGTGTGACGCCGAGCTCGGTGGCGAGCGTCTCCTCGTGCACGCGCGCCACGCGCAGCGCCCGCGTGCGGTCGCCGGCGGCCGCCAGCGCCCCGATCAGCGAGCGCGCCGTGGCGTCGTCCAGCCGATCGTGGGCGAACGCCCGCTCCCACCAGGCGATCGCCCGCGCCCGGTCCCCGGTCCGCTCCGCCAGGCGCGCGGCGCTCGCGAGCAGCTCGCGGTGGCTGCGGGCGAGGGCGACGCGCTCGCGATCGATCCACTGCTCGAACTCCACGCAGCCGCGAAAGCGCACCCCCTCGAGCAGCGGCCCGGCGTAGAGCGCCATGGCCCGCTCGGCGTCGCCCGCGGCGGTCGCCCGCCGCAGGTCGGCGAGGTCGCTCCCGACGGTCTGCTCGTCCAGCCGCAGCTCGGCGACGCCGGCGACCAGCCCGCGCTCCCCGCTCGCGCGGCGCAACGCGTAGACCGTCTGGGCGAGCGTGTGGCGCCCGCGCTCCAGGTCGGCCTCCGGCCAGAGCAGCGCGGCCAGCCGGTCGCGCGCCAACCCCGCCTCGCCGGCGAGCGCCAGCGCCGCGAGCACCGCGAGCGGCTTGCTGCGCGGCGTGCCGACCGGCGCGCCGGTGTCGGCGCGTTCCAGGGCGAGCCCGCCGAGGAGGTGCAACCGCAGCATGGGCGTGCGCTTGATCGCGGTTTGATCGGGCGGTGATCGGTGCGGCCTACCATACCCGTCGCCCGCGCATCCGGCCAGAGCCGTCCGACTCCCGCCGGCGCGCCCCACGTCCCCAGCCAGGAGGTCCCCGATGTCGTGCCGCTCCGATCCCCGCGCGTCGCTCCGCTGGCCACGCCGGCGGCGCCGGGTCTGCTCCCTCGTCGCGACGTTCGCCCTGCCGACGCTGCCGACGCTGCTGGTCGCTCCCCCGACGCCAGCCGCCGCCCAGCTCGTGGTGGTCGACGCGCGCGGGATCCAGCGCAGCCCCGCCGCGAGCGGGCCGGGGTACACCGACACGCCCGTCCCCGGCTGCGCCGACTTCGAGTTCACCGGCGGCTCGCCGCGCAGCGTCGCCGCCTCGGTGGACTGCGCCTACCGCGGCGGGCGCATCCGCGCGGGCGCGAGCGGCGGCTTCGGCGATCCGCTGCGCATCACCGGCGGGGTCACCGGCGGGCTGGATGGCCAGCCGGCCGGCTTCGACAACCTCACGCTCGCGAGCGCCAGCGCGCTCTGGGGCGACCGCATCACCCAGGTCAGCACCCGCGGGGGGCCGCGAGCGGTGACCGCCACCTTCGTCACCCGCGTCGACGGCGGGAGCACGCTCCGCAACCGCACCGCCACCGACCGCGCCTACACGCAGGGGTTCGTCGGGCTCTGGGTGCAGGGGCAGCCGACGCAGCCGTTCCCCTGGGGGCCGGCGTCGCCGTGGAGCGAGTGGGTGAACTTCGAGAGCGATGGCCTGGTGCGCACGACGGGGCGGGGCAGCTTCGACGGGACGCACCAGGCGACCGGCGACGCCGCCCTGACGACGGTGAGCACCGACGGGCTGATCCGCTTCCAGGACATGCCGCTCCTGGTCGGGGGCACGCGATTCTCCCTCCGGCTCGGATTCGTCGCGGTCGTGTTCAACGACGGCGCGGAAGCGCGCGACGTCGGCGCCGAGGCGGAGTTCGACTACGGGCGGAGCCTGGTGCTCGACCGGATCGAGTTCCGCGCGGCCGACGGCACCGACGTGACGGCGCGCACGCGGGCGCGGCTGGGGTCGGGGCTGATGCTCGTGAACGGGGCGCCGACGGTGGTGCCCGAGCCGGCGACGGTGGGGCTGCTGGCGGCGGGGCTGGGGTGCCTTGTCGGCGTGGCGGGGCTCCGCGGAAAGCGCGCGGAACGCGACCCGCAGGAGGGCGAGTGATGTTCCGGACGGCCATTCTCACCGCGTTCGTGGTCAGCGCCGTGTCCGCGCCGGTGCTCCCGGCACAGACCGTCACCCTGCCGAGCATCCGGACCACGGGACTCGACCCAGAGACGAGACGCCTCGCTCGTCTGCTGCGCTTCGTGGAAGTCGCGCATCGTGCCCGCCCCGACTCGACGCAGGCGGACTCGCTGCGGACGCTCCGACTGGACAACGCGCTGACGCGACTCGCCACTGCCGGTCTCTCCGAACGCGCCCTCGAGACGCTCGACACCGCGTCGCGTCGCGGTCCGGGTGTGACCTCGGCGACTCCGTATCGACGAGAGGGCGATGAGCTCCGTCTGCGCGTCCTGTCGCGTCTCGCGCGCGGCGATCCGGCGGGGCGCCGCCTCCTCCTGAGCGGTGACACGCTGCCGGTGCGCGGCTACGACGACTTGGACGAGAAGGAGACCGGGGGGCTGCTTCAGGAGTTCGTCGACTTCGAGCCCTCGGGCGAGTTGCGCGACTCGCTCCAGACGCTGCAGCAAGTGGCTCGACTGGTGGTTGTGCGTCGCAAGCTGCGCACGCGAGCCTTCTTTCCGGTACGGGCGCACGAGCAGGCCCGCGAGTTCTGGCGACAGCAGGGCTTCAGCACGTTGAACATCGCATCGTTCACCAGTGGCGGGGAGCGCGGGGCGGCGTTCACCGAGTTCGCGTCCCCGATTCTCCACGCCGTGCGCCTATCCCTCAGCGGCGTTCTCGCCACGGGTGGCTCTGGTACATCCACCTCGGGCTCCGGCAGCGGGGCGTCCGGGGGACCCACGACGACACGCGGAGAATCCCAGAAGGGCGACAAATCACCCGCGAGTGAGGATGCCCTCACCCGGTTCGTCAACGGCGGGGGGCTCGTCAACGCCGCCGGCGCGTGGCCGGTGTGGCACTACGTCACGCGAACAGCCAGCGAGCCGAACGGCGCCTTCGCCGGCACCCTGTTGCTGACCCAGCGCGTCGGCGCGACGTTGCCGCGTGTCGACGGCGCTCCACGGGACAGCAGCACGCTGATGAGCGACAGCGGGCTGGAGATCCACCTCCGCTCGACAGACTTCGGGGTCGGCGCCGGTGGCGGCGTGGGCGCGTTCGCACAGCTGCGCCTCGCGTATGCCGCCGGGAGCGACCGCTTCGGCGACCAGCTCGGAATCGCGAACCAGGCCGACGACTTCGGCTACGTGTCGGTGACCTACGGCCTCTTCTTCGCGGGTCGCTATCTCGTCACGGCGGGTCGCATCGTCGCGGGGCCGCCAACGCTCCGTGGCCTGGGCTGGCAAATCGGGCTCACCGCGGTCCGGCAGGGCACGTCGGCGACCCCCTGATGGCGTCGAACGCGCAGTGTTCGGCGGCCTCGCCTCCGATCAGAACGCCAGCATCCGCGTCACCTTGAGCGCCACGCTCCGCTCGTTCACCAGCCCCCACCGCGGGTCCCGCGCCCCGCCGTCGGTGTTGCGCCGCTCCGTGTACACCAGGAACACGTCGCTCAACGGCCGGTAGCGGAAGTTCACGCGGGCGTTCGTCACGAACGCCCGCGCCTGCGTGTTGTACTGCACGAAGGCGCTCCCGAACAGCCGCGTCGAGCGCGCGTAGCGCAGCCGCAGGCTCGCCAGGTCGGCGACGAAGCCGCCCCCGGGGCGCGCCACGTCGTTGCGCTGCAGCCCCGTCTCCAGCACCAGGTCGTAGCGCGGGCGCCAGGTGAGCGAGCCCCCCACCGTGCGCCGCGTCCCGTCGTAGAACTCCCCGCCGGCCAGCCGCACCGTGCCGTACACCGGGCGCCCCTGCCCGCTCTGGTACTCGATCCGCCCCTCGCGCCAGCCGTAGGGGCCCACCGGGATGCGCTGCCCCGGGAAGATCGTGAACGGCGTCTCCAGCCGGTCGAACTGGTCGCTCACCTCCATCGTCAGCAGCCCGTCGGGCTGGAAGTGCACCTCCAGCCCGGCGCTCAGCGAGCGTGTGTCGAGCTGCGACGCCAGGTCGCCGATGTAGTCCGCCTCCACGTAGGGCACGAGCTCCTGCACCCGCGCCCACCGCGGGCGCGCGTGCACCCCGGCCGTGCCGTACCACTGCTGCATCCCGCGGCGGCGCACGAAGCCGAGTCCGGGGTCGAAGCTGTCGGAGACGCGCTTCCACATCGCCGAGGTGTTCCAGAGGCGGCCGCGGTACGCCACGGTGGTCCGCGCCGCGTGGCCGTCGGAGCCCTCGCCGGCGGCCTCGCTCGAGGCGAGATACGAGTTGACGATCAGGTTGCCGCGCGGGCGGAGGTTGGCGTCCACCCCCCACGCGCGGTTGTATGCCCCCCCGGCGGCGTCGCGGCTCTGCAGCAGCACGCCGACGTCGCTGTTCCCGAGCACGTTCCGTCGCACGCGCGCGACCGCGAAGTTCTCCCCCGGCTGCGCCGTCACGCCGCGCGTGCGCATGTCGAGCAGCCCCACCTCCCACCCGCCGACGCGTCCGGTGAGCCGCCCGCCGCCGAGGATCGGCAGGGGGCGGCCGTCGCGCGACAGCCCGATCTGCCGCGAGTTGAAGAAGGTGAAGTCGCCGAGCGACGATCCCATGCGGTAGTTGCGCTCGGTCACGTCGCCGAAGGTGAAGACCCCCGAGTTCTCGATGAAGAACTCGCGCCGCTCCGGGAAGAAGAGCGAGAAGCGCGTCAGGTTCACCTGCTCCTGGTCGACCTCGACCTGCGAGAAGTCGGTGTTCGCCGTCAGGTCGAGCGTCAGCGACGGGGTCACGCCGTACTTGAGGTCCCCGCCGAGGTCGGCGTTCGTGCCCCGCGCCGAGGCGGGGACCTGCGCCCCCTGCGAGCTCCCGGTCAGCGCGTAGGGCTTGATCAGCAGGTTGCGCCCCTGCGCCAGCCCCTCCAGCCCCTCGAGCGTCCCCGCCTGGCTCATCCGGTGCACGCGGTACTGCCGCTCCAGCGGCGCCCAGTACGACGTCTCGTTCACCCGCCGCACGCGGCGGATCAGGTTGAGCCCCCACGTCTGCATCGGCAGCCGCGCGTCGAAGCGCAGCGTCCGCAGCGGGATCGCCATCTCCACCGTCCACGACGAGTCCTGCTCGGCGGTGCGCACCTGGATGATCCCCTCCCAGGCGTCGACGATGGTGCGCGAGTCGTTGAACGTCTGCTCGTCGCGCACCGCCCCCTTCGGATTGACGATGAAGAGGAAGGAGTTGCGCCGGTCGTGGAAGGTGTCGAGGGCGATCCCGAACGCGTCCGAGTTCGACGAGACGAAGTCGCGCTCCAGCCCCGAGGTGATCGCCCGCTCGGGGTGCGGGTCGTGGTTGAGCGCCGCGACGTAGAGGTTCTCGGCGTCGTAGAGGATCCGCACCTCCGTCGGGTACACGGCGGGCATTCCGGTGTGCGGCAGCTGCTGCACGAACTCCCCGAGCGGCTCGGCCAGCGCCCACTCGGCCTCGTCCAGCCGCCCGTCGACCGTGATCGGGCGCGGCGTGCGCACGGCGCGCGCCGCCGGGCGGGGCGCCGTCTCCGGGTCGATCGGGTAGACGCGCGCGCTCCCTCCCCGCGCCGCCCGCTCGCGCGCCAGCCGCTCCGCCGCCGCGGCCGTCGCGGGCGCGCCCCCGGACGCCGGGTCGGCATTCGTCGGCAGGATCGGCGGCGGCGGCACCGGACGCGGGCCGTTCTGCGCCAGGAGCACGCGCCCGCCCCCGAGCGAGAGCGCCAGCGCCGCCCCACCCAGCCAGAGCGCCGGGCACGACGGGCGGCGGGCAGGGCGGCGAGGCGGGCACGGGGGGGAGCGCATGTCGTCAGCTACGCGGCACGCCCCGCCGGCGCTGCGCCCCACACCCTCGAGGCCGGCGCGCCGGGGGCCCGGCGTGGGCGCCCGGATCAGCCGTTCGTCCGCCGCGCGCGCCGCCAGACCTGACGGAACGACGCGTCCGCCGCGACGCCGCGAGGCACCGTCCGCACCCCCAGCTCGGCGAGCGCGACCGTCCCGGTGACCCGCACCACGGCGCGCGGCACGCCCCGGGGGAGGACGCTCCGATCGTCGACGCTCGCCATCACCGCTCCCACGCGGCACTCGACGGCGACCCCCTCGGGCACGAGCAGCCGCACCTCGGCGAACGCCGCGCTGACGTCGATCGTGCTGTCGGCCGGCAGCGGGACCTCGCGAAGGTCGAGCACCACCTCGGCGAACAGCGCCCGGATCTCCAGCCGCTCCGGCAGCGGCCACCCGCCGCTCACGCGCCGCTCGGCGAGGACGGCGAGCAGCCGCCCCCCGCGCTCGCCGACTCCCCGGCCGTCGCCTCCAGTTCCCACCCCCACGTTCGGGTGCGACCAGCCGGCGCCGGCCCGCGGCTGGAGCCGTTCCCCCGCGAGGTCGCCGGCGGCGGGCAGGTCGCCCACGATCGCGTCGACCGCCGCCGGGGACGGCGCCCCGTACACCAGGTCGAGCCGCCGCTCGAACTCCTCGAGCGCGAGCGTGTCGTCGGCGTAGCGGTCGGTGAGGATGCGGAACGCGCGTTCGCGGGCCGCGACGAGGGGGCCCGCCGGAGCGGGGAGGAGCGAGCGGTCGGTCATGCGCGCTCCTACGGACGTCGGGGGCGCGAAGTGTCGCCGCGGCTCGGGGTGCTCCACTCGCGGCGCTCCACGCCTGATGCGGCGCTCGTGGTGCGCCATTCATGCGTCAGACCGTCCATTCCGGCGATGCGCGGCGTCGCCGGCGCGCGGTCGTTACGGAATTTGAGCCGCGCGGCGACCGATCCCGGCGCTCCGGATGGCCGCCGAGCCGGCATCGGGACTCTCGTTTGATCGGCGGCTGAGGCGGGCGTCGCACCGTGGACCCCGTCTCGCCGCTCGCCCACTCCGGTCGGTCGGCGCCGGCACTCCCTCCGCGCTCACCCCAGCGATGCCCCGCTCGCACCGCCGACACGACGCGCCGCCCCCGGCGGAGCCGGCTGCCGCGCGTCCCACGCCGCCGCGCGGCGCCCTGCGCACCGCCTTCCCGGCGCTCGCCGCCGCACTGTCGCACGTCCCCGACCCGCCCCCGGCCGTCGACGCCCAGGGCCCGCGCCCGGCGCCGGTGCTGCTCGACGCCACGCTCGCCGCGCTGCTCGACGTGCTCGAGGCGAGCGGCATCGCCGCCGCGCTGCTCGACCACACGCTCGCCGTCCGGCGCACCACCGACCCACTCGCCCGGCTCCTCGCCGCCGATGGCGCGGACGGCTCGCTGTGGGAGAGCGCGCGTCGCCTGGCAGCGCGCGCCCGTGCGGACGTCGCGACGGGGGGCGCGGGTCCGCTCGCCGGCCAGACCAGCGGCGAGCTCCGCTCGGCGACCGCCCGCTACCGCCTCACCGTCGGCGTGCTCCCCCCGGCGCAGCCCACGGCGAGCTGGGCGTCCGGCCACCTCCTGCTGGTCGTCGATCGCATCGAGCGGCCGCGCCCCGCCACCGTCGCCGAGGCGCTCCACGCGCACTTCGGCCTCACGCCGCGCGAGGTCGAGGTCGCCGGCCACGCCATCGCCGGCGAGAGCACGCGCCGGATCGCCGAGCGGCTGGCGCTCAGCCCCCACACGGTGCGGCATCACCTGGAGCGCGTCTACGCCCGGCTCGACGTGCACTCGCGCGCCGCCCTGGCGACGCGCGTCGCGGCGCTCGCCAGCGAGAGCTGACGCGTTGCGGCCGACGCGCGACGAGCGTCTGGCTCAGCGTGCTCGGCGCCCGCTCCTGCGGCCGCTCGGCCCAGAGCAGTGCCAGCGCCGGCGCGTCCGGCGCGGCCGGCGCGACCGGTGGGACGTCGATCCGGGGGACGGGCTGCCCTGGTCGGGTCGCTGACACGATGGCGCGAGTGTAGGGCGCGCCTGGCCGTCCGGCCAGCCGTGCACCGTGTGACTCCCGTCACCGCGTGCGGGCAGCGGCGCGGCCGCCGCCGCGGTCAGACCGCGTGCTCGCGCCGCGCCCCCCGCCCGCGAGCCGGCTGCACCGCGCCGCTCCCCGGCTCCTCGGGGGAGCGCGGCAGGAAGAGCTGGTCGTAGAGCACCGCGGCGACTACCGCCCCGACCAGCGGCCCCGTCCAGTAGACCACGAGCCCCTCGTAGATCCCGCTCGCCACCGCCGGCCCGAGCGCCCGTGCAGGGTTGAACGACGCGCCGGTGAGCGGGGCGAACGCCAGGGTGCACGCCGTGACCGTGAGCCCGATCGCCATCCCGCCGATGCGCGGCGCCTGCGGGTCGACCGCCGTGCCGAAGACGACGAACACCAGCAGGAAGGTGGCGATCGCCTCGATGAGGAAGGCCTGCCCCCCCTCGACGGCGAGGGCGATCGACTGCGTCGTCCCGCGCGCCGCCGCCCACAGCTCGGCGGGGACGCACGCCTTGAGGAGGAACGCCGCCGCCATCGCCGCGACCAGCTGCGCGACCACGTACAGCGCCCCCATCATCGGCTGGATGCGCCGCGTGACGAGGAAGCCGAGCGTCACCGCGGGGTTGAAGTGCCCCGAGATCCGCATCGCCGCGCTCACCAGCACGCCGTAGATCAGCCCCTGGGCGACGGCGATCGTCAGCAGCTCTCCCGAGCCCTGCCGCGCCGCCAGCACCGCGCCCCCGCCGACGAAGACGAGGGCGAAGGTGCCGACGAATTCGGCGATGAAGTGGCGGAGGGCGTCGCGCATCGCGGAGCTCCTGCGGAAGGGTGGTGTCCGCGAAGCTAATCGCCGCGCACGGCGCCGTCAGTCGGCGCGGCGCAGCACGAGCGTGGCGTTGATCCCGCCGAAGCCGAAGCTGTTCGACATCGCCACGTCCACGGCCGCCGCGCGCCCGTGCTGCGGGATGTAGTCCAGGTCGCAGCCCTCGGCCGGCGTCTCGTGGTTGATCGTCGGCGGCAGCCACTCGCGGTGCAGGGCGAGCGCCGTGATCGCCGCCTCGATCGCCCCCGAGGCGCCGAGGGCGTGGCCGTAGTAGCCCTTGGTGCTGCTCACCTGCAGCCGCGCCGCGTGGTCGCCGAAGACCTGCTTCATCGCCGCCGTCTCGGTCGGGTCGTTGAGCGGCGTCGAGCTGCCGTGGGCGTTGACGTAGTCCACCTCGTGCGGCGCCGTCTGCGCGTCGGCCAGCGCCAGGCACATCGCCCGCGCCGACTGCCGCGCGTCGGGGCGCGGCGCGGTCATGTGGAAGGCGTCGTTGGTCGTCCCGAAGCCGCACACCTCGGCGTAGATCCGCGCCCCCCGGGCCAGCGCCCGCCCGCGCTCCTCGAGCACGAGCGCCGCCGCCCCCTCGCCCATGACGAAGCCGTCGCGCCCGCGGTCGAAGGGGCGCGAGGCGGCGCCCGGGTCGTCGTTGCGCGTGCTCATCGCCCGGATCATCGCGAACGCTCCGAAGCACAGCGGCATCAGCGGCGCCTCCGCCCCGCCGGCGAGCATCACGTCGGCGTGCCCGTCGCGCACCTGCCGGAACGCCTCGCCGATGGCGATCGTCCCCGAGGCGCAGCTCATCGCGTTCGTCGAGTTGGGGCCCATCACCCCGAGGTCGATCGCCACGTTGCAGCTCGACGCCCCGCCGAAGACGGCGAGCGCCAGCGTCGGGTCGACGGCGCGCTGCCCGCCGCCGACGAACTTCCGGAGCTCCTGCTCGGCGAAGCCGATCCCCCCGAGCGCCGTCCCCATCATCACGCCGACGCGCTCGCGGTCCTCCGTCGTCAGGTCGAGCTCCGCGTCGGCGGCCGCCTGCAGCGCGCTCACCACCGAGAACTGCCCGAACCGGTCGAGCCGCTTGACGCGCCTGGCCTCCAGGTGGTCGCTGGCGCTGAAGTCGTCGACCTGCGCGGCGATCCGGCTGCGCCACTCCGAGGGGTCGAAGCGCGTGAGCGCGCCGACGGCGCTCCGTTCGGCGCGCAGCCCGGCCCACAGCCCGCGCGCGGTGAGGCCGATGGGCGTGATCGCGCCGATTCCGGTGACGACGACTCTGCGGGAGCGCATGGAGGGGGGTGGTGAGGCAGGGGGCGGGACGGGCGCGAGCGGGACGGGCGCGAGCGGGGGGGGCGGGACCGGGGGGGCGTGCTCGGGTGGGGCGGACGGGTGGGGCGGGGG
>ERZ1066118.2115-NODE-2115-length-10287-cov-16.076720_pt1 | contig 10287 bp, 9 predicted proteins | sample MGYA00382765_ERZ1066118 | MGnify/ENA primary metagenome ERZ1066118 (study PRJEB33369, sample SAMEA5778348) | biofilm metagenome | biome: Industrial cooling water; feature: Water cooling tower basin; material: Biofilm | place: United Arab Emirates | collected...
GCCCGCGACCGGGCGGCGGACGACGCGCCGCTCGCCGACCCGGCGGTGCTGACGCTCGCCGCGCGGCGGGTGCGCGAGGCGTTCGGGCCGGGCGTGCGGGTGTGGGCGGAGCTGGTGCGCGCCGTGGTGGCCGAGCGCGTGACGCCGGGCGGGCGCGGGTGGCGTGGGGCGGTGTGGGGGGCGCAGGTGGCGTTCGCCGCCGGCGCGGGCGGGGTGGCGCGCGTGGTGACGGGGAGCGACGCGCTGCGCGCGGCGGCCGAGGCGGCGGGGGTGGACGCGGTGGCGTCGGCCTAACGCTGGCGGGCGGCCGGGTGCGCGGGTATCGTCCGGCCGTCCCCTCCCCGCCGCCCCGCGCCCATGCCCGGCCCTCTGCACCTCCCCACGCTCGCCCCCGGCGACCGCGTGCAGCACGAGCTGCTCGTGCGCGCGCGCGAGGAGAAGAGCACCAAGGACGGCAAGCCGTACGTGGTGCTCACCGTGGGCAACCGGTCCGGCTCCATCCGGTGCGACAACATCTGGATGGAGAAGCTGGAGTGGGTGGCCGGCGCCGAGCGGGGGCGCGTGGTGCAGGTGGTGGGCGACGTGAAGCTGTCGCAGTACAACGGGAGCGCGGAGCGCAAGCTGGCGGTGACCGCGCCGGTGCGCGTGCTCCCCGACGACCAGTTCCGCGCCGAGGACTTCCTGCCGCACGTGGACGAGCCGGCGGAGCGGCTGTGGGAGAAGTTCGACCGGGCGCGCGCGCGGGTGGAGGCGGCGCCGCTGCGCGCCGTGCTCGACGCCGTGTTCGACGACGCGTTCCGCGTGCAGTTCGAGCGCACGCCGGGGAGCACGAAGGGGCACCACGCCAAGGTGGGCGGGCTGCTGCAGCACACGATCGAGGTGGCCAACATCGCGCTCACCTCGGCCAAGGCCGTGCGCAAGGCCAACCCGGACCTCGTGGTGGCCGGCGCGCTGCTGCACGACGTGGGCAAGGTGGAGGCGTACGACGTGGGGCCGCAGGGCTTCACGGCCACCCCGTGCGGCCTGCTCGTGGGCCACGTGGTGCTCGGCGTCCTGCTGGTCGAGCGGAAGCTGCAGGCGCTCGGCGAGCCGCCGTGCAGCGAGGGGCAGTTGTTGGAGCTGCGGCACATGATCCTGTCGCACCACGGGAAGCTGGAGTTCGGGAGCCCCGTGCAGCCCATGACCCTGGAGGCCCAGATTGTCCACCACGCCGACGACGCCAGCGCCAAGGCCACGGACTTCCTCGACGCGTTCGAGGACGAGGACCTGTGGGCCGAGGGCGGGGACTTCAGCAAGCGGAGCTGGCAGCTCAGCCGCCAGGTCTGGCGCCGGCCGCACGGCTGGGACTAGCCGCGCGTTCGGCGTCGCGTTAGGCACCGCGTTAGGCGTCGCGTTCGGCGCGGCGCCGGGGGTGGTGTTAGGCGCCGGGCGGGCCGGGGCGCAGCCCGCCCCCGCGGCCCGGTTCGCCGCCGACACGGCCGCGCTGCGCGGCGCCTACCGCCTGTTCGAGGACGGGCTCCGAGCGCGCGACCTGAGCGGGGCGCTGGCGCTGCTCGCGCCCGACTTCGAGCACCGGGCGCTGGTGCCGGGCGGGGCGCCCCGGGTGACGCCGCGGGCGCAGTTCGTGGCCGCGATGACCGCGTTCCCCGCCGCCATCGACTCGCTGTACGCCTTCTCCATTGCCGTGACCGACGTGCAGGTGCGCGGCGACAGCGCCACGGTGCGGTACCGGGAGCGCATGGACGCGCGCTACCGGCCGCCGCAGCCCGGGGCGCCGACGGTGCGCGACTCGAGCACGTCGTACTGGGCCGACCGCTGGGTGCGGACGCGGGCGGGGTGGCGGGTCCTGCGGTACGAGGAAGTGCCGGCGCCGGGCGGGCCCTGACGCCGGCCCGTTCGGCCCCCCGCGGCTCGGGCCTTGCCGCCGCCGCCGGCATGTGGCGGACGCTGGCCCCGGCGGTGACGTTGTTCCTGCTTCCGCTCGCCGCGGCGGCGGCCCTCGCGCAACCCGACACGACCGCCCGGCCGGACTCGGCGGCGGTGTCGCCGGCGCCGCCGGCGCCGGCCACGGCCGCCGAGCTGCTCGCGCGCGTCCGCGCGGCCCGCACGCGGACCGACGCCGCGCTCCGCAGCTACGAGGCGCTCGCGCGCGAGCGGGTGACGGCGCGCATCAGCCTGCTGCGCGACGTCCCGCTCGAGCGCACGGTGTTCCGGCAGGAGACCGCCGCGCGCGTGCGGTGGGGTGCCGACGCCGGGCTCGAGCTGGAGCTGTTAGGCCGGCGCCGCTACGAGGCCAGCCTCCCGTTCGCGCCGCGCGTGCCCGTCACCGTGACGGGCGACGGGGTGGCCCCGGTCCCCTACTACCCCGGGCGCGACCCGCTCTGGATCGGCGCGGCCGCGTTCGTCGAGCCCGGGAGCGACACGAGCGGGCTCCGCAACCCGCTGGCGTTAGGCGCCGAGCGGTGGTACCGGTACGCGTTAGGCGACACGGTGGGGATCCGGGTGCCGGGGGCCGGCGGCGCGGCCCGGATCACGCTCCGCGAGTTGCGCGTGACGCCGCACCGGGCCGACTGGCGCGTGGTGGCCGGCTCGTACTGGTTCGACGCGCGCACCGCGCAGCTCGTGCGCGCCGTCTACCGCCCCACGGCCCCGCTCGACCTCCTGCGCGCGGGGCGCGCGAACCCCGACCCGCGGCAGCGCCCGCCGCGCTGGCTGCCGCTCGTGGCGTCGCGCGTGGTGGGCGGGATCGACGCGGTGACGCTGGAGCACGGGCTGTACGGGAGCCCGGGCGGCGCGGTGTGGCTGCCGCGCGCGCAGACCGCCGAGGGGTGGATCGACGGCGGGCCGACGCGCACGCGCATCCGCGTCGAGCAGACCTTCCGGTACGACGCGGTGAACGCCGCGCTCCCGCCCGCGCGCGCCGTGGACGCCGGCGCGCTCGCGTTCCGCGCGCTGGCGGATTCCGTCCGCGGGCTCGACTCGGTGCGGGCGGCCGAGCGCGACCGCGCGCTCGCCGCCGCGCGCACGCGGCGCGACTCGACCCGCGCGTGGGACGCCTACGTGCGCTGGCAGCAGGCCGCCTGGCGCCCCGTCCGCCAGGTCCGCGACTCCGTGCGCCGCGCCGCCTGCCCGCCGGGCGACACGGCGGCCGTGCGCGCGGCGACCGTGCTCCGCTACGGGCGGCGCCTGCCGGCCCGCGTCTTCGTTCCGTGCGACGAGGGGCGGCTGGCCCGCTCGCCCGCGTTCGAGGGCCCGCTCCTGGCCGAGGGGGAGGGCGACTGGCAGCGCCTCGACCCGGCGGGGCTGCGCGACGTACTCGGCACGGAGGCCGGCGCGGCCCCGTGGGCGCCGGGCGCGCCCGCGTTGCGCGCGGGGTGGGAGTACACCCGCTACAACCGCGTGGAGGGGCTGAGCACGGGCGGGGCGGTGCGCTGGCCGTTAGGCCGCGGCTGGCAGGCCGAGGCGGAGGCGCGGTTCGGGCTCGCCGACCGGGTGCCTAACGCCGAGCTGTACGCGGAGCGGTCGCTCGACCGGCGGGGGCGGCGGGCGGGGGCGTACCGGCGGCTGGCGCAGGCCGACGACTACGGCGCGGCGTTCGCCAGCGGGGCGAGCATCCAGAACCTGGTGTCCGGGCTGGACGAGCAGTTCTACTACCGGGCGTTGGGCGCCGAGCTGGCGGGCGTGCGCGAGCTGGCCGCGCGGCCGCGCGGGCTGCCGGTGCGCGCCGGCCGGCTGGAGTGGCGCGCGTTCGGGGAGCGGCAGGACCGGGCGGAGGCGCGGGCGCGGTTCGTGGTGGCCAACCGGGTGTTCGGGCGGCCGGACGCGCGCTTCGAGCGCAACGTCGTCGACACCGTGCCGGCGCGGGGCGGGCTGGTGGCCGGCGGCGCGGTGCGCTGGCGCGGGGCGCTGGCGGGGGACGACGGGTCGCCCTGGCGGCTGCGCGCCGACGCGCGCGCCGAGGCGGTGACGGGGGCGTGGACGTACCTGCGTCCCGCGGTGGACGTGACGGCGGAGCGTGTGCTGCTGGGCGCGGTGGTGCTCCGGGCGTCGGCGGGGGCCGGGAGCGCACTCGGCGAGCTGCCGCCGCAGCGCTGGTGGAACGTGGGCGGCTGGCAGACGGTGCGCGGCGTGACCGCGGGCTCGCGGCGCGGGGCGGCGTTCTGGCTCGGGCGCGCGGAAGCGCAGTGGGCGCGGTGGGAGCGGGCGCAGCCAGTGGCGTTCGTGGACGCCGGGTGGGCGGGGCGGCGCGCCGACTGGGCGCGGGCGTTCGGGCGCGGGGCCGGGGTGCGGAGCGCGGGTGCGGGGGTCGCGCTCTTCGGCGGGCTGCTCCGGCTGGACGCGGCGCGGCCGCTGGGCGCGGGCGGGCGGTGGCGGGTGGAGAGCTACGCGGTGGCGCGGTTCTGATTGGGGGGCTGACGGGGCGTCGCGTGCCGCGCGGTCAACGCGCGAGTCCCGCGAACACCGCCGCGACCGGCAGCGCAAGCCCGGGGAGCACGACGCCGCCGTCGACGGTCTCGCCGTCGCGCAGCACGCGCCCGCGCCCCGGGGCGACGCCGGGCGCCAGGACCTCCACGGTGCGCTGCCGCGGGTGCACCACCCACACGAGCGGCGTGCCCGCGTCGAGGTAGTCGCGCAGCTTGGCGTGCAGGAGCGCCCGCCGCTCGCTGGGCGACACGACCTCGACCGCCAGGTCCGGCGCCATCGCGAACGCCCGGCGTTCCAGGTCGGACGGCGCGATGCGGCCGGCCCGGACGAAGGAGACGTCCGGGATGCGCACGGTGTCGGGTCGACTGGGGACGGGGAGTTCGTAGCTGACGCCACCCACGAGCACGTCACCGAGCCCGAGATGACGCGCGTGCGTGTCGAGCGCGCCGAACACGCTGCGAACGACCCAGCCGTGGAGCGGCCGCGCGCTCGGGCTCACGACCACCACCCCGTTCGCCAGCTCGACGCGGACGTCGTCGGCGTGGTCCATCGCGAAGAACTCATCGCGCGTGACGTACGGGCGGGCGCGGACGGACGTGGCCATGGGTGCTCCTCCGGGGTCGGTGGGGGGAAGCTACGCCGTCGGCCCGTAAATTGGCGCGCCATGGCCTCCCCCCGCCCGATCGCCGCGCCGCTCGCCGCGCTGCTCGCGACCGTCGCCCTCGCCGCACCCATGGCCGCGCCGCGCGCCGCCCGCGCCCAGCAGCCGAACGCGAGCTACGCCGACGCCTTCGACCTGCCGCGCCGCCGCACGGACCCGCAGGCGGTCTACACGGTGCGCGTCGACACCGCCGACATCACCGGCTACGCCGTCACCTACGAGCTGCGCCGCGCGGCCGACGCGCCCCGCGAGTCCGGGCTCGGCGCGGCGGCCCCGCTCACCGTCGCCATCCCGCGGTGGGCGCCGGGCGCGTACCGGCTGGCCGAGTTCGGGCGGTACCCGCGGGAGCTGCGGGCCGAGACCGACGCGGGGCGGCCGGCGCGCGTGGAGCCGCTCCCCGAGGGGCGCTGGCGGGTGACGCCGGCCGGCGCGTGGCAGACGCTCCGCGTGACCTACCGCGTCACCTTCCCCTCGGCCGCCGCGGCGGCGTCGCCTAACAACCGCAACTTCCTCACGGCGCGCGGCGGGCTGTTCGACGGCCCGCTCACGTACGCGCGGGTGGAGGGCACCGAGGCGCTCCCGGCGCACGTGCGCTTCCTGCTGCCCGAGGCGTGGCGCACGGCCACCGGCCTCGCCCCCACGGCCGACCCGCGGGTGTTCGTCGCCCGAAGTTACGATCTACTCGTGGACAGCCCGGTGCTCGCGGGCCCGCCGGAGGCGCTGCGCACCTGGCGGTTCGAGGAGGCCGGGGTGCCGCACACGGTGGCGTACTGGGCGCAACCCGGCGCCGCCGCCTTCGACACGGCGCGGTTCGTGGCCACGGCGGCCGCGGTGGTGCGCGCGGCGCGCGGGATCATGGGCGAGCTGCCGTACCGCGACTACACGTTCCTGTTCGTGGACGGCGCCGGCGGCGGGCTCGAGCACCTCAACTCGACGACCATCGGCGCCCGCGCCGCCGCGCTCGCGCGCGACCCGGCCGCCGCCGCGTCGGTCACGGCGCACGAGTTCTGGCACCTGTGGAACGTGAAGCGGCTCCGGCCGCGCGCGTTGGGCCCGTTCGCCTACCAGCGGGTGGTGCGCTCGGCGTCGCTCTGGTGGAGCGAGGGGGTCACCGACTTCTTCGCCGACGAGATCCTCCGCCGCGCCGGCCTGGTCGACTCGGCCGGCGCGGTGCGCGAGCTGGAGGCGTCGCTCCAGAGCTACCTCGACAACCCGGCCGCGGGGCGCGTGAGCCCCGAGCGCTCCAGCCTGACGGCCTGGGACCCGCCCGCGGTCAACGGCGGCTACAGCATCAGCTACTACCTCCAGGGCAAGCTCCTCGGCGACCTGCTGGACCTGCGGCTGCGCGACGCGACGGGCGCGCGGCGCGGCCTGGACGACGTGATGCGGCGGCTCTACGACCGCTTCGCCGGCCCGCGCGGCTTCGAGCCGGGGGACGTCGAGGCGGCGGTGCTGGCGGAGTGCCGCGGCGGGGCCGCGGGAGGCGGCGACGCGTGCGGCTGGGTGGCGCCGCTGTTCGCCCGCTCCGTGCGCGGCGCCGAGCGCCCCGACTGGGCCGGCACGCTCGCCCTGGCCGGCTGGCGGCTCGACACCGCGCGGGTCGCGGCGGTGGATGCCTCTGGGCAACCGCTGGCCGACCTGCGGGCGGCCGTCGGGACGTTCGCCGGGATCGGGAGCGCGGGCGGGGCGGCGGGGACGCGGCCGCGGCTTTCGGTGGCCGGGCCGCACGCCGGGGCCTACCGGGCGGGGCTGCGCTCGGGGGACGAGGTGGTGGCCGTGAACGGCGCGCCGGTCGACGGTCCCGAAGCGTGGCGGCGGGCGACGGCGGGGGCCAGGGTCGGGGACACGCTCGCGGTGGACGTCGTGCGCGACGGCGTGGCGCGGCGGGTGACGGTGCCGCTGGCCGGGTACTCGGTGCTCCGGGTGCGGCTCGCGCCGGCCGATCGGGCGACGGCGCGGCAGCGGGGGGTGCTGGCAGCGTGGCTGGGGAAGAACGAGTAGCGAACAGGGTGGGGCGAACAGGGTGGATCGAACGGGGTGGGGCGGATGGGACGGGGGTGGGGCGGTGGTTTGGGGCGAGCCGGGGTACGGCGGCTGAACGGCGGCTGTTAGGCGGCTGGGGGTACGGCGGTACCCGCACCACCCCCGTCCGCCGTTAGGCCGCCCTCCCACCGCCGTTCCCAGGATCGCCCGAAAAACACCGCCGTACCCAGGCCCCGTCCGCCGTCTCCCGTTCGCCCCACCCTGTTCGTAGCACCCTGTTCGTTTGTGCCGTTGCCTCAGGTCACCCCCTTCACCTCACGCAGATCGACGCGCCAGGGCCACTGCGGCTTCTCGGAATACCGCGCGCCGAAGACGCGGCGCAGAACGCCCCGCGCGTCGCGCGCGACGACCACGGCGTCCAGGCGGTCGGCCAGTGGCAGCGGGTCGGAGAAGTCGCGGTACCGCCGGTAGCCGTGCCAGAAGCCGCTCGGCCCGCGCCGGTTGAGGCGGCCGAGCAGCAGGTCGGGGAGGGCGAAGGTGAAGGCGTAGAACACGTTCTGCGTGCGGCCGCGCGGCAGCAGGTCCTCGCGCACCCGGTGCGGCAGCGACCCGTGCTTGCCCCACTGCACGTCGACGAGCACCTGGCGGCCCCGCCACGGCGTGTGCAGGATGGCGCCGTGCCAGTACGTCCACAGCTCCGACGGCACGCCGGCGCTGTCGACGCCCACCCAGACCACCTCCTCGTCGGTGGGCACGGTGCGCGGAATCCACGCGCCGTGCACGTCGTCGCGCCAGAGCAGGTGATAGGCGATCACGCGCCGCGTGGGGTGCACGACGGCCACCGCCCGGGCGAGCGCGAACCGCTCGTCGCGCTGGCGCAGGAGCACCGGGGCGACCGCGCGCGCGAGGTACTCCGCGTTCGCCGCGTGCGTGGGCGCCACATCGGTGCGCAGCGCCGGCACGGGGCGCGGCGGCGGCGCGGGGGGAATGCGTGCCACCGGTCCGCACGCCGCCGCGGCGCCCGTGAGGGTGGCGAGGCGTAGCAGCCGCGTTGCTGACTCCGAACCACACCTGCCGCCTCCGAACCGCCCCTGGGATGTTTTTCGTGAGGCGTTTATCATTGGGGGGCTAGCCTCCGTCCACCAGAACGGGCGGAGCGGGACTCATTTGGAGGGGTCATGCGAAAGCCACGTCCGAACACGTACAACCCGGCGCAGGCGCTCCACCTCATCACGAACGACCGCTCGGGCACGTCGCTCAGTTGTCCCTCCTGTTCCGGCGCGATCGACCGCGACCCGATGGTGAGCCCCCCCCCGCCGCGCGCCCACGTGACGCTGCGCTGCACGACCTGCGGCCGGTTCGCCCGCTACATCGCCGGCGCGGCCTGACCCGGTCCGGCCTGACCCGGCCCGGCGGGGGCGGCCCCGGAGGGCGCGCCGCCTAACGCATGAACCCGACCGCCGCCCCGCGCGCCGGCAGCCCCGCTGCCCCGCGCGGGGCGGCCGGCGTTTCGGGGACCGGGGCGGCTGGCGAATCGGGCGCCGTGCGGGTCGGGGGCGGTACGGGTTGGGCGCCGCGCGGCGGCCGGGCTGTGCACAGAACTTGCTCGTCCCGCTCCCGCTCTCCCGCGCGGCGGGACGCGCCCGGCGGCCGTCGGGCGGCCGCGCCACCCCCGCTCCACCGCTACGCCCGCTCCAGGGTAAGAGGTCCGTTCCACATGGCTCGCATCACCGGCACCGTGAAGTGGTTCAACGACGCGAAGGGCTTCGGCTTCCTCGCGCGCGAAGGCGGCCCCGACGTGTTCGTCCACTTCTCCGCCATCCAGAGCCAGGGCTTCAAGAGCCTGGCCGAGGGCGACCGGGTGGAGTTCGAGATCGTGCAGGGGCAGAAGGGGCCGCAGGCCGCCAACGTCACCAAGGCGGAGTGAGGCGCGCGGGCCATCCGGCCCGTGAGTTGTGACGCGGGGGCGGTCTGCCGGTGGCGGGCCGCCCCCGCACCGCGTTGCGGGGGGGGGCTCGACGTGGCGCACGATTCGCATGGCGGGCGGAGCACCGTAGCGCGCGTGCTACGGCCAGCCCCGGTGCCGACCCGCGATGCGCCCCCACCCCGTGCTCTACCGCCGCGACCTTCCCGGAGGCGGGTACGTGGTCATCGAGACCGCGCTGGCGGTGGGCGACGGCGCGCCGGCCGGGGCGCACCGGGCCCGCCTCGTGGTCGAGCGGCGGGCGGCGGGGCCGCGGCGGGCCGGCCACACGCCGCCGGTGATCGCGCAGCAGGTGGGCCCCGACGCGCGATCGGCCGCGGACGCCCTTCGGGCGGTCGCGGCCGACAACGTGCAGCTCGCCCAGGCGATGCGGCGTTGGGCGGAGGCCCGGCGGCTCTCGCCCAGCTAGGACCCAGCTAGGACCCAGCTAGGACCAGCGAAGGTCGGCTCGGGCCTGCGAGGGACGGGCGCCCCGGGCGCCCGACCGCCCGGGGTCAGTCGAAGCGCAGGCCGCGGGCGGCGGGGCGCTTGCGCTTGAGGGCGTGCCGGAAGAGCTGGGCCGGGCGGCCGCGCCCCTCGCTCCGCCACACCTCCGTGGGCTCCACGATGCGCGCGCTCTGGAGCGAGCGGCGGAAGCTGGCCTTGTGGAGCCGGCGGCCGAGCAGCAGCTCGTAGATCACCTGCAGCTCGCTGAGCGTGAACGTCGGCGGGAGCAGGCGGAAGGCCACCGGCGCCTGGCCCACGCGCCCGCGCACGTGCGCCGCCGCGGCGTCGATCATGGCCTTCTGGCGCGGCGGGACCGCGGGGAGCGAGGCCAGCGCGTGGAACTCGGCCCCCCCTTCGTCGCCCGGCAGCTCGAAGCCGTCGGGGACGAGGCCGACGTAGGCCACCGAGAGCGGCGCGGGCGCGGGGTGGCGGCGGCCGTCGCCGAACGCCCCGACCTGCTCCATCCACGCCGGCGGGCCGCCGAGCACCTCCTCGGCGACCGCGGCGGCCGCGGCCTGGAGCGGCTCGTCGGGGGCGCCGGCGGCGAAGGGGAGGGTCCAGCGCTCGCGGGGGCGCTCGCCGCCGGGGCCGGGGGTGGCCCGCACGAGGGCGACGCCCAGGTCGCCGTCGACGACGGTGAACAGGACGGCGTCGACCGAGTAGGCGGCGGGGCCGGCGCCGGCGCCGGCGCGGGCGCGGGCGCGGCGGGCGGCGGCGCGGGGACGGCTGGTGGCGGTGGGCATGGCCG
>ERZ1066118.2118-NODE-2118-length-10274-cov-4.678442_pt1 | contig 10274 bp, 5 predicted proteins | sample MGYA00382765_ERZ1066118 | MGnify/ENA primary metagenome ERZ1066118 (study PRJEB33369, sample SAMEA5778348) | biofilm metagenome | biome: Industrial cooling water; feature: Water cooling tower basin; material: Biofilm | place: United Arab Emirates | collected...
TTCTGCAACCGTATGCTGCACCACACCTGAACGCTGCATTGTCACGGGTGCTAATGAACTGCCACTGTAGGGAACTTGAATAGTTTGCCCGATGAAAAGTGCATCCGAGGTTAAGTTGTTGATGCGTTTGATTTCACCGACATCGGCACTGTAGCGGGAAGCGATACTCCAGAGGGTGTCGTCTTTGACGATGGTGTAGTTGACGAGGGATTGGGCAAAAGCAGAGGAAAGAGGAAAGAGGAAAGAGGAAAGGGAAAACAAAATAATTAAAAGACGAACTCGCCGTAAAGCTCTGCTTTGCCAACCCACTGCCGAAACGCTCTGCGTTGTGTTTTTGTGGCTCGAGGCAGAGCCTCTAACAACGCATTCCCAAATAGAACTTGGGAACGAGAAAAAAGCGAAAAACGAGACGGGGAAGCGATTCGCAGAAGACTGCGTTTCAGGCAATAGACTTTGACTTATCAAAAATTTCACACGCACCCGCCATAAAGAAACAAGGGGCTTTTATCGAGGTTGAAAATCCAAAATCAATCTGTGTTGGGGTAAACACAGGATTTTCAACCTCGACCCCTTGCTGACCTTATGACTAGATTACACCTAACCTTGTGCGAGTGTAGATAAAAATTCCTCGTTTGATTTTGTTCTGGTAAGCCTCGAGAGCAGCATTTCCATCGCCTCGGCGGGGTCCATGTCGCTGATGACTTTACGGAGGAGCCACATCTTAGCCAGAGATTCTGGCGTGAGGAGCAGGTCTTCGCGGCGCGTACCTGATTTGAGGATGTCAATGGCGGGGAAAATACGGCGTTCTTCGAGACGGCGGGACAAGTGAAGTTCCATGTTGCCTGTGCCCTTAAACTCTTCAAAGATCACGTCGTCCATTCTCGAGCCTGTTTCGACGAGTGCCGTAGCGAGAATGCTAAGGCTACCGCCACCGCGAATATTACGGGCAGCACCCAAAAACCTCTTGGGCCAGTGGAGTGCTGAACTGTCCAAACCACCTGAAAGCGTCCGTCCTGTGGGCGGCGTGACTAAGTTATTCGCACGCGCCAAGCGCGTGATTGAATCGAGCAGAATCATCACGTGACCACCCTCTTCGACTATGCGCCTAGCTCTTTCGTGGACAAATTCAGCAACGCGGATGTGATTCGCGGGTGGCTCGTCAAAGGTACTGGCAATCACTTCGACGTTCGTGACTGATTCACGGAAATCCGTGACTTCCTCGGGACGCTCGTCCACGAGAAGAACGATGACTTTGACATCAGGTTCATTCTTGCTCACCGCAGCCGCGATTTTTTTAAGGAGAGTCGTTTTACCAGCTTTAGGCGGTGCCACAATCAGACCACGTTGCCCACGTCCGATGGGGGCGAGTAGGTCAATCACTCGAGAGGAGATTTCTTGCTGGGTGGTCTCGAGCTTTAATCTTTTTTCAGGAAACGTCGGAATTAAATCATCAAAACGTGGGCGTTTGGCAGCTTGGAAAGGGTCAACGCCGTTTACAGCCTCGACGCGGATGAGTGTTCCGTAACGCTCGTTATCGCGTGGGCGACGTGATTTACCCAAAATATAATCGCCCGTGCGGAGTTTGAACTGTTTAATCAAACCTGCTGAAACGATGACTTGACGGGTGTTGTTTTGCAAAAGGGATTCTTGCAAAAAGCCGTACCCATCCGAGGAAATCTCGAGAAAGCCCTTGACGAGTCTCAAACCCTCGGCTTCGGCACTGCGCTCTAAAATAGCAACGACCAACTCATTTTTTTCTAATTGACGGTAATTTTCGATGCCTACTTCTATGGCTAAAAGGTGCAGCTCGGGTAGAATTTTAGCTTGTAGTTCGCGGAAGTTCACCCCAGGGCGACGGGGTTGTTGCCCCTTACGGTGTTGAGGACGCTTGTTGTTAGATTCTTCACTTCCCTCAGACGTTTCTTCGCTCGGTGCTTCTTCTGCTTTCGCCTCTTCACGGATTTCGGCGGGTGGCTCGAGAAGAGCATTCAAATCATTATCATTGGTTTTAAGATTAGTGTCTGGGGTTGGCTCGAGTAATGGTTCTTGCTCAGCTCTGCCATTCTCGGCATCACCTTTACGCGGTCTACCACGACGTTTTGGCTTGTCATCATCTAAGACAGCAACGGCCTGTGCATCTTGCACTTTGGCTCTAGGACTCACAATAATCCTCCATAATTGTTTAGCATTTTTTTCCCATCATTAACGTTTTACCGTTGGATAAACTCCGTATGTCATCAAGATTGAGGGGGGCAGCAGCTTTTAGTGGTTCAGTTTCCGGTGTAGGGATGTATTGACGCACGCTGTATCTGCTGTTAGCCTAGTATATGCAGGTTTGTTCTTCAGATGCAAGTCTGGGGCTACAAACCATGTTGACTGCAAAGTAAAAGTATCATCCACAGATTACGCAGATTTCACAGATTGGAAGTTCTTGCTTCTGCATAAGCTACAGATTCTTCAAATACTTTGTAGTTCAACCTAAAGGCATTGACAGGACGAGTAGTTATCACGATGACTTTCAAGCGAATCAGGGATAGTGAAAGCCTGAGAAGTCTAGCGGTAACGAAGATCAGCCTCGAGCCGCCTCTCGAAAGGATACAAATTAGAAGATTGGAAAATGAAAAAATTTGAAATTGAGTGAGCATAGTAAAACTTGCCCAATTTTGTAATTTTCCCATTTTGTAATTTTTTAATTTCCGAGTAGTCCAGGACGTGAGCGCACGTAACAGCGCAAACTGTGCCGTAATGATTATAGACGGGCAGTTGAAGAGGTCAGGCTGGTGACAGCTTGGCGAAGTTGGGTGGTAACACGCGAAACTTTTGAGCGCGTCCCGACGTTTAGATACGTTTGGGACATTTTTGTTTTTGGAAGTAATAAAGGAGGCAAGTGTGGCAACGCCAATAAAACTTTTTTTCACGGTTGTCGCGTTTTGGGTATGTGCTTACACCACTGCACAACGCTACGAAGTCACGCCTTGCCCTCGTCAACTCGTGCGTGGTGAAGTGGAAGGCGAAACGGTTGTTTGTGGAACTCTTAGTGTACCCGAACTTCACAGCAAACGTTTTGGCAAGCGGCTCGAGCTAGCCGTCCTCACGCTTAAAGCGAGAAGCACGTCTCCCCTACCTGACCCTATTCTTTTTTTACAAGGCGGTCCTGGTGGCGCAGCTTTAGAAACAATAGACTACTGGCGTGATTTGCCTTGGCGTGAAACACGTGACATCATTTTAGTTGACCAACGTGGCACGGGCTACTCAGAACCAGATTTGGCGTGTACTGAACTTTACGAAATGGAAGATTTGCTCGAGGCTGTGCAAGCCTGCCGTGTACGCTTGTCACGTGTGACCAACTTGCAGGCTTATAACTCCTACGAAAACGCTGCGGACATCGCTCTCGTTACAAAAGCCCTGGGTTACGAAGAAATAAATTTATACGGCGTTTCTTACGGGACGCGCCTGGCTCTCACGGTCATGCGCGATTCACCCGAGCGTATTCGCAGTGTTGTTCTCGACTCGACGTATCCACCCCAAGTAGAAAGACTGATAGAAACCGAAGTCAATTTTTACGAAATGCTGCAACGGCTTTTTTCGGATTGTGAAGCAAACGAATCATGCAACGCTGCCTATCCAGACTTAGAGCAAGATTTTGTAGAGACGTTGGAAAGGCTCGAGGACATCCCCGCGAGCGTCTGGAGTGATTCACTTTTTATTAGCGGCAGTGATTTTCTGGGTGTATACTTTCAAGCCATGTACGACGAAGGCATTCTCTCGAGTGTGCCCTTTAGTATGCAAAAACTTTCCGAGAGTGATTACAGCGATAGTCTGCTTTTACTTAGTGGCATCGCAGAGCCAGATGACTTGGACAACAGCGTCGTACTGTTCGCAAGGTTCGTCCAAACCATTATAGAAATTATTCAAAACCTCTGGCGTGATGTCCAAGCAGAAGGCGTATTCTTTTCAACCGAGTGCCAAGAAGATGTCACTTTTCAACGCCGCGAAGAAGTTGAAGCTGCTCTCGAAGAGTTACCAGACATTTTTCAAACTGCTGCCTTAGACCAAGCGGATTTTATGTTTGATATTTGTGGCATTTGGCGTGTACAGCGTAGTAGAGCAGTTGAGAATCAGGCGGTCTCGAGCGACATTCCCACGCTGGTTCTAGCAGGCAGATATGACCCAGTAACGAATACAAAATGGGGAGAACTCGCCGCCAGCACGCTACCCAATAGTTTTTTCTACGCCTTCCCTAACGCCGCACACGGCGTGTTTTTAAGTGGTGATTGTCCAGTAAATATAGTGCAAGCATTTTTAGACAATCCAGCTACCGAACCTGACAGCTCTTGTATTGACAATATAGAAATGGAGTTTTATGTTCCCGAATAATTTTAACAAACGAATTAGCAAGGGTGCGTTTCGATAATTTTTGAAACCACCCCAAAACGAGATAAAGAATGTTTTTTGTAGGGGCGTATAGCCATACGCCCCAAACGCGGACGATAATAAACGACATCACAGTAAAATTTGAAAGCAATCAGGAGGAATAAATGTTTAAGGAAGTAAGTACGAATGTAAAGTTCCCCGACCTCGAGGGGAGTGTTCTCGAGTTTTGGCGAACGCATGACATCTTCAAAAAATCCATGCAAAAAGACTCACCCGCAGGTGATTACATCTTTTACGAAGGTCCACCCACTGCCAACGGCAAACCTGGTGTTCACCACGTTATCTCGAGGTCCTTCAAAGATTTATTTCCGCGCTATAAAACCATGCAGGGTTACCGCGTGGCTCGCAAAGGCGGTTGGGACACTCACGGTTTGCCCGTCGAGCTAGAAATCGAGAAAAAGCTAGGCTTTTCTGGCAAGCGTGACATTGAAAAATTTGGCATTGCTGAATTTAACAAACTCGCCAAAGCCTCAGCCTTTGAATACATCAAGGAGTGGAACCAAATGACCGAGCGCATCGGCTTTTGGGTTGATTTAGAAAAACCCTATATCACTTACGAAAATAGCTACACCGAGTCGTGCTGGTGGGTGATGAAGTCATTGTGGGACAGAGGGTTGCTTTTTGAAGATTACAAAGTCACCATGCACTGTCCGCGCTGTAATACGAGCTTAGCTGACCACGAGGTGTCGCAAGGATTCAAAGATGATGTAGATGATCCGTCTGTGTATCCCAAGTTTCCTGTGAATGTAGAAACACTCAAAGCCAAAGGAATTACTGATGGCTCGAGACCTGTCTACGTGATGGCTTGGACGACCACACCTTGGACATTGCCAGCAAATACGGCCTTAGCCGTAAGTGCTGAAGCTGAATACGGGCTTGTCGAAGCACCCAAAGCACACGGTTCAGAGGAAAAAGACCTGTACATCTTAGCAACAGCGTTAGCAGAAAATGTTTTTGGTGAAGGCAATTATCAAACGCTAAAAACATTTACAGGTGACGATTTAGTTGGTTTGACTTACACACCCATCTTGCAAGGCCGTGTACCTGCGGGTGAACAAGTCTCCAAAGGCTTCCGCGTCATCACCGCTAAATCTGTTAGCTTGAGTGATGGCACAGGTGTCATCCACATCGCCCCTGCTTATGGTGATTTGGACATCGGCAACCAAAATGATTTGCCAACCTTATTCTCTGTTGACTTAAACGGCGAAGTGTACCCCGAAGTGCGTCCTCTTGATTTGACAGAAAACCCAGGACCGTACACAGGACAATTTTTCAAAAAAGCCGATAAGCAAATCGCCAAAGACCTAAAAGAACGTGGTCTCCTCTACCGCGAAGCAAGAATCAAACACGCCTATCCTTTTTGTTGGCGGTGCAATACACCACTGCTTTACTACGCCAAAAGCTCTTGGTACATCCGCACGACGGCACTCAAGGACAAACTCGTCTCGAACAATCAAAAAATCAACTGGTATCCTGACCACATCAAAACGGGCAGATTCGGCAAATGGTTAGAAAATAATGTAGACTGGGCTTTGTCTCGAGAGCGGTATTGGGGTGCTCCCCTACCCATCTGGATTTCTGAAGATGGGCAAGAGCAACTTTGTGTCGGCAGCGTGAAAGAACTAGGGGAACTTACAGGGAAAGATTTGTCAGGTCTCGAGCTTCACCGCCCTTATGTTGACGACATAACGTTTACGAAAGATGGTAAGACTTTTAAGCGTGTGCCGTACACAGTTGATGTTTGGTTTGAATCTGGGGCTATGCCTTACGCGCAATGGCATTATCCATTTGAGAACAAAGACGAACTTGCCAAAAACTTTCCTGCTGATTACATCTGCGAAGCGATTGACCAAACACGGGGCTGGTTCTACAGCCTTCACGCGATTAGTACACTGCTAACAGATTCTGGCGATGACGCGGGTCAACGTCAGCCTGGTGTGTTAAGTCACATCGCATCCGACACGTCATCGTTCAAAAACGTCATCTGCCTCGGTCACATCTTGGATGAAAAAGGCGAGAAGATGTCTAAGTCTAAGGGCAACATCGTTAATCCTTGGGATGTTTTGAACGCACAAGGTGCCGATGCGCTACGCTGGTATTTGTATAGTAGTGGCCCACCAGGCAACAGCAAACGCTTTTCGCAAAATCTTGTTGACGAGGCGTTGCGTGATTTCTTTTTGACGTTGTGGAACACCTATAGCTTCTTTATCCTCTATGCGAATTTAGACAAACCTGATTTGAAAAAAGATGTTCCTGTAGAAGACCGTCCAGAGATTGACCGTTGGCTCGTAGCAAAGTTAAACGCGCTCGTGCGTGACGTGACAAATTTCTTGAACAATTACGACCCGACAAGTGCGACGAGAGCAATTCGTGATTTTGTAGTAGACGAACTTTCAAACTGGTACGTGCGCCGCAACCGTCGGCGTTTCTGGAAGAGCGAGAGCGACACGGACAAACTCGCCGCTTACAAAACACTCTATGAAGCCCTCGTGACAGCCACAAAACTCATCGCGCCGATGGCTCCGTTTGTTAGTGAAAGTATGTATCAGAATTTAGTGCTGACGCTAGATAAAACCGCCCCCGAATCTGTTCATTTGGCAGGCTGGCCAACCTTTGACGCAAATCTAGTAGACGAGAATTTACTGCGTGACATGAACGCCCTCTTACGTGTCGTCGAACTCGGGCGCAGTGCTAGAAACGGTTCGGGTATGAAAATCCGTCAGCCTTTGCCTGAAGTGTTAGTGCGTGTTAGAACGAGTGATGAGCTTGCTGGTTTGAAGAGGCTCGAGGACCAACTTGCCGAAGAACTCAATGTTAAAAAAGTTTCTTATCTCGATGTCACCGCAGATTTCGTGACCTACACAGTTCGTCCGAATTTGCCACTCGTTGGAAAGCGTGTGGGTAAGAATATTCCTGCTCTCAAACAATTCTTTGCAACCAATGACGGAAAAGACATCGCTAGAAATGTCCGTGAAGGCAACAACACAGAAATCGTCTTGAACGGTGAAACTTACAGCTTTGAACCCGAAGCCTTTTTGCTCGACGCACAAAGTCCTGAAGGCTATTCTGCTGTAGAAGATAGAGGTTACTTGGCAGCACTCAATACCACACTCACACCCGAACTCGTTCAAGAGGGTTACATGCGTGATGTCGTGCGACTCGTGCAAAATGCACGGAAGAGTGCGGGACTCGAGGTTTCAGACTTTATCGAGCTTGGTATCGAAACATCAGGGGACGTGTTAGAAGCTGTGAAAGCACATCAGGTCACGATTCAGAGTGAGGTTCTGGCCAAAAAAATTGTTTTTGAAAACCTCGCCAACGCGAATTATAGCGAACACGCAGAAGTCGAAGGAACAAATGTAAATTTGAGCCTTAGCAAAACGCATTAACTTGACCGTGCCCGACAGCATTAGCTCGAACCTTTCAAGATTGAGCCAATCCTGTCGGGCATGTCCTTCAATTTACTTTTGCTATGATTGCGTTTATGCAACCACGTATTTTAATCACCACCAATTCAGAAACCCTCGAGCGCAACGTCAACCGCGTTTACACCACCGCCTCGTTGCAATACGCCGAAGCTGTCGTCAAGGCGGGCGGTCTCCCCTTTTTTGTTGGCAACCTTTCACCTGAGCTTGCTGAAAGCTATGTTGAAAACTCTGACGGCGTTTTGTTTAGTGGTGGCGTGGATGTTGACCCCGTTCACTTCGCGCAGACACCACACCCAAATCTGGGCTTTATAGACGAGGCTCGAGACTTTTTTGAATTGGCTCTTTACAAAGCAGCAAAACACAAGGGTCTTCCTATCCTCGGGATTTGTCGGGGCATTCAGCTTATCAATGTAGCAGAAGGGGGCATCCTGCACCAACATTTACCAGCGTTACCCGAAACCATTCAGCACAGCCAAATGAATCCAGACGGTTCTCTATTTCACGAAATACGCTTGGACTCGAGTTCACGTCTTTCCAAAGCCTACGGCAAAATCACGATTCGCACCGATTCTTACCATCACCAAGGCGTTGATAAAGTTGGCAAAGAGTTAAAGGCGATTGCTTGGACGCAAGACGGTTTAGTTGAAGGCGTAGAAGGCACGGGTAAAACCTTCGTGCTGGGTGTGCAGTGGCATCCTGAAATGAGTTATGCCAAATATCCTGAACAGCTCGCGCCTTTTACAGTGTTCATGGAAGCCGTTCGTGAAGCCTCGAGAGCAGAAGCGTTTTTCGTCAAATAGACTCACGACCTTGCACGTTGATAAGTGTTGAATCCCCACTACTCATACTAAAGACAATCCTACCACTAGCTTGCAACCAAGCAATTTGCCCCTCTTTATCGCGCAAGAATTCACTCCTGTTTCCTTTGCCTTCGCCGTTCAGTTCAATGAGGCGGTCTTTGGCGTAAACGCCTAGTTTGACGGGCGGGGGTTGCGTATTCGGCACGTCTGTAAAACTCGAGTAATCCCCAGGCGTGAAATGCAAAACGAGAGATTCGTCCTCGAGCTTTATCTCGAGCAGTCCTCCAAAGGCGGCATCTTTGTAGACACCCACATAGTCACGAAGTTTTTGAGTGGGCAACTCGAGAGGTGTTGGTTCTTTTTCAACAATGCCGAAGTAGTGCTCCATGACCCATTTGTTCAGTTCATTGTTGAGCAGTCCTCCTTTGTCAGCATTGGTTAAAACGGTCAAAGCAAATTGAGGTTTGTGAGCCAGCCAAAACATAGACTGTTGTCCATTGGTCGCGCCACCGTGTGCCACGACGCTTAAAGACTTGCCGCCACCTTTACGAGTTCCGAGAAACCAACTAAGGCCAGTGAACTCGTCAAAGCCAGCAGAGACAGTGGGTATCTGCATGAGTCTCATGCTCCCTTTAGAAAGAATACGCTCGCCCTTCCAGTTGCGCCCGTCACCGAGATGAAACCGCGCATAACGAAGTTGGTCTTTAAGGCTCGAGCACAACCCGCCTGCTGCGTTGCTGCTGCGCGGGATGGGCCAAGGATGGGCTACAATCACCTTTTCTTCATCTCCAAATTTTTGTGTCGCGTGTCCGACTGCAAAACGCCCCAGCATAACTTGTGCGGGAAAGAAAAAACTGTTGCTTAAACCAAGCGGCTCGAGAACTAATTCTTGAACAGCAAGTTCATAAGGCTTCTTCGTGACATTTTCAATAACACGACCAGCGAGAGAAAAGGCTGAATTGTTGTAAGACCAAACTTCACCCAAGGGCGTGAGTTGGACGAGCTTTGCAGTGTATTTAGTGAGAGCGTCGTCACCGTCACCTGTGTTTTCAAAATAGTCACCAAGCCAACCCGAAGTGTGGTTGAGAAGTTGCTTCACCGTAACGTTGTCACCCGCAAATTTATCCTTGACTCTAAAGCCCTTTACATAGGTTTTAACGGGTTTGTCTAGCTCGAGCAAACCACGTTCAACCAAGCGCATAATGGCGGTAGTCGTAACCGTTTTGGTCGTCGAACCAATTTGAAAAAGTGTGTCTGTCGTGATGGGTAAGGGGTGCTCGAGACTCGTCACGCCAAAGCCTTGCGTGAACTCTTCGCCGCCCGCGATTAAACCTACCGCGACTCCTGGAACTTTGTGAGTTTTCATGGACGCTAACGTTTTGTCACAGAGGTCTTGGAAGGTTTTATTGAGGTCGTTGGTCGTGTACATATGCAGCACCCCTTACAGAAATGGAAGTCAGGTTGTTTATTGGCTCGAGTATACAAGAGAATCTAAAACCATCGGCAAATTTCGCAGCCGTCGGCGACGCACGTTGGTTGTGGCTCGAGGACTCCCTTCGATCTTTTTTCCCAATCATGACCGTAGCGCAGTCCTTGTTGGGTTGTATTAGAG
>ERZ1066118.2120-NODE-2120-length-10261-cov-6.965608_pt1 | contig 10261 bp, 6 predicted proteins | sample MGYA00382765_ERZ1066118 | MGnify/ENA primary metagenome ERZ1066118 (study PRJEB33369, sample SAMEA5778348) | biofilm metagenome | biome: Industrial cooling water; feature: Water cooling tower basin; material: Biofilm | place: United Arab Emirates | collected...
GTATTGCTGGCCGGTCGCGGGCGTCGAAGATTTTCGGTTCGCGCCGTTTCATTTGCTGGCCGCGCAAGGGCGGGTTTACACCGACGAAAATCACGTTTGGCACATGGAAACGCTCGCGGAGTTGGCGCGGCACGAGAAAATTTGCGTGGCCACGCCGTTTCACGTCGTGGATTTGAGCAACGAAACGCAAGTTTTGGCGGCGCAGGGTTGGTGGGAGTCGCTCACCGAAGCGGGCGGCGAGGGCATGGTGGTGAAGCCGCTCGATTTCGTGGCGCGAAACGGCGAGAGGCTCGTGCAACCGGCGCTCAAGTGTCGCGGGCGCGAGTATTTGCGGATTATTTACGGGCCGGAATATCTGTTGCCACAAAATTTATCGCGCTTGCGAAAGCGGGCGTTGGCGGGCAAACGTTCGCTGGCGCTGCGCGAATTTTCGCTGGGCATGGAAGGCTTGGAGCGGTTCGTGGCGGGCGATTCGCTGCGGCGCGTTCACGAATGCGTGTGGGGCGTATTGGCGCTCGAAAGCGAACCAGTTGACCCGCGTTTGTAGGGTTTTTTGCTCTGAAAATGCGTTTCGCCCGCTGAAACCTTTCAGCGGGCGAAATTGTGGGTTATTTTTTGGTTTTGTCCACTTTTTTGAGGTCTTGAATGGCGTTTTTGGCGTTTTGGGCTTTATCGTCCTTGGTCTTTTTCTGGTCAGCGTTTTTCTTGGTGGATTTTGGATTTTTGTCGCCCATGATTGGTTTTCCTTGCCGTCGCGGGGCGCGGCGAATGGTGAAGAGGGCAAAAGCGCCGCCGAAGTTTGAGGAAATTTGGTTCGCGTTCCGTGTGTTTGGCGGTGCGCGTAAATCCGACCTTTATTCGATAGATTAGAAAATTGGTGGGTATGGGCGTGTGAAATTAGGCTAAACCTTAGTGTTCCTTCCGATTCCCGTGTCTGAAAATCTCTCGAATGTCGCACCCAACGCCTCGCAGCGCCGTTTTTCGCGGTTTGCCTGGTGGCTTTTGGCGTATACGCTGCTCGCCGTTTTGTGGGGCGCGTTTGTGCGTTCGTCGGTTTCGGGCGATGGTTGCGGCACCAATTGGCCGCTTTGCGATGGCGGCTCGCTCCTGCCGCACGTTCCGGGCTGGGAAAACGTTTCGATCCGCGATTTGATTGGCAAATTGTCGAATCCCGCGCAATATTCCGCCGAAATCGGCGAGGCGCGCGCCGAACTGCTTCGCAAACTCGTGGAATTTTCGCATCGTCTTTCCACGATGCCCATCGGTTTCGCGGCGCTTGGACTTTTGATTTGGGCGTTTCGCGCCTTTCCCAAAAAACATGGCGCGCGCGCGGCTGCGGTGGTTTTTTTCATTTTCGTCATTATCGAAGGCGCTATCGGCGCGGTTTTGGTGCGGCGCGAACTTGTGACGGATAACAATTCGCTCGAACGGATGATTATGATGCCGCTGCATCTCATCAACACGTTCGTGATGCTCGGCGCGCTCGCGCTGGCCGGTTGGTATGGCGCGGGCAAAGCGAAATTGCAATTGAGCGGGCAGGGGCCGCTCGGATTTCTGGCGATTTTCGCGCTGCTGAGCGCGACGTGGCTTTCGATGACGGGCGCGCTTTCTGCGCTGGGCGGCATGATTTACAAATTCACGTCGCACACCGCGCTTTTGGAAGCCGCCGCCGCGCAGAGCGCGCCGCTTTTGATTGCCGCCAAGCCGCAACATCCTTACACGGCGGCGGTTGTGGCGATGATTTTGTCGCTCGTCGCGGGCTTGCTGATGCACCTGCGGCCTTCGCCCGACACGCGGCGGTTCGCTTACGCGACGTGGTTTTTGCTGACGGCGCAAATGGTCTGCGGCCTGATAACCATCGTTTTGATGGCGCCGCCGTTCATGCAAATTCTGCATCTCGCGCTGGCGGATATTTTGTGGATCGTTTTGGTGCTTCTCGCGGCGTCGGCGCTGGCGCAAGGCGTTCCGCACGTCGAAATGTTGCACGTGCCGAAAGCCGTTTTGGATGGCGCGCGCGCGACGATCAAAGATTATGTGGCGCTGACCAAACCGCGCGTGATTTCGCTGCTACTGTTCACGACATTGGCGGCGATGTTCATCGCGGCGGATGGCTGGCCCGGCGAGAGCTTTTTACACGGTTTGTGGCTTTTGATTGCGACGGGCGCCGGGCTTTACGCGGCGGCGGGCAGCTCCAACACGATTAACATGGTGATGGAGCGCGATTTGGACGTGCGCATGGAGCGCACGGCGTCGCGTCCGACGGTGACGGAGCGGATTCATCCGCGCAGTGCTTTGTGGTTTGCGTTTGTGTTGGAAGCCTTTTCATTTGGAATTTTGTGGCTCAGTTCCAACCTTTTAGCGGCGGTTTTGGCCTTGGCGGGCCTTGTCGTGTATGTCATTGTTTATACGTTGCTTCTCAAGCGTCGCACCTGGAGCAACATCGTCATCGGCGGCGCGGCGGGCTGTTTTCCCGCGCTGGTCGGTTATGCGGCGGTAGCCAACGAGCTTTCGCCGCTTGCGTGGATGCTTTTCGCGCTCGTTTTTGTGTGGACGCCGGTTCATTTTTGGGCTTTGGCGATCATGATCAAAGACGACTACGCCAAAGCCGGTGTGCCGATGCTTCCGGTCGTCAAAGGCGACCGCTACACCGTCGGGCAAATCGTGTTCTACGCGTTGGTTACGGTTGCGGTTTCGCTGGCGCCGCTCGCAATGGGCGTGAGCTGGATTTATGGAATCGCGGCGGTGGCACTGAACCTTGTTTTGTTGCGGGGATGCGTTCGGCTTTATCAGCAAATTGATAGGCCGCGCGCGTCGTCGTTGTTCCATTACTCGATGCTGTATTTGGCGCTGCTTTTCCTCGCTATGGCGGTGGATAAGTCGGTGCTGGCTTAGGCGCGAGTTCGAGAAATCGAAAAATCGAGAGATTCCCTCTGGGAAAAGTTTGCTGAATAAAGGTCGCACACATTCATGGCGCAACTGTTTCATCCGTCTTCCAATACCATCGCCAAGGTGGTCATCGCTGGCGGCGCTTTGGGCATCCCCGGACTCATCGGGGCGGCCTATGCCATCAACATGACGCACGGCTATCAGGTGTATAAGCCCATCGAACAGCCCGTGCAGTTTTCGCACAAACATCACAACTGGGACGACGGCATCGACTGCCGCTATTGCCACACCGCAGTCGAGAAATCCACTTCGGCGGGCATGCCCGACACGCACACCTGCATGTCGTGCCACTCGCAAATCTGGTCGGATTCGCCCGAACTGGCGCCGGTCAAGGCGTCCTACGTTTCGGGTCAGCCCATCAACTGGAATCGCGTTCACGATTTGCCCGACTTCGTGTATTTCAATCACGCGCGCCACATCAATTCGGGCGTGGGCTGCGAATCGTGTCACGGGCGCATCGATCAGGCGCCTTTGGCGATGAAAGTCCACACCTTTTCGATGCAATGGTGCCTGGATTGCCACCGTCACCCCGAGAAGTTTTTGCGTCCCAAAGAAGCCGTTTGGACGATGGGTTGGAAGGCTTCGGACGCCGGCATCAACCCCGACACGAGCAAACCGTTCACGCAAATCGAACTGGGCAAAAAGCTGGTCAAGGATTATAAAATCGGCCACTCTCGCTATCTGACCGATTGCTACACATGCCACCGTTAATTTCGCGCAGAACAGAGTCACGAACGAGAAATTTCCAATGAGTCAACTGATTCAGATCACCGCAAAAGACGGAACGCCAATCGAGGAGAAAGCGCTCGATTTGGAGGCAGTCAAGGCGAAACTGGCGCAAACCAACGGGCAGGGCTACTGGCAGCGCTTGGAAGAACTCGCCGAAACTCCGGGCTTCAACGAGATGTTGAAGCGCGAGTTTCCGCTTCAGGCGCCCAAAGACTGGGCGCCGCTGCCGCGCCGCGAATTCGTGAAATTAATGGGCGCGGCGCTGGCGCTCGCCGGCCTTTCGGGTTGCGCGTTTCAGCCGCCCGAAAAAATCGTGCCTTATGTGAAGGCGCCCGAAGAAATCACGCCCGGCATTCCGTTGTTCTACGCGACGGCGATGCCGTTCATGGGCTATGGCCTGGGACTTCTGGCCGAAGCCAACGAAGGGCGCCCGACCAAATTGGAGGGCAACCCCGACCATCCGACTTCGCGCGGCACCACCGATTTGTGGGCGCAGGCCGAAATTCTCAATCTCTACGATCCCGACCGCTCGCAAACGATTCGTCAGGCCGGAGCTTCGAGCGACTGGGACACGTTCGCGGGCGCGTTGGCCTCTCAAATCGAGGCGCTTCGTCCCACGCAGGGCCAGGGTTTTGTTTTAGTCACCGAATCGGTCACGTCGCCGACGCTGCAAAATCTCATCGCACAAGCGCAGGAAGCTTTGCCGCGCATGCGCTGGATTTCGTATGAACCGCTGAATCGCGACAATGTGCGTCAGGGCGTTGCGCTCGCGTTTGGCCGCGATTTGCATCCGGTTTATCACTTTGACCGCGCCGACAAAATTGTTTCGCTCGACTGCGACTTTTTGCACGAGGAACCCGGTCACGTGGCTCACGCGCGCGAATTCGTTTCGGGCCGCAAATTGACGCAGGCCAACGGTGAAATCGTCGCCGCAGAAACCGCGACGATGAATCGGCTTTACACCTTTGAATCGACCGTCACGATGACGGGTTCAATGGCCGATCATCGCTATCCGGTGAAAGCCGCGCAAATCGAGGCCGTCGCGCGCGCGCTGGCCGCCGAATTGGGCGTGCCCGGCGTGAGTGCGTCGCAAACCGCGCTTCCCGAAAACGTGCAAAAAGCGATTCCGGCGATTGCCGCCGATTTGCGCGCTTCGCGCGGACGCGCCCTCGTCGTGGCGGGCGCGCATCATTCGAGCGCGGTTCACGCGATGGCCCACGCCATCACAGCGGCGCTCGGCGGCGCGGGCGCGACCGGCCCGATTTCGTATCACGCACCGTTCGATGGCTCCAACGGCGACCAACTCGAAGAAATGCTGTCGCTGGTGCGCGACATGGGAGCCAAAACGGTTCGCGCGGTGGTGTTCATGAACACCAATCCGGCTTACACGCTGCCTTCGGATGTGAAATTTAAAGAGGCTTTGGCGAACGTGCCTTTCAAGGCGCATTACGGCGCTTACGACGACGAAACCGGTGTTTTGTGCGATTGGCACGTGCCCGCCGCGCACTTCCTCGAATATTGGGGCGACGTGCGCGCCATTGATGGCACGGTTTCGCTGATTCAGCCGTTGGTTCAGCCGCTCTACGAGGCCGCGAAATCGCCCGCCGAATTTTTGGCGGCCTTCACCGGTCAGCGCGGCGTTTCCTCTTACGACATCGTGCGCGGACGCTATCTCGCGTCGCGCGGTGGCAACGACAACAAAGCGTTTCAGGTGTTCTGGCAGGAAGCTGTGCATAACGGTTTCATTCCGGGAACTGCCGCGCCCGCAGTGGGCGTTTCGCCGCGCGCGATTTCGCTGCCCGAAACCGCGACAAACGCTTCGGGACTCGAAGTGAATTTCCGTCCCGACCCGACGCTGCTCGATGGACGTTACGCCAATAACGGCTGGCTTCAGGAGTGCCCGAAACCGAATTTGCAAACGGTGTGGGACAACGCCATCATTATGTCGCCGAATTCGGCGATTGGGCGCGGCTGGAAAAACAACACCGAAGTCACGCTGCGAGTCGGCACGCGCTCAGTGACGGGCGGTTTGCTGGTGTTGCCCGGTCAGCCCGATGAAGTGGTGACGGTGCATCTCGGCTACGGTCGGCGCGTCGTCGGAAAAATCGGCACCGGCACCGGTTTCGATGCCAACGCGATTCGCACGAGCGAAAATTTGTGGTTCGCGTCGGGCGCCAAGGTCGAGGCGACGGGCGGCGTTTACAAAATCGCTTCGACCAACACCTACAACATCATCGCGCCGCAGGGCAAAGACACCAAGTGGGAAAAACCGCTCGATGGCGGCAAAGGCTGGTTGCACTCCGACGAGTCGAAAACCAAAATCATCAACAATATCCTGACGCCCAAAACGGCGGATTTGGATATTGACGGCATGCACGGGCGCGACATGGTGCGCGCCGCGACGTTTGCCGAATTTAAAGAAGGCATTTTGCCGACCTCGGAAAAAGACAAAAAAGGCTTACCCTTGTCTTATCCACAAAATCCGGAGAAATTTCGGCAGGTTTACGTCGAAAATCATCCCAACGCCAAGGAAAAAGGCGAAGACAAACACGCGGGCGGCAAATCGCACAGCGGCGATTCGCACGCCAACGACGAGCATCACGAGCATTTTTCGTGGCGCAAAAAACCGATTCAGGGCGACCGCGAACTCGAAGGTTATCCGTCGTTCTACCCGCGCGATACCGATGCGCAAGGCCTGACGCCTTACAAAGACCCCGAAGTCAATCGCGTCGAGGCCGAGCGCGCCGCAGCCGAAGGCCGCGCCCACACTTCGCATCAGTGGGGCATGAGCGTGGATTTGCATTCGTGCATCGGTTGCAACGCTTGTGTTATCGCGTGCCAGTCGGAAAATAACACGGCGGTTGTCGGTAAAGACCAGGTTTTGATGGGCCGCTCCATGCACTGGATGCGCATTGATACCTATTATCGCGGTTCGTATGAAAACCCGGAGGTTTATTACGAGCCGATGATGTGTCAGCACTGCGAAAAAGCGCCGTGCGAACCGGTTTGCCCGTTCAACGCGACGATGCACTCGCCCGAAGGCATCAGCGAGCAGATTTACAACCGTTGCGTCGGCACCAAATATTGCGAAAACAACTGCCCTTACAAAGTGCGCAAATTCAACTTCCTGCAATATTCGGATCAGCAAACGCCCGTGATTCAGTTGATGCACAACCCCGATGTCACCGTGCGCAGTCGCGGCGTCATGGAAAAATGCTCCTACTGTATTCAGCGCGTGGAAAACGCGAAATGGCAGGCCGACAAAGAAGACCGGCGCGTGCGCGATGGCGAAGTCGTCACGGCGTGCCAGCAGTCGTGCCCGACCAACGCGATTCATTTCGGCGACATCAACGATCCCAATTCGGTCGTTTCCAAGCACAAGCGCGGGCCGATGACTTTTGGTTTGTTGATGGAATTCAACAATATGCCGCGCACTTCCTACACGGCGCGACTGAAAAACCCGAATCCGGCGATCATTGCGATTGACGAATCTCAAAAACCGGCCTCGCTCAAAAAAGGCGCCGACAAAGTGCCTTTCAACGAGGACGGAACGCCCGTTGACGATTCCAAAGCCAAGCACGGAGGCGAAGCGGGCCACTAAAAGGCGCAAGAAATCATGGCTGTCATTACACCACGCGAAGTCGCACGGCGCATTCCCTCGCCGGTTGTGGATGCCGATGAAACGTTTGATGTTTTAGGCAAAGGCAACACGCTCACAACCGTGACCGACAAGGTTTCGGATGTGGTTTTGCGCGACCGCTTGCGCCCCGGTTGGGTGCTGTTTTTGTTGCTCGCTCTGGGTGGCCTGGCCACGCTGGGCGTGTCGCTGGCTTATATGCTCGTGATGGGCGTGGGCGTTTGGGGCATCAACAACTCCGTCGCCTGGGGCTTCGACATCATCAACTTCATCTGGTGGATCGGTATCGGTCACGCCGGAACGCTGATTTCGGCGATTCTGCTCTTGGTTCACCAGAACTGGCGCACCTCGATTAACCGATTCGCCGAAGCGATGACGATTTTCGCGGTGTTTTGCGCGGGCCTTTTCGTTATCTCGCACGTCGGGCGCCACCAATACGCTTACTGGCTGTTTCCCCTTCCCAACTCGATGGGAATGTGGCCGCAGTTCCGCTCGCCGCTCGAATGGGACGTGTTCGCGGTTTCGACTTACACGACGGTTTCGATTCTGTTCTGGTATGTCGGCCTGATTCCCGACCTCGCCACGCTGCGCGACCGCGCGGTGCGCCCGTTCATCAAAAAACTTTACGGCATCGCTTCGCTGGGATGGCGCGGCTCGAATCAGCACTGGCACCGTTACATGGCGGTCTACCTGATTTTGGCGGGCATCTCGACGCCGCTCGTGCTTTCGGTGCACTCGACGATTTCGTTCGACTTCGCGTTTTCGCAGGTTCCAGGCTGGCACGCGACGGTGTTTCCGCCTTACTTCGTGGCGGGCGCGCTCGTGGGCGGTTTTGCGATGGTGTTGATTCTCGCCATTCCGATGCGTGAAATCTTTGGCCTCAAAGACCTCATCACGATGCGTCACCTCGAAAACTGCGCCAAAATTTTGCTGGCGACGGCGATGTTCGTGACTTACGGCTACGCGATGGAAGTGTGGACGGCTTACTATTCGTCCAACATTTACGAGCGTTTCATGGCGTTCAACCGCGCGTTCGGGCCTTACGGCTGGTCGTATTGGGGCTTGATTTTCTGTAACGGCGTCGTTCCGCTGTTGCTCTGGTTCCGAAAAGTGCGCACCAACTTGGTTTGGCTGTTCTTCATTTCGGTGGTCGTTTCGATTGGCATGTGGTTGGAGCGCTTCGTGATCATCGTGGTGTCGCTGACGCGCACGCCGCTGCCTTCGGGCTGGGGCGAATTCACGCCGACCGGCTGGGACTGGGCGCAATACATCGGCACGTTTGGCTTGTTCCTCACGCTGTTTCTGCTGTTTTGCCGCTGCTTGCCGGTCATTGCGATGGCCGAAATGCGCGAACTCGTGCATCACGAAAATCATCACGGCGCGCATCATCACGGGGGCGCCGAGCATGGCGATTCGCATTCGCCGACTTCGCGCGCGGCGGGCGATGGTGCCGAACCCAACGCCGGTTTTTCAGGCAGCGACCCCTCGGTTTCTCCGGCCCGCGCGTAGGATTTTGTGCAGAGAAAATTAAGGACGTAAATCATGGCACGAGTTGAAACTCCCAACACACTGGCGCCCGAAAACATCTTCAACGCGAACAATCGCGGGGCCGACCTGCGCGCGGCGGAAATCGCGCGCGCGCAGGGCCGCAAGCAGGTGTGGGGCATCGCCGTTGAATTCGACGACACCGACAAACTCATAGCGACGGCGCGCGCCGCGCGTGAAGCGGGCTACACGCGCATGGATTCCTACACGCCCATGCCCGTCGAAGGACTTTCCGAAGCCGTTGGCTATCGCAACAAGCAAATGCCCGCGCTCATGTTTTGCGGCGGTCTGCTTGGCTGCTCGACGGGAATGTTCATGCAATATTACGCCAACGTTCACTCGTATGTGCTCAACCTTGGCGGGCGTCCCTATTTCGCGTGGCCTAACTTCATCGTCATCACTTTTGAAATGACGGTTTTGTTCACGGCGTTCGCGGGCGTGTTCGGCATGCTGATGCTCAACGGATTGCCCACGCTGTATCATCCGATTTTCAACCTCGAAGGTTTCGAGCGCCATTCGCAAGACCGCTTTTTCTTTGCGATTGAAGCGCGCGACAAAAACTTCGATCTCGACAAAACGCTGGCATTTCTGCAAAGCCAGGGCGCGCTTCGCACCGAGGTCGTTTACAAATAAAGGCGCGAACATTCATGGCAATCTCTTCTCGACTCGCGCTGTGTGCGCCTTTGGGACTGCTCTTTTTGAGCGGTTGCACCCGCGATTACAAATTTCAGCCCGTTGACATGTGGAACGGCTCGCGCTTGAAGCCTTACGAACAGGTCAACTTTTTCGACGACAAAAAAGCCTCGCGCACTCCGCCTTCGGGCAGCGTCGCGCGCGGCCAGTTGCGCACCGACGAGGTGCTTTACTACGGCACGAACAACGGCACGCTCGTTTCGGGCAATCCGGTGTTCGACGGCGCTTCTGCCGCCGACAAACGCGCGATTTTGCAGCGCGGGCAAGAGCGATACAACATCTACTGCCAGCCCTGTCACGGCCTCAATGGTTCGGGCGACGGCCTCATCATCAAACGCGGTTTCGCGGCGCCGCCGTCGTATCACATTGACCGCCTGAAAAACGCGCCCGACGGTCACTTTTTCGATGTCATCACCAACGGTTATGGCTCGATGTATTCCTACGCATCGCGCGTTCCGACGCGCGACCGTTGGGCGATTGTGGCTTACATCCGCGCGCAGCAACTTTCGCAGGACGCGGGAGGCAACGCGCAGGCAGCGGCTCTGGCCCGTCAAAAAGGCGAAAAAGTGGTGCCGCCGCTCGAAAATCGCATGAAATGGATCGGCCCCGGTGGTGGCCGCGAATATCACGGCACCGGCCCCGGCGGAGCTGGCGAACCCGGCTCGAACGCGCTGGGCGAAGAACACGGCACCACCTGTCTCTTATACACAT